>OOCD01000001.1_pt1 | contig 209978 bp, 241 predicted proteins | sample 1671791 | NCBI WGS metagenome assembly OOCD01 (sample SAMN06348193, study PRJEB24527) | human gut metagenome | biome: human gut; feature: ankylosing spondylitis patient; material: feces | host: Homo sapiens | place: China | collected 2015-10
CAGCGTTATGTAAAGAATAATATAGATATAAATATTAAAGAATTGATTGAAACAGATTTTCCAGTTGCTTTTATCATACATGATTATCAAAGTGTATATGAAAATGCAAAATCTTATGATGATTTTGATGGAAACGGTGAATATAAAATGTTTTCGGAAGAAATGAGAACATATAACGGAAAATTATTCAAGCCAGTAAGAATTTCACATGGAACGGCAATTAGCACAAACTTTGAGTCGTTTGATTATATTGAGCAGAGAATACAAGATTATGATCCATATTGGAAAGGTGGAGAAGATTTCACCGAAAAATCTATCGTAAAGGAAAGCAATATAGAAGAATGTAAGCAAATTATTTTTTCAAGAGCAGAAAATTATGTGATTTTCGATGGTAAGGTTTGGGAAACTTGCGGAGAACCAATGTACAATGTTACAACTTTTGGACTTGGACACAATCACGGAGGAACAGGATTTTTTATACAATATGATTACAATCCAAACATTAGCAATAAAAACTATTTTAATGCTCTTGAAAGAGAAAAGGCGATTACATATGGAAAACAAGTTGCTTTAAATCGTGGTGATACAAATAGTATTGGTGATATGGGAGAACATGATATTATTGAAGTTTTGATGCCAGAAATGGTCACAAGAAATCCACAGAGAGAACACGGAGAAGGAAATTCTTTTATGAATTTAATAGAAGATGTAATTACCAACACAGATACTAGTGTGGAAGCTGGATTATTAACAGCTTGTATATGTGCAAATGAAATTAATAAGGAGTGATGATAATGGAAATTAAAAGTGTTGTAAATAATGGAGTGCAAATTCCTAACGAATGTACTTGTATCTGGTGTGGATCAAAAATGCGGCGTGGTGGTGCTAATAGGATGGGCGCAGGAGTTAATAGTTTTGCTTTATGGTGCGATAATTGCGGAGCTGTGGTTGTACATGCTTGTGATTTTGGAAAGAAAATTACTGGTTATGAAGTAAAATGGGATGTGAAATAGGCAAGTAAACAAGAGTTTCAAGTCTTTTAGAATGGAGGATGTATGTTGGTATCAAAAATTTATGAAGAAGATCATGTATTTAAAAATGCAGGAGATGCAATTAAATATATGTGTGAAACAAATTTTAAACATGAAGTTGCTGTATATGATATAAATGCTGATAAGGCATATGAAAAAACAAAGGAAATCTATGCAGCTATTAAAGAGTATAACAAGGGAAAAGAATTGAATGAACAAATATTACCAAGTTATCCATTTGCGTATAGAGGTATTCTTGGCTGTCTTGGTGTTCAATGTTACTCAATATCAGTTGGAACTTACGAAAGAAATAGAGAGTGCATAGCGTTATTTACTGCTGGATGGAATGATAATGTTTTGGATACATCTATAGAGAAATCAAATATTAGACCAGGAATAAAAGCTCTAACTTCAATGGGTTTGATGGCTGGAATATTACAATGAAATGAGGATTTACTAGGAAAGGGAATTATGAGTAAAAACAATTATGAAAAATATGCTGAAGTAAAACAGCAGGAATTATTGCATAAAGAAAGGACACTACTGCAGGCAATTAGTTGTCTAAGGTGTAATCGAAAGTTCGCATCGTTGCAATCTATTGATAGTGCAATAGATTTTGTTGCTGATTTATATGATTTGTCTATTGATGAAGTTAAAAGAGCAGTGGATGGAGAAGAATATTGGTGTGTATAACTATTAAATAATCGTATACTTGGAGGTGACTATGGAATTTATACCAACGAATGAATATATGGAACTCTCTTTACAGGAAGGACTTAACGCTTTGCAAATAGGTCGAGTTGACAAGTTGTTTTCTGACGGATTGGAGGACTATTGAATATATTTATTTTGATAAAGAAAAAGGATTTTGTTATGAGGATAATTGTGTGATTGGAAGTACATTTGACCAAACATTAGATAGATTACATTCTGTCGGATGGTGTTATAAACATAATTTTTTCATAAAGGAAGGAGAGAAGATATGAAATTATATTGGGTATCACTACTTATTCAAGATAAAGAAAATACTAAACCTTGGCTTTGTGCGATGTCAGATGGATGTATTAGTTTGGAAGGAGCAATTAAACTTATAGAAAAAGGTAAACAAAATTATAGAGTTCTATCTGCATGGGTAGACACTTTTGATACAAACAATCAGAAAGTGATTGTATTTCATGAGTGTTATGTTAATGCAATAGGAAATATAGAATGAAACGATGATTTACTTGGATTAGGAAGTGAGGAATAACATATGAAAGCAAGAGCAAAACATGATGTCAAAGTGTTAATGGAAGATAACCGCTTCAGTAATTTCCTAAAAGGTAATGAATACAGATGTATGAAGCATAATAATTATATGATACTTATTGATGAAGATAAATGTGAGTATCGAACAGATATGAAATCATTTGATGACAATTTCGAGATAGTATAGGAGTAAAGTTATGGAAGAAAAATATAAAGAACAGATGATATTATGGGCGAGAGAAAACAATTTAGAAATAGAATTATATGAAGATATTCTTAATAATCCAAAATATAAAACTTGGGTCATGAATGATTGCTTAGTAAGGCGTTTTGGGTATTTTGTTCTTGAACATATGGCAAAATAAGAGGTTGAGAATTTATGGTAAGAAAAATTAACAATAGATTATATAAAATCAATACATATGCTTCTGCACACATTATTGAAATAGATGACAATTATGATGAAGAAGTACAGAAACTAAGAAAAGAAATTCAGTTCGACAGTTTAGGATACAAATTGAATTTACTTGTATATCTTGCTACATTAACGGTACAAGGCTATGCAATTTTAAGTGTAACGGAATTTAACATTGATGGAAGTAAACATAGAGTTGCTTATGCAAGTAGCAAAGATTTTAAAAAGATTGTTAAGTATTATTCTAAGAAGAAAGCATAGGAAACGATGATTTCTTAATAATAAATAGTAGAAAGTGAGGGAGTTGTTATGTATAAAGCAACCAATATTAAATGGGAAACAGATGGATGTGAAGTAGATCTTCCAAGTGAAATAAATATCCCCAAAAGATTCATTGATAAAGACGGAGTGGATGAAGAGGCAGTATCAGATTGGTTATCTTATACATTTGAATATCTGCATGATGGTTTTGAAATTGTAGATGAATGTAAAACACTGTTTAATAAAATCTGTAAACCTATTCCAACATATGCATTAACTAACGAAATTGGTTTAGATACAGAAACAAGCTATATATATTAAATTTGGAAACGAAAGAGAATTATCTGATTGCAAAAGAATATCTCAAAAGTTTACATTGCAGCAGTCAAGAATATGTTTTGTGAGAAGAGCACGTGTCCATACTTCTGCTGAATAGCCAAGATTAACTGGCTTCTGACATGCGATATTTATAATCCACGTCTTTTCGTCATCGGTTATTTCAGCATTACGACCACGACCGGGAGCATCAAACAAGGCGTTTTCGACACCGCCCTCTTTGAATTTATTCAAGCACAACATTACACTGCATCTATTGATGCCTACTTTATCAGCAATATCATTAATAGAAACACCATCAGCACGTAACAACAGTATTCTTGCTCTACACACGGTTTGTGCCTGTATTGTTCTAGCACGAGTTTGTAATTCAAGATACGAACGCTGCTCCTCTGTTAGTGTTATTGTGTTTACTTTTCTGCCCATGAATATGACCTCCCTATACAATTATATGAAGATTATATCATGGAATGCTTATTGAGTCGAGTTAATTAAAAACATTTATACTAGTCGACAGTCAAGGGCAGGTTTGAATCCTGCCTAATCTATTGTAACAATAAATTTAGGTCACGAAGGATCACAATGGAAGGTTGCTGCACTTATTTACATGCAGATCAGATGAACCAGTATACTATGATGAATCAATCGAGATTCGAAGAGGTAGTAATAATTATCTGGTACTAATGGGTCCAGAACTTACAGAAGTAATCAGGAAGTTTTATGTTGGCGAAGACAGCACAACTACACGGACTATGAATAGGAGCTTGGTAAAGAAGTTGAATGTGTATGTTGACTAAATATATAGAAAGTTGTAGAATGGAGGGAAAACAGATATGGGAGTGAATAATATAAGAATAGATGGGGTTTATATTTCAGAAATTTATAGGTGGTACACAGAGCATGCGTTAATCGTAAATCGTAGATATCAACGAAAACTTGGGCTCTATTCAGAATTACACAAGACGTATAAATGAGTGTATAGAAAAGCAGAATGTAAATCCAGAGGTTAAGCAGTATATACTTACTCATATGGATACTATGAAGTATGGAGATCAGTCATTAATTATTTTAAAGCTAAAGACAGATAAACCTTTATTTTATGATGACAAAATGTATGTTCGGTACGAGAGTCATAATCATCTGGTGAAGAATGGTTCTCCTGAGTTTTATGATGTGCTTAGTAATTTCAGAGAAATTACTACAGTCACGCAAACTGTGAATAGAAAATCAGTAAAGAAATTGGATGTATTTTAAAAAAATAGAAATCTCAAAACCACACAACAAAAAATAAGCTATAATAAGGAAGTGAAAAAGAAAAACAAGGAAAACAAGGAAATAGATAAAACACCGGAGGTAAGAGTTATGAAAACAATCAAAAGAGTAAAAACAACAAAGTTAGCTATAGCCTTTTTAGCACTTATACTTTTAATAGTGGCACCAACCACAGTAGAAGCGAAGACAAAGAGTTATATGAAGTTCGACTGTGGCAACAAGTTAACGATGTACGAGGGAGAGTCAATAGAAGCAGCAGCGATAGAATTCAGAACTTACAGTGGTAATGTAGTGAATGCTAAAGACTGTTATATAAAATCTGATAAAGAGTACCAATTGAAAGCTATCAAAGATGAAGCATGTAATGACTGTGAGATTAAGTACACAAAAAAGGGTATTGTGACATACACAAAAAAAGGTAAGATTACGGCAAAAAAAGCAGGTACAGTAACAATAAAGTTCAAAAGATACAATTACGGTGGTAACTACAACGGTTATGGTTACGAAGGTTCAATCAAAGTAATCGTAAAGAAAGCTCCAAAGAAATCCATCACAATGGCAAAGAAATCTATCACATTAGTGAATGGTAAAGAGAGCAAGCTTTCCATAAAATCCGTAAAAGGTTTAAGTGGCAAAGAAGTAACCTACAAGTCAAGTAATAAGAGAGTAGCTACTGTAGATAAAAATGGAGTAGTGACAGCAGTAGGTTCCGGAAAAGCAAGTATAACGGTAACTTCAAAGACCAATAAAAAAGTAAAAACCACAGTAAAGGTTAAGGTTATTTCCAGGGGTACTGTAAAAACTGATTACACAAAAAAAGGAAAGAAAAGTATAGAAGTAAATAAGAGCGAGGTAGAGATAGGTGTTTACGAGAGATGGGCATGCTTCGCGGAAAGAAAGAATGGACAGTATAACTTCGTTGGTAAAGACAGTAAAGGGGAGCTCGCGCTTATGCCTGGAGATTGTACGAGTGACGCTGGAATAGCACTTAATCTAAGAAATATTTTAAAGAAAGCAGAGAAGGAAGGACGTTTCCAGATAAAGGTAACAAAGCTTACAGGAGTAGCTAGCAAAGAGGTAGTTTACAAATCCTCTAACCCGAAGATTGCTACAGTTACGAGAGACGGTAGGATAGAGGGTAAAAAGGTAGGAACGACAGTAGTAACAGTAAGCTCGAAGTCAGATCCTAATGTAAAGGCTACGATAGTAGTGAAGGTAGCAGACTGGAAAGCATGGTTGGATGGTATTATCTTTATAGGCACACATTTTGGAGACGGAGACAATGGAGAGAGTGTGGCAGAAATAGCGGAATTAGATGCAGATTTGTGTTGTTATCAGACATTAAATTGGGTAGTTACTAGCAGTGATGAGAGTATTGTGAAAGTCGATAAGTGTCCGGGAGGGCTGGGACTTATGTGTTTGAAACCAGGAAAGGCAAGAATTACAGTACAATCTAAGGATGGTCATTCATTTAAATACTCTTGGGATTTGGAAGTTGATAGTAACTTTGTTCATGCGTATTGCCCAGTAGATATTGGAGACGAGAATAATTTCAGAGTTGAATAGTAAGGTAGAAAAATAGGGGATTGGCAGAAATGTCATCCCCTATTTTTAATGTGGGAAGTGAATTATTTACAGAATAATCAAATTTATAAAAACTTGAAACCGTAATTCAAATGCGACATAGTTATAATGAGGTGCAAAGGAGAGATGGTGTAGAATCACTTAGTAAAGATGTGATTTGATGTGGTGTAAGGTGCTGAATTAGATCATGTTGTAAGAAAAGTTGTTGAAATCATTAAATTTCCTCCTTGCTTCGGCGTGAGTTCCACAACTCACGCTATTTAAAATAGTTATAGTTGATAGTTTGCCAAAATCCTCAATTATAGCTGTGGTGATCAAATTTAGTCTTGAAATTACGATTAAAGTGTGTTAAAACAAATACCGCTGTTGATTTAAAAATCGCAATTTCAAGACGACTTGTTAGGATTAAGGACAGTTAAGCTTTAATACAACTGCTTCTCCTTTCAAGTAGCTAGACCGCGAGTTAGTGTTTGTTGGAACACCCTGCTATGGGTACAAAATTTCATGTTTTTAAATAGCACAAAATCAACTCAATGTCAATAGCTTTTTAAAATAGGGTTTCCTAGAAATAGGAACCCTATTTTTTAATGTGGGATAGCTAAAAAGTGAAGGAAAATAGATACATCAAAGATGAGTAGTGAGTAGGGTTTCCAGAAATGGAACCCTAGCGATTTACGTACCATTGGAACAGTTAAAGTCTAACTACAGCAATATAATAGCTGCTTCTGCGTTATACAAATTACCAATTTTAATTTACAATAAAACGAAAAATAATATAAAAATTCTTCAATTAGTAGATTTAGCCAATGGGTTACCAGATTTGAATATTGCATGAATTGCATAAAAAGTGAAAACTGTTATTGTGATATTGTAAAGGAGTCCGTAACAGAAAAGATTTTTTCAAAACAGTTTATTTAAAAATTTATGACTATAATTAAATGATTGATTCAGAGAGTTGGTTTTCATTTCTGGAAACCCAACTCTCTGAATGTAGAGGTGGCTATGCCATGATTGCATCAGTATCCACTTTAGTTTCGGAGTTGCCAGTGTCAATCTTTCTAATTTCATTATCGGCTTTTTTAGATAACGTATTAATCATTTCATTTACGAAGCTAAGAAACTCATTAGCGTCAGTCTCATTATTGGCTTTTACTGAAGCATAGGCAAGTGCAATTTGTAATTGTTCAGTGGTATTGTAATTCATCGTAATCCTTCTCTATTTCGAATTATAAATATAATATACTATGGAGGTAGAGAAATGTCAAATTTAAAATTCGAAGAGTTAGCAAATGAGTGTGTTGTGCGAAATCCTTATGTTGGGGATTTTAATCATTGTCAGTATAAGCAGTTAGTATGCGATATAAGTTTGCTTATTGAACATGCTAAGTTGGCAGATGTATCAGGTGTAAATGTGATAGACGAGCAGGGAGCAGATCAGATACTTTCTTATTATAATGCAAGGTACAAGGATGCTTCAAAGTATTCACTTAATGTATTGCGTAATGCCAAATTATCATTTGCGGAGGCAGTCGAATTTGTGAAGTATCTCGAGTGTGAGTATTTAACGAAGTTGTATCTGTAATAGTGTAAGAATAGGGTTCCCTAGAAATAGGAACCCTATTTTTAATGTGGGGAGTGAATTATTTACAGGTTAAAGTGAGGAAATTACTTTATTTCAGAAAAATTAACCTGCAACCATAAGACGTAGAAAAAATAGAAAAATCTCCTATAAAAAAGTAATAAAAGGGTGTCAAAAGTTGGCACCCATTTTTTATTAAAAGGAGAGTGAAAAAGATGAAGAAAAAACTAGTAACTGCAGTGCTAGCAACAACTTTGTTACTAACTACGGTAGTTCCAGCACAAGCATCTCCATTGCTAGGTGAGGATAGCTATGTGACGTTGGAAGAGGTGACAGAGAGCACAGAGGAGGAAGAACCACCAGATCCAACAGAAACAAGTAGTCAGGAGAAAGAGATAGAGAGGAAGTACAGTCCAGACTATGATATTAACCCATACTACAATGATACTGAAGAAGAGGTAGAAGAAGTAGAAACTGTAACGAGGTCAGCCAATATCGGATTTAACAATGACGCTACAGCAGACGCAGATCCGAATTTACAGACAATTTACAACAAAGTCGGAAATGCATCAGTAAAGACTTACAACAGTTACACTTATAATGCATGGATGGGAACGAAAGATTGCACTTGGAAAGTTAATACAGATGGTGTAAAAAATACTGCATCAAATACGCATAAAAAAGCAGCGGAAGAGATAGCTAAGGACAGTAGCTATAAAAGTAAATGGGTACGGTCAGATGAAAAGAGTTTCTGGGCAGGCTCAGGTGCTGCAACACCAAAAAAATACAAAAGTATCAAAAACAGTAGTAGTACAAAAGTAACAGATAAAAATATTGAAAAAGCATTTTTGGTTTGGACGACACGATCTTCAAAGAATGGAAGTTTACCAATTATTTTTGTCAATTCAGATAACGAAGCATACAGTATAAACGCAGATAATTACCCGGAAACACCGAAACTTGGTTCAAAGAAGGCATTGGTAGACAACAGAAAAGTAGCGGGTGCAGATAAAAACGCTGAAACTAAAATCTTTTACACTTCCTACGCGGATGTAACAGATTATATGTCGGGGGACGGAACTTACTCAGTTTGTAATCTGCCGATCTACTGGTCAGACTACTACGATAACGGTGGTACCCAACGGGCGGCTACCTGTGGTAGTTCGGCAACTGATATGGCAAATGTGAACGGCGGTGAAAATTTAAGTTCATGGAGTCTTTTTATAGTTAGTGAGACAAGTGACAGCAGACCACATGTAGTTACAATAAAGGTCGGATCACAATACGTGCTGACAGGTGGCAGCCGTGAACTCCTGACAGTACAGACAAAAACAGACTTTGGTGAATTTAAAACACAGACTTCAAGCGCCACGCCTGTTGCGATCAACACAGCCTTTACCACAAGTGGTACAGGAAGCAACGGAGATCTTCTGGCAAGAGTGAATTTTGCAAAAAGTGACAAAAAGGCTAATAAAGTAGGAAATCCAAAAGATAAACCTGAATCCTGGTACAACCCAACAGACTATGCACTAAATGCTAATGGTGAAGGTATTTACGGAAGCAATGGTAATGTGCCGACGGATAAAGCGAAAGGCTCGTCAGTGTCGTGCTTTTCCGTACAGGCAAAGGATACTTCTGTCTGGAATACTTTGCGATATGTGGTGACAGATGTTGCATTAGAAAAGGTAGATATAGCTGCAACACAGACAATAACAGTTAAGGAACGTAGCAAACCGATAGTAGTCTCTGGTAAATTTACGAATACAACAACAAAGGGTAAAACAGGATTTTCTTACGGTAAACTGGTCGTAACACTGCCAAAAGGTCTTACAGTTTCAGATTCCAATAGCTCACCGGTGCTGACAAAACATAAGTGGGAGAGAGGTGAAGATAAGACCAAAACTCTAACAGGCACCATCTCAACAAAGAATGGCCAGCAGCAGATAATCTGGAAGGACAAGGATTCAACAGCAGAAGCAGCACAGGTACTGAGAAGTGTGACAGGAACCAGTGCACCATCAGAAAAAGGAAAACGCGACTACTTCGAATACTCGATCGACTGTGATTTTAATGCCAAAAAAGGCGTTGAGACTTTTAGGGCAACAGAGGTTCTTTACGGTGTGAAAGAATCAAATGGCAGCAAACCATACGGTAAGTCATCATTTCAGCTCCAGTCAGGCAATGCTAAAGAAGTGCCAAAATATATACTGACAGTAAAAACAGAAGGTCCGGCTGTAAGTATTGATGACGGAACTGCAAAGACGACCACAGTAACAAAAGAGCTGAAGCCAGCCACGGAGACAACAGGCAAGCCAACAACGGTAAAGGCAACAGGCAACTTTAAAGATTGGACTATCAGTGATAGCGATATAAATAAGATCGTAGAATACGGAGAGAATCATGATACTACGATTGATTCTGATAGGTTTAAGGCAAGTTCAAGTCTGGAGTTTTATATGCCGAATAAGGATATCACGCTGACAGCAACCGCATTGCCAAAAGAAGTGATTACAGCAACCTTTATCAGCCACTCATACTCCAGTAGTGACAGCTACAATATACCAGATTCAGCACAGCAGAAACAGGAGATTTCAAAGGAGTTTGTAGATAAATATGATCCGAAAACAGGAAAGCTGATAGAGAAAGTACCACGTGAGATGACCTTTAATTTCCCATCTGCAGGACAGATCAATGGATGGGTCTTTGATGGCTGGGTTTTAAGTGACACAGCAAGCAGCAGCTATGATGATAAAGGATACAATAAGGCATCAGTGAATCAGGCTGGTGCATCTGGAATGATAACCAAAAATGTAGTCTACTACGCGCAGTACCACAGAGAAATGAGCTGGTATTTTGTTCAGCAAAATAAGGTTGACAGGCATTACAAAACAGTCTACAGAAATAGTTACGATATTAACCGGTTTGAACATGAATATAAAGACAAAGCACCAAACCAGACACTGAAAGAAGGATGGGTTTCACAGGGTTGGACAGACGAAGCAGACTGTAAGGCAGATCCGGATGTTCAGCCAGGTGGTACGATAATAGCCACAGAGGGTCAGGTTTTCTATGGATTATTCGAGAAAGATGTGACAGTAACTTACAATACAAATACCTACGATCCGGTAGATAAAGTGCCAGATCCACAGACAGGAAAGGCATACTTCTCAACTTCTTCGTGGGACTTCTCGCAGGTAAAGGACTATGTGCATCCATCTTACAGGAATGTACTGAGTAATAGCTGGCTGAATGATTTTTTCACAAAGAAGACAGGATACTCGGCACCGGTTGATCTGAGAAAAGATTCAGATGTGGGATTTATTTACCCAACGATCACAGTAGCAGATACAGTACCGGTTTACAGAAAGATTAATCAGAGAGAAACAGATGTGCTGCCAACTATTTGGTCGACGAATCCAAAAGGATTCACAGTAGATTTTAAAGTAACACAAGGAGAGTGGCCGGAGGGATTTGATCGTAGAATAAACTGTAATCCACAGACAAGTTACGAGTTCCGAGAAGATACAACACTTTACCAGCAATACGAAACATTAAAGATGCCGGCAGATAAGAAAATCCACACAAGTGTTTCTATACTTGTGGGGGATTCTATTAATGTTGGAAATCGGTTTAAATCAGATTACTTTAGCGATTTAGGAAGAGTATACGTTTCTCCAGATCATAGTATAGCAACAGTAACAGAGGCAGGTAAGATTACAGGTAGGGGTCCTGGTGTGATAACAATAAAGGTATACACCAGTGATGGTAAGACAGATATAGGAGACTGTAAAGTAATAGTTTCATCAAGCAGTGTGAAGATACCTGACAGGATTACACTTGGTGAACAGGCAGAAGTAGGTATTACAGCCAGATCAAGTGAGGGTGCTAGTGTGACAGCAACTCTTTCTATGAATGCAGTATCAGCATTGAGAGGTAGGGAGAGTAGCAAACTTTACTCATTACATTCATACTTTGGCAATGGAAATGACTTTACAGAAGTGGACGCAGGCAACACAATACTGAAAGCAGCTTCTAGTAATGGAAAACCTGCAACAGATACAAAAACCTTTTATGTAATGCCTGATATAAGTTTACAGAGTTTAAAGAGCGATGTTTACGATGCAACGATTGTATGGAAATTACATCTTACACTGAATTAGGTAAAACCGAGTAAGATGATGATATAGTCATATAATTGATTGATAGTAGAAGATAATCGCTGATGAATGGGGGAGTCGAGAGGCTGCCCCATTTTTTCAATTAGAGATTCTTCGATGTAGGGGTGTTGGGTTCGAATCCCAAGAATTTATTCAAATAATTTAGGAGGAAACAATGATAGGTTTTAAGAAGAAAGTAGCAGAGAGTTTAAAAGAGGAAACAAGTCTTGAGCCAGAAAAAAGTGAGACAGTGAGTGGAGCAGTAAGCGAGGTAGCAGAGGAAGTAAAGCCTAGAACAAGAAGAAAACGTGTAAGTGCTATCGCTCCGCAGGAATCAAAAAGTAGAACTGAAAAGAATGGGGCTGATAGAACAGTATTCAAATTCGATGACGATAGTGATGATGACAGCGATGTGTTAAAATCAGAGGAGTCAAAGGATTTAGTGATGGAGTCAACCAAGATGTCAGGTATAGATGAGGAAGAGGTTGCAAAGACAGTGAATAGAATCATTATGAGGAATTCAGTCAATGTAGACGAAGATAGAGAGGAAGAGGAAGATTTACCAGTAAGCTTCGATAATTCAGAAGACACAGTTGAAATAGATGTTCCAATAAAAACTCCAGAAAAGCCAGTAGAGGAAAGAAATGTCAATGAGAGCCAAGATATTCTTTTAAAGCTGGGTAGAGCTGTTAATAGATATGCTGATCCATACTGTGGTTTTGAGTGTGAAACAGTAAGTCTGAGATACGCCTCCGGTGTGAATGAGGTGAAGGTGGATAACGGTTGGATCTACTTTCCGATCAAACAGGTTTTCGTAAATGGAAGAAAGCGTAACTTCAATAGCGTGCATGAAGTGCGTTTAAAACGAGACGATAAGGTGGAATTAGATTTAGGAGTAAGTGCAGTAGTGCCAAAGGGTTACGTGCTTGAGTTTAGAAATGTAGAAAACTCTAAGACGAAGTTTGGTATTGAAGTTCCGGCAGGTACAGCGGTAGGTGCACATGACGCACTTTACCCAATAGTAGTACAGGTAAATCCTGTGGATGATTTGGCATATGTTTGTCAGAATAGAAGTATTGTAAGAGCAACTTTGAAAGCAGTTTAAGAGGTACAATAATGCGAAAAGCTCAATATGTTCATGGTAGTAATAGTGCAGGAAGATATTTTTTTCTTTTCTGTGGGTTGATAATAAGGACGCTGTTGATAGTTATGATCTTTGCAACGATCGCAGTTGTATGCAGAATTTACCCAACAATAAAGTTGTGGTTTGATGATAGTATGAGTATTGCAGCACAATCAAAACCAGAAGATTTTTGTAGTGGTGAAACAAGTTATGTATACGATGAAGAAGGCACAGTACTATTAAAATTAAAAGCTGATAAAGATACGATTTATGTTGAGTACAAAGATTTACCGGATGATATAAAGAATGCTTTTGTAGCAATAGAGGATAAACGATTTTACCAGCATAAAGGGGTGGACTTGGCTTCAACAGTAAATGCTGCATTTCTTTTAGTAAAAAACAAAGGAGAAGTGCAGCGTGGTGGAAGTACAATTACACAACAGTTAGCAAGAAATGCATACCTAAGTTTTACAGTAAGTTACGAACGAAAGATCAGAGAGATTTTTCTGGCACTTGGTTTAGAGCAGAGGTACAGTAAAGAACAGATACTAGAATTTTATATAAATAGTATAAATTTTGGTAATGGGTACTTCGGAATAGGTGCTGCGGCAAAAGGTTACTTTGGTAAGACGGTTGATAAACTAAGCTTAAGTGAGATTGCATTTTTGTGTGCAATTCCAAATAACCCTACTTTTTACAATCCCAGAACTAATTTTGACCATACAATTAGCAGGCGAAATACAATACTTCATGAGATGTATCAGCAAGGATACATCGGGAGTAAAACATACACAACGGCAGTGCAGGATAAGATTTGTGTAAAGAGTGAAGATAATCTGGAATACGGATACAAGGCAAGCTATGCTTTAAACTGTACAGTCAAAGAGTTTATGAAACTTGCCGGATTCAAATTTGAATACAAATTTGCTACAGATGCAGATTACAGGCGTTACAAAGAAGAATATAATCAGGCATATGAAGAAGCTCTGTACACATTAAAGACGGGTGGTTATAGTGTTACAGTTAGTCTTAATGGTAGCACGCAACAAATAGCACAGGAAGCATTAGACAGTGAACTCTCAAAGTTTAGCGCAGATAGTGGTATGCAAGGTGCCTTGACGGTAATTGATAATGAGACAGGATTAGTACTTGCGTCCGTTGGCGGAAGTAGTTCTGTGGAGGGTACAAGTTTAGGATTAAACAGAGCTTACCAGAGTTACAAGCAGCCAGGAAGTACGATAAAACCGATAGTGGTGTACACGCCTGCGCTTGAGTCTGGTTATGATGCAAATAGTAGGGTGGAGGATAATCCGATTGAAGACGGTCCGAAGAACTCAGATGGTAAATACAGTGGTATGATTCCATTACGAACAGCAGTAGAGAAAAGCAAGAATGTAGTAGCATGGAGACTTTTCGAAGAATTGACACCAGAAAAAGGATTAAGCTACACAGTGAATATGCATTTTAGCAATTTAGTACCAGAGGATTATACACAGTCAGCGTCACTCGGTGGATTGACGTATGGTGTGACCACAGAAGAGATGGCAGGGGCTTATGCAGCGTTAGCTAATCATGGTTACTGGAAAGAGCCGACTTGTATTACTTCTATAAAAGATAAAGATGGAAAAGAGATTTACAATGGTAGCCTCGGCAGAGGCATTTACTCGAAACTTGCAGCTGATTCAATGACGGATGTACTGAAAGGTGTTAGCACCAATGGGACTGCAAGAGGGTTGAAACTTAGTAACGGTGCAGAATTTGCGTGTAAGACTGGAACAACAAATGAAAATAAGACAGCTTGGTTTTGTGGATACACAAAACAATACACTGTAGCGGTATACGTTGGTGCAGATGATAATAAATGCACAGTAAAAGATCTTTGGGGAGGTACATACCCTGCAAGAATTTGGATAAATACTTTGAATGGTTTAGGTGGAGATGCTGTAAGTTTACTGAGTGACAGTGAACAAAAATCAGTAGACAATAACCAGAGTAGTCTGAATTGGATAAAGCCAAAGCAAGAGGTTCCAGTTGAGCCAGTGCAACCGGTAGAGCAGCAGGAAGATTTACATGGAGAACAACCTGAGGGACAGCTGGAGCAAGCAGATGAGCAGATTGGGGATCAGGTTGTAGAGCAACAGTCTGATCAGTCACAAGAGCAGTCAGAGCAGCAATCAGAACAGACGCAAGAAATAACAATAGAATAAGGAGAACAATAAAATGAAAAAAGCAACAGGATTTGGTGGCAATGTGGAAGAGACAACTAAGGAAGGCATGACAAATGCCTTGTGTATTTTTTGATGATTCTAATGAGACACTGGTCTTAACAGAGGATTGTTACACATTAGATGTGCAAAATGTTGCAACGATTCAGGCAGCGATACCAATTGAAGCAAGTACAGTAGAGACAGTAGTGATAAATGGTCCTGGCACATTATGTCTTAAGGCAACAGAATTTATGCAGCCATGTATTGGGAGTAAAACATACACTGGAATGAGCTATGGTAGATGGACTGCACATAAGTGTAAGTGTAAGAAGATTGTGGTGAATGGTGCGAGGGTGGTGTGTGAATCTACCACACCTAATTTTACAATTGGTGCTTACAATTTTGAGGAGTATCCAGAAGTGATTTGTATTAATGGTGGCGAAATGATTTGCCCAGAAACTGATGCAAAAAGAATACTGAAGATAAAGGCATACCCACCCTATGGTAGTACAAAGATCTCTACAATAGCAGAGTACGTTTTGGAGGGACAGGAACTTTTCAGTGAAGGTCAGAAGAAGCTGATAGAGGAGATAGCAGCATTAGCGCCTGCTTGGAAGATGCATATTGACTATAGAGCAACATCTAAGTTTTTAGAGACAGCATTAGAACTGCTAAAGATGAATCCTAATTGCAATGTAAATATGCTTGTAAATGGAAGATATCAGAGGTATGCGATGATTTGTAGAACTATGTGCGTGCTTGGTATGCCGGAGAGACTGTATAATGATGCAGAGCTTCTCTTTGAGAGCAACAAGTTAGAGTTTTTAGAGAAAGAATTTAAGTTTCCTGTTACGAGTAAAGAAGACACGGCTTTAGCAGTTTGTGAACTGACGCATCATGTGTTCGGAGATGATTTCAGTAAGCTGAGTGATTGGCAAGTTGAACAGGTATATGAAATGATACCAACATACTTTTACGAGTTTGAGCCTGGTGTGCCACACATGGTAGATGCAGAGAGGTTTTTCGGTTTGATGAATGAAGTTGATTAGTTAGAGAGGGGGCGTGTGTAATATGATTAGAGAAATTAAACAGATAAATAGTTTCTTTACAGGGGATGTAAAAGGTGCTTTGACTGAGTTGAATATGTCAGATACAAAAATAGTGATGTTGCAGTGGGGATACACAGGGAATTGAACTTGATAGAATTAGTCAGTGGAACCAATACTTGAAACGCACAGATAACAATACAGTGATACTGACAACAGCATATATCTCAACGGAAGAATTTCCAGAAAGTGAATGGTATTTGCCAGATGAGGAGGATATTATACTAGATGTTGCCAATCAGGCATTTTGGGAAGATTTTTACTTTGTAGCTGGATACCCTGGTGATAATTTTGTTGTAGTAGATAGAGAAACGAAAGATAAGTGTGTTGAGATTACAGATAGTGTGATTAAGAAAGTTTTACATCTGTGTAACAATGTCTCAACAGAATTTTTGGAAAAATTTAGATCAGTGTGGAAAGCAAAAGAAGCTACGAGTTTTTAATTAGAAATATGGGAAAACCACTGAGTACAAATGGGTAGTCATATAAATAATTGTAAAAGAGGATAGGGGTTACTGAAAAGTAACCCTCTTTATAATTGGGGGTGGGTAATATGATTACCATTTATGTTACAGGTGATAGAAAAGATATAGTAAGTGTGCAGAAGATACTAAAGCATGTATACGGTAGTATGTACAATGTTTTTGTAATTGAAGGATTACCAGAGGCTTTACAGGACGGAGCTAAGTTCTGTAAAGCCTCTTTTTTGATTACAGATAAATACTTAGATCTCAGTACTTTTGATAGTCTGAGATGTGAGTTTACAATAGACTTCAATAACAAAAAAGTATACACAAGAAGGAAAGGATGCAAGACAGGAAAATGGCTTACATTAGGAATTCAGACAGAGAGAGTATAGTCAGAGAAACTGTGAAAGGTTTTGTGAAAAGTAAAAAAGTGCAGGTAGTGCTTGGTGCAAAGGTAGTTGAAACAGAGGCTTTAAAATGCTTTTTATACAACTGGTTAGGATCAGATGAAAGGTTTTACTCTTTGGTAGCACCTTACACAGAGGCAACTGTTTACAACTTTCCAGATGTGATGTACACAGCAAATAGTAGTTTTGATGATGTACTGAATCATAATCTAAAGGTCTTTGATACGAAAGAAGAATGGCAATCAGGAAAATGGTCAGAGTACGAAATACGTGATGAAATGAAAAATCTTAAAATTTTTCTTGATGGTTTAGCTACAGGATACTTGAAATTGCCACATCATACAATACAGAGTATAATGACTCATTTGCATCCGGTTTTGGGTATGACGATTTTGTACAAGGACTCAAAAGATAAACAAAACAGTTTAACTATTTGGTTTAATTCAGTGACAGCAATAGAAGTTGATGATGCCTACATTGGGGAGCTTTTAACAGCAATGAAGATTGAGAATAGGGTGAGAGTGGTGCAGTGTGCAAAATCACTTAGGTTAGAGGAGGCGATTGGTTTTGATAATTGATAATTTAATTAGTAAGGGTTATGACGTTTTTGCATTTATACTTGCGAGATACTGTTACAGAGTCGGTCTGCCTACTCTTTCAGATGATGATTACGATGTGCTTGAAGAAAAGATACGTAAAGAACACTATGCAGAATGTAAAGCTTACTTGGAACGAAGTTACGATGATGATCCCATTCCGGTCAAGCTTTTAAAAACTTTAAATATGGAAGTAGTGTACCCATCAGTCCCACGAGAGTACTACGATTACTTGGATGAGGATAAATCGAATAGCATACGTGCAGTCCGGAGTTACGAAGAGGTGTGGGATTTTGTAAATTCTAATAAAGGAAAGCTACTGCATGTATCATTAAAAATGGATGGAGTTAATTCAAAATCGCTATACAAGAATGGGAAGTATCAATTAACTTTGAGCAGAGGTAGGGCAAGTAATAGTCTTGACTATACACAAGGTGCTAAAAAGATACTTCCCAAATTTATAGATGGGGAGGAATTAACAAAGGTAACGGCAGAGTGTTTTGTAACAAAAAGTGCATTACCTGCGCTTAGGGAAAAGTATGATTCAGTGAAATATAAAACAAGTAAATCTGCAGCTATTAGTTTGCTGCGAGTAGAGCATGAGTTAGATGATTACAAGGAATTAAATGCATTTGCATTCGATATAGACGGCGGTGAATTTTCCAGAGTACAGGATAAATACAGTGCACTTGAGAAAGCAGGATTTACAACACCACCACATTTTACAATAAGTGTACCAGACGGGCAGAGTTACGAGGAATTTTGTGTATGGCTGAAATCAGAAGTTTTTGATACATTAGCTGTTTACAAAGAAGAGTACCCATCAGATGGTGTGGTGCTAGAGGTCGATGATTTATTAGATACATACACAGAGAAAAATCAATACAGTGACAGACAGATAGCACTAAAGTTTGAACAATGGGGATTTGAGTACTTAAGAGGTGTTATTACGGATATCCAGATTGAACAACGAAGAGTTTACAAATCAGTTAGGATAAAGATCGAGCCTATAAAATCATCAGATGGATGTAATGCTACATATATTAATGCATTTAATCCTGGGATAGTGATAGAGAATGATCTTTATGTTGGGAAAGAGGTTTGGTTTGAGAGAAATGCAGGTGCCGTAAATATTTTGATTCACGGTAAACGACTGGAGGGAATAATGAATGGAAACGAAGACAGTGATTAGATTACTAAATGATAGTGCAATAAAACTTTCACCGTATAATGTAAATCTGGCAGATGAAGAGTGTGTAATTTACTGTGCAGATACTAATAAATTTAATGCAAGTAGGGCAGTTTTAAAATCGACGATAGCTGAAGGAGCAGATGTGATTGCTCGGCAGACGAAAAGAGCTAGAGAAGCTGTCGGATTTGGGGGTGAGGTGAAATGATTACTTATGCAATTTACAAGACTGGTTGTATGGAGGTGCCAGGTGTTCCAGATATTTTTATGAAAAATGATGTATTAAAGAAAGTCCTTGAAAGTGAAAAAGCAAGGGAGGATTTGATCACACTTTTTCATGATGGTGTTTGTATAGGCAGTTTAGGAATTGAAACTGAGAAAGGTTATGTGGATGAGAGTGAGACACGTATGTCACTTAATGATGGAGAGAAAGGAGATTTAGGATTTTATGGGCATTTACGATAGACTAATTAATCTATATGTAAATTCTGAAGATAGTGATCTGGATAGACAAATAGTCGCTGAGTGTAAATGCGATTCAGTTTGTTCAATAGACAAAGTGGTCAGACAGTTTAAATTTCTCACTAATAATATGCATGATAGTGAAGAATATTTAATTGTGAAGAAATACTTAGAATCAATATTTGGTATGAGAATAATTAAAACCCTGGAGGAAATGTAAAAATGGCAGATACAGTAAATGCGATAGGTAATATGCAAAAAGTATCATATCAGGATTTGATTGAAAATCGTATTCCTGAGATAATCAGAAATAGCGGATGTGAAGTAGGCGATTATGATTTAACACTGGAGCCAATGGCTGCTGGGAATAGTATACCGGTTTCAGAGGATGGTACAGATTATTACAGTATAAAAATGAAATGTGTGATCCGCAACCGTGTAACATCAGAATCAGTCGATTTTTATGTTGAACTTATGAAGCTTCCAATACTGCAGGAACTTGGTTTTAAAATCCGTGGAAGTTTTATGCAGCAATTGGATATTTACGAGAGAACTACTGGATGGAACTTTTATAAAGATAAGAGTAATGGAGAGTGTGCAAATCTTATTGCGGATAATAAAAGATCAATTTATTTGAATTTAAACAATAAATACGGTCCGTGTGTGAGGTTCTTACTGCATGGTGAAAATAAAAAGGCTAAGATAAGAGTTAGTACATTTTTCAGAGCAATTTCAAATAGTTCAAATGAGGAATTGATTAGTCTATTCGGATACAACAATCCTTACGTTATAGCAGCTTTCGGTGCACATGCAGATAACAGAACAATAGATAGCTGTATAAGGGATGTGGCAGTTGCAATCTTGAATAATGATGTGTCGAATCGTACAATTCTTACAATGAAAAATAATATTGAGATGGATTTGTTTTCATCAAGATATTTGCCATTAGGTAGTAATAATGCGTCAAGACTTAATTACTATCAGTCATTCAGTTACAGAGCAAATGGACGCAGTTTAGCTAAGACAGTAGAGTGCAATGGTTATCGCTTCGAAAAAGGTATAATTCTGAGTGCAAATGAATTAGCAGTTTTGGATAAGCTGCCAATCAATGAGTTACAGGTAGAATACAATGATAAGATTTATCATCTGAAGAAATTTTCCAAGTTTACATTTGATGTGCTTGGTTACACACTGGCAGAGGATGTACTTAGTTACAAATCAGGTACAAAGATTACAGAAGATATGGTTGATCAGCTGAATGCATCAGATCTCACAAGTCTTATTTTGTCAGGGAATAAAAAGGTTGTCAGACGTAAATATGCTTTTACGTTAGAAGTAGAAGATCTTTACACAGCTTTTAGTATCTGGGTAGATAATCTGAATGGATTCGGAAAGCATTCGCAACAGTTTGAGATTTCAAACAGAGTTTTACTTTCATACGATAAGAAAGCAGAGAATTTACTGAGAAATGCTATTAGCACAGTAATAGAAAATGTAAGTAATAAACTACGTTCAACAGATTATCGTGGACAATTAGCCGCAGCTATTACCGGATGTAATCAAGGTATAGACACTGATGCATTCATCAACAGTATTACAAATGCATCAAACAATGCAGGTCAGATGGCAGATATGTGTAATGTGATTGCATACACGGCAAAGAGTGGAAAGGCAACAGCTAATCTTGGGAAAGCCACAGCAACAGATGAAATGGTTAATGTGCAGGATATGCAGGAAGGTAGACTGGATCCATTAGATGTGCCTGAGTCAGATAAAATTGGTAGTGTGCATTACAGAACGTTATTATCAAAGCTTAGTCCAAGTGGTGATCCTATGTCTCCATTTCTTAAAGTGGTGAATGGGGAGGTTATTTCCGACGAACCTGTATATCTGACAGCAATAGAAGAAACAGATATGTATATAGCTGAGTGGGACGAGACTTTTCACAATGAAGATGGTTCACTTAAAAGCAGAATTAGGGTACGGTGTAATGGTGCTGTTACAACCGTTGAAACGGCTAGAGTACTTTACAAAGAATACTCACCATACCAGAATCTTTCTGCATCACACTCTATGGTTCCATTTACAGGACATAGTGCAGGTAAGCGTATTACGATGGCATGTAACCAGGCTAAACAGGCAGTACCTTTCGCAGATGGTGGTGATAGACCTTACACAAACTCAGGCGGAGAAAGTTTGCTTGGTGCAGGAACAATTACAGTAGATAGTATTCTCAATGATTTTTATATGAAGAATAAACATCTCATTAGTGAATCGGAGGCAGAAGTAAAATCTTCAGATTTGAAACTGAGTAGTATCACTTCAGAGTACGGGAAACGAACATTTTATTTTAATGTTGAAAATGTAAAAAGTGGTGCAAGCGAGGCAGTAGTGACAGTACCGTACGGATTCAGAACTTACGAAGCTACAATGTTTAGTTTTAAGTTAAACCCAAAAACAGATGGGGTTTACCATCCTGGTGAGATTGTGTTGTTCAATAATGGTTATGATATTGAAAAGAAAGATTTAGTAATGTGTGCAGATTTTGGTGCACAGAAAATCGATACATCCGTTTTCGAAACAGGAATTTCATTGACCAGAAACTTAAATGTAGTTTACAAAACATTTGAGGGTAGTGTAATCGAGGATGGTATAACAATAAGTTCTGCATTAGTTTATGACGACAGATTAACCAATATAGAGATGTATGAAATAAGTGACGTGGCAGCAAGAACGGAGGATAATCAGGAATCATTTGGTATTGATAAGAATTCAGCACCTGAATACTTAGGTACGAACGGATTACCTGCAGTCGGTACCTACTTAAAACCTGGTATGATTGCAATTAGTAAATGCAGTTCTTGGAATGGTGAAGTTCGGGCAAGATATAAGAAAGTCGGAACATACGCTGAAGGTCAGGTTATTTACGCCGGTTTTGCAACAACTCAGAAAGGGTTAGAGGCAACAGTTATACTTGCGAAGAGAGCATACGTAAACACAGGGGATAAAATGGCAGGTAGATGTGGTAATAAAGGTGTTATTGCTAAGATAGTGGATGAAACCTGTATGCCATACTGCGCTGACACTGGGGAAGTAGCCGATATAGTTTTAAATCCTTTAGGTGTGCCATCACGTATGAATATCACGCAGTTACTGGACGGATTACTAAGCTATTGTATGAAACTTGAGGGAAAAGTAGCAATAGTCACTCCATACAATAAAAATGATGTCGATTTTGTAAGAGAACGTGCAAAGGCTGATAATGTTTATCCACGTGTGATGATCGATGGAAGAACAGGTAGAAGATTTGAAAGACCAATTAACTTTTGCGTATTACCAATGTACAAATTGCATCATACAGCGGATAAGAAAATACATTCAGTTGGTATGGATGCCAAATTAGACTCAACATTCTTACAGCCTACAAAAGGTAGTAAGATGAATGGTGGTCAAAGTATTGGAGAAATGGAGACATGGTGTTTAGAGTCTGTTGGTGCAACAAAACTTCTAAATGAACTTTTCACACTCCAGTCAGATGATATTCGGGCACAGCATCAGTACAGAGCAAATAAATTAACTGGTGATGATGATGAAGATATTAAAAAGCACAATAGTAATGATTTAGCTATGCAGGCATGCTATCGCTCAATGGGTGTTGAATTCAGTACAGATGCTGATAGTGGATGTTACACTTTTGAACCACTAACAGATGATGTTATTAAATCATTGAGTATCTCACCAGTGACTAATAAGAGTATGTTACATGCAACCAGTATTTTTGGAAGTACCCGTGATGTGCTTAATAAGGCTGATAATAGATCTAAATGGGGATGGATAGATTTACACACAAAGATGATCCTGCCATTATGGATTTACAAAGCTGGAATCTCAAAGATTGTTGGAATTAGCAATGAGGATATGAAACGTGTAATTGCAGGTAATAGTTATTTGTGTATGACAGATGATATTGACATAAAAATAATCGATAAGGAGAGTCTAAAGAGTCTGAAGCCAGAAGAAAGCGAAGCATACGAGACTGGTATGAGTGCACTTGTGAACGTTTTTGAACGTTTCAATACTGTAAAGGCTGAAATTGAAGCATTTGCATCTTACAATAACTATGTTGTTGATCATAGTGGTGATGCGAGTAATTCCACAGCTCAGCAGAAATTAGCAAGATATAGACTCCTTTCAGACTTTAACAAAAGCAAGAAGAGTTTGAAAGATTATGTGGTCACAAGTTTTCCAGTAATGCCGCAGACATACAGACCAGAGCTAAAGATTTCTGGTAGAAACACAGTCCCAGACTTTGACTGGTTTTACACCCAGATTTTACGTGCAGCATCCGAAGTGGAGAAAAATAAAAACTGTACAACAGAAAGAGATTTATTCTATGCTATCCTTGAATTTACAGGTCTTGATGAGCATCATGTAAATAAGTCATACAAGAGTCTGTTGAAGTTTTTCTGTGCAAAAGGTCAGAAAGGTCAGCATGGTAAGATTCGTGAGAATATACAATCAAAACGAATTATGTGCAGTGGCCGTTGCGCGATTATTCCAGCTGCTGATACAAAGAGAACTCCATTAGAGATAGGCGTACCTTTTACAATGATGGTTAATATGTTTAAGGACAGCTTGTATGCATACTTTTTGAAACAGACAACCAACGATAATTTGGATCCTGGGAAATTCGGAAAACTTATGCTATACATAGCTTTACGTGATCATTCTAGGTTCGATGCTTACTTTGCAAAGCATTTTGCAACAGCGTTTATTATCGATTTTAAAAATGATGCATACAATGTAATGACTGCATTAGTAATAGAATTTCTTGAAGGAAGAAATGGTAATCCTGTAACAGCAGTATGCGCAGGGAGGCAACCATCTCTTCATAAATACAGTGTACGAGCTTTTAGACCATACGTAGTCTTCGATAATGTTGCACATTTACACCCGTTACTGTGTACAGGGTTTAATGCAGACTTTGATGGTGATCAGATGTATTTCTTTGCATGCTTAACTGGCGATGTAGTTGCTGAAGCATTAGCCAAGTTGAGTCCATCAAAAGATCTGATTTTACCAAAGGACGGTTCTATAGTGCTGAAGCATAGTCAGGATATAGTTCTTGGAGTTTACGCGGCTACAATGTTAAAAGACAATGCTCTGACTTTTGACAAAACTATTGAGAGTGCTTATCACTATCACGATTTGGATGAATTAAAATCTGATTTAGAAGCAGGTATGCTGAATACATATGATTTGTGTGTTTACTCAGATCATGATGACAGACACTACTGCAGTACTGTTGGACGTATCTTGTTTAATGGCTTGCTCCCAGATGGGTTCACAGACAAACCATTTAGCAATGTACTGGGGTTGTCAGGATTGAAGATTGAAAATTACTGCGATCTTAAATACGATGGTTTAGTTGGAAGTGGTGGAGCAGGAAAAGGTGCATCGACAGCTACCAATTACTATAGCTTGCCTGCCATTTGTAAAGATGTGTACGAGCGGTACGAAGATGAGTGTATAGATGTTTATCAGGCAATAACTGAATTTGGGTTTAAGATTTCGGATTTAACAGGCGTGAGTCTGAGTTTATACGATTTCGATATTAAATCTAATAAGCAGGAAATTTTGGAGGAGGCAGAAAAGACAAAGATTGAGATTGAACAGGATTATCAGGATGGACTGATAGCAGAAGAAGATAAACGAAATGCTGTAATTGCGCTATACGGTGACAGTAAAGAAGGTGCAAATGCGAAGATACTGAAGGATATACTCAAGAATCTTCCAAGAAGTAATAATATCTTTATTATGATGGATTCAGGTGCCCGTGGTAATAAATCACAGGTTATGCAGATGATAGGATGTGTGGGTATTTTGCAGAAGTCAAAAACAGAAGATTTGGAGACGTCAGTAACAAAGAATTATTATGAAGGTCTGAATAGTTTCGATGTACATCTTACAAGTTACTCAGCAAGAACAGGTGTTGCTTCATCACAGAATGAAACGAAAAGGTCTGGATACGCAACGCATAAAGTAGTTTATATGGCAAGTGGCTCTCAGATAGTTGAGAGTGATTGTAATGCTACAGATCAGAAATTTACTATTGAATGGGATGATCATGATCCAAGTAAAGATAGATTTATGCCGACTAAAGAATGGTATAATGAAAACTTACTTGGTCATAGGGCTGATAGTGCTAGCAAAGCTACAATGGCATTTACAACCAATGGTAAATTTGAGGAAGGAGACTTTGTAAAATTACAGATCGCTAATGGCTTTCATGAACTTTGCCTGGAAGATAGAACACTTGTTGCTGATGTTTTTAATGCAAAAGGAACAATGCTGAGTCCGGAAGATACCATTGCTAAAAAATACTTAAAGCATAATAAAAACAAATACAAACTGAGTATTAGTTCTATCAATGAGTTATTGAAACATAAAGTTTCTTCAGTGCAGACAGCAGAGGGTACTTACACAGTAAGATACAATATGTCAGCGTGCTGTAGAAGTCTTATGAATCAGAGGGTGGCGTATGATTTGCCAGACTTGAAATTCGAATACGATACTGAAACTGGAGAAGTTTTAGGTATAGTAACGGATGATACAATTAAGTTTATTGAAGATAACAAAATTGATAGTATTAATATGCGAACAACATTACAGTGTAGAAGTAAATATGGATTCTGCGCACATTGCTATGGTTTGAAATACTCAGATCATAAATTCCCTAAGGTTGGTGAATTTGTAGGAACAGAAAGTGCACAAAGTATAGCAGAGCCGGCTTCACAGCTGACATTAAACGTAATCAATAAAGGCGGTGCTGCAGGTGCATCCAGTGTAACATCCGGTGTACAGATCTTTGATGATTTACTAAGTGGCACACAGCATGATGATCGTATGTCCGCAATAGTCGCTGATCATTCAGGATACGCTAGTATTACAAGGCTAGATAAACTGGCAGATGTTGCAATAATTCCGGAATCTAAAAGCTCACGATTGTGTACTAGATGTATACAGCTTAATAAAACGCTTGGGTGCCCTAGAGGTTCAATCCAGTGTAAGAACTCTTTATGCACTTTAAAAACGAGAGTTCCTTACAACTCTTTGTGTGTTCAGGATGGCGAGTGGGTTAATGCAGGTGATAAGCTCACAAATGATATGATACATCCTAATTCAATCGTTTACCTGGATGAAATGAGTGGTTTGAACAGCGTGGAGGCGTCTGAGCTTTTACATGTAAGAAAGCAGAGAGTCTGGATAGCCAATTATTTTAATACATTTAAAGATTCAGGTATTTATATCTTTGCAAGACATTTTGAAATAATTGCAAATATTCAGAATCGATACGTGCAGGTACTTGATGCAGGTGATACAGACAAAGAACTTGGCAAAATTTATGAATTTAATGAGCTGAGAAATGAATTAGGTAGGATGAAAGTGAAACAGTTCGTAAGTAAGCGAAGTGATGTAGTACTTCGTAATAGTGGGGCTTTTGCAGCTTTGTCCTTTGAGAATGTAGCAGAAGTGGCTGCAAAATTAGTTTCAGGTGGTTACAGGGAAGATATACACAGGAATCACTCACTAATTAGTGCGCTTTCAATAGGAGAGAATTTAACTACTCCAGAATTAAAAGTTCTCAATAAACCTTTAATCAAGAGACATGCACAGAAAGCTGAGCAGGTGACAAAGCGAGAAGAAGAGCAGGTTTCAACACGTCTTGCAATTAAGGAGGTAGAAGATGTTGCACAAGATTTCTCATTAGGTGATATTGATTTCGAATCTGAGATGAAGGCATTAACAGCTTTTGATAGTGTGACAGAAGATTTTAGTGCAGTAATCAAAGAGCCAGTTGCAAAAGATACAACAAAGGATGAAATCAGTGATGTAGATGCAGATTATGAGACTGAAAAGCATAGATATGATCCATCTGAATTTACAGATTACGATGATGAAGATGAATTTGCGGAGTCATCAGAAAATAATGAGAATTTATCAAAACAACAATCATTTGACAATGATTCGTATAAAAATGTGCAGGCAAAAGAATTAAATGCATTTTAGGAGATAAAACATGGAGTACGATGGAATAATTGAATACTTCGATACAAGTCTGGTTGAATCGGGTACAGAGCAAGAATCTGTACCCGATTCTGTTTTTTATGACAGTACCGAATCTTTAGATTTTAATGACAGTGTCGTTGAATTGAAAACGATAACTGCAAATGATGAAAAAATTAGCAGTACACAGCAGTGCGATCAGCAAAATAGTAGTCGGTCTGGTGTAGTGCTGTGTGTTGTAATAGTGATAGTAATAGTAGTTATAACTACAGTTTGGAGGTGCATGGTGCATGGCAAAAATAACAAAGTCAGGTAAAGATACAAGATCATACAGTCAACGAAAGCGTGATGAGCTTGATTATAGACGTGAGTACTTTAAACATAACCCAGGTATTTTTGGATGTGTTTGGACATGTGCATATTGCCATCGACCTATAGTTGGTAAGCAGAATGTGCAGGTTGATCATATAATGCCATTAAATAATGTACTGGGAAGAAATGCTAGATATAATCTTGTAGCTGCGTGTGCAAAGTGTAATCGTGATAAGTCAGATAAAGTTGATGGACGAGTATTGGAAGGATATGTCAGTAAACTTTTTGAAGTAGTAATTTTTACAATACAAAAGTTGATTATCTTGGCTTTTGTAGGGATATGGTTTGTGATACATAAGCTTTTTGAAATTGTTAAGAATTTTGTTGGAGGCTTACTGAAGAGTGATAATTTATTCGTAAGGATTGCAACAATAGCGGTTTTAGTTTACGTTGTGTATTTTATACTGACAAACTTTCAAATGATTATAGGTGGCAGATTTTAATAGGTGGAGGGAACAATGTTAATTAGTGATTACTCTTCAGAGATTCTTACACTTGGATATACACAGTTGGCTGTAAGTATTGCGTTGTCCAGATTAGGTGAGGATAAGGCAAGTAGAGCGGTAGCAGCTTTTTACGGTCTTAACTCAAATGAGACTAAAGTTTCGGATGTATCAGTGATATACAAGGAAAATAGGGTGCAGATTGAACAAAGACTCACAAGCGGTAAGGATAATATGATCGATGGTTTTGTGAAGTACGTTAGTGAAGTGCCATGTCTGGTGATTGTAGATGCCGGTACTCATAAAAAAACTTCCAGAACAGTTACCTTGTTAGAGCTGTTAGAAGATCCTGAAAATTTAAATAGAATTTACCAAACAGTAATGATTATGCTGGCAAAAAATTCTTTAACTTCTCTAATAGGGTTGTATATTGATACAAAAGAGTACAAGGAATACTTTGAGCATGATGTAAGTAAATACTTTAGACTCTCTGCAGATAAAACAAGAACAAATGATTTATCTGCTTCTATTATGTCGGCATTACTTGCAGATTTTAAAAGATTTGTATTAGCGAATGCTTGTACAGGTGCATACGATCCGAATACTGGAACACCATCTGCTTACCTTAGACATACTTTTATTTGCTACTATAGAATGTCAGATAACGTGAGAGAAATCCTCAATACTAAAGGTACTAATCTGGATACTGGCGGCGATTCAGATATGACGATTGCTGAATATCAAACAATTTCGGATAAGTTTGAAGCAAAGAGTATTGATTTTATAGATATAGCTAATAAGATTAACAGAGCATCACATTTGCTTTTCAACCATAATGGCAATCCATTAGCATTCTATGATATTTTATCATGTTACAGAGAGAGCCGGATTCAGTCACGTATGAAGGATGATAAACTTCAGTTTGCTAACGTGCTCCCAGGCTGTACGATAACTTACGAGGACAGTTCTAATATTCTTAACTGTGGAAATGAGAATACGATTAATAATAAGAAAAACAGTAGAATTAGTTTATGTAGGTTATTTAGTCGTATTGTGGACGAAGGACTTTCACAGGGAGATGTATATCAGTACTATAGAGATGCGATGGCTTTAACAGCAAGTACACCACATCATGATGGGAGAAGACTTTTCACTTACGTGGATAAATCCGGTATGGTTAAGGGTAAAACAAATCATGTTGAGAATAATAGCCAGATGATGCAAATCATAATCAGTGGTCATCTTGCACTGAGAGAATTAGTGCAATACTTAAGCAAAGAGAACTCACCGTGTTCCATTTACAATTTTCCAACATTAATTTTTAGAAACAGAGAGTACTTGTACAGATTCCAGACTTTGGAAGAATATGTTTCTTATATTTACGATGTTGCACCGCTCGTTGAAGAAGTAAAGAATGATCCAGTACGATCATTGCATGTAATAAATGATTGCTATTATGATAATGATTCAATGTGGAAGCTATTGGGTGTTAGCAATTTAATGCATGATAATACATTTGAAAAATTAACAAGTATGCCATTAAGTTTTATTAGAAGCGCTGTGTCAGATTCACAGGCATTGAGTAAAGATGAACTCTTTGAGAAAAAATACAATGCTCTAAGCTATAAATTTAGACTTATGGTGGATGTTAAGAACAAATGTGGTTTTGGTAATTCTCTCACGGAAAAGCATAATGCTTTAGAAATGTTTGGCAATACAATACTTACAAGTAAGTTTGATTCATACTCAAACTTTAATAAATACGGTATAGCACTTGCATTCTATGACTGTCTTTTGGAAACTTTGAAAGCAGAAGGTAAACCGCCATACAAAAATGATTATTACCTGTACGAGCAGGAAAATCTGGCAAAAGAGTTTACAATGTTTTCTCAATCAGTGAAAACATTGATAGAGAAAGATGCAAGATACAAAAACATTTTTATAAGGCAGGCTAAAATTCGTATTATGTGTGTGGCAAAGCTGTACGCTATGTTAACAGGAAATACAGAAGTTAATGTTTGTGACTGGGAAGAGCTCAGAGAATTTTTCTGTATTATGGAAACAATTAAAGGTCTGATAAGTAGACTATACACAAAAGGACTTGTTGGTATTGCAAATGAAGTACATTCTGGTGAGAATTTTGCTTTTCTGTTAGTAGCAAGAATGGCAGAGGAGGCAAAAGAGTTTGCAATCCCTCAAGTTATTTCATCGTGTGATGAATTAAGTACTCTTTATAGATCAGAGAATATACCGGCTTTATTTATTAGTAAAATAAAAACGGTTGAGGAATGTATAGAGCTTAATCAGAGAAGAGATAATGCACTGTTGGTAGGCGTAAATAGATTTCTTGAGAGTTTTGGAAATGACTATGAAGTATTTGAGTTAGGCGATCAGCTTATTGATAAGTACGTGTCTAAAAAATACGCTTCTGTTTCAAAGGATGCGGAGTTAAATGATTTACTGTACAGAGCTTCATGTGATGCACAGTCATTTAATAATCTTGGTAAAATTAATAGACGTGTACAGATGTGGTTAAAAGGTGTAGCATCGCTGGACGAATTCGGCTATGTAATACGTAATGGGCATAGAGTAAAACTTGATGATAACACTTACGTGCTCGGAAGAGGACTATTGATAACTATTTCACCAGATAAAAAGCATTACAGTGTTGGTGTTATGACAGAGGATGATGAGCAGATACTATCATACAAGTGGTCACTTAAGGGGGATTTGATTTGAGTGAAATAATTGGAAATGTGGAAGATCTGGCAATTGGGGATGCATGGGTCTGCATGTACTTTGCAGATGGATCTGTACAAACAGTGCATACTACAACAAATACAGAGATATTGAAGAGACGTGGTGTCGAGCCACGTCTCAATTATTTCTATGATCTGGAAAGAATGGAGTATACAAAATTTAGGTCAGATTCAATGAAAATTGAAATAATGAAAGAAAAACCTAATTATGAATCGGAGGTTTTAAATTTTGCAAGTAGATTTATTTAAGGATTCAGAAATTAGAGCTAACGGTCAGCGATTATCACCACAGATTGAAACAAGAAAGTGTTTAATCGAGCCGAAGTCACTGATGAATTTTCCAAATGAGATAGAAGGATTAGAATCAAACAGGATTAAGCAGTACAAATGGAAAATAGATGCATTAGCGAAAAAAGCAAGAGAATATATGCATATAGGTGTTGCCAGTTCAGATAATTTGTGGGAATTAGAACTTCTTGGTATTTGTAAGTACACCAGGCGTTACACGATGGTTGTTGACTTTAATGATGCACTGGATTTTATACTTGAGCTAACTTTCGGGTGTGACAGAGATTCAATTAGGGAGATAGAGAATTATCAGAATATCTCAAAGCAGTTGCTATCTTATGATCTTGCAGAATCAGAAGTTAAGTTTGGTGTTCTTTTTAATAATGAAGTAATGAAGAAAGTATACCTGAAACTTATGGCGGCTGTAGATAATAATCTAGCTCTTGCACAGCTATCACAGGATGAAAGATTAGCAATGGTGGTTTATACTTTTTACAAGAATATACTTGAAAAGACAGCAGAAGTAAGGGACTATGTGGTTTCTGCTATACTTACAAAGCACAAAGGTGAAACAGTTTTCAGAAGTAAAACATTTTCTACCGGAATACTTTCGGTAAATGAAAAATACGAGGATTCAATTATGATCAGATATGGTGATTTAGAGCCATACAAGATACCAGTAAAGTATTATGAAATGTATGAGTGGGTCTCGGAGGAGTTAAGTAGATGAGATTAAGCGGAGAGTATCAGTATGGAAGTGAAGAATATTTTGTATTCTGTAATTTTACAAAAGCATCAAAGGCTTACTATATTTACACAAAAGTAGCTGCAGAAGATAGAGTTGCATATGAACTTGGCGTTGAATTACAAAATCCTATTCTGGATAGTAGAGTAGATATTTACGCCGCAAAGGATACTAGAAAGTATTTATTAGGTGCAATTAAAATTGTGTCTGGTGTGCAATTTTATTACAATGGCGATTACAGTGTAGTGCAAAAAGTTTTAGAGCTTATTAAGTTTGCAGAGCGGTATCATTTTGCAAAAGATAAATTTTTCTGTGATAAAGAGCAGGAGCTTGGTGAGTCAATAACAAGATTTCATGGAGATGATGGATCATTACAATTTGAATACTGGAAGCGCAATATTGATTATAGCAAATTAAATATACGATACGGTCAAGAAGCTATGTCTTTAGAAGAGACTCCGTTCTTCCCTAAAGTAAAAGGTATTGAGTTTTTAGATCTTCCTAATAGTAGCACAGAGGCTGTGACAAAGGCTACTTTCAGAGTAATCCATTACGAAGATTTGGAAGCAGCTTTGGATATGTCTTGGTACAAAAAAGATGGTGTGCTGCAGAAACATTACCATGCAGTGCATACAATAGCTGAGTTTGAAGATATGTTTTCTAAAATGATGGAAGCAGCTTGTAAAACAGATCAGTTAATAGTAGCGCTTGATACAGAGACAACAGGTGTTAATGTTTACAATTTAGCAAAGGATAATCCAACACTGTCAAGGTGTGTTGAAATTTCAATAAGCTGGGAAGATAATGAGGCTTACTGCATTTTTACAGGAATGGAATATATTCAAAGTATGAGTGCAGAGTACGTATTCAAAAGACTTGCAGAAATTTTTACGGAAGAAAGGGATGATATAAAAGTCACATGGGATAATAGAAGACGTACAGAAGTTTTTAGTCGTGATAGATTTCATCTTGTTGGTCAGAACTTCCCATTTGATCGTAGAGTTTCAAAAGTAGAATGTGGTGAGCTCTGGTTTGATGATGACACGTTGAATATGGGATTTAATGTAGATCCGAGGGTTGTTCGAGGAAATGTTAAATTAAAAAATATGACACGTCGAGTTTTTCATCATGAGACACCAGAATTAACGGATGTGCTTGGCAAAGGTAATGAAGCTATGTACAGATTACTTGAGGATGAAGAGGTTGCACTTATTTACGCAGGAGCCGATGCTGATTACACAAGATTACTCTGGTTTTATTTAAAGAAGTTACTTGGTGAGAAAATGTATCATATGTACAATAAGCAAGATGTGCGTATGCTGAATATTCTTGCTGACAGTGAGTATGAGGGTTTACACGTTATTGAATCTGAAGCAAAGGAATTAGCAGTACAAACGGAGGAGAATTTAAAAATCTTACAGGAAACGGCATACAAGTACGTAGGCGCTTATATGGATTATCAGGAGAAAGCAGGTATTATTGATGCACAATATAATATGGGAATCATTACTAAGGATGAATATGAATCAGAGTATAGTCAGATAATCGTTGATAAGGAAGCAAAGTACGAGTTTGAATTCAAAGCTACTGATATACGAAAGGTTATGTATGATATTCTGAAGTACCCGATTTACAGTTACACAGATACTGGTGTGCCAAAAGTTGATAAGTATGTTAGAAAGAAACTTTTGCAGGAAACAAGAAAAGAAAATAGTACTGCAAGATTACTGCAACATTCAATTTTGACATATGGATCAAACTACGCAGAATATGAGAAGTTACGGGCAGGCAGTGATGAAGATAAGAAAAAGGCATCGAAAATGGAATTAATTTCGGTCGACGAATTTAATAAGCTGGAATACCCATTAGCATTGCTTTTTGAGCAGTACGCTATTTTGGATAAGGAATACACTTCTTACTATAAGCCTATGTTGGAAGATAATCTGGAGTCTAAAATTTTTAAATCATATTCATTGGCAAGAATAGAAACACGAAGAATTATGAATCCGTCACAGACAATGAAAAAGAATTTAAAGAAATTAGTAATCCCAACTTCAGATGATTACTATAGTGTTGACTTCGATTTATCACAGATTGAATTAAGACTGATGTACTCATTATCAGAATCAACTGAGCTGATTGAGAAGATGAAAAATCCTGAAAATGATGCACACACAGAAACAGCAGCTATGGTTAATAGGATTCCAGCATATATGGTTTCAAAAAATCAAAGGAAGGGAGCTAAAAGTGTAGGGTTTGGTGAACCATACGGATTAGGTACTGGATCATTATGCGAAAAGATATTCAGCGACAGAACGAAAGAACATATGGTTGAGACAAGAGTGATCGTACATGCTTGGGAAAAGATAAATTATAAAGTAGTTGCATTGCTAGAGGCTGCACGTGATCAAGCATTGGAACCAGTGGAGTTATCTGAGGATAAGAGAAATTTTATGGATGCTTGGCAAAGGGATCCGGGAACAAAAGAATATTTGCTGAATAGTGATGGTAGCAAAATACCAATACCTATGGGTGCAGTATACAATAGGTTGGGATTCTGTCGTTATTTTGATTTAACGAATGTAGGACAAACGGATGCAGATAAGAAACGTAGGGCTAGAGGTGAATACACACCAAAGGAGTCAACCATCCGAAGAGCTGCTGGAAATTACCCAATTCAGTCATATGCGGCAGAATTCTTTAGACTGATTCTTTACAGATTTTATGATCGGTGTAAGCAGGAGGGAATTGCGGATAAGATAGTCTGGAATATGCTGATTCATGATGAGTTACTATGTAGTGTACATAAAAGTGTTAATCCAGTATTTATCACTAAACTTATAAAAGAATCTTGTATGATTACAATGAAGAATCATACAAATTATTTCGTAGGTATTAACATCGGTGATAACTGGAAAGAGACAAAAGATGATGCAAGAGAGTTGCCAGTTCTTATGGTCGAGCGTTTGATTGACCGTTGGGATAATGGTGAGTTTAGAGAACAGAAATGGTTTGATCATCCGTGGGATTTAATAGGTCCATTACGTGCAGAATACGTGCGAACTAGAATCCATGAAGTGCTTAAGCAGTTACAACCAGATTTGGATGAAAAACCAATAAACTTACCTGCAATACTTAAAGTATTCGATAACTACACAGTCAGAGCATACGTATACGATTATCCAAATAATTTTAAGGTATCAAAAGATGTGCCAGAATTAATCGCTGATGATGTAAAATATCAAAGCGTTTTTGAATCTTGGATGATTGATTACTATGGCGAAGGAAAGGAGCTAATTGGTATAGATGGAAAAGTTAAAAAGGTTTATACCGGAGAAAAAGAAGATCCTGTACCAAAGATCAACGCTTTTGATGATGACTATGATGATACTTTTGCGGACGAGGAAGACTACGACGACGGCGATGTTTTTGATGATGCTGATGCAGAACAGTTAAATACAGTATACAGAGCAACAGCTCAAGATCGCACGGAACAATACGAAGAGGATGAATGCTATGAATACGAAAAAGTAGCAATTCATAAGTATGTGAATCTCAGAGAGAGACACGATAGTATTGAAGTAATTGTAGATAATCGTATGCAGATGAATGCTTTAATAGTAGACCTTGAGGAAGGAAAAGGTAAACTTATTATGTTTAGGATTGGTAGTAAGTTGGAGGTCTGGAAGAAAGCATTAACAAGTCTTGATCTTGCAACTTTTGATGCTAAAGTGTCGGAGGTGCGATACTACCCGGAATGTGTAAAGTGCGAGGGAAGTAAATTGACAATTACGGTCAATAAGGTAACAGATAATAATAAAGTACTTAACTGGGTACGCAGCAATAAAGGATTTGGGTATGCTGTTTACTCAAAGGTAGGTGACTCAAAGAGTGGTGTAGCAAAATTAGTTGGTAGTGTAAAAGCTAATTCAAATTTTAGAAGTCTGGAGGAAAGTCTATGTCAATAGGTTTACAGAGAAATAATCCAAATAAAACAAGTAAGAAAGTGGAGAATGAAGAAGTAGATGATTTAAATGTATTAGAGGATGATGGGGATGGTGATACACCATCCCCTAAATTGAATCATTCTAATAAACTTGTGATAGCCGCTGTTGGTATTGCGGTAGTTGTAGCTATAGCGGGGGTATTATTTACCAGAGGAAATAAAGGAGCAGATACTGGCAATGTGAGTGATTCAAGTGATGCAGAAGTGACAGATAGTGGTACGTCAGGCACATCAAACACATCGGATACAATGGATGATACAAACGGCAAAGTTGATGGAGATGGAGCAGATGAAGAAACTGGAGCGGATGGTAGTGGCAGTACTACGGATAGTGGAAATAGTATTTATGATGAAAATGGTAAAACGATAGATCCAAATGGTATTAATCCTGGTGAGCATAATTATGCTGATTCATCAAATAATCAAACAAGCGCTACAGTTTACAGCGCAGATGATTATATAAAAGATTTAAATGGTCTTGATGTGTCAGCAGTTTATAGAGCGGCAGATATTTCATACGTAACAGATTACGTTTCATATGAGGCACATCGTGCAATAGTTGATCAGGGTATGGAACTTTATTGGTTAGAAGCAGAATACAATGGTAGAAAATATAGAGTTCAGTGTCCTTTCTATTACTTTAAGACATTGGGGGCTACAGGTATTTGCAAGGTAGAAGTGGAGGTTGTGAGCACTACCAATGGCGGAAAAATAATTACGTATATGCAAGTTGTACCTGATGATTTTGAGAGGGATGAGTGATGGAATATGAAGAATTTAGAAGAAAAGCAAGTAAGGTTTACGCATACACTGGATGGCTTACAGTATCCGAAGCAAAAGAGTCAGAGTTGATACCAAAGGAATACCATGAGTTGTTTGAAGATAGATGCGAGTGTGGAAGTGTTAATGTGATCGCTCCTAATTTACGTAGAGAAATGTGTTGTGATCCTAAATGTCCGACGAAATCAGCCTATGCACTTGCAGAAATGTTTTCAAGATATGGAATACAGGATTTAGGTCCTGCAAGGTGCGGAACAATTTATAAAGCATTAAGGAATGTAGATTTCTCAAGAAAGTCTCGTGGGGAAAAAGGACTTTTTCTTTACAATAATTACGCAGAGGTTCTTTTAGTTCCGTGGTCGCAATACCCCTACGATGTGCGGGATGTTTACGGACAAACTTTTGCAGCAGGGTGTGTAAAGATCAGGGAAACACCAGTCACTTTTCAACAGCTTGTGGCTAACTTAGGTATACCATCTATTCATAACAACACAGACAAAATTTTTAATGGTATTAATAGCGCTAAAGAGTTGTCAGATAAGGCAAAAGAGTACGGTGGTTTAAAATCATTTCTGGTGAGTAGAGGTGTGCATTCACCAGAAGTTATTTACAATCTTTTGAGTAATATTGATACTATTGCAATAGCTGAGTACGCTTGTAGGGCATTAAAGCAGTCAGGGCTTTTGAAGATTTCAGTATGTATGACTGGTAGAGTGGTATGCGATGGCAAAAGTATGACAAAATCGAATTTTATAAATAAATGCAATGATCTTTGTGTTGATAGTGATGGGTGTCAGATGATCGAGATTAAGAACACAAGCGCAATGGAGTCAGTACCGTTTATACTGTACAGCACACGTAGTTCTTCTGCAAAATTCCGTGCAGGTGTAAATCGTGGTACGGTTGTGGATAATTTAGGAAAACATGAAGTTTTGATCACAGTAACACAGTTTTATAAAATACTAGAAAGGGCAATGAATGCATGGAACAAACAGAAAGATATCCCGGAAGAGGAGAAAATCAGTATGATGAGTCTTTTAAAGAAACAGGTGGATCAGACGAATTTGAAGGAAGCTCAGGGATTTTAGATGATGAATTTGCAGATGAATTCGCAGACGAATTAGCAGATGGTAGTAATGGTGGATTCGCCGATGAATTCGCAGATGGCGGCGTAGACGACAGCGGTGAGGAGTTTGTAGATGACGACGGAGTCGATTTCGTAGGCAGCGAAGAAGATGATGAGAATATTTACGACGATCTAAAATCAGAAGCAGAGGAATTAGGATATACAGTCACAGACGATTTGACAGAGCACGATATTCGATATTTGATAAAGCGAGTGAAAGATGTACATGATGATAAGCCAGACGGTAAACAGGATGTTTTAACAAATTTCGTATACACGCAGGCAAAGGGAACATTAGCTAATAAAGAAAAATTAGCAACATCGTGTGCAACAATGATAATGTCAAATAAAGATGATGAATACGCCAGAATTTCAAGTATTGTTAGTGCAGATGCACAATTAGGTACTGAGCTCAGTAGAATTGTAAGAAACTGGGTAGAAACAATGATTTTGAATAAATTTGATGTAACAGATGATGAGCTATTTCAGTCATTTGTAGAAGAAGGTAATACATTAAATAGTCTCGTGGCTGTGAAAGAGCCTTATATAAGAAAATATATTCAAAGTCTTCGTCCAGTTTATTTAGCGATGTATGAAAAGATGTTAGAACATGATACACGATACGAAGCCAGTAGGAAGAGATTAGCAACGGAATTTATAAGAGAGAGCGTCATAAATGATCAGCGAATATTGAAGTGCAAGAACAAAAGGCTTATACGTCAGATCAATCAGTGTGATGACGGCTCTTACGAAACAGTTTGTCCAGTTTGTAAAAAGATTACAAAACTTGGAAAGAATGCAATGTATTTAATAGCTTTTATGACAGAGAAGGGTGTACAAAAGTCCGTAGGTGCTTCTTGTAATGTCTGTGAGAATGAAGGCTGTGATACAGCATTGCTTCTTTCAGGTGACGAGTACAATAAGGTTAAAAAAAGTTACTTTACAAAGTGCTCTGATGCAATTAATGCATTTCTTACGGTGGCTAAAAAAGAGTGTGCAGGTGCTGCTGTGATGTTTACACGTCTGCCATTTGACAGTGTGCAAATAGAGATACCAGAGATCTTTACAGGGAAGAAGTTTGCTTACAATTCATTTATGAAATCATCAGAGAGTAAGAATGATGATATAGTCAGAACTTTTGTGGATGATGAAGAGATGTTAGAAGCGGCTAAAAGATTTTACTTTAAATTACCAGGTATTGCAGAGTACTCAAACTTACCAAGTAATACAGGCAGCGTAGGTGACACAGGTAGTGCAGATAGTACAGGTAGCGTGTACAGTGTAGCCGGTTTGACTGATTCGACTGATTCCACAAGAAGTAAAACGAAATACTCTGGTTGGACACCACATGAGGTCGCAGTCCTTATCACGCAGTGTCTGAGTAAAGATTATGCTTCTGAATACTACAAAGCATTATTTAGCTTGGCACTTTCGATACAAAGAAATCCTTTCTTGGAAGATGCTTTGAGCATTACAAAAATCACATCTATGGAAAATTCATTAGATTTGGTACAGCAGTTTTTGAATGGTAAAAATCGTATTCTTTCAAAAGCAGAAATATCTACGTTATCGACGGCACTTTCATTTGCAGGAATAACAGTCGGTAAAAGAGATGTATTAGAGGTAGCACAGAATTCGGTTGCTGAAATCAGTAAGGCATTGAAAGAAGCACAAGTCAAAAAGAATAAAGCAATAGTAGATCTGAAGTACTTTGAAGATGAACTGACTTTTACCAAAATAATAAAAGTTAGCTCATGTAAACTAACAGATTTGGCTGTATTGTTGCAATCCAGAGACTTGGCAGAGTTAATGGATAGAGTTGCTAATAGAATGATAATTAGTAACTACGCCGGAGATTTTTGTAATTACTGGCTTACACTTGGGGTAATAAAACCGAAATTGATTGAAGGTGTTTGTAACACTAATTCAAATGCTAATTCAGTTTTCAATAAACTGAAAGATTTTAGCAAGGACGGCATTATTTCTGAGCAAGCGTGTGATGATATGTGGCCGATATATAAGCAGTCAGTAGAATTAAGTGAAGCTTTGAGGAGCTTGAATAGAGATTTTATGACAGCAGACTTTGTAGGTTTTTGTAATGATCTTAGAAATATACCTGATAATAAATTAGGTATGGAAAAGGTTAGTAAAGCAATGTTGGATATGCTGCAAGGTTTGGCAACATGTACGTATAAGTTTACTGGACGGACAAAATCAGATGTTTACTTATCAGAGTTTTACACAGAAGATGAGATTAAATGTTGTGTAAAATGTAATGATTTACTCTTTGGTAGATATATGCTTGTGCCTTTAGAAGGTGAAACGATTGATGAATACTGTGATAGGTATATGGACTGGAATGGTCGTTTGAGTCAAGATCTGAAAGTTTATGATTTGTTTAATAAATTTAAAGAAATTGGTGCAGATAATTACGGAGTACTGTTCTCTGTTTGTTCATTAATGTATGATGCAGAGTATGAGTCTTTCGGCAAGAGCATCTTTATGAATGCTGTACTTACAGATGTTTGCAGACGATACGATTCTGTCGAATATGCTGAGAGAATTATGAAAGTTTCTGTAATGCAACATCATATAGTACAGACAGTTCCAGAATGTCAGATAGGGTATAAGGATGTAGTAGCTATTGATAGAGTACTGCATGCATACGCAATGACATCACTGGAAAAATTCACTGAAAAATATCAAGCAGTTTACGATTCGTTAGATTTAAAACTTGATACCGTTACAACAGGTGTGGATTATTTGCTTGATGCAAAACTTCTTTATAATAAGTTACTAGAAGAAATACATACTTACAGAACGGAGGATGGTGAACAGATATCAGATGAAACGGAAGCGATTGACGAGTTTATGAGATATTTAAGGATCGAGGTAGATGACGATTGATATACGCGGTATTGGAGCAGGATGGTAATGTCATCAATCCAGTGGAAAAAGAGTTCGTATCGAAGTTTCATAAAAGTGCAGTAAAAAGAGTTGGAAAGGATGGGTGTACAGGTGCGGATGTTAGTGTGCTTAAGCACCCACCTCTTTTTGGAAACAGATGGTTAGTGATATGCGATAGCGGTATACCAAAGAAGTTTGAGCAGTTACAACCAGATGATAATTGTATCTTTCTAAGATTTCGTAGTAAAGATAATTTGAAGAAAGCTTTGGCAGTTTTAGAAAATTATGAATTTAAAATAGTGGACAATTACACTATTTCGGCTGAAGTAATGTGCAATTGGATTTCTGCCAAATTAAATGTTGGACCGAAAGTAGCAAAACATTTATACAATCGTGTACATGGAAGTCAGAGGTATGTGGTTGAGGCTGTTGACAGGCTTTCAGTCTTAAATAATGTAACAATGAAGGCGATAGATGATCTAGTAGATGAATTAGGCACAGTGACAGTCGCACAGGTTGCAGGGTACTGTATAGGGGCAGATACTAGAATAACGGAAACGGAAGCTTTGAATTTTATCTATCAATTCAGATACGCTAGTAAATGGCTAAAGAAGTCTATGATAGCAACTTTAGAGCTTTACTATGCAGTGTACTCTTTAATGGACAATGGAACTTTGACATTACAAAACTTCAGAGAATTTCTGAAAACTACAGATGACAAGAACTTTAAACTTTGTAGTGAATACAGACTACGGAAGATGATAGAAAGTCATGATGTGGTTTCAACAGAGCTTATTTACTACACTTTGTTGAATGTAAGATGTATGCCAATAGGTCTTGATGGCATACGATTTTTAATTGGGATTATAAAAGCAGGAGGTAATAGAGAGTGTTTATAATTTGTAACTATTTAGATGTATGTAATAAGCGTAACTTACCGGATGGATTTTTGGTAGAGGAATGTGGTGATTACGATGAGTCATTAGCTGATTATGCGATTGTTTGTCAAAGCTACAGAGAGAGCAATATTTTAGCTTGGGCAGAGGCTAATATGGGTGATAAATATCAGATGTTTAAAAAACAGTTTGCTATTAACCCGACAAAAGCAATGATTTTTATACGATTGAAGGGAGAAATCAAATCTTACACAGAAGATTTGGTAATGCAGTCAGGAGGTTTAGAAGAGTTTAAAAAACTTTACTGTAAACCTTTAGGCAATAATGTGCAAACATTAGAATTAAATGATGTAAGTGCATCAGAACAGGTTTTACCAACTACAGATAGTGAAGAAGAAACAGAGCCAGAAGTCGTAGAAGATCAGACAGAGATAGTCGAGGATCCATACGCATACGAAAATGACAGTGAAAATGAGAACGAGTCAGAAGGTCAAACAGAGGATTCAGAAGTGTATTCGGCAAGTGAAGAAAAAGAGAATACACAACCAAAGGTAACTAAATACTGTAATGAGATGTGTATTTACAATTCGGACGGGTCTTTCAAAGGCTTTACAGAAGGGCAGATAGTAAGTATGCTCAGTCATTTAAAGGAACTGGATAAGCGAATTGCAATGGATACTTTGAATCCAGAATATATTCTTACAGAGGACGAATTACGTAACGCTGCACCATTTTTGGATACGATTGCCCCAAGTGTATTCAAAGCATTTATAACATACTTAGTTCTTAATGCCTCAAGTGAAACGGATCGGATACGGTCATCAGTGATGTTAGATAATCTGTGTTCATTTTTGAATTCTATGAATTAAAGGGGGTATTGAGATGAATAAAAAAGATAAGGATAATCTGATTATACTTTTTACACTTGTAGCACTTGTGGCGTTTACCTTTTTAAGTTACAAAACTACAAGACTAATACCTTTAAAGTATATCACTGCCGCATACATAATTGCCACAGCAATTTGTTGGGGAGAGATTACACAAGGATACTTAAAACTTTACGGAATCAATGCAAGCTGGACTGTTTGGATTCCGATTTTGAACTGTATTAACACATTTCCTGTAGGCTTGGCAATTGCTTTAATTGTAGATGTGGTAACAGTTGTGCTTTCACAGTTAGTTCAGTTTATACCAGCAGATATTCTTTACAAACTGTTAGGGCAATACAACTCATTGGGTTTTTATGATATGATGCAAAGGCTTTGTATACTTGGGTTAATTGCTTTTATGATATTGGTCGGTGTCGGTTACTGCAGTATTTATAAAGATGTGCGTGATCAGTTAAGAGATGCTACAGGATTAAGGCGACCAAAATCAGAATTTGTCACATACGTGTTTCTTTTTATCCCGCTGATAGCAACGATGGGTTACAGTACAATAATCACAGAACTTAATCAGTTAAATAGGATGGGTGTGAGTGCTTTTGAAAAAGAAGATGATACAGAATACAAGGAGAGACTATAAGATATGAATAGTGATATTAGAATCAAAGATTTAATGGCAATTGGTGATATGGAGAATGAACTTCAGTGCGAAAATGATGATACTGGTGTGAAAGATGACGGCTTCGCAGAGAGTACTGTTGAGAAAGAAAACGGTATTGATATTCCAATTGAGTATATGAGTACTGAGGAGATAATAATTCCGGAGATTAAAGATGTACATGGCAGGCTTTCAGATATGATTGCTGATATTGAAGATAAAGTTGGGATTGCTGTGATTCCGTTTGAGATGGTTGGAATTGCAAATGAGGTAGTAAGACTTCAGAGATACGAAATCTTCACAATTAGCGGTAAAAAGTATGCTATGTCTAAGGTACCTAGAGAACGTGTGATGAGTCAATTTCTGGACAGAATTGTAAAAACGTTATCAAATGGTTTACCATTTAACGAAAGTTTAGTAACATCTGTGGATTTTGAAGGTAAAGTGTACAAAACACTTACACTTTCTCAGGTAGAGTGGAATACAATTCTATCAAAGCTCAGAAGCTACAAACAAAGACTTTATATCTGTAATCATTCAGATGTAATTATGGAAGTTCTTGCAGAAAGAGTCTAGCCATTACCCAATATATAAATCCATATAAAAAGATGGAGGTAGGAACAGTGGATGTGGTTTTGGAAGAGTGCAATGAATTAAATGATTTTTCATTTATGATGAAAGATGTAAAATACCCGTGTGTTGTGATAGAGGGAATTACCTCAAATGATGAAATAGAATTTTTTAGAAACAGAGGTAAAGAAACGGATAGCAGTTTGGCAGCTTATATGGTGGTAGAAGGGGAGCCAGTTAGTTTAGGCTTTTTTGATCTGACATTAGAAAATCTTTTAGCAGTGCGAGAGATTTACGACTATAAGTTAGTTATTTACAAAGAGCGTAGCAGTGAGGGTACTTTGATCGATTTAAATGATCCAAGTACCCTCATTAAATTTATAAGATTATAGGAGGGACAAATATGGGAATTTTCTCAGATATAAGTTTAGGAAAACTCGTGGTAATTGTAGTCATCGTAATTTTAGCAATCGGGTACGGTGGAAAAAATGTGATGCGTGATGATGGCGGTAATAACAAAAATGGCAGAAGCGGTGGTGGCAGTAGTAATACACCACCAAGTGGAACTGCAAACTAAAAATGCTAAGGGACTATGTAGCAATTTAGCCAGATAGTCCCTTAAGAAAGTAGAGCTTAAGCTATGATGATTTTTGTATTTGTAGGTGTGGTGCTGTTTGTTGCAGCGATAGACACATCAGATTGGTTTATGGATGAAGAAACAGAATATTTACTTTACACAGATCAGGATAATGAAGATGAATACAATACGGATACTTCCGTAGAAAATAGAGAAGCTTCACACGGTAGTGTGGCAGAGACAGCAACAAAAACAAAAGAAAAGCAAACAGAAGAAGTAGTAAATACCAAAGTGGATTTGAAGAAGTCGGAGAAGTCAGGGAAGCCTATGCCTGAGAAGGCAGTGCCAGAGAAGCCGAAGAAGTCTGTGAATAAAGGTATTGACTTGGATATGATAAAAGGTCGCGATAAGGAAGAAGTCAGTCTGGACTATGATGAATTTGCTTCAATGGATGTGAATCCTGCACAATTAGCACAGGATTTAATTAATGATGTCTACGACGACGTTTATTAGAGTAAAGGATTTTAGAGATTAATGAAAAGAAAATCAATGAGTGTACTTCAAATAATTTCATTTATAATTTTTGGAGTGATAGTGATAGTTAACAGTACACTATCGATTCGTTCACGAGATGGAGGATACGGTACGTGTCTTTTAAATTTAGTAGTGATTGGTATTTGGATTAAAGGTTTCCTTGGAAGTCTAGGAGTAGTCAAGGTTTTCCTTTCCGAGGATGAAGACGGTGTGATAGTCTACGATACGCCTGTGCCCTTTTTAGGCGTTGGCATAGTTAGAGTAGTAGAGGTAGTTTACTATATAGTTTTACGAAGACTGTCTGTTAATTGGAGTGTTCTCGGTGTGTTAGTTTTAGTCGATGTGCTTTACACAGTTGTACTACTTTTTGATAAAAGTAGTTATTATTACGTAAGTATGAGGGAGGATGTAAAATGATTTTTTTAGGAAACGGTGCAACTGAGGGGAAATACAAGGATGAAGAGAAGTACTTAGATATTTCCAAATTAAAAGAGTTTGAGCAGATAACAACAATTGCTTACGTACATGATGTTTCAGTTGGAAGAACTAAAATGGAAAGTGGATTTGTAAAACTTTTCTTAAAAGATTGCAACTCAAACGTAGTTTCAGCCATTTTATTTGATGTGGAAAACTTTGTATTTAGTGGTATCAATATAATGCAGTTTAAGCATAGAGCAGTGCAGTTACGGTGTTTGGTACAGAATTTCAAAGGACAGATTTCACTGCTGATTGATGGAGAAACAGGAATCCAGTTATACGATGATGAATTTGATTACAACAGATTTGTTGGCAGAATGGATTCAGATCTTAGCACAGTAACTGAGGATGCTAAAAGGTTGGTGGCAGATTTTATTGATGTTGAATCTTGGAAGAATACACAGATAGATGAGATAGCCAGTGGTGCTATTGGTGCTTACGGAAGAGTGGTTGAATTAGCTTACTGTAAGGTAGATAAATACGCAGGATACTTTGCAGGTGATGATGCCAGAGATTTGAGAATGTCGTTTCTAGTAACAGCAGAATGGTATTTTCGGTATTTAAAGAAGCAACAGTTTGTTAGTGTTGTAGGTGCTGTGACAGCATACCCGTGTATGCAAGCAATTAGCCAGGTACTTGAAAATGATAACTGTAAAATAGTTGCATTGGACAGCTTTAGCGCAGTAGTTGGTTTGAGTGCTCCAAAACATTTGTTTGCACATTTAATTAATAATGCGTTCAGCAGTGTGCTATTGGAAATGAAATTAATTAACAGATACGGAAGTATGCCAATGGCTACAACAGTATACGTAGGGGGTGTTGAATTATCAAAATACTAAAATCAAAGGCTATACTCGGTACTATGATAGCAGTAACACTATTAGCAGGGTGCGACAACGAAGTAGCCGACGCAGTAGTGAGCTCAGTCAGGGGAACGAATGCAGGAATAACAGAACCGCAAGGTAATCAGCGTGACTATTTATTAGAAAATTATGATGTGAAAAAAGCCAAGGATTTAAAGAAATCAAAGTTAAAGAAATACGATCTGTCAGGACCGGACTACGCAGGAATCACAGAAATAGTTAGCAATTTGGATGTGACAGATGGTACTGAGATAGATGCAGATAGTACAGATATTTATTGCTTTTCTGCATATCATTGTACAGGTTCTACAGCAACAGGAAGAATGTGCGTAGCACCAAGCGACGCTAAAAATATACTAGAATCTTTTCAGAATACAAAGTTCTTTAAAGATGGGAATTATAGCTTAGATAGTGATGCCAATGAGTTTCTAAATAAATTAAATGCCTATATTGTGAGTGGAAGTCAGCAGACTTTGACGGAAAGACAAGAGTTGGTATCTATTTTAAATAGGCTTACAGTCAGCGATTTAGTCAGACCAGCGAATGAAACAGCAACGAGGTCAGATTACAAATTAGAGACTGGAACTATCTCTGTGGTAGAGTCTGTACTTGGAAATAGTTCAATAGGCTATGTGGATACATTGAATAATAGCACTGCGTACACAAGATACAATATGCCGGAGTACGCTTCAATGGCAGGCGCTAAGTATCATGTAATACTTTCATTTAAGGAAAATCAAAAGCCTACTGCAAGTTACAATAGAGATGGTTGGACAGTTTATTACAAATCCGCAGATGATAGCGCAGGTGTATCGGCAGAGCTGGCAGCAAAAATAGCAGAGTCTCTAAGGGCAGATTCCGATTTAGCAGAAGCATCTTCGATCGTGAATAATGTAACGTTTAATGGGTGTAGAAGTATTGAAGAATACTTTGGTAATAACTACACTTTTCCAATATTTAACTACACACAAGTACCAACGGTACTAGTAGTTTTTAATTCAGGGATGAGTGATAATAACAATGAAAAGATTGGTGCATGTATAGCAACAAGTTTAGGAGGCGGTGAAGAATGAAAGCAACATTACGTATGATTTTGGAATGTAATGGTGTAATGTATTATGATGTAGTGCAATATAATTTAACTTTTCAAACTTTTAAATCTTACATGATGTCTTTTGCTGAATTATATAATTTTTGTAAGGAGACAGAAAGTACAGACAGGGATTTTGGTGTAGAGGATGCTATGCTGAAGTGCAATCCGGTACTGCGGAAAGTCAGTGTGGATGAAAAAACATTAGAGACTATAAGATCGTGCGATGAAATGGAGTGTACTACGACGTTGGAGGGTGGTTCACTATACAAGCTGTTAAAGTTTGGTTTAGAGAATAACTGTTTGATAGTAGATGATGATAAAAAGAGTTGGGACAATAGCTATCAAGTTACTTTCTTTAGAAATATACATTTTAGTTCGACGACTATGACGATATACGCACGGATGTACAATGAGCAGGGACTTTACAATAAAATGATAGTTACCATGAATAAAAATGATGGTAGATTAGTTTTCCATCCATTTGTAGTTGCAGCACCAGATGGAGTTTCACTAGATTTTTGGTGTGAACGCTTGAATCAGTCCGTAACTTTTAACAATGTAAAATATGAGCTGTGGAAAACGGAATACCTTAGTCTTGGGTGTGTTGTGCCTTTGGCGAATGGCGCAATTAATCAGGCGGCATTCTATGCCGTAAAGTACACGGATGGTGTAAATATTTGTACAGATTACTTAAAATCAGTAACAGATAGATTAGACGATTCAGCAACTGTATGGAGTGGCGGAGAGACTTCTTATGCATTTAATTATGGTGTTTATATAAAGTCAAGTGCTACTACTTTGAGTAGGAAAACACGTTCTATGCTTTTGAGTAAAGCTAATACACTGGCAAATGTGAATGGTACTGTTAAAGTGACAAGTAATCTTGCACAAGTAAAATTTGCTAATGCTTTGATAAATAGTATTGGTGTTAGCGGTCCAATTAACTTTGGCGCATCAGTGGCCGCAAAAATCTTTTACAATAGTGAAAATACAGCAGAAAGAATTGCAATTGCAACAAGTCTTTTACATCAGTTCGCAACAATGGTTTTCTACACAAAAATGTATTTATACGAGGTACGTGCATACTCATACTTGCAGAGATATAGCTTGGTTAAATCAACGGCACCACAGATAGTTGGTGGTAACACAAAAGAGTTTGCCACAATAACAACATTCTTTAATTAGGAGGTAGGAAGGTTGGAGTATTTTAATTTTTTGGATAGGATAGCTCAAGCAGTATTAAACAGCGGTTCTGAGAGCGTTAATATTATGCTGAATGGTGTCTTTCTGAAAACGAACGGTAATAGAATCTTTGTAACTTGTTTAAAGGATAGTAATGACAGACGATACTTGCAGTTTACGATAAATCAGTATATAAAAAAGCCAGATGGTACGAAACAGAGAAAAACAGTAGTTTTACCATCAAGATGGTCAAGATATTTACTGGACGAGGTTACGCAACAATCACTGTTCGGTGTGAGAATTAACTGTATGCAGAAGGCAGAATTGGCTAAGATCACACCAGTTGCTGAGTACGGATTTATTAGTATAGAGTCCGAACTTTATCAATACGTAAAAAGTATTAGTGAACATACAAATAAGGTTACTTTTTCAATCGGTAATGAGGAGTTAACTCCAGCACAGATCACAGCGTTGAATAGAGCATTTCTGGATCAGTCTTTAGTAAATTACAGAGATGTAGTTTACTCAAATAAATCGAGTAGATTTGTAAAAACATTGCTTAGAAAAAATAAATTTTACAATGTACGTCCAGAAACATTTGTACCTGTATTTATCAATGTTGACGGGGTTTACAATCCATTGAACAATCCGTCACTTGCCATAAAAAGTACAAAAATGTATAAGATGGCTGTCGAAAAGGGTAGATTCGTAGAATACAACGGTATTTCAGGATATTTTCTAACGCATAGAGAGATATGCGAAGCATTTGGGATTCAGCATTTTGTAAGATTTAAATCATCAATCTGGTACGATATGTTTGTTGGTTTACTACAGCCCAATAATGAGAATTTCCCAAATACAACAAGGTCAGTTTTTGTATGGGGAGAAAAAACACCAGCACCTGCTGGGTTTAAGCCAGTTTACACAGAAGAGAAATTTATGAATGTACTGAAAGAGAAAGCAGATATGCATGATGAGTTGAATGCATATATAAAATTGAATTCACTGGACAGCTATGTCAGAAGTCATTACGGAGTAATAAGATATATAGGGTCAGATATTTTAGACAGTAAGGATCTTTCCGTAGCAAAAGTGAGCAGTTATTACAGTGAATTAGAATTGAGGTATTAGAATGAGAGAGTACGATTTTATTAAGTCACCGTGTGTGATAGATAGTAAGACATCAGGGTCAGGGGTCGAAGTAACTTTTTACAGACAGCCAAAAAAGATTACAGCACTTACACTGGCGGGAGTTTACGCTGGAGATGTTGTTGCTCCAGATCAGTTTGCGTCAGCAATTGGTGATATGTTGGTAGAATTTAGTGAAAGTATTGTTTCACATAACTTTATAGGATTTTTACTTTGGGTTGGAAATACAACAATATTTAAACGTTTGGAGGTTTACTTTTCAGAATTAACAAGTAAAATACACAACACCAGAAAGGTATTTAATAACAGAGAAGAATTCAAAAACTGGATTACAGAAAATGAAGGTATGGAGTACCTTGTTGCGGTGATAGAGGATAGTGATTTTGAACTAACACATGGTGATTACTCAAATTGTTCCAGTGCGGTTTCAACAATTCTTAATTGTAGTTACGACAAGCATGGCAATAAAGCAACAGATGCATCGTTACTTGAATACACACAATTGTTACAGTTAAGTGACGATAGAATTTTTGAAACGTTCAATGATGTTAGAGAGTTTATGCTAGAAGTTCCACAAGATATTTCCGATTCAGTTTTAGAAAGCTTTGTGTGCAGCACAGTTTTTAAACAACAATTTGAAAGGTAGGACTATCAGATGTTAGAAATATTTATTAGATACTATTGGTACGAACACGGTACTTTTGTAGGTATTGAGAATTCACGATTTGGATCTCAGATTGTAATGGATGCCGGTAGCTCAGATAAAAAAGTAGTGAGGGGCTACTGTGCTAAGAAGTTATTTGGTTTGGAAGCTAAGAAGCTGATAACGGAAAAGCCAACAAAGCCTTGTATTGAAAATACCAGTCAAGTTTTACTACTTGCAAATACAGTGCTGACTACAGAGCTACCTTTTAAATTAGACGATGATGAGGTGACTCTGTACGATTTATTTCTTGCTTGTACAAGCAAGAAAGTAAGAGCCTCAACAGATAATAAGATTTTAAGTAACATGAAACTGACGTTATTTGACAAATACGTAGAGACATTAGCTAAGCTGTACTGTGTTGTGCCAGAGTCAAAGAACAATGAGGTAGCAGTGGATTTCGAAGTTGCCAAAACAAAAGTAGTGAATCTTTCAATTCATGAGGAGAGTGTAGAGAGCACGAGAGCTGATGCTGTTAAATTAATCTGTGAACTTGCAAGGGCAGTGAAGAAATACGGTGTAGTTAGTTCTGGTCTCTATATGACTTTGATAGAGGGGAAAGCAACCTACTTAGTAGAGAAAGCATTTTCTCTGGGTATCACTGTGAATCAGTTTTTAGCGATAGCGGATGCAAGTATTCCAGATTTCATGAGAAGTAGCGAGCAGCCATGCTCATTTGAATGCAATGATGGATTTACGATTACTGTTAGTCCTGACAGTACAGTGGTAAAAGAGGATGTATGCGAAGTAGCTGCAAGACGAATAAAAAGATTAGAAGAGGTGAAAGCTTTTGGGTGTTAGATACGTGATCTTCGATGTTGAAACAACAGGATTAATGAAGACAGATGAAGTAATTCAGTTTGGTGCTTTGGTTGCAGGATCAGATTTCAGACCAGAATATCCGGTAAATTTCTATTGTTACACACAGGAGCCAATTTCGCCAGGTGCAGCCAAAGCTAATGGTATGAATAAAAAGAAACTTATGGAGTTGTCAGGTGGCAAGTCATTTGAAGATAGTTGGTTAGAGCTGCCTTTTGTTAAGGATGGCGGAAATGATACTATCTGGGTTTCATACAGCTCAGGCGGTTTCGATACGAGGTTGATTAATCAGACATTGTCACAAAATGGATTACCTAAAATGAAATTTGGAAATAGAGTAATTGATTTAAGACATAACACAAAGTTCCCATGCGAGTACAATGCAATGGCTGCTTTAAAATCACAGGTTTTTGGTGGTAGGTCTATGAAACTTTCTGAAGTATGTGCAAGTAGTGGACTTACAGAAACAAAACTTGATTCTGCATTTAATAAAGCGTTTAAAGATAATATCGCACGGTACCATGATGCTCTATACGATTCATTTGCATTGTGGGCAGTTTTGTATAACTACAGGGAGATTTTAGGGCTTGAATTACACTGAGCTAAAGAAAAGTTACGATACAGTAAGAAGAGAACAATTAAATGCAGATAAAGAATTAACTCGGATTTCCAAGGAATTAAAAGATTTACAGCAACAGTACGATTCAATAGATAGTACATACGAGAAATCAGAAGCCTCCTTTAGAAACAAAGAACTTGAACTTTTTAGAAATAAAGTAATTCAACCATACAAGGAAAAAGATTTAAAGCTTCAAAAGAGACTTGAAAAGTTGAAGGAAACTTACAGCAAGAAAAAGGGTGAAATAACATACGATAAACTGCTGAGTCAATATTCGTCAAAGCAGGAAATACTTGCTGATGTAAGAGAGGAATCAAAAATAGTACGCAATTGTCTTGAAAAAGCAGTCGGAGAGAAGTTCTACAATAAACTTGTAAATAGCTTGGCTAGTCAGGAAATCCAATTTACAGAAAGTAACCTGGATACACTTATAAAATATTTTAATGAGTCTGAAGATGTGCTTGCAGGCATGGATAATGAGGGTAGCAGGTTAATAACTGCTTTGGAGAATTTTGAAAACAGCCTTAGCGATAGCGATTCCAATGAAGATTTTGATAAGATCAGAATCGGAAGTTCTGTAGCAATAGCATGTGCCTTGCTTTTAGCCGGGAATATAACACTCCCAATAATAGCAATTGGGCTTTCGACCTATGCAGCTTTCACAGTATTTAGGAATTACAAGATATACAGAATATTGATTGTACAAAAAGCAGTACAGGAAAATATAGATAATATCGACGAACTGTTAAAGAAGCAGGTAGAGGATGAAGTAAATAAGCAATTACAGGAACTGGATGATAAGTTTATTCCGGAAATAGCTAAGACGGAAAATGCTTTGGAAAGCAACAATCAGGAAATGCAGAATGTACTTAGCAAGGCTGACTCAGAGTTTGTTTTTGACGATTCAGTGATAAAACTACGAAAAAATGCAGAGATAGACAAGCTTGATAAGCAGAAATCAGCATTAATGGTACAGCAGTCACAGCAAAAGGAACTTGTGGATAAGAAAACCGAAAAAGTGAAAGAACTTGGCAAACAACTGAATGATATGCTGAATGATTTACAGAATCAATATTTTAAAGGTGTTGGTACATCGAAGATTTTTGATCCTACTTTTCTTTTTGATATTGATCCTGTAAGAAATAAACCAATTTTCTTTAAGCATCCACAAACATCCTGTTTGTTTTTGTACAGTAATCTGGAGGATGTGCCAAATTTTATAAGATTACTAAGCCTGGAGTTGAGAGTAAAATTAAATCCATTTAGCCTAGTAATTACAGTAATTGATATGAAAAATATGGGACAAGATTATGTGTACTTCACATCAGATGATTCAGAAGATTTGCCAGGTGGCACAAAGTCGGTATTCTCAATAGTAGCTTTGGAAGAAGATTTGAAAAATTCTATGAATAAGCTTTCAACAGATCTACTTCGTAGACAGTCAAATATACGTAGAGAGTTCACAACAATTAAGGTGTACAATGAAAGAATGATAGAATTAAAGAGCTTGACAGAAAGTTACCACTTTATGTTTGTTATTGATCCAGAAACGAACTACTTAACCAATTCAGATGTTACAAAAGCATTAAGAGTTGGTGGTGATCTTGGTGTTTTCCAACATTTATTTATAAATAAGGAAGAGTTCAAAGGATTGGGTGATACAGCCGTGAGTATCTTGGATGCTATAGGAAGAGTATACTATTTAGATGATGGTAAGCTTTTTGAAAGAGCGAAAGATTTTGTGGTTGAAAATCTGCTCAGTGATAACAGTTAGCCTTTGAAAAGTTAACATAGTATACACAGGATAAGAAATATAAAAAATCAGAATAGTAGGAAGGAGGAAATGACTATGGCACAGACACAGGAGTTTGATTTCGAAGTCGTTGAGAAATTACGTACAGTAATTGACTTTGGCAATGATTCAGTTTTAGCTAAACTGAAAACGGCATCTCAGAATGTTGTTGATGTTGCAGACGAAGTTGGTAGTGGTTCTTTAAAACAGACTGGAGAGGCTTTTGCGACAGCAACAGAAGCAATGATTAACTGCTTCAAAGATCTGTTTGAAGTCTGCGAAGAGTACTCAACAAGACTTAAAAAGCTTGAGCAGGGTATGAATTAATAAAAATAGGAAGGAGGATACGAATCAATGGGTATTAAAATTGACAGTGAGAAGATTGATTCTTCGCTTGGTGTAATTCGTAGTTTTGCGAATGACAACGTAGTAGATATGATCGATCAGTTAGCTACAGTTATGCTGCCACAGGCAGGCACAAGTGAGTTAGCTGATAAAGTTATCGAACAGTGCAAGGCAGCACAGAGACTGTACAATGAAGGAGGATTTCTTGATACATTAAATGCTGTAATCAAGGAGTTCGAGAAAGTTATCGATGTTGATGAATGGTTAAAAACCAAAGCAGATGTCGGTGAAGTTCGTAAGATTGATACAGGTGCTGAGACTGGTAAGATCGATACAGATGCAATTATGGCTTAAATGGCTATACTGGAGAGGGTTGGATTTTGGACAGAGTGTAATGGCTCGCAAAATTCAGCCCTATTTTTTCAATTAGGGAGGAGCGAAAATAAATGATTTATAGCTATCAGAGAACAATTAATCTTGAAGATAGAGAAGTTACAAAAAAGATTTTTATCTGTTGTGACGATACAAGTAGCTCAGTACTGGTATCACGTAATGTTTTTGCGTCTTTGAAATTCTTTAAAGATTTACAGGCATCACATATGCTGAAAGTGGCAGTTTTGCCAGAAATGAGTGTTCCAGTGATTACAGTTGATCCAGCAGAGAAAACATTTGATGTAACAGGTATTGTAAATATATTTTACGATAAGTTACGTGCGTGTGGTGATAATCTTGGTGCAGCAAATGCACTTAGTACTAAGTTTGCACAGATCGTTGCACAGAAGTTAAATGGCGATTCAAAGAGAGCATCATTGATAGTAACATGTAGCCGGCTTCAGTATGACTGGGAGCATTCTGGAAAAATTAAAGAGGCTTTTGCTTTAGATGCTGCTGATTATGATAATGACCTTAGAGCCGAGACAGTTGCAGTGATGAATACCATCAACTCAGAATTTACGAATGTCTTTTCAGCTTTAGATATAAAAAACAATGAAACAGTATTTCAGTCAAGCTGTACAGATAAATTCTTTATTGAAATCCCATTAGTGCAGGAACTTACAGCGGACGATAAATCAATTTCAGATTTAGTACCTGGAATGTCTGAGATCTGTAAGCCTTACTCTGATGATATTGCATCAACACCAAAGTACAAAAGGGTGTACGCAGATAATAAAGCAATTCTTCATGATATTGAGGGTGATCGCTCACATAATAGAATGGAACCATACGAGAATGAAGAAGAGTATTTTAATGCTTTGGACAAATGGGTTCAGTTTAATATGCGGGAACAGTATGGTACAACAAATGGTAATGTGATCGATACAGTTTCACAGCTGTACTTACAGGAATTGATTGCAAGACTTTATATGCTGCACTGGAGACACTGCCCAGATGTACCAGATGAGATTGATGATAGTATAGGGGATGATTCTGCGGAGGCTTTCGGAAGATATATTTTCAAAGATAAAGAAAATCGTACAAATGCAGTAATTATTCTGAATGATTACTTAAAAGAAGCTGCAGCTGAATTAGGATACAAAGTTTATTTATATGCTGTTATTCAGATTGCACGTTGGGGTGCAAGAAAGCCTACAGCGATAGTATTCGATGATTATGCTGATGAGTTTGATCTCGGATTAGGTATGGTAAATAAAAAATTGGGAGATATCTCGAAGTATGTTGTAGTGAAATCTGGAGATTGTGATAGTAAGTTAATCGGGTTAATTTACGAAGATAAGCAGGTGCGTGATGCAGAAGCAGGTATAGAGTACAACACACTTCCGGTAGGTGTAATCCTCAATAAAGTGATTGCACCAAGTGAAGATAGCGGTGCAGACGAGCGAATTGATGTAATGGAATATTACAATTTTATTGATCTTATTCCAGAAATTAAATCCGGAGATTTGAAAGTCGATGGTATCAATTATGTGGATGGTAATTGGGATGTGGATGATTCTGCAAAAGACTTTTCACAGGCTACAGTTACAGAACTTGTGAATATCTATAACCAGACAAAAAATAGTGTATTGAAGTTTCCTTTCCATAGAAGTAAAGAGTTAATGGATTTGTTAACAAGCACACGAAGAGATGTGGCAGGTGTACAGCAAAGCTTGTTTACAATTTTCAATATGCGTATTTCAGATTCGCAATTAGTGAAACATGCAGGGCAGGCAATTTTTGGATCATATATGGATATTCTGAATATAGTAGCAGACCAGTCAAATGTCTTAAACTCAACAATTGCGGTAGTTGAGTATGGTATTATGAATAGTTTATTACCAGTGGTTTATGAGGTAGCAAAAGCCGGAACTCCAAAAGATATTGAGGATGTTTTTTCAATTTGGGATAGAGCTATGATTAATTATCAAGGACTTCCAGATCTGAAGTCAGAAAATGCAACTGCTACTGCTATTAAGACGAAGCCAGTCACAGCATTTGGTGATGTTAAATCAAAATTAGATGCAAAAGAAGGCAACAAAGAATTCACAAATAAGTCAGAAGAAAAAGTGAATAGTATAGCCATTCCTGAGAAAACCAGTGGCGCAGTAGATAACCAGATTCCAAAAGTTGAAGTGGTAAAAAGCACTTCAGAAGATTTGGATGACTGGTTTAAAATTGTGCCAGATGATGCACCACTTACGAAAATCTTAGTAGGTGACTCCGTAGTAGGTTATGCATTTGTAGAACGAGTACAGCCGGATGGTGCAACAAAACCTTTTAATAGTTACACAATAATGAGCGATCCAGGTGATCATAAAGTACTGGATGATACCGGTGTAAACTTCTACAAGGTAATTGCCTTTGTCCTTCATACCATCTCATTGAGAAAGTCAGGCTCTGTAACAAGACAGGTATACTTCTCTGATGCCCAACAGTTAAATCTTTTCAAAAGACGAGTTATCGATCTTTCAAAAATTTAATGGAGGTAATGTCATATGTTTATTATAGACAATGCAGATATTATTGCGGAACATGATGACTTCATTGATGTTTTTATGCATGGTTCAACTGACACTGTGTTTGGTTTGGATTATATGGAAAATGCTTTCCCAAAGCTGGAAAAAAGAGCTCAGGATAAATTGTTAGCAGATATACATAAGAAAAATAAGGATGCTACTACAATTTATCCATACACAGTAAATATACCAAGACCTTTGACAGAGATGTTAGACACTGGTGACTTCACACCTTTAAGGAGTTTTACTGTTGAAAAACCTTTCAAAGGACCAGTAAGTGATATCTGGTTTGGCAGCACGTTAGACGGTATCAGCTTAAGATGTGGATATGTGAATGGTGATAGTCGTAAAATTGATCAACATGCATTAAATGATAGTACAGTACACGGTTTTATTGCAGGAGCAACAGGTCAGGGAAAATCAGTAACGATGAATAGTATAATTTACTGCGCATGTGCTGAGTATGCACCTTGGGAACTGACGATGACATTGTCGGATGCAAAAATTGTAGAGTTTAAATCAATTGCTCAGAAGCATCCGATGCCTCAGATCGATATAATTGCGGCAACGTCTGATGCAGACTATTTACTTTCTATGCTTTTGATGAAATGGCAGGAAATGATGATGCGCCAGCAGCTTTTTACAAAGGCTGCAGAAGCTTTCGGAAAAGAAGTAAAAAATATTAAACAGTTTAGAAAGGTAACAGGTTTGAGTTTACCAAGAAATTTACTTCTTTTTGATGAGTGTACTGCCATGTTTCAAAATGCAGGTAAACGCGTAAATAAGATCGTAGAAGTTTTAGACAGTATTGCGAGACTTGGGCGAAATGCAGGATTTCATTTACTTATGGATAGTCAGGAAGTTAGTTCCAGTATACCTAATGAGACATTAGCGAACTTAACATTTAGAGGATCTATGGGGTGTACAGATGAGGTAAGTACTAAGGTAATAGGTAATGCAGCGGCGTCCGATAATATGGGGAAAAGAGGTAGACTGATAATAAATACAAAACGTGCAGGGAAAAATGAAGCAGCGAATATACTTATACAAGTGCCGTTCTTTGCAGATGATCAGTTAGGAACTGTTTCAGAATCTGTTATCAAACTTGGTAAAGAAACAAAAACAACACCAGTGCTTAGATTTTACGATGAAACAGAAAAACTGTACCTTGACAGATACATTGAATTTATCAATCAGTTTAAACCAGATCACAATAGAATACTGTTAGGACCACCAAGTTTTATTATGGATGGTAAAGAGCAGGTAGTTAGTATCAATTTATCAAAAGATAACGTTGATAATATTTGCGTATTCGCAAATAAGAGTACTTCAAAACAGCGTGCACTTTGGATGCTTCGGGAAAACTTCAAAAGAGTAGGTGGACAGCATTTTATACTCAATGTTGATCCATTTTTACAACGTGTTGGAAAGTTAGAAGAGCTAAAACCATTAGGTGTATTCGAGGATAGGAATTACACGACAAGTGCATTCTTTAATGCAGCAAGATCAGTAATCTACAAGCGAATGATGATGGTGTACGCGGATAAGAGAGTGTTTACGAATCCGACAACATCACAAGATACTGATAAATATTTCTATACAAAGTTTGAGCATGGATCAGAGTTCGATACTTACACAAACAGATGTAGATTTAAAGAGTACTTAGCAATGATGCAGTCCGATCCAGAAATACTTGCAGGGTTTGTTATGCAGCCGGAGGGCGAATTTGAAAGAAAACTAAAATTGGCAGTAAATGCATTAAAATTTACAAAAAATATAGGGTGTATGAACACGCAAGTAACACCTGATAAATTTGAGAATGCATGGTTTTGGTTTTTAGGTATGGAGAGATTTCTTGGTATAGGGCGTGATTCAAAGGGAAGAAATGTTGATAATTTAAAAGCATTACTGCAGGATTGTAGCGGTGTGAATGTAAGATTTATTATTTTCACAACTTCCCTTGATGAGACAGCAGCAATTAAGGAGTCAATAGGTTACTACCTATCAGATGATCTAACATCAAAACAGGTAATGTCAATAAAGGCAGCTGATGACTGGCCAGAACAGTTGTCAAGTGTACTTATGGTTTTATACAACCCAAAAGTTCAGGGAGTTTTGGAGCTTTCGGAAGAAGATAAAAAGAAAGAGATGCAAATGGTCAGTAATAACTTTTCAGAAAACTCTGAAATAGGTGATGATGACTCTGAAGTAAGTGTAAAGGAATCTTTAAAGATTCAGAAATTCAAGAAACTGATGTTAAAAGGAGAGATGTAATATGAATTTTGCTATTGATAAATCAACAGTAACAATTAGTACAGAAGATGCTAAATCAGAGAATGCTTGTGAATGTGCCAAAGAGATTTATGACAAAGTAGGCATAAATAATGTAGTGGTTGTGACAGGCATAGAGCTTGGGGAGAATGATAGATTAAGTAAAGTACTACAGAAATTTATTCAAAACTTCAAAGATAAAATTGTTGTATGGGATGTAAAATCAGAGAAGCTTGGGGATTATCTTAAACTCAGATATTGTCTGGAGAGTTTAGGGTTTTATGATCTTTCATTTGTCTTCGATAATGGTATAAATGAGAAATTGTATTTACTGTTAAATAAAGATGGCGAAGAGTTGTACAGAGCTCTTCAGATTTATACAGTTGGTTCTACAGTACTTGATAGTATGAATGATTCAAATGCTGATTTACTGACTCGTACAATTTTGCAGAATCCGGTAGTTAAGAAAAAATTAAAGAAAGCTATGAGATCTCGTAACGATCTCGAGAGGTCAGAATCATTTTAAGCCAATGTTTAGAATTTTAAGCAGTATAAAAACATGATGGAGGTATGATTATGCGAGAAATTTGTATGAAAGATGATGCTAGTATTCTTGAAATACCGTCTGGTGAAAATCATGTTTTTGGTGTTGTACTACCAACTTCTAATTCATTAACAAAGGATGGTCTGATAGACTGCAGGCATAAAGACACAAACTATGCAGCAAGAAATTTAGGTGTGGATAGGGTTGCAGCAGAGTACTACAGGAAATATGGCGCACGCGTTTTTTACTTGGGAACTTTTAAGAATCCCAGTAAAGGATGTATGCGTCTTTTTTCTTTTCCAGTCAGAGATGAACTGAAAGATAGTGTAGACGCAACTACGATAGCAAAGTCATGTGAACAGTTAGTAAGTACACTACAAAAATTTAAGGTGGATTGCTGTATACTGCCATACTTTGGAGATAGTCTGGAAATGGCAAGCTTTGCAAATTGTGTATGTCCTATACTGGATGTGATGTTTGACGACACATTTGTGATGATATATAGGAGGGGTTAGAATGGTAAGATTTTCGGCAGATGATTTTGTAGATACAGCTAGTTACGAAGAGGCAATAAATAGATTGGGGTATATTTTCTATAGTGTTGATGATGGAAAACAGGCAGTAGCCAATTTGTCAGATTGGTGTGATACGTTAGCTAACAGGGCTAAATTTGAAATGAGATTGAGAAGCGGTGACAGATACTATTCGTTAACTAAGGATGTGATCTATGATTATCTTACTAAGCAAGAACTAGTATCTCCACATTATTTCTCTACCAGAAAGACGCAATCAATTTCTTTAGATATGAAGTTAGTACTTGAAAAGATTTTGAAAAATGGGATGGCTACAGAATTCTTAACACAATATATGGCGCATAGATCTATGAAATCAAAGCGTGATAGTTTGAGAAAGCTTGTGGAAGGGTGCCAAAATTCCGCGGCAAAGGATCGATACGGAAGAGATTTAGCAAAGATACCATTTATAGCAAGTGAGCAGGTTAATCGAAGATTCAACTACAAAAATTATGACATAATATCACAGATTCCAAAATCAGAGGCTAGTATGATAGGTGTTGAAGATGGCTATTTTCTAGCATGGGGCGATTTTGCACAATCAGACTTTAGAGTGGCTTACAATTTGTTTATGAGGAGCTCTGAGAACGATGAGATTATGAATCGTTATGAAGACAAATATGAAGCACTTGCAAGGATTGTAAGTAAATCACTTGGGAGAGAGTTTGATCTTGATAAATTCAAGACAGATAGAAAACTGTACAAAAAGTTAACATTAGCCACAGTTTACGGTATGGCAGATAGTGGTGTTCCGGAAGAAAATGAATTTATACAGATGTTTAGTCAATTCCTTAGCACCTGTGATAAATATGTAGAGTACAGAAAAAGAATCAGTGATAATAGTCTTATGCAGACGCCTATTCGTATTACAAGTTACTTCGGATACGATCAGTACGCAATGCCTGATTCACGAAATGCCGGTAAGCTTATGCACGATGCACTGAATATGCCTAATCAGACAGGAACATCTGAATTAGTTATACTCACGGTAAATTCTATTTTAGAGACTGCACGAGAATGTGGGTTAAGTGAGGATCAGTTCGGATTGTATTTGACAAGACATGATGAGCCAATTTTTAGAATCAAAGAAGATGTTATGGAATATCTATGGATTCTGAAAAAACACTCAACAATACTGGTTGATGACTGGACACCATTACGTATGGATTTCAATTTTGGATACAAATACAAGGTAAGTGATGAAATGCTTGAACAGAAGGCATCTGAAATTTTCAATAACTACAAAGAAGAAGTAGTCACGGATAATGTAGTTGATACAAAAAGACGTAAAGATTACTATCCTCTATTACCATTACTGAAATTGAAATTTCATTATATAAGTTTGGTGGATGTAGGAACGACGGTTGCTGTCTTCGAAGAAGCTGAGACAGGTAAAGCAGTTTTTATACTGCTTGATACTGTAGATAAGAATGAAGTGATTGATGCCATGCGATACAGGATTCAGCAAGTTTCTGAAAAATTAGTTGATAAATATTCAGCAGTTTTTGTGTTGAATAACTTTAAAGATGGCGAGGATTTCTTCGATGGTGTGAGAGTACGTTACAAGCAAGAGTTTAATGCAAATATGAATAGTGTAATAGAATTATGCAGAGGGATGACAAAGATGTATTGTGATCGTGAGAGTATAGAGGCACCAGAAAGGTGTACAACCCCTTTGAATTCTTTCCCAGAAAAATTGGAGGATTTATACCTGGAGGATAAATGAAAGTAAAAGACAGTGCAAGAAAGCATCTATTGGATATTTACGAAAAATATGGTAGTAAAGTTGCAATAGAGACAGCTAGAGCCTCGTTAACAATTTCAAAAGGTGGTTCTGAATTTAAACCACAATTCAATGGAGAGATTTGCGAGACCGTTCTTGAGATTATACTGAAAGAACTATGCAAAAAGAATAGCAGTTGGATTTATTTAAAAAGTGTCGTTTTACCTGATACAGAAACACTAAGCGATTTTTTGACAGAGATAGATTTTGTGCTGATCACAGAGTCCTGTATTTACTGTATAGAGTGTAAAAGCTACGCAGGGGATAAAACGATTGTTAATGAAGGTACTGTGGTTCTGAAAAATGGTAAAAAACGAGATGTTTACAAACAGGATTTATTACATTTGGAAGTTTTAGGAAAGTTACTGCATGGATTTAGTAAAACTCCAAAATACAAGATTGTATTTTTCAATTTCTCAACTGGAGAGGTAAATGATTTACGTGATCATATTTGGAAAGAAAAATTTCCATTAGTAAATGATTCCACATTTACAACAATACTTGAGAATAGTAAGCCAGTATGGGATTTGGTTGGGCTAAGACGTGCAGCACCAAAGATAGAAAAGTTTAGTAAACAGAACAGGGATAGACATTTAGCCTACGTAAAAAGTAAACACGGAGGAAGTTAAAATGACGAGTTTCGAAAAGGTGAATAAAGTATGGTGTGATTTAGAGGAAGCTTACATAAAAAGAAATAATGGACTTTCAAGAATGGACTTTCTGAAAAAGATCTTAATGTACGATAGTGGAGAAGCAGCAATACGTAATTTGGTGAAGAAAGTAAGCGATGATAGGGGTGATGCAACGGATAGTGATGTAGAAGAACTTGTAACTAAATTACAGATTGCAATGACAAAGATTAAAGAAAATCCGAATTATCAGATAGATGATCTGAATTTATTTATTTCAGAAAAATCAGAAGCTAAAGTAAGCTGTGTCACGGAGTTAGAAATTCCTAAGATAGGTTTGAAGACGGTAGATGTGACAATTGAACAGTTATTATACGCGGGGAGATTACGACCATCTAAGGTAATTAATAGTAAACGAGGAAGTGATTTAAAGCAGGAAGTAGTACGCGATTATTATTTTTATTGTGATGGAAAACGCGATTTGGTGAATATGTTAGAGCAGACAAAATATGGAGACTTTGTCACTTTATACAAAGCTGCTACAACTTTTTCAAGAGATGGAAAATTAAAATTACCTTTAATAGTCACGAATACAGAGACAGTAATGAAAATAATAACAAATCCAAGAGTGAATGGTATTGTTTCGGTGGCAGAAACAAATATAGATAATAAATCGGTGAATCTTTTTTACGTGATGATTAGAGGTGCTCATCACTGTATTTTGGAGATCAATTTATGACTTTAGATGGTATTTTCACTGAGGGCTATAAAAAGCTGGTAGGTGATTTGAAAGATGATCAGGCGAAATATTTACGTGTAATAGCAGAAGCTAGAGGAATGCCAGTTGAGTGGATAGAAAAGGCAGAGGGTATTTTTATTCCAAATAATGATTTTATGTATTTTTTATTTGGACAGGGAATACTTCAGTTTGATTGCTACAGAAATGGTCAGTGTATTTGGGATAATGCTTTAATTTTTCCAGTAAGAGGGGCAGATGACAGGGTAGCTGGTTTTGCAGGTTTCTTTCCATTTAAATACGTTGAGCATGAAGCAGGTGAATACTATTACTCTTACAGTTCTACAGCTGTTTTTCAAAAAGGTCAATTTCTTTATATGCCTAATTCAAGTATTACAAAGGCGATCGAGGATGAATACTTAATAGTAGTTGATGGTCTCTTTGACGCAATCAGTCTGAGTTACTTTGGATACAATGTTGCAAGCTTTATGGGGTCAACTGTTACACCGGAACGAATCATGCAATTACGCTTTATAAAGAATGTATTAGTTGCATCAGATAATGATAAAGCAGGTATGACGTTATACGGGGATTTAAAAAAAGTATTAAATAACGTAGAATTTTTACCGCACGCAAAAACAAAGGATATTGATGAATTACTAAAGAGTAGTGGTGCTGAAGAATTTAGAAGAGATTTGAATCAAAGGCTGATCACACTAGGTGTTCGGAGCCATTTTGGTGAAAAATAGTAAATATAATAAAATGTAAAAAATAAAATAAAAAATTAAAAAAAAAGAGAGAAAGAAAGGAAAACAAAAAATGACAAGAGAAGAAATGTTAGAAAAAATGCAGGATGCTTCTATTGGAGCATCAAAACTCAGTATGCGTTCTGAGAATGCGCAGAAAGTACATAGAACGCACAGATTCCCTAGATTAAGAAGGGAATTAAAAAAGAAATCTAAACTTTTGGTGTTTGCGGAGCTTGCATTACCATTTAATCCAGAGTCAGGTGAAGAGGATGCTATCTACAATAGCGACACAAAATTCCGTCCTACTTTTAGTGCAACAACAACTGCTTTGATGCTGAAAGCAAAAGCTGATACAAATGATGTGCTGAAGAATGCACTTATGCGCAGAGCAGGTAAAACAGAGTGGGATACCTCATCTGAAGAATTTACAAAGGAAGATTGGGAGATCTTTGGAAAATACAGAGTACCTCGTATCTTTTCACTTCCTGTAGTTCATATTAATATTCCAGCTTTTACGAAGTCGGATTTTGGCAGAGATTACGAACTGAGAGTTGAATACGATGATAATGGGGAGATAGTCGGAGAGGTGCCTGGGGTACTGAAGGTTGATAAACTCTTCAAAGATAAACTTTACGAGGAGGTTACTGAATACCAGAAAACAATTGATTCAGGACTTTGTAAGGATACAGAGAAACAGCAGAAAGAAGCTAAGTCAACAATTTACAGAAAGAATCCTGTTTCTTCAATTCATCCTATGAATTCTGTACTGGCGATTGAGCTGCCGCTTACAAATAAATACGAATTAAATGGAGAATTTGAATACTCCGACTTCGATAGTAAAAAGGTACAGCAGAGTATTGTGCTTCAGAAATACGGCGGAAATTTCAGCGTTGCAATGCAGAAATTTCTCGATGGATCTTACGAAGCTTTCGATACGCATTTTGACTTTTACGTGCTTGATATGGGATGTCCTACAGAGGGTGATCCTAACACAAATGAGGGTAAAATGCTTATTGGAAAGGATACTACATACGAGAAGAGTGCTTTCGATATTAGCAGTCCGCAGATTTTTGGTGATAAAGCAGAAAGTATTATTGCAGCTGTAAGAGAGTATGAGGATACCGTGGAAGATCTGGAAAGTGAGGTAAGAAGATCACTGTACACACCAATTTACACGGAGACTGTGGAGTCTCAGATGTATGAATCTTTATCAACAGTTCTGGATATCGAGAATGATAAATACGTGACGCAGAAGGTACTGAAAGATAATAGTGAGGTAATCACGATCGCTTTTGGTGCCAAAGGTATTGCATTACTTGATGATATTGAGTGTGGTGTTTCTAACAAAAATGAAGGGGAACTTGATTCAGACGCGGCTAAGAATGATGCAAAGAGCTATGATTTAGATAGCGCGGAGTTCGCAGATGATACAGATGTCGCCTTAGATAGTGTAGAATTGGCATAAAAAGGAGGGGGTTTGCTAAAAAACGAACCCCCTCTTTTTACTTATGAGGGTTGTGTATGATAGAAACTATTCAGTTAGTGAATTGCCAATCATGGCAGAATGGAAGTTTTACTCTTTCAAGAGATAAGATAAATGTAATAATAGCGAAGAATGATACAGGTAAAAGTGTTTTGATGAAAATGCTGAAAGTATCAGTTTCACCAAAGTTTTTCCCACCTAAAAAACGCAAGAAGTTAATAAGATGGGGAAAGCCAGATGCAAGAGCATACTATCGTTTTACGGATGGTGCACTGGCAGTAGTGATAGTACAACAGAATGCAAAAGTTATTTATGGGTTTAAAGAACCTGATGCAGATAAATTAACAATGACTATTGAGCCACCTGCAAGGTTAGTGGAAGAACTAGGTATGATGGTTAATAGTGATGGCACATTTATAGCAAATATAATCGATACGGATCAAAATCTTATGTTGGTAGATTCTGACTCGAAAGCCACCTGTGAGTTTATTTCAATGATGTGTAATAATGCAACATTGGACGAATACAAAGAGACATTACAGGTTTGGCAAAAGAGTACATTGGAGTCTTTAGAAAAGGCAGAGTTACAGCAAACTTCTTTACAATATCAATTGCAGCAATTGAAATATGTTGATATTGCAAAGGAAGAGGAAAGACTGCATAAGTTACAGATTGCTAAGGATATGTTTGCGAAATTGGTAGATGGTGCAAGAATACTTAACAAGCTGGAGTATAGAGATGGAGTAATTGATTTTAATAAATTACTCACGATTGCAGATGTTGTTATTAAAATGGAAAATAATTCATTAAATGATTTGAAAATCGGTATTTTTAATGAACATAGTATAGATGCGGTAGAAAGTTTGGAGAGATTAGAATCAATCAAGTTTTCAAAATTAATGGTTAACACAAGACCTGTTACTGAAGAAAAAATAGCAGGATTACAACTATTAGAGAAATTAGAAAGAGTGGTATTGAGCAATGTACATGTGGGTGGACCACCAATAGGTCAGACACCATTGAATGTACTGGAGATGCTAGAGGATACCAGAGATAAGTTAACAGAACTGAAAAGGATTGTAGTAAGCAGTGAACAACTGAGTAGTGAGATACAGAAGCTGAAAGAGGAATTCAATAAATCAGGTGATTTATACAGTTGCCCGATTTATGGGGAGGTAATTTACAATGGCGAAGAATGTATACATGATCGTTACTGATTTACATTTTGGTAATATTGCAGCGTCGTCACGATTAAACTACAGGAAAGAGGTGGAATTTGTAAAGTGTAAGTTGTTAGAGACTGCTATAAAATACAGAAGCAATGGTTGTACAGTAAAGATGTTATTACTCGGTGATATTTTTCATGGAAGTTATAGAAATGTCACGGATGCTTTAGTGGATATTTCATATTTCACAATGTGGAGAGAAAAAATAGGAGAAATCTACACAGTATTGGGTAACCATGAATTAACTTACTACAAGGCAAATCCATTTTATGCTTTGATTAACAAGATGGAGTCTGAAGCTGTTCAGAAAATAATAAATAAAGTATGGACACCTTTAGGGTTAAGTAACACCATAAGAGTTGTTGATAAGTTAGAAGATGGGAATGTAGACTTCTATTTTAATCACAACAGTACGGCAGTACAATCGGTCAGTGTCAATGATGATAAAGTTGCAATAGGTCTTTTCCATCAGGATTTAATAGATCCTGCAATCGTCAAAGAAATGAAAAATAGATACGGAAATGAGTACTATGGTCTAACACGTGAACTGGATAATGCCTATGAGCTGACTGGATACAATCATTGTTTTTTTGGTCATATACATACTGCCTACGGTATTTGGAAAGCAGGGGATGTATACTTACATTATTTGGCTTCCCTTGGGAGAACAAATGAACGGGAAGTGAATGATAGTATGTTGGAGCGTAATATACCATGCATAGTGGTGGAAGATAATCGTTTTGTAGCAATAGAGGATAACTTTGTTGTATTGCCGGATCGTAAGTCTTGTATTTCAGAATCTAACGTGATCGAGAACAGACAGGAATATCAAGAACGGAAAATTGTGAGGGAGCTAAGGGACTATGTACCAATTGCAGACGATCCTGTAAGTGATGTAAAAGCATTATTTAGGGGTGATAGCGATGCCGAAAGAATTTTATATGAATTGGCAGATGGTAGATGCTCCTGGCTGATTTCATTAAATAGCAAATTGAGAGGATTAGGGATAAGCTAATGGAAACAAGAGAGATAAGAGATAAACTGCTTGAGAAAAGAGCTATGTATCAGCAGTCATTAAAAGCAGCAGAAGAAGCAAAAGCAAATTTCAGAGATTTGATAGCATCAATCACAGAGGAGCAGGTAGAAGTGATGAGATCTATACTCGGTAATAGTTACTTTGACTTAGCTTTAATTGATTTGGATCGTATTCAGACTGATGAGGAATATTTTGAACAGTGTCAGGTACGGTACACACAAATGATTACAAAGTTACATGATTATTTAGAGGATGAGTTGAATGTACGTAATTGATGAAATAAAATTAGAACAATTTCAGAAACTTTTAGCAATTTCAGAAATTGATTGGGTGACGATTGTCGGTACAAAGACAGGTATTCTATTTGCTGTTGATACAAATGAAACGTTAGCAGTGCTTCAGTACAATTCAATAAGGGCTGGGAAAGATGATGATTTCGCGATTCGTGTACAGAAATCTCGGATACAACCGATATTGCGGACTGGACGCTTCGAAATGATTTGTACAGAAGATACAGTAACGATTGCTGTGGTTGAGAGAGTGAGTATACAGAATGATGCAGGTGAAACAGAAGTTCGAGATGCACATAGATATAGTATAAAAATGCCACGGCATAAAGCTTTCGTGACTACATTAGCTAAAAGGTTAAAGATGCTTAAAAAAGGTGACAGCTTTGATGCATCGCAACTTGATAAGGTAGCAACGATAGCAAAGAGATTTAAAACATACGTAAATTGCTCAGATAACTATGCATCAATAGAGCTGAGAAGTGGAACTTGTATAGTATGCAAAGTAAGTGAGATGCCAGAGTTCGCTTTATCCTACAGTGCTATGGATGCTTTATTTAAATGTGGAACAGCCTGGCAATGTAATGGGACAAATGTTTACACCATAGATGCAAATTTCGGAGTTTTAGTAACACAATGTAGATCATCAGATATAAGTGTGATGAATTATTTTGAGGCGTCTGAGTCAGGTGCCTCTTTGATTTTTACAGGAGATTACACAGGGTTGGTTCATCTTTTGCAGAAGTACAAAGGATGCAATCTTTCAATTAATTTGGATTCGAAAACTGCAGTAATATCAGGTAATGATATAACAGTGACAACTACAATGGATATAAGTGATTGTAGAAGATCCGAAAAGTGCAAGAGTAATGAAGTAAATCTTAATTTCGAAATAGTAAGAGATATAGTGGCTAAATTAACACCAAATAAGGTGACTGTAAAAGTTAAGAAATACTTTAACCAGATAGAAAGTGGTGCATTTACGATACTTTGTAAATAAAGATTGTTAGATAGGTGGTGTACTATGGCTATAGAGTACGATAATATGGCAAAAGATCTTCCTTACTTTGAAAGAAGAATGTATCAGCAATATGCAGAATTTGAACGTGCTAAACTGAACAATGAAATGCGCGAAAAGCTTAAGATCAAATACGATAGTCTGAATGAGATACTGAAGGAATTGAAAGTATACTATGCAACATTGAAGAAGATTGCAACAGCCGTTGATTCAGAAGACAGGAATTACAAAAACAGACGTTTAGGTTACTTGAATAATTTGATAACTGAAAGTCTGGCAAATATATTTCCGGACAAGTCATTGCAGGCTAGTGTGGAATGTGATTTTGATCGAAAGAATGTTGTAACACTTACGCTTTCAGATGTGTACGGGAATGAGTTGGATCCAGATATTTGTTCTGGAAAGTTGCAGCAATACCTGATTAGCTTTGCTTCTGTAGCGGGTATAGCTTTAGGATTGGGAGTAAATAATCTATATGTTGATGAGGCTTTTGGTGTAGCAGCTCCAGAGATTTTAGGAGAGATCGGGCAGGTTATTCAGCATCATGTTGATAATGGTATGCAGATCGTTATAATATCGCAGAATCCTGGTCTTTATCAGGATTTACCAAGACATGAAATTAGGCTAAAGACAAATACTGCAACAAATGAGGTAATAGTCGAATCTGAAATAGATTACTAGGGAGATGATTTGGAATGAACAGAAGATGCAGAAATAAGCGCAGAATTTACAGCACTATTTAGAGAGGAGAGGTAATTATGATAACAGTACTGTTTGATAGCGTTTTGAGAACTAAAAAAGGAAAGTGTATACCGTTTTGGGAGACTTCCTACGTGGACAAGGCAACAGACAATGAATTAGTTTGGTTTCATGTGAGATATGGTGTAATGAGATTATATCGTCTATTGCAAGTGGATGCTGAAAATTTTATTGCTGAGGATCTTCATACATGCTGCAGAACGAGCAATCCCAAATGGGAAGTTTTTAGTGAAAAACCGGAATTAGCGTTAAACAGTTGAGTCCTGGATAGGACTCTTTCCGTTGCACTTTACAGCACTTCTTGTGAAAAATAAATATTTTAAGGAGATCGTAAATGAAACATATAGATTTACAGGATTTTAAAGAATTGTTTGAAAGCAGAACATTGCCTGAGATGCAGACGTCAGTTTATCAATGTATTGCGCAGTTCTTCACAATCTATAAGTCAGGGGAAAATTACATAATTGACGGAGATAAGGAAGAGCTAGACAATTATTTTTATGGGTGTTATGACCTGTATGCAAAGTTCGGAATTTATTCAAATTTAGCAGTACCAAATATTTTTCCGGCTCCACAAGTAATTTGTTATGTTATTAACGAATCCGAATTAAGTGATAAGATTGCAAATTATGAAGCAGAATATGGTAGCACACCAGATTATGTAGTCAATATGACAGATGATATTGAATTAAATAGGCTACTGAAAATGACCTTACCAAACTGTACCATAATGAATAAATCATCAATGATAAATGATGATGTTGCAGAGAAGATCGTCAATACACATAGAAATTATGATATTTACGAATATGTAGATCTTACAGAGAAGTTTTTGAACGTAAGCAAGAAATATATTTCAATAAATTTCTGTTTAAAGGAGTACAGAAATCTGCTTAATGAGATCAGGGCATTAGAGCATAGCAGTAGAACAGTATTTTATATTGATTCAAATATTGATCAACGAGTAAGATTTTTGTATGTTTGTGTTGCAAGTATACTAACATTTGAGAGTTTTAACTTTGAAATCCCAGATGATTTGTCGATGGTTTATATAAGCAATTTGCAAAAAATTCAGGATAGAAATTATATGATTCTTTCTGATTACTTAAGAAAGATAGCAAATCCGGTAAGTATAGGAATAAGTTTATACGGGGTTAGAGCATATGTCTGTGTACTTAATCACGAGCCAGGTGAATCTGTATACAAACCAAAGGATTTCGAACTTTCAATGATTACGACTGAGGTTGATGATTCATTAGCGCTGGTCGGTGGCGAGTTAGAGCGTGTAACGGCAAGATACTCAGATATGAAGATTTTAGATATTATTGAAAGTTACGGATTAGACAGCAGTGTTAATGATTTTGACACTGTATTGAGTAATCATAAACGCTTAACAGATATTCTTACAGAGTTTGAAGAGGAGATAGTACAATTAGTGTCGCTATCGAATACTACAACTTTGAATTTCACCAATACACTTTTATACGAAATGAATGGTAAAAAGTACTTAGCATTTGTAACTAAAATTCCGGATTTACAATACGATTACACCTTTATTCCGATTTGTCCAAAATATAGACAGTTCAGAAATAAACTCAGTGTAGTCGAGTATGATCGTATTTACGATATTAATGTATTTGCGGAGAAGGATGTTCTACTGAAAAAGTTTGATAGGTACTGTTTCGGAGATCATAGACATTTTGAGAAGCCCCGCTTTTTAGATGGTATGATAATATCTACAGCAATGGTTACAAAGGAAACAATAACTCCAGATACAGGTTTTAATTTTCCAGAGGTTGGTATCTGGAGTTCACAATCTTCTAATGGTAGAATAATGGCTTTACAGTTTCTACTTACAAGATTCAATAGAATCGAGTTACATAATAAAAGATTTCTATCTTTCTGGGGTGGGTGTCACCCAATGGATTTAACACACTTAACCACAGATTATAAAATTTGGAAAGGTGAACAAGATGATTAGTGATACACCAGTGAATGTTATGGATATGTCTTTTGACGAAGTACTTAAATACGCTGATACAGTTCCAGATATTCCATCAGCAAGAGTGCGCCTAAATTACACGAAGATGCTTTATGATGTGTTGGGTTATGAACTCACACCAGATATCGTTTTAGCTTCTGTGAGTGAGCCACAGGCGGAATTGGTAATTTCAACAGCAGGTAGTGGAAAGACAACGTGGTCACAAATTAAAGGTATATCACAAAAACTATTTAGAAAGTGTAAGTCTGATAAATCATCTAAAATAAGCGGAGGGAGAATTCTCTCCATCGTTTACAATGTGCATAATGTACAGGATATGACAACAAGACATGCACAGATGGTTGGTAAGCTGATGGCTGCAAATATTAAAGGGCTTGATATAGATGATAAAATCAATGCGTGCACGATGCATAGTTTTTGTGATTTCTTTAGGCGACAGTATATAGCAAGATTAGGAATGCTGAATTTTAGTCTTGCAACGGATGATGTTGTAATTGGTTTTATGCAGCGTGCATTAACTATGGAAGCAAAAGTTCAGAAGAATCCAGATTTAGAGCTTGTGTCACCAGAAAAAGTACACAGCTTATACGTTCTTACGAAGGAAACATTAAGTAGTCCTGATGAGTGTACAGAGTACGATGTTTACACAGATGTTGGTTTGGAGCCGGAGCAGCTCACAGTGATTTTTACCAGATACGAACAAGTAAAGAAAAGGTCATTTAAATATGAGTTTATTGATATACTTTACAATATTTATGATCTTCTAAGAAAAGATCCGGAAATATTAAAATCAGTACAAGGATACTTTGAGTATGTGATAGCAGATGAGGTACAGGATTTCACACCTTTGATGTGGGAACTGTTAAGGCTTTTTGTCAGTGATGGCACACCATTGACTTGTATTGGGGATGAGGATCAGAATCTTTACAACTTTAGAGGAGCAAGTATAGACGGTATTCTTAATTTTAGAAAGATGTTCCCAACCGGTAAGATTTATACAATTTCAGAAAATAGACGATGTAGTAAGGTGATTTTGGACGAAGCACGAAGAGTGATTGAGAAGAATGTGCTTCGTTTTGATAAAGTTATTCATGGTTCAAAAGTGGGTGGTACAATCACTACGCAACCATACAGAACGTTGGATGGTCAAGTTACAAAGCTAGTAAATGAAATTAAAAAGCTCTCAGTAGATGAACAGTGTAGTACAGTAGTTTGTTACAAAGATACAAAATACTCAGCATTGGTAGCAGATATGTTGGCTGAAGAAGGTATACCAATGTATTGTATAAAGGGACATTTGCCATACAGTCATGAACTTTATGGTCATGTAATTAGTATTCTGACAGCATTAGAGTCTCCAATGGATCGTGAAAACTATAAAAATCTTTGGAAGGTGCTGCCATGCAAAAAGGCAGAATTCTTTGAATCTATACATTATGATCCTGTTATGAAAAAGTTTACAACAAGAGATGATAAAATAAATTTCGCAGACTTTAACTACGGGAGATTGCTAAAATACCATGGATTTGCTGATGCGATAGCCACTTTGAAAAATATCTCTGATGATATTGACACAGTCCCAGTAGCAGACTATTTTCCAGTAGTTATGAGATTACTGAAGCTTTATTTCTGGAATTACAAAAAGTCTGTTAATGACTCAGCAGAGTTAGATGAGATTTTTGAAAAACGTGTTATCAAGAAATTTATGAATGGTAAAACTTTTGCACAGTTGTACAGTGAAATTTTGCAGGCAAAGGGACTTTGTACTTCGAATAGTAAGACAAAGACAGGTGTTGCTATTTCTACATTTCATTCATTAAAAGGACTGGAGTTTAATAATGTTTATGCTATTTGTCTTGATAATGAAATTTTCCCAAATTTTCCTCTGATCGAAAGTAAATGCTACAGTGAACGAACAAAGCAAATGCTGAGAGAGGCTGAGACAAGATTGTGGTACGTAGTTATAACACGTGCAAAAAATAATTTGTCCATTTACTACAAAGAAGATAATCCTTCAATCTACGTTACAGATTATTTGGAATCAAAGAGTAATATCGGTGGTCAGGATAGTCAAATGATTAGTAATGCAGAGGATGAGTTTGCAGATGGTGAGTTTACAGAGGACGAGTTCGCAGAGGGTGGGTTTGCAGAAGACGGATCAATACACTACGCAGAAGTAGAAGAATACAAAAGCAAGGATGTAAGAGTAGCTGAGGCTTTTACAGATAATGTAGTGACTAGTCAGGAAAAAGAGTCAGCCTTTGATTTAGATAGTCTGGTCACGAGTGGAGAGTTACATGTTGAGAACGGATCAAATTCAGGATATTTAAAGCAGTTACTTGATAGTTTATAAGAATGAGGTGGGTATGGGATTTTATGAAACATTAGAAGAATTCGGATACACACAATTTTTACAAAAGGTAGTTTACGAATCACCAAATTTTGTAAATTTGGAAAATGTTCTAGCAGAAATACAGACAATAGTCAGTACAAATGCTAAAGTGTTAATTTTTGGTGATTACGATGTTGATGGCTTGATGTGTATCCGTATACTAAAAGAAGGGTTGCATTTACTGGGTGCAAGAAATGTAGACGTCTTTAGATATCGAAAACGTATGCATTCATTAGATGCACTAGCAGTGCAGCAATGTATACAGGGGAATTACAAGTACTGTATTATTGCTGATTGTGGATCAAATAATATTAGTTTGTTGCATAAGCTTTTAGACTATGGTATTAAAGTAATTTTACTGGATCATCATGAGGTAAATATAACATACGATGATTACACTGATTACAGCAGTGATATAGCTGTGATTAATACAACGCTAGAGCCTGTTGAGTATTCTCTTTCAGCAGGTGCGCTGTGCTATTGCGTGATGCATGAAGCGTGTAATCGTATGGGTGTGGAAGATGATGGTCTTTCAGTTTATGCATTAATCAGTCTTTATGCAGATTGTATGTGTATGTCAGACCGTCTTAACAGATCAATTTATTACAACGCTGTTACAGTGGACAGATCTAAAATTCCTGCAGATGTGGCTATGATGATGAATCAGTACCAGGTGATATCTTCGAGGTTTATTAATTATTGGTTTGCTCCAAGGATAAATGCCATGTTTCGTGCAGAGAATCTTGAATTAATTAATAAACTTTTTATAGAAGATATCCCTGCTAAGGAGTTATCGGAATGTCTGGAAACAGTAGAGGAATTGTACACGTCTTTAAGAGCTATGGTCGATAAAATTTCGGATGTGATAGAAGTTACAGAAATGGATACTTTTGTTGTAGCAGATGTGCAGTCAGTGGATAAAATAATTGATACACAGAAAAATAAGCTATGGAATTACACAGGATTAATAGCTAATAAACTTACAGACAGGTACTCAAAGGCAGCTTTTGTTTACTGTTATAATGGCGATTACGTAAAGGGAAGTGTGAGAGATGTTTACGGTCGAGATCTTCTTTCTTCTTTTTCACAGTTGTGTAGAGCAGAAGGGCATCCACCGGCTTTTGGTACACAGGTTCAGATACTGGATATTGACAGTTTTCTGGAAGATTTAAAAAGACTGGATAAGAATCTACAATTAAAACGTCCGAATAATAAACCAGTAATTTTGCAATATAATTACGCAACAGTAGACAAACAGTTAGTTGAAGATGTTGCTTTGATTAACGAGTTTGCCAGCCCAGGCGTTCCAGTAGTTTTAATAAGGAAGCAAAAGATAGGACAAATGCCAGAATACAAGACAACATACGATTACAGATACAATTGGGATGGTATGAGGATAAGTGCATCTCATGCAGTATCTTTTGGGACTTGGATGCTTTTGAGACCGTGTAAGGGATTGAAGACAAAATTGATACTGCAGTAAGGAGGCTTCTTGAAAACAATAGTTATTATAAGTCCGGATTACTTAACAGCGGTTTATGAAGAGTCAAAGAAGTATTCATTTTTGATACAGGGCTACGGAAGCTTTAAACAGGCGATAGATGGCTTATTGAAAGTGAATAGCAATGAACTAATGGGAGTTGGATATCTTGGATATTCGCTCCCATTAGTTGATTCAAATGAGAGAAAAAATATGGAAAAGTTTTTACAGTTATGTGATCTCTTTGATGACAAGAAGCGTTTTGTGTTTATAACACAGATAGCAGCCGCAGATCTGATCGGACTGGCAAAAAAATATAAAAATGTTGAGTTTGTAAAATTCGATAATGAAACAGAGGTGACTGACTTACTGATTAACCAAAGTTTATTTGGTACTATACTTTACGCAACAATGACTCCATACAAACTCTTTCCAACAAGCACTGATATCACCGAAGATGTTAGTGATAGTGCAGGTGGATTTGATTGTAAAAGACCAGTAGTCTTTAATAAAAACTGTGATCTTCTTTTACAAAAAGTAGATAAGCTCACGACAGTTGAAGATACATTGGAAAATGATGAAGTATTTCAGTATTTTAGTAAAGAACAGAATAAGGTTTTTCAGACAATCAGGAAGTACCAAATCTTGAAATTGTTTGGGAAATTAAACATAGTAATACAAAAGAGTTTAATGGAAATAATCAATACTTCCATAAAGGATACAGAGCAGTGGTGTTTTTTAAAGACATTAGTAGAGAGGGGGTTGTAGTAGTATGCTAGATTATTCTTTACTAAAGATAACACCCGAATTAAAGACTACCTTGGAGGAATATGGTTTCACGACAGATAGGGATCTTTTATACTACTTAGAGCAGTATAAGTACTACACAAATAAAGAGCTTACTGAATTTGTGAAATCTTTTGGGAATGATGATGTCAGATGCTGCGATTATGAAAAAGATTACAGCGATAGGGCTTACCCCACGGTAGAACTTCGATATGATGTTGTTGTGAAAGAAAGTAGTGAAGATGTTGAGGTACTGTACGATTGTACAAGTGATATCAATAAAATCAGTGTTGAAATGGATTTGAATTGCTTAAAACCAATTACATATAAGTCATTGACACCATACAGCTTTTGTAAAATACAAGGAAAATCAATGAAACCATTAGAGCCAATGGATGTTTTTCGTAGACTGATGATTGAGGCTGTAAACAGGAAGGCTACAGATGTGCATTTTGATGTGGCTCATTATAGAGATGGGGTTGAATACCCTGTCTCTTTTAGAATAGACAATAAGCTGGAGAGAGTAAGTCTGTTTGATATTACAAAAGAGCTGAATAAAAGTATGATTGGATCACTTGTAGAGAAAAAGACAAGTACAAATGCGATTGATTTGCTAGATGCCGGTGGTGTTGAAACAAGTGCGTCTGGAATAGTTGGTGATGATATAACACTGAGGATAACAGCTAATAGTGTCAGCGGCGGTTATCACTATGTGATTCGTATGCAAAAGCCATCTACAGTTAGCTTTCGGATTAATCAGCTTGGTTTCCAAAAAGAAGTTGAAGATGCACTTACGAGCGTTTCAGAATTACGCAGTGGTATTACGTTTATAACAGGTGCTGTGAGAACAGGTAAAAATACTACTGGATTTGCATTAGTAAATGAAATGATAGATAAAGAGTTAAAAATTGTAAGTTATGAATCACCAATAGAGGTGTGGATGCCTTTCTCTCAAGTTGATTACCAAGGTAATGCAGATATACTTTTGAACTCGGTACGTCTGGCTAAAAAACAAGATGTAAATATAGCTTATATAAACGAGTTGCCTAATAAGGATGTTGCATTTGCAGTACAGGATTTGGCAAATTCGTCTATTCATGTGATAACGACAACACATGTAGACAGGGTGTGGCATTTACCTTACAAGTTAAGGGAGTACTATGGGGATGATTACAAGGATGTGATCAGTCAGATCAACGCAGTATTTAATCAGAAAATGTATGTAAAGATGTGCCCGCACTGTCAGGAAAGAATCTTAGTTGATTCAATAGAAAATGTAAAAATTACAGAATTTTTAAAAAATAGAGGTACAGAGATAGTACCTGTTAGTACAGGGTGTAAATTTTGTAATCACACAGGTATTGTAGTTGGTGGTAACAGACCATACGCAGAATTTGTGATTTTTACGAATGATATTAAACGCAAATTGTTAAGGTGTGAATCTCCTGCAGCAATGGAAGAAGTCTTAAGAGAGGCTGTGAAAGGAAAGGCTCTTGAAGATTATGTTTATGATGCTGTTGTGAGAGGCGAGGTAAGTTATACTTCTTTAAGTTTACTTATGGAGTGAGGAGATAAGAATGATAGGACTTAAAAGTAAAAAACAAATTACTAAAAAATCATCGAATACGGATAAAAGTGTTGGTAAAGGGAGCGCACAGATTGCATCAGAAAGACTTCGTGCCTTAAATAAGACAGAGTATCCGCGTGTAAGAAGTGAGTTGGTCGGAAGAATGAGTGCTGTTCCTAATGGGAAAGTAAGCAGTAGATATGATTCAGAATTTGAATTTATCAGAGATTTATCTGACGAATTTATGAGTCATAAAGACAGTCAAGATGTTAGTGATCTCGTTCCGTATATTAAATACGATGATATTGAAAACAGTAAGACAATACTGCCAATTAAAGAAGTTGATACAGCATCAACGATTGATCAGTCAGGTGGGTTTGCTGTGGAAGATACATTGGATGAGAATGAGGAAGATGATGATGGTGTACAGGAAATCGAAATGTTATAGGAGGCTTAGATAATGAGGTTAAAAGCAGTTTTTGTATTGCTCAGTATTTGTATAGCTGGGTTATTTGGTTTTCCAAAATACACAGAATACACAACCAATAAATCCACAATTAATCAGATTGAATCCGAAATTGAGACTAGTAAGCAAACATACAGTGATTTACAAAATCAATCGACGTTGCTTTTGTCTCAGTTGCAGGAAAGTGGAAAAGATGTTTGTCTGAATAATGTGGATATGGCAAATTATTTAGCAACACTTGGAAATATTACAGGGATCGTTGCAAGAGGTTATACGGATGACGTGCTTGGTGATATTCAAATGACAAATAATATTGAGGATATTGCATACTTTAGTAGCGATGTAGTTCAGATTAAGTATGACTTGGACATAGCTGATACTTATGATTTTTTACAGGGATTAAAAAGTATTAGTACAGCAGTGGTTGATACAGATTTGGATATATTAACAGGGAAAGCTACAGTTACCGTGAGAGCTGTCACAGGTGTTTACACAAATGTAAGTAACACAGGTGTTAATTTGGATGTGCCAAATGATTCAAGTAGTACAGAGTATGGAATAATCGAAGACGGTAGTGAGGTTGAGGAGGTAAACACAGAGTTATGAGACATTTGGTTGTAGATTTGGATACTAGGATTAAGATGCTTTTACTGGAAGATGATACAATTTTAGATATTCATAGTGTGGAGTTTACATCGTCAGTTACTTCCATGTTAGTTTCAGCGATAGAGCATTTTATTCCAGATAAGGTTACATATGTAACACATAATATGCTGGCACAGTGTCTTTACACTAATTCAAAGATTGCATTTGAGTTAGGAGATGAGGCGGATAAATATGCAAGTCTTATTAATGAATCAGATATGAATATCTGTGTAGATGTCTGCGCCAGAGCGGGTATTACAGATGTTTCGTTTGTTGATAAGTTTGGATACTATGCGCAGTTTGCACAAGCAGATACATGTTTTGTTGAAAATTACACAGGTATTTACAGATTTATCTATATAGATGGTGATAAGGTGGCTTACACTATTTGTACACCAGATGTTTACGAAGAAACATTAAAACGATTTATGAATCAGACAGGTGCAACAAATGTAATGAATGAAAGCGAATTAACAGATACAAGTGATCTGATGTATTTTACGAATGCTGTAACATGTTTGGATGATGAAAAGGTTGTACATGATTTAGTAATTTTCGCATATGCCTGCTTGCACGAAGGAAAATTTAGATATGTGCCTGCTACGTACAATGCATATATAAATAAGGAAGAAACTCATACAATTTCTGAAGAGAGTGGTGATAGTGGAGCAGCTAAAGAGAATACCAACTCAGTACAGAATGATGATTTAGCGATCAGTGAGTCAAAATCTACTAAGTCAAGTGAGTTGAGAGAGGTGGATTCTTTAGTAGATTCGGATTTAGATGACGATGGGTATGGAGAGTATGGAGGAACTGACAGAGAGGACAGCAGTGAAGACGACATGGAGAATGATGACTACTTGGCAAATAGTAATTTAAAGCGGAAGTCAAATAAACCTGTAAAAATGAAAAGACCTGCAAAAACTAAAAAACCAAAGGTTCCAAAGGCATCCAAGACTCCAAATAATAATACAGCAGGCTTGATTGTTAATGTGCTGACGGCTGTTGGTATATTTGCATTAGTAATTACAGGTACTTTATACTTTATGACATACAGCCAGAACACGAAACTAACAGAGCTTAATAAAACATTGGATGCTAATCAAGTAATGATTTCTTCAATTAATACAGCAATAACGAGCTATCAGGCATATCTTAAAGATGATAATGAAAATATCTTAGATCTTTACTCAAATACCATGAGAATTATTGATGTCACGGATGACACATACTTGAAAACTTTTAGTTATTTAGATGGTACAGTGACATTAGCATTGCACACAGATTTAGCTAGTAACAAGGATAAGTTACAGGAGATGTGTGATCAGAATGGCTACACACTGTTAGTTACAAATCAAAATGCAACAGATAATTCATCGGAGCAGCAGGACGATCAGGATGATCAGGATCAGAAAACAACTGAAAATGATAAAAACACAGAAAATACCAAAGATGAATCGAAGTCAGAAGAAAAATCCACAGCTAAAGGAAATTTTGACATAGAAATTTCAATATCTGATACAAGTGCTATTGAAAATTAAATAGGTAGCTTGGTTTGCTCAACAAATAAAAGGAAATTAACAGTCTATAAAAAAATGAGGTGAAGAAGATGAAACTTGGAGGTTTTTGGGGAATGACAGCCCCAATGTTTGTTTTGGCTTTTCCCCAGAAGGAAGATGCCGTTCCATTTTTTAATGAGATGCGAAAATACTCTAACAAAGAGGCATTAAAAGGTTTACAAAAGGAGTTATTGTTTTTAAAAAAGATTGAGACCTTTAAGGTGCTGAAATGCTCTATTAACCTTGAGGAAATTGAAACGGATACCTGGGAAGCTGGAAAAGGACTGCAAAAGTTTCCTGAATATAATCAAATACTGAAAAATGCTGTTGAACAGGAGTGTTTGGTTCGGTTATACGAAAGAGAGCAAGCCGGAAGGAGTAAAGATCTGTCAAATTTGAAGAAAGCAGTAGATGCTGGTTTGACAGCTACTTTTCCTGTGAAAGATAGGAAAAAGGTAGTAAGCAAGATTGTTAGTACGCTGCCAAGTGGTGCAAGCTCCATTAGTAACTGGATGCACGAAAATAATATAGCAATGGATTGGACTGTTGCTGATAGTGCAGTAGTTAATGGGGAGAAGCACGAGTTGACTACAGAAGAAAAGTCAATAGTCGGGTACTTTATTAAAAGGCTCGATGATGTTCAGTACTGGATTGATAATTTGGTTTACACCAGTGTGAAGCAAGAAACAGTTTACGGGATGTTGTTGGAAGTTTTTATTCAAAGAAATCCAAAAAGTATTAGGTACGCTGTTGCTGCAGAGTTTGAACAGATTAAAGATTTGAATGATCGAAAAGTTTTACTAGACAAGTGTAGAGAAGTAAGAGAGGATACTTTAAAGTTTAAAAAACTTTACAATGAGTACGTACTTACAACGAATGGAAGTAAAGCAGTAACAGATAGTGTGATGCCATCAGCGGGACTTAGAGAGTTACTACCAACTGGGTTTAATTTCTTTAATTTACCAGATGAGGACAGAGATCTGTTGAACAGGATATACGATCGGTGCAGTATGCTTAGTCAGAAGAAGATTGCTAAAACTTTAGGATGTAGTACAAATTTGAATGAAGTTGGAAAGTCAATGGTAAGACTTGGAATTTGTGGGTTGAATGGGTGTCAATTGGCTCTATTACAGGAAGCGATAGCTAATACGATACTGTCACCAAATAAGTTTTACGTGGATCAGGAGGTTTACGACGAAGTGAATAGTATTCTGGATAATGATGTGCTGTGTATGCTGGATAGTATACTTCCAGTTGGGGAGGTGCTTGTGTAATGAATGTTTTGCATGTTTTTGATGTATCGGCGATGGTCTACGCTGGAAATTACACAGGCACCGAATGGTTTGGTTATCCTGTAGGTGGAATACAATATGTGCTGAACAGAATAGCTTTAGCCGTTGCGAGCTATGATTGGGTGGTGCCATGTTTTGACAGTCCATCTTTCAGAAATGAGATTTACAGCAAATACAAAAGCGGAAGAGAAAAGCATCCAGAAGTTTACAGTCAGATAGAGACACTATACGAAGGTCTGCAACACTGTGGAATAAAGTGTGAGAAGTACGATAGGTACGAAGCAGATGATTTGATAGAGTGGGCTGTTGCAGAAAATTTTGAGAAATTTGTAAGAGGTGTGGAGATAGTTGGTAATGATAGAGATTTGTGTCATTCAATACGTAATAACGTAGTTTTTAGGACAACTAACTCTACAATGACTGATGTTGATCAAAATAATTTTAGCACTGCTATTAAAAAAGGTATAAAGGTTCCATACAATACAGTTTCTGCATACAAAGTTTTTTGTGGTTGCAGTAGTGACGCGATACCGGCTATGAAGCTTAAAAAAGGTGTCAGCGGATATACACTATACCAACTTTGGTGCAAAGCGTGCGGTGGTCCTGCTAATTTAAGGCAAAGGATAATTGGTGCTAACCCAGAAACAGTCAGAGTTTTCTGTCAGAAAATCGGTATTTTTACTGAGGAAGAACTGAAGGATGTAGATAAAAGAATTGAATTGATTTACCCAGCTGAGAAACCTGAAGATGTTACTTTAGAACCAACAAAGTGTTCAGAAGTTGATAAGGATGCTCTTGCAAAATTTATGAATTTGTACGGGGCTAAAACAGCTGTACGTTGTATTGGGAAGAGAGTTGAATCTTTGACCGATAATGACAAGATGTTACTTAAAAACAAAGCACAAGTTCTTAAAACAGGTGCATACGCTGCTGATAAGAACTTGGAAAGTAGAGCAAAGAGTGTCAGATCTAAGTGTGTAGATCTTGATGCATTTACAAGAGGTTTTTGATATGGAATTGCGTTATGAGAGGATAGCACAATTTGTGGCTCTTTCTGCTGTCGGAAGTATTGATGATTATACTGCAATTCATAGTGTGGAGGGTTCTATAAGAATTAAATTTTCTGAATACGTAAAAAGTCAGATTCATCTGAATGTAGTTTACGGACTGTATGGGCGATCTTTACATGATTACGTAGAGACGCTCTATTTCTTAAATGGTAAGACGAGTAAACGAAAATCAGCAATGAAAGTACTACACTACTTTTACAAAGATGCCGCTAATTTCCTGATTAATAACAGAAAGAATGTGCAATTAGAGTTAGTGGTGGATACAGAGAATTTTAATTTGTCAAGACAGGTAGTTAATGTGTCACAATTACGAACAGACCTTTTACAGGGTTTTGATGATGTGCTATCTGGGAAGAAACCATTGATAGAATGGGAGTACGCTAGCGATTTAGATAGTATCGAAGACACTAATGATTTGAAACGAAAGGCAGATAGTTACGCTTTGGCTTTCAAATTGCAGAAAGAGTACACAAATGATGTAACAAAAATAATAGAAAGTGAGTAGACAGTATGGGTATTCAGGTACAAATACTTAGAGGATTAGGAGATGCGTACTTAAATTGTATTCGGAGTGCTGCTTACGTTGGAATTAATGTGATTCGTCCAATTGGTGTGCGAATAGGTGGTAGCAGCACTGTGATTGATGTTTCAAATAGTGTGCAGGAAGATATGCCGACTATAGTCAGTGCTATTAGCAAAGGTGTTTACACAGGTGATCTGAAGCCTGGAGAGCTTGTGGAAGTTAGTACTAGTTCTAATGGAGAGCTTTCACTGGTGGAGCTATTGAATGGATCAAGAATAAAGTCGTCAGTTGATGTAACAGTTATGCATAGTATGGTCAATACTGAGATTTCAGTGATTTTTACAAGTGCTAATGGGTGGTATAAGACTGAAGATAATATGAGTAAGCTTGAGGCTGGTGGATACACAGGCTACGTGGCTATAAACAGTAGACACTGTGATATAGAGACATTTACATACAATAGAACTATGCAGCTAGATCATGAGGATGTTTACGATGTAAATATACGCACAATAAGCGGTCATGATGAGTGCAAGATTTTTAAGTATGCGCAGTCATTACTAGGCAGTGACTGTATAAAAATAATAAGTTAGCTCGGTGGATACCTTGGGTTTAATTGACCAAGGTTTAAAAATCACCTGACTATATAAAAATGTAAAAAGGAGATAAGATAATGAACACATTAATTAGTCTCCAAGAGAGTGGAGCGTTGCCAACAAGTCTTAAGGTTGTTGACAATAAAGAAGTAATCCCTTTGAGTAAAAAAGAAGAGGACATGACAGTGCATGGTGCAGTTGTGATTGATAATCCAATTTGGATTGCAACCGCAGATGGTAAATCCGTAAAAGATGCATCTAGGGTCTATTCGTCAGATGGCGAGATGGTTTGCCTTTGGGATAAAGAAAAAAACACTCTTAGCAAAATGATACTGCAAGGTACTGAAACAGGAACAGTACTTGCCACAACAAAAATTTTAAAGTTTCATGAGGAGGAACAACAGATGGCAGATTTAGATTTAGACAAAGCTTTAGCAGGACTTGATATGGGAGATCTTAACGCTGAGATTGAGAAGGTAGCAGGTTCCACAGGAAAAGGGACAGAAGCGGAGAAAGCAAAAGGATTCGATGTTGATAATGATGAGGGTGCAAAAGAGAAATCTGAAAAAGATATCGAGAAAGAGCAGAAGATTGCATTCTATAACAATATCCGTGAGAAGATTGACAAGAGTGTAGAGGGATCAGTAAACGCGCCGGCAGAGGTTACAAGAAATAACTTTATTTACGGACGTCTGATTTCTTTTATCACACCATCCGACGATACGATCAGATTAAGCGTTGTTTCCACAAATAAGCTTGATGAGAATAACAAACCGATTCTTGATCCAACAGTTACAGATCAGGCAGTGATTGACAAATACAATAGTGGAGAGGGTCGTGTAGCTTCCAAGTACTTACTGAAAGAGGCAGCTTTCAGCTTCAAGAACACAAAACCGGGAAAAGCAAAAGGTATTATTTTCACAATCCCAGCCGGAACAGATTTACCATTAACCTCTATCGGTAGAGCTTCTGCTGATAAATACGATCTTGAGGATAAGACATTAGTTACACATGTGCTTGATTACAATGCTGCACTGCTGTACCTTGCTTACAACTTTGCAGATCATATTCGTGAGAGCGAAGAGCTGTTAGGTAACGGTGCTGGCACTTTAACTGTAGTGCATTCATTCTCTACCAACAAAGAGGGTGCTACATTACATAGAGATGCAATCAAACCGGAGAAGAGAAAATCCCTGTTAGTACCGGGTAACTACTTCCCTCTGAAAACATTCGATACAATTAGCACACAGGATCTGACTGAGGAGAATAAAGGAATTCTGAACCTTAATGTAGAGAAAGCATACGTTTCCTACCTTAACAGAACTCCGGAGAAGAAAGCTCCTATGAGCGATACAGAGAAAGCTAAATTCACAATGAATGGCGATAGTATTGCATCCTCCTGCTGGTTTAACGAAGGTGCTCCTATCGATATTAACAACTTCTACGATGGCGAGAAAGTTACAAATGTCAGAATCCCAGTTGTTAAGAAAGAGCCTAACACAAAGACAGGCGGATACAAATACTCATTTGCTTACAACAAACTTAGCGATCCGCAGGGACCTATGAATGATCCAAGATTCGAGGCTATTGTTAAAGCTTCCGGACTTGGTGCAGATATGTTTGCTAAAGCAGTTAGTGCTATTTCAGGCGCTAAGAAGGGTGGAAAGAGTTCTGGTGTTAATACCACTATGTCCTCTGAGACATACCTTAAAGCATACGCAGCAAGAGAACTTGACTTTGAAGATAGCCGTTCACTTGCAGATGTGCAGTCATTAGTTGATACAATGAATGCAGAAATTGCCTAAGATTAGGTAATGAATAATTGGGTGCTGTATGAAAATACAGCACCCTTTTTGTGCTATCAGGAGGAGTACTATTTTGACAAAAAATTTGATTAGTTTTAAAAATGTGATAGGTAATAACAGAATCAAGGGGTTATTGACACGTCAGTTAGAGAATCAGACCTTTACTCAATTTAATATTTTCGAAGGTACTTTTGGAACAGGAAAAAGTACCACAGCAAAACTGGTGGCTATGAGATTGACCTGTGAAAATCCTAACGGTGCTGATCCTTGCTGTGAATGTGAATCATGCAAGAATAACTTAAAAGCTTTTAAGACAACAGGTAGTTCGCCAAATGTTAAAATAGTTAACTTTGGTACTTTTCTGAATAAAGAAGATGTAACTAATCTGATAAAGGATGTTTTTGTTCTGAAGTCAGGGAGTGAGCCGCAGGTTTATATCTTTGAGGAAGTTCATGTTTTAAAGGATTTAAAAGGCGCACAGACGGCATTTCTGGAAGAAATAGATAGAATGCCAAGTAATGTATTTATAATTATGTGTACAACAAAGCTGTACGACGTGATTCCGGAGTTAGTAAGTAGGGCTTTGCGATACAGATTTTCCAAACTGACATACGATGAATCAAGGATCTTGGTAGGTAGTATTGCGGGTGATAAATTACCTGTGAAAACTACAAATTTAATAATAAGACATTCAAGGGGAGTTCCAAGAAATCTTATTAACAATACAAGATTTGTACTTGACAATAATATAACAGCCGAAGAGTACAAGGATTTCGTACAAGATGTGGATGAGGAAGAGTTATGCGCTCTGCTTCTTACAATGCAGGATACAGATTTGAAAAGCTTTGCTAACCTGAGTAAAAAACTGGCAGAGTCGTTAGAGGCTACCGTAATACAAAATAGAATGAATGAGTTAATGCTGAATGCGTTGTTTCATTTAAAAGGTGTTGATACAGATTTAAGTGATTACAGTCAGTCAGTAGTCAAGGAAGTATTGACTGAGGCAACTATTGATAAGTGTCTGAAGGCTTTAGAGAAATTATCGAATAGATCAACAACAAGTGAAGTTGAATTGGCGCTTTACAAAATGCGTATGGCTGTACAGAATAAACAGACAAAAGATGTATACGCTGATTCAGTTTATCAGGCGTCAAGAGCAAAAGAAACAGCTAAATTTTTAAGAATGGAGTTAGAAGATGCGAAAGTATCCGATAGCGATGGAAATGGTTTACAACCTTTAAATTTAGCAAAACTGACACAATTTTAATTAGAAAGAAAGGATGGTGAATAAATGCAATACTTTGTGCGAAAAGAGTTAGACGTTAGCGAACCGATAAACTTGCGTAAGCTTTCACCATCTATGAAAATATACGCAGGAGTATTGAGTAGCTGGCATAATACAAGATACTATAAAAAGAAGTATGCAAAGCGTAAAGAAATTGAAGAGCAGGTACGAATTCAGAAAGACGAAAGACTAAAAGATTACTTACTTGCTATGATTTACAAAGAACTCGATAATCAAACGATTAGTAAACGATTACAGACAGGTGAAGAGTGTTTGGAAGTAATAATACAGGTAAATAGTGTGTCAATATACTCTTTAAACAGAGTACTAAAGAGCAAAGAATTTTTACCATACAAAATAGAAAGAATCCCAGAGGAAAAAGATTTTAGGATAGCTTTTCCTGATATGCCAGTATTAATACGTGTTCAAAAACTTGTATTGTGATAGGTGGTGAGAAAAACGAAAAGAATAAGTGTAGTTACTTCATTAATTCTACTTCTTACTTTCAGTACTGGAGCGACGGTACACGGGGCAATTTACGACACAGACGGTACAGAAAAAGTAGACGAAGGCACAGAAGACAGTGGAGATACAGAAGACACCGAAGATACAGAAGACACAGACGAAGATACAGAAGACACCGTAGTAGTAGAGGAAGAAGAAAACTATGTGTGCTTTGCAAATAGTATAAATAATGAATCAGATGTTGCAGATTTTAAATTAAGCAGTGATGATTTTAATGTACTGTGGAAATTTAGTGGCATTGATTTAGGGAACGCAAAGGATGTAACATACGATCACGAGCTGAAGAAAGGAAATCGATACTATACAGAAGCTGATACTCCAAGTGATGAAAGTCAACAGGAATACTTTCAGGCAAGATCCTGGCTGATAGAGAATGATAGTTTAGAACGACCTTTCTCTCTTGGACTTACATCGAGCGGTATAAAGGTGATTCGCCTGGATGATTCATATGACTGGATAAAAGGTGCGAATAAGGCTGACAAGTCAGATTTAGTCACAATGCTTTATAGGGGACTTTACGGAAGCGAAGCAGGAAGACCTTTAATTTACGGATCAGTGAACGTGGGAGATAAGAAAGTTCAGTATGATGTTTACACAACAGGTAATGTCTATGAAAACTATTTAAAAGAAGCAATAGAGAAAGGATTGATACTCAAATCAGATTTAACCGAGGATGCTTTAACATCAATAAATTTGACAGGAACTGCTACTTGGAATGCTTCAGAAGGTTGGGCAGGCGCTGTACCTGATTTGGAATACGGTAATCCTGGACTTTCCATGAATACAAAGGATAATCAAGGGTGCTGGGGAGCTTCATACGTTTACAGTACAGAAGATGACGGTTCTATAAAAATTGAATCAAAACAGCCAAACTATTTTGTAGAAGAAGATATGACACTGATAGATGCGTTAGGTATCGTGGAGACTTTTTTAAAGAATACTGAGAAGAATGTCACTGCGACAGAGGCAGATATAGTTGCTTACAAGTACGGTGTAGAGTACCTAAGCGAACTTACAGAGGATGAATACAATACCGTGGAGTTTCTTATAGCAAAGGGTGTACTTAATTTTGAAGATTATGATAGTATTGGCTTTTTCGAGACAGTGAGATGGAAAGACTTACTTCCAATAATTTATAGAGCAGTCAATAAAGATGCAAGATACGATTTCAGTATAATTCAGCTGACAGACGGTGAGGCTTTTTGGCAAGAGAAAGGATTTAGCAAGGGATCATTCACACTAACGATTCCTAACGAGGGGACAAACTATGTTTTAGATACGGTTAGTGTAACAGAGAATGCTGTTAATGTAAGTAGTAGTAAACAGAATGGAATTGATTACGCTGTGAAGTACGCAGTACAAAAGCTACATGCTTTGGTAGGAGTCTCAGCTTCAAGTAAGACAAAAAGCTACACAGTTGTTAAAGATTTCGATACGGTAAACTCTTACAAATACGACGGTGTTGAAGTTTCTAAATTATTTGATTCTATGTCATCCGGGCTAGTCGAATCTAATCCTGAAATAGTTTCGATAAAGAAAGAGCAAGTCAACAATACAGATGTTTACCGAATGACACTGACTATAGTAGCTACAAACTCAACCAGAGCTGTACAGATGGTTGATGACAGAATCTCTGCAACAGTAAAGGATGCCAGTGCTTACAAAATAACAGGCGTGATGAAAATAAAAGATGGTAAAGAAATTAGAATGATTTCTAAGTCTATACTGGAACAGTGTTTTGGTGATAAGATAGATTTTATCGAAGATAAAGTTTTAGTAAATGCAGGCACAGGGGCAATGGCTTGTTTGTTACCATCAACAAAATATGCTTTAGTAGGCAATCAGGTTTTTGTTAATGAGAACTTGTTAGTTGTGAGTACAGACGGTGAAGCATACTACAATTTCGATGTGATATCTTCATTACTTGGTATGTCCGTTATAAAGTTTTACTCAGGTTCTGTGAATACACAGAAAATAGCTTCGGATGCCACAGTTTACGATGCAAATCTTTTTGGATCGAGTGGTTCACTTATAGGAAAAACAGAATATCTTGTCGCTGATGTACAAACAAGTAACAATGGTGAAATAGATAGTTTTGAACTCGGTAAAGATATCAGTACAGTTAGTAATCCGGAATACTATTACAATGTAAATCAGATAGCAAATGGTATGAATACAATATACAGAATTTACTACAAGAAGTTTAAACCTACAGATAAGAAGAAACCATATGTAGTGGTAGTGGACTGGGTTTACGCAGTACCGGATTTGGATGATTTTAATTCCAGTGCAATTCTCCCAAGTGAGAGTGTTTCCGGAACTGCAACATGGAATGATGTTTTCACCAATCTTTACACAGCACCTGCAGACGGAACAGCATTGAGAGCCTGGTGGGATTCTAATTTAGCAATGTCACAGGGATTGACAACCATGCTTTTTAACCAGTCAGGAACTCAATTTATAAAATGTGGTTATATGGTTCCAAAAGTTTCTGTGCTTTTACCAGAGGATGTGAAAGACGAGTACAGCGGATCAAATAGTCTTGAGAAGGTTTCAGATCTTTTGATTGAGAGTGGTTTTAAAGTTCCAAGTGCTTACAAAAAATACTTTAGTAATTCAACAAGTAATTTTCTGACCAAATACTACAAGAATTTTACAGGACTGACAAAGAGTAGTCAGGATTTTACCACAGTAAAAGAATTTGCAGCAAGGACGAGAGAGTGTAGTATACAATTTTCATCAAAATACAAAACAGACAATAATGTCAGATTTGGAGATGAATTCTACCTTGAAGGTTGGCAAGTTCTTTATCGAAATCTGGTAAATGACAGTAGGCGTTTGGAATACAATGCAGATGGCGATAAAAAACTTAGTTATATGAAAACTAAAGACAGGGTTGCTCCAGATAGTGAATCTCCATTAACAGGATCAGTTGTGACGCATAAAGAGAATGGTGTTGTAAAGGAGTATATGTATGTTGGTATTACGAACAGAACCGTAAACGACGAGACAAGACAATACATAGCTCTGGTGCCGATTTACGATGATGTTTTTGATAAAGCAGTTGAGTTTAAACTCAAGAAATCAGATAATAACTACACTGTGGAATATGTAAAATCAAATAGTTCGTCATCATGGAAGAAAGATGTTCTTAATAGATTTTATTCCAATTTTAATATAACAAGTGCTGTAGCAGATAATGATCCATGGCTAAAAACGGAACTGAATTCCGAGTACGGGACAAGTATCTTTAAATTATGGGACTGCGCATCAGATGCATTAAGTGCACAATCCCGCAATGAAAAGATAGGACTGTTCTATCAAGGTGGTCTTTCCATTTACCGTGCAAAGAATGGTAGCTATGAGAGTCTAAATAGTAGAAGTGCAACTGTAAAGGCTGTACCAACAGTTTATCTGCCAGCAGGTGATTATTACGTTTATAAATCAGCTGGTGGTGATACTTGGGAGATAGGCACCGGAAGAACAGCGTACCTATTGAATCAGTCAACCATTTACTATTCAGGTATTATTGATGGTATAATTGACTCAATACTTGCTCAAAATGCAAAGGCAACAAATATTGGTAATCTGGAAGATGGAACTATTCTTTATGTAGACGATACAAGATGGGTGAAGAATGATGGTGTTTGGTGTTCATACCCTATCAGCAATTCAACTGCAGCTTCGATTGCTGTCAGAGGAGCATCAAATGCTAAGAAAGCTTTTGACTCAATTTTTTCAGCATTTCCAATAGAGTGTGATGGAATTGATGTGCCGTTAGCAAACTACGTGAAGACATGTACACTCGGAACTAAATACGCCAAGAAGACTCCAGTAGGCGAGTATTGTGTGATTTTAGGTAGTGATAATGATGTTCAGATTATAAAACGTACTAAGAAAAGTACAAAGAAAGTTAGTGCATCAACAACAGCAAGATACGTGATATTTGCTGTGAAGTTTAATGATTCATTACTAGTACGACCTATTTCATCGGATGGTAACGTTTACAGGGTATGCAACACTGCGTCAGAACGTGTGCTTTCAGGACAGCAGATTCCTTTCTTTACGGAAGATTTGAATTTTGATGATACAAAAAAGACTTCATTTAATTTAAGTCAGAGTGGTTTTGAGAATACAGCAACTTTTGAGTTGGAGAAAGAAGATTTTAATTCAGATTTTAAGCAGGAGTGGCAGGCAGATTTTAAGACTTTAGTGGCAATGATAATAATTGTTGTGGCATCTTACTTAATGATAATTAGCTGGGCTGTTTATCTTGGGATAACAAAGGGAACGGTAGTAGTGCTATTCGAGGCTTTAGCTAGACCATCAAGAATTACAGGAAAGAATGCAGGGGTTGATTTTGTAAAAATACTATCACTCAGTATCTATAGTCTAGATTCACCACCACAGTTAGGAAGATGCACAGTTACTACAGTGGTGTGTTTATTTTTAATAACAGTTTGTGCAAATTTTATTTAGGAGGAAAAAAGATGAATACGATGTATGCATACACAGTCAGTTATGTTGATCATGACTGGCTATTGAAACAAAACAGAAAACTAATACAATTTTGGAGTATTGTGACTATCTGTTTATTAACATTGTTGATGTTAATGTTGATAAAACCAGGTATTGTTGCTGCATCAGATGGTTACTCAAGTCATAACTTAACAGATATTTTCATGACAGATGCTTTTTCTGGAAACTGGGAAGTTTTCACAAAAATGAATTGGCTTGGGAAAGTAATGAGCTGGATAATTTCTGCGTTTAGTTTAGTAGGTATTTTTTCAGTGGGTATACAGATTATGTTGAATTTGCTTTATCTTTCTGGAAAGAATTTTTGGGATAATATTGATGAGATAAAAAGTGCTGGAAAGAATCAGAAAATGTTTGGTATGAAGGCAGCCTTTTCCGATCTTTACAATGCCAAATACGGAACAGGGTTAGATGCTTTTATCAGTTTCTTTTTCTCTTTATTTCCAAATGTTAAAGCGTACTCGCTATACTCTACTGATGCAAAGCATAAAGGTAATTACGCCGAAACTGATACTGTGACTTCATACCTGCTAAAATCTTCACTTTCTAATATTATGATTATATTTGCATTTTCCATGGGCTTCAATGGCACGTTGTGGCAAGCATACGGAACAGTGGTTGAAGCATTAGGTGTGGTAACACAGAATTTTGCAGATACTAACCTGTCAAAATTGGTAGATAGGGCAATGAATACGGGAAGCTCATACACTTTTGCATACAATGCAGATGGGTCAAAGTATGGTGATTTTAAGCAATCTGTAGTGAAAAAGGTTTATGCTTCTATGCTTAGGAATACAACGGATAATAGTACAGATATGAAAACGGCTATTGGTAAGGCAATAGATGCTAATTTGAGTGCGCCTATTGATTGTATGGCAGCAGTTGCAGCAAATTACACCATTACAAGTGATGGTAAGAAATCTTTTACCTATGGAGATGGGAAAAAGGATACGGTCACTTACACAAGTTTGGTATACAATGGTGAAGGTGATAGTTTCCAAATAAAATTTAAAGATGGTAACAAGACAGGGATATCGTTGGGCAGCGAGAAACTACAATCAATGGCTTCAAGTATAGCAGATGCTAGAGCTAAGAATTTAACGTATTCCGTGATTGTAAATAAGACACAGACGTACAGTGGTGCTTACACAATAAAAGCAGATGCGTTAGGATTTACAGACAGCGGCTTTTATGTGCATGTATTTATTTCCAAGAAGACTAACTCTGATGAGCATAGTTACTTTACACCAAAAAATGAGAAGAATTCAACCAATGATGGCACCAACGATAAAGGCGGTGCTACTATACAGACAGGAAAATAAGCATAGAATGAAGAGGCAAGAAGATTATGCAGAGACATGGGTTTATCGCAGGAGTGCTAAGTTTAGCACTCCTGCTTTGCAGTTTAGGGAGTACGCAAAAAGTTGAGGCGGCAGCCCTAACGAGTACAAAAAACACATTTGTTACTGCAACTGAAGATAAGTTGGTGCAACTTTCAACAGAGTCAGTAGCAGGTGCATCAATTAAGTCAGAATTTCAGAGTCTGGCAGTAGTGATAGAATACACAAGTTATTACAATTTTCTATACAAGAATAAAGGTGCACAAAAATTAGATATAGCTGATAAAGAATTAAAAGTATACGCAAAAAAGTTACATGGGATGTATAAGAAATTTAATACATCATACACAATAACGTCAGATAAAATACTATACATGCGACTTAATAATGGTTCGACAAAATACGACTATGATGGATTAAATAGCTATGTGAATGATAATTTTGTGAATGATCTAAATACTTTTTACACAAGCTATTTAGACTCAATGAAAGGGTATAGTCTGGAGAATTTAACAAGTAAATACCAAGTTGATTTAGTTGCTTTATCAGATTCTTTTACGGAGATAAGTGATTCAACAAAACAGATAAGTAACTGGGAATCAAACAATGCGTTTAATACAAGTATTTCTTCATCTATAGTACAGATGATTGATTCTTTAAAAGCTAATGCCGATTATGAAAATATATTTCATGCGGCGTCAACAGCTAAATCTCAAAAATCTGATGATGAGATTATAGTTGACACTACAAAAACTTTTATAGAGAACTTTGCAGATACGGATGTGACAAACGGTGTACTTCAGGTTGCAACAACGCCACAGTTAAGTATGGCATACCTGGCAATATTCTCAGCAAGCGCAGTATACACACCATTTGTTAGTCACACTGGCTGTACAGAGTTTACGCAGGCGTTAAGTGCATTAGCTGACACAGATACAGCTAGTGATTTACTGTTGCTATACAATGAAACGAAAAGCTATAAAAAACCATTATACAAGAGAGATTTGAACAGTGTTGGTGATCCTGTAGGTCCAGCAACAATAGAGACATTACAGTGTTTTATAGACGATATACAGAGTGGTAAGGTTGGGGCATTGTGCACAATACTTGGTGAACTACAGAATGACGGGTCTGACTGGTTATACTCTCAAGACGGTAAACAGTCAGACGAAAATAATACTTCATTTGTAATAAATTTTAACGGTAACAGTAAATCATTTGATATGAGTGAATATGGATCTAACGTGGATGTTAATTTTGTGATAGATAACAATATAACAAATTTAACAAGTGGTGGAACGTCGGGAGTATCAGGGACGAATGGGGCAGGTGGTTTACTACCTGATCCAGTAACAGGCACAGGAACTGGTACAGGTACGAGTACAGGCACAGGTACAGAAACGGGTACGGGTACAGGAACGGGTGTATTCAATTCCGATGACTCCAATCAAGTTTTAAGTCCAGATATTCCACAAGACGCAGGAACAGGAGGTTTACTACCTGATCCAGTGCCGGGAACAAGTACAGGAACGAGTACAGGAACAGGAACTGGAACTGGAACAGGCACAGGAACGAAGGTATCCGATACAGGTGTTTTAGAAAAAATTGCAGATTATTTCAAAGTAAGTGCAAAAGTGACAGACGGTTTCTCAACTGAAGTTTCTAACATAGGTAGCACAGGTGGAAATATCGTTTATGCACATGATTCAATTACAGATGAGAATGCCTTTTCATCTCCAGTGGTACTTTACGGCGCAGAGTATTCAAGAGCTATAGATAATATGACAACAGCTTTAATGACAAATATACTTAATACGAGTACATGGGCAAAATCATTAAAAGATGCTGACACACTGTACTTGTACTTAAATGCATTTGGCGATGTTGTTTTGGAGGATGATACAGTTGTACTACCTGCGGCAGCAAATCCGATTTATTACAGTGGTTCATCGTACAATCCGTTCACAGTGGCGTTTATGAATAGTTACCCAAGTGTACTTAAAAACACAGGACAATTCAAACTTGCTAGTAAATCCGATATAGGAAAGTATTTGATTTTTGGCATAGCAGATAGTTCAGGATCGTATTCATCTTTTGTTGCAGCAAAGACGATTTCAAAAGACGAAATAGAAACACAAGGTCCTTTGACGATGCCTAAAATGAAGAGTACATTTCTCAGTAATTTTGGTGATGATTCCATTACAGTTTTTAAAACAAGACGGTTAATATTCGGATCGGAGCAATCAGCTTGGAGTAGCAAGTCAAGCGCTTACTATAGTTACGCACCATTTCTTATAAATACAACGATCACAGTTGATGGCATAAGTATTTTTCCATACTCTGCAAGCAGCGATACATCGAAAATGATTGCTAAAGCTATTGCAAATAATATGTTTTCATTCTTAGCGGTGGATCCGTCAACGCTTTCATTGAAAAATATGAAGCATTTGAATGATGCATACATGGTAGATGCCGTAGTAATCGCAGGGTTAAATGGAACAAATAATTCTGCAGGCTATCATAATGATATGCTTTTAAAATATGATACTTATACATCGAACTCAGCAGCCAGAAAGCATAAAAGTCTTTTGGCGCAAAGTAAAGTTATTTTTAATAAGCTATCTAATATGTCAGGAGTGATAGGTATAAAAAGTATCTACGATAATCCTCTAGTAGGGAAGATACTTAACGTGATTGACAAAAATCTTATTTTCTTTTTCTTTATTGTGCTAGTAGTATTACTCTTTTACTTTAGTAAAGTAAGGATTGATTTATTTCAAGCAGCAGTAACTACCACAGTTTTTGCAATTTTTATGTATGCATACGTTGCAGTTATGCCTTCGGTACTGCCAGCAATATTCAATTTATTCACGAATAATGTTGCTCAGAATATTTCCTATGAGATACTCGGTATAGATGCTGAAAGATATGCATTAAGTGTTTCCAATGGTGAGAGTTTAACTAATGATGGTGTAAGAAATCTTGCATCCACTTCTATAACACTATACAAGGTACAGGGAAGGGAACGTAAGCTTTTTGCAGATAGTTTGGGTGCAACACAGGATAATTTGATAGGTGGTAACTTTGTAATAATAAACGAAAAAGCTGGTGTATACGCAAAGAATGATGAGATTTGTGTTAATACAGATATATTGTTTGATACCTTGGATATTTCAGGAAAAGTATCTTCAGATTTTTCATACAAGCTAAAGGCAACAAAGACAGTATCAAATAATGTAGATTATTATGTACCTTTCTATAATATTGTAGATGGTTTGATTGGAAAAATAAATAAACTTTCCGTAATTTATAATATTCCAAGAAAAACATCTTCTTACGCTAATGGTGAGTTAAAGGATAATTATTTATTATACAGCTATGTAAATAGTAAACCTTTTGTTACTCCGGGGAAATATGGTTTTGTGACACCAGTATCAGATGCAGATTGGACAGATGAGGAAGTAAGTGCTTTTCTGATAGAAGGTAATCAAGTGTCTCAGCAATTAGTCGATGAATTTGGTGACAATGTTGATTGGCTAGGGTTAGCAGAGTGGCTTTACAATCCAACCAAGGTAATGAAGAAAACTCTTTGGGCACAGACGATGCAGGATTTAGGATATTATGATGAACACTGGGATCCAAACACCGAAAGGTTAGATTCCTTAGTTTCTTATGTTAACTATCAGACAAAGAAGTTTGTTTATGACCAGTCAGATGAAATCGGTACACTTTCAGATGATGTGATGATAAAAGTGGTGGCTATGCGAGCTATGATTGCTTTAACACAACGAGTCTCCGACTATTCACATTGGATGTATCCATTTACTATCAATTACGAAGAGATGCCATTACAGAATGTACTGTGTAGTGTTTTTGTAAATGATTATGAAAGCTATATCGGAACAGATATGGATATAGTTACATATATTCTTGATGAATACGGATGGTTGAATCTTATAGTGTTTGATGTGACAATATTACTGTTTTCTCTCTTGATCGCTGCTATGAATTGGGTGATTCCAATATTTTATTTGTTGCTGTTAGTATTGGTACTACTAAAATTATTTACTGGCAAGTCATTTAAGAATCCAGCTTTAGGATACGCAAAAGTTTCAGTGATTTTTATGCTTTGTTCATTTGTAATACTTTTAGGTTTGCTTGCTGTAAAAGCGATAGGTAATAGTCCAATTAGTATCTATTTCTTCTTATTAATAGTGATGGCAGTTTTGTATGTGATTGTAGATCTGATGGTTTCAGTTTTAAGGAATCTTTCAGATTTCGGAAATACTTCAATCAATGCCACTATAACAAATGCAGCTAGTGGTCTGAAAAATGGTGTTTCTAACACCGTACATAGTAAAACAGTTACGACGAATAATCTCTCATATAATAAGAAGAGTAGTGAGCGGGGATTCAGTGATGGAAATATTGACAGATACTCTAGGTATAATATCGGCGGAAGTGTTGATGATTACTACAGTGATAGTATAGGCTGGAATGATACAACGTACTATGATTATGATTATGACTATGGTGGCTATGACTATGATGACAGAGGTAGAAGTGATAGTGGTATAGCAAAGGATCCAGGTGATCAGGGCGAGGAGTTAAAAGATGATCAGGGCAATGATTTAATGGATAGTGGAATCGAAACATTAGTAGATAGTGAAGTAATGCAAGAGTTGTAAGAAGTTTTGAGAGGTTGTTTAGGTAACTGGCAACCTCTCAGTATGAAGGAGAAAATATTATGGTATTTCCATTTGATGTAAATAAAACAGTAACAGATTCGAATAAAGTAGCAGGCGATAGCAAGGTACAAGGAATAATTACGTTGTTTGTTCTTGGAAGTTTAGCTGCATTATTTGCAATTAATTATGTTCTTAGTACAATAATGAAACTTCCATTTATGGCAACAGTGGTAGTATACTTGATTCTTTTTATAACAGTTGGAATATTAGTTTTTAGGTTTTGCATTTTTAATGAGGATGAAAAGAAGAAGGAGTTTGAATCAGCAGAGGGAGATTCATTTGCAAGATATTTATGGCTAAGATCAGATAATGGTACAAATACGAAGATAGATGTCAGAAATGAGAAGATAAATATTTTCGAATTTGTAGATGGGTCTCGGATGTGTATACTGGAGCTCAGATTCGGAAGTAATGACGATAATAAAGCGACTACTACACGGTGGTTAAATGAAAGAATGATCGCTATTGCAAATGAAAATGGTTTAGAGTCAAGAGTTATTGATGTGCCAGAGAATTTTAAAAATAGTAAAGAATTTAGAGAACACAGAGAAGCAATTAATAATATAAAAGATCCTAAGTTAGCTAAGAATGTTATGGTGATTGATGAAGCAATAATGGAAACAAGTGTAAAAGAATGTAATGTTGACGTGATCTATTTTATGATGCGTACAATGAGTAATTATCAGCGTATGGATTTAGAAGTTGCATTGAAAAAGATTTTTAGAATGATGAAGCAGAATGTCTCAGCTTACAGAAGTGTTCATTTTCTGAATTCACAGGAGTTAATGGAATTTTATCGAGAGTTCTATCATATAGCAGCGATTGATTTATCAATGATGAAAACGGTAGAACTTGCGCAGCAATTAGTAGATAATTACACTGATCTTGTGTCAGTGATGTACTTAAAAACGAGTTCCGGAAAGGTATTCGAAACAAAAGAGTGTGAATACTTAATGGATAAAACAAAGGTTTTAAGTAATAAGTAGAGGGGGGGTTAAAATAAAGAATGATTAAATTGATGTTAGTAGCTGGTGAAAATAGCAATAGTTTAGCAGAGTTTCTACAGCAGAGGGGAACATTTGTCGTAGACTTTCTTTACAGGGATCTTTACAGTAATTCTCAGGAATTACTAAACTCTGTGATACGTGTAGATAAATTAGTGTACGTATACCAATCACGAGAAATGGATAACTTGGGCGGAATGTTTATTCGGCAAGAGATGCAGGTTTTAAAAAGTATGTACGAAGATAATAAATTTTTTAAAGCAAGTGAAGTGATTCTTCTGTGCAGTGATGATCAAGGCGGTAAAGAGATACAGGAATATTTTACAGTCGTAATGAAGGATTGTGAAGTAGAAAAGTACTCCGTTAAGGTACTTGATAGTATCGGGAGTTTTTCTTCGATTTACCAAAATTTGATAGGAGTATCCTTAACAGCGAATTTTGATAATCAGTATCGTAACCTTTACAGAAGAAGTAAGGGTGATGATGCTAGAATGGCATACGATCCTGTGGATAGTAGCCAAATGGTGATTGAACCATTTAATTATGATAATCTGAATAGTTTTAAAGAACGTCAGGCATTGATGCAGCAAATAGAGAGTTCTGAGCAGTTGATAGACAGTGAAGACAAAAGAAGAGAAACATTCAATAAACTAAGTATGCCACAGGTTGCCCTAGAGAAAAATAGAAAATCTGTTTTTATTGTGACAGGAGATCAAAAAGCAGGTAAAAGCTATTGGGCAACTCAAATAGCAAACTCAGCAGTAAGTCAGAATAAAGAAAGTGTGCTACTTTTGGACTTTTCCAAACATCAACGTGTTTCAAAGTGTATCAGGGAGAATGAACTGATTATGACTGAGGTAGATCCTTTTGATTTACTGAATGGGAAAATAGCTAATAAGGATCATGGTGTTGTCTGCTGTGTAGGCGGGTGTGACTTTACAGTGACATACCTAAAAGAAATTAGTGAACTACTTGAGCAATTTGATGTTGTTGTTACAGCGGTGGAGAAGTCAGATGTTGCAGTGGTTGCGGAGATGTTCGAGATTAGAAAAATTTATTGCATTGGTGTTGTTTATCAGTACGTAGAAAATGTTTTAGAAATAAGCAGAATATTGACCGGTAATAAAATACTTGTACTAAATCAGCAGGGTTTAGAGAAAGCAGAAATAACAGCCGATCAGATTAAATTGCAGCACAGTGATACAACAGTGATAAAACCTTTTAGGTTTACGACATTTAACAATGTATGGTTATACAGCAAATTAAGTAAGATAGGTGGTGAATATTGATGAAGATTGTTGTATACCTTGACTCATTAAGTAAACGATTAGTTAAATTAAATAACAGGCTATTAAGTGATGATAATGTGGCGATAATAAGTGATCTGAAAAAGATAAATGCCTTGGATTTGGATGGGGCAAGATATGTCTGCTGTTTTTCTGGTACATTACAGACGAATGAACAAATAAAACAGTTAAAAATGTACAAGACCATTTGCAATTTGAATTATATTTTTTACTTAAATGATTCGAGAAGTATGAAAATGGTTGGTGATCTAGGAAAAGTTTATCAATGTAAAGTAGATGATGTAACATTTGAATTACTACAAGCAGGAATTTACGGAGATATGGCAAGAAGTGTATCTGTCGAAGATAAAAATCAAAGTTATTTATTAGCTACAAAAATAATTGAATCAGATAGGACTGGGGATACATGGAAATTAGCATTGGACTATAAGCAGCTTTCAGATTTACTTGAAAATACTGAAAAAAAGTTGGCACAGTTAGAAAGTGACAATAGTGCACTTATGAATCAAAATGCAGTACTTAGTGAAAGTTCAAAACATTGGGAGGAGGGCTATAGAAAACTTTTTGAAAATGTGTTACAAAGTAATAGAAAGTTACAGCAGTACGAGACGATTTTCACAAGTGATGTTTACCAAAAGGTTAGCTTGAGAAGATATCCAAATAAACCTACAATAGTCTACTTGAAAGTGTTTTCTGAATTTGTAGGATTACAAACTTTTATTGAGACTTTAGTAGATTCATTCAAACTACAAAGGAGAAAATCAGTAAAAGTTGTGCAGCTGTTTGATAGTGTGAATGATAGACAAATAAGATTGTTGCCTGAGTACTATCACAGGTTACATGGTGTTTACACAAATGATGAAATAACAGCAAATGATTTTCTTTTTAAAGTTGGCGATTACAGTACTATGATGGACAGATTACTTACTAATCAAGAAGGTGTAGATGTACTGATACTTATTGATAATAAAAATTTTGATGATGTGGTATTGCAAGGTACTTTTTTGCAATTCAATTTATGTAGAACAGCAAGACAAGCTGAGATTTTTGCACTGCCACAGAAATACACTATTATCAATCAAAAAATTAATGGTTGGAATATTTGGGCACCTATAAGTACTGCAGAACTTGATAGTAAAGAGAAATTTATAAAACTTAGTTCCAGAAAGGTGATTTCGAAAATTTTAGAAATCAGCGATAAGTTTGCAAACTCATATTGATAGGAGATGAATGTGAAGTGTTACAAAGAGAACCAAATGCAGCAGAAGTTAGACTTTTGGAGAAGCAAGGATTCAATCCGGAACAATGGATAGTTGCTTGGAGTGATTGTGAAATTTTAGAAGTTGTAAGTAAAAGATCGCACAGACGATGGAAGATCAAAAAAGAAAATAGAAAAAAGAAAAATGTAGGATGAAAGATCGTATTAGAATAATGCGATCTTTTTTTATTTTAAAAAATAAAAAGTAGAGGTAATGAGATGAGTAAAAGAATTTTAGTAACAGATGACGCAGCTTTTATGAGAATGATGTTAAAGGATATTCTGACAAAAGCAGGATTCGAAGTAGTCGGTGAAGCTCGCAATGGAGCAGAAGCTCTTGATATGTATGATAATCTTCATCCAGATTTAGTAACTATGGATATTACCATGCCAGATGTTGATGGAATCACAGGATGTAAAAATATTATGGAAAAGTATCCTGATGCTAATGTAGTTATGTGTAGTGCTATGGGACAGCAGGCTATGGTAATGGATGCAATAAAAGCAGGTGCCAAGGATTTTATTGTGAAACCGTTTGAACAGTCAAAGGTGATAGAATTGGCTAACAAATTCTGTAACTAGTCGGAGGTTTAACAATGGGAAGAAAAAATAAACGTGAGAAAGGAAGCGTACCTGAAAGAAAAGATTACAGTGCGTTACTTTTAGAATTACAGGTAAATAGAGAAAGAACAAATGAATACAGGAAGCGACGAAAACGAGATGTACAGAAAATGGTTTGATTCTCTTTCAGATGAGAAAAGATGGAGGTTAAGGAATGATTTACCAGAGATTTATGAGAAATGCGAATCTGGTGAATTTGATAAGTGTAAAGATCTTTTAGATTTGTGTATAAAGAGCTCAAATTACTATGGTTTGAAGAAGCTGAATGCATTCTAAACCAATGTAGTTCAGTAGGCTATTATAAATGATTGAGGTGAAGAAGATGAAAACTTTTATGAGAAGATGGTACGAAAGGTCATACAATAGTATGACATGGTTGTTGGAGAAGTATGGTATTACTTCATTTGAGCAGTTACTTAGTGCAGGGCCGGAGGAGATGCTGAAAGTAAGAAATGCGTTAGAAGGGATAACTGTGAATGGTTACAAAGGTGACTTGATAGCAGAAAATCTTTTAGAGATGAATCAGTACGGATCAGCACTTAAGTTTTACGTCTCAGATGACTTTGTAGCGGATAGTAGTTTGCAAGAGGCTTTTACAGAGATTAGGGATTTTAAGGAAGGTCGCGCAGTTTCTGTAACTGCTGATAATCATGCAGTAGTACTGTACAAGGCAGGTGTTACTTTTGAGTTCGGTAAGTATAGGTACGAGGCACTAAGAGTTTTGGTGATTGATGGTGACAAGTACACCCCAGTATTTATTCCGAAAGATGACTCTGTAAGGTACTTTGTCCCATCATACAATGAGGTGTGTGAACGATGTACGAAGAAACAGTGTATTTGGGGAAGCAGACCATCAAAATTAGTGTTTGAGCCACTGGTATCTGGTTGTGATTCTTCGAGTAGTAAACACTTTCTATACGATCTACACGCATCACAGTGTGATACTGCAGAAAAGGTTCGAAATGCTGTAGTTGTGCTAGGTACTGCTTTAAAACAGTACAGAGAATACAGTACTACTGAAGATTTCAAGAGAAAAGCTGCAAGTAAAAGTAGAGAAGGATTGGACAGTGAAAGTAGAGACAGCAAAAGTGGCAGTAGTAAGGATAATGAATACTTTGTTCAGATAGGAAGTAAAGTAGCTATTGATATGGACTCAGTGAGTAGAGGGACACATGCAACTCCAGTCTGTCACCAAGTAAATGGTTACTGGAGAAAGAGATCAAGACAAGATCCGACGATGATTTTTGTCAAATCATTTGCCAGAGGCGGCACAGAAGATCAGCGAAAGAATTTAAAGATCGCTGATGGATTTACAAGTCAGAAAGTAATAAAATTAAATGGAGGGAATTGATATGAGCAGAACAACATCAAATTTTTTAATATTGGAGGCTGCTACTGGGGTACTGTTGAGTAATTTAAAAATCGATACACTTACACCTAGTATTGTGACTCTTACACTTATGGGTGTGACATTACTGTTTGATTTCGGAGTAAAAGTAAGAAATGGTAATAGAGGTTGAGATACATGCAGATTTTATTTGTACACGGACGATCTGAAAGATTACATTAAGGATTATATAGCTTACGAATGAGCTTACGTTAGTACTTTAGAGAAATGCTGCACAAAAATTTCTGATAGTGATAGTAAGTCAAGAGTCTGAAGTTATAATTCCTTTTGAGTGTCTGGATCATACAGATACTTTTTGTACTATGCTTACAAAGACAGATAATTGCTTAACTAAGTTTCTAGCCGTTATGATGGATTGTGGCGCTGACGACCATTCAGTGGAAGAGTTAAGAGAAGTATCAAAATTAGCAGTTTTGAATTCGAAGCTATTGGGTGATACTATAGAAAGAGAGTTTCACACTTTTAGTGTAGAAACTAGCCACTATCAAAATTAATATTGATAGTGGCTAGTTAGTGTGATATACTCTTTCTGGAGGTGAACAGGTACTATGAATGAAATCAATTTAGGATTTAAGATAGAAAGGTGCCTAGGCACAGATAAAGAATTAGAGGAAGCTCAGCAGGCGCTCAAAAAGCTAGGTGTTACATTGACTTCTGACGATGGCTATTTAAATATAAGGATTGATAACAAACATGGCTCTTCAGGTAACGTAGGTAGACGTAAAAAGTATGCAATAGTCGTAGATGGACCAGATCTTAAAGTTTACAACTACTCCGATGTAATCTATAGATTGTGCCATAAAAGCAATGATACAGTTGCAAAAGAAATTGGTATGAAAATTGCTACATTTTATAGGCATAAAAAGATTATGATGGAGAGCAACTATTACAAGTCTCTTGATAAGAAAAAGTTTGAAGATTTGGATTACTTAAAGTCAGTAGATGGGGATCGGATCTTCTAATAAGGTAAGTGTTCGTTAAACCTGGGTTTTGTGAATATTTGAGATAGGTAAAGGATAAGGGCTGCACTTTCAACTGGATTTGCACGGATTCAAAAGGGTTGAAAATGTAGCCCTTATTTTTTAATTAGTGGTTACTAGGTTTTGAATTAAGTAACAGGTTTTCAAGTTCGTTTATATCATAATCACGTTTTTCAGCAGTGCTGATAGAGTTGCCGGTTTTAAAATTACGTTTCTGGTTTTCCTCATACGAGAATGAATTACTGAGTCCGTTGTCCATAATATGGCAAAGTAAAGCACACTTTGATTTTACGTCTTTTGAAGTGACTAGTGATGTAATTGCCTGTGTTAAGAATGTAAGATCGCGTTTGTTCAAAATATACTTCCTTAGAACGTCGTTACATTCAGATTCACTAAGTCCCACACCTTTCAGTACTTGCATTGCTGCAACTTGATCAGATTCTGTAGATAACTGATTAACTGTAGATTGCTCAGGTTCCGGTAGAGATGGTGTTTCTTGTTTTTGTATTTTATCCTCATAATTTTTAAGTATCATGAACCGAACGTGTGTGATTTTTTTCTTTCGTCCTTGTCCACTGGTTTTTATAAATTCGTAGGTAAAGGAGAAATCCACACCTTTTGCATAGTTAATCTCTTCTACTGTTTTATCAAGAACGAAACGACGTATATCAGCAGTTCTGTAGGATGATGGATACTTTATTATGTACTGGAAGTCTTCCAGTGATAAGGTGAACTGACCAGGTGTAGCACCTGGGTACTCTCTGTAGTTTTTCATGCCCTCAAGGTAGTAAAACAGATTACGTGCATACTTACTTTGTATACTTGCCGCTACTCCTATTGAGTAATGAGCACCATGCATAATAGTAGAGCTTAGTGTTAATATGCGGAAGAACTTAGTTGGTGTAAATGATATGTAGGCGTCTTCGTTTGTGTCAAGGTTACTACTGCCATTGTACATCAACACTTCATTCCATTGGAATTCCAGAGTTTTCTTCTTCCCATTTGCTAGATCTATTTCAAATATGAATGGACTTCTGTTTAATTCTTTACATGTTTCTGACATAATTTTGTATATGTATGATTTGTCTGTGTAGGGGAGTTCATCTATCAATTCCTTGGCTGTGATAACATAGTAGGTGTCTTCAGGTCTTGAACTCATTCTGGCAGTAATAATGTCAAGCAAAGTGTTCTGAGGTACAGTATAGTTTTGTCTGTTCTGTAGAATTATTGCACTGCATCTAAATGCAATACTATCTCCACCCTTTTTAAGGGGGTTTTCGTTGGACTGTTTACTAAGAAGTTCAAATAAGACCTTTTCAGTATTATCTTCGTACTGCTCATGAAAAAGTTTAGCATTGAACTTACCACCTTTTATAAGATCAAGTGCTGAACCACTACCCTCCTCTTCCAATTTAGTTAAGTCATGTTCAGAAGGAGCCGGTTGTCCGTTTTCATCAACTATAGGGTGCTTGTTATCTCCGGGTGATTGTACAGACTGTTCAGCTGGATCATTATCAAACTGTAGTTGCTGTTGTCCAGTAATCTGATCTTTAGCAGTTTGATCTTTACTCGGATCAACAACTTTCACATTTCCATTTTCCCATTCGTATTTAACTGACATAGTATGTCCTCTCCTAAATGTGAAAAATATATTCTTCCTTTCACATTTTGATTATAAGTGAAAGGAAAGCTTTTGTCATCACTTTTCAATTGGAATATTCATCACTTTTTATTGGACTTTATTTCACATTTCGCTATGTAGGTCTTACATTCAATAAAAAGTGATAAAAAGTCCGAATATCTTTGGAATAATCTTCACATTATTATCATAATACGGTAGAGTGATTAGAATAATGTCGATTTACATGCGGATGTGTGGTTGTAGTGCAGGAGGCTTGTTTTTGATTTATAAAAGTGAAGATTATTCCAAAGGTGTTTGAGATGACAGCATGTTGAATTCGAAAAAGTGAAGCTTAGTCTTAGAATAATCTTCACTTTTTAATAAAAATTAATATAATGTGAAGCTATTTCATTATCTTCACATTTGTTCAGAATAATCTTCACTTCATGTTCTATCTTTCACATTAGGTTGGACAAAACTTCAAGTAAATCTGGAAAAGTTTTCATAAGAGTTACGAAAAAGCTTCACATTAAAATCCTGTAAAGCCTTAAAGTACAAGGAGTTTGACTAGTCAGCTATACATTCTTTTTTAGAATACTATATGATTATATGCTACTGAGTAGGTTCAATTGAATTTGGAAAAAGCTTCACTTTATATAAAGAAAGAAGCTGGTAGTTTGACACAGCTTCTTAATTGTTAGTTAATTGTTATTTTCTTTTGATTGTAATTCTGCAGCCCTAAGCATTGCTTTATGAATTGTGTAAGAAATAAATGGTGAGTAACGTATTTCATTCAACGCTGCCAGTTCTTTAAGCTCATCCCGAAGTTTCGAACTTGTCGATATAGATCTTCTTGTTTGATAGCGTTGATATGTTCTGTACTGGTTTAGTAGTTCGTCGTCTGGGTCAATAATTTCTCCATTTTTAACTGCATTAACCATAATAGTCTTGAATAAAGTTTTAACAGGTATACGAAGTCTGTTTGCCGTTCTGGTAAGGAATTTTTCAACATCAGGTAGCATCAATACTGTGAGTATACAATCACTTTCTGCATAGTCATCAAGATTGATAGGTGGTACACCAGTTGCTTTTTCGAATTTAAGTGTTTCATTGTCATTTACATTGGTTTCAGATTCATCAATGGTCTCCAGTTCACCTAGAGCTTCTGGTTCATTGGAAGCTTCCGTTTCACTATCAAAATTAGTTTTGATAGTCTCCTCTTCTACTGCCCCATTACATTTTGACGTTTCAGTAGTTTCAACAGCAGCCGATAAAGTAGGTGTGGCAGACTGTACAATAGATTCGACAGACTCAATAGATTCAGCTGATTTAGGAGTCTGATTAACAGTATTAAGTTGGTTAACCATATTAGTTACGAGTGTTGGTTGTTCTAGTATTGTTTTACTGTCCTGCATGTTTCGTTTACTTGCAGCACGAAGTTTATCTCGATTTGATGCCATTACTATTCCTCCATTCTTCGTAGCATTTCTTCTGCAATACCATAATACTCACGCCCAATTTTGCTTGATTTCGCAATAGAACATATTGCCGTATGATATGTTTTTACTTCTGATGCTTTAACAGCTTCGGATACGGTTAATACAAAAGGTGGGATTTCTTTTTCGTTAGCTATCTCATTTAATTTCTCAAGTGCCACACCGTGCATATTTGTACGTTTATACCAGGTAAGAATGTAGCCTATGACTTTTGCATGACTGTCATGATGTCTATTGTTTACTAACGCATTCACATCATTTTCTGTTTCAATGATCATATCAGTACTACTATCATCACACACAGTTGTACAAATAATATAATCAGCTGCAATGTAAGTCATTGTTAATAGCAGTGATCGAGACGGTGCATTATCAATAAATATGTAGTCATAATCTGATTTTAGTATATCCATTAGATCTGCAAGAAGATAGACGTCGTCACGATCAATAAACTCTTGCGCGACAAGAGAAAGAGATTTAGATCCAACAATTACATCAAATAAATCATTATGTTGTATAGAGTCGTAAACATTCACATTACCATGCAGGACTTCGTAGATAGTTCTTCCTGTATCTAGTTCTGCCCCAATGTTTTTACTAAGCGAACAGTTTTCATCAAGATCTATGACAAGAACTTTATAATTCATGTTTTTGAATACAGCTGCTAATTCAACAGTTGATGTGCTTTTTGCTACTCCACCCTTGCTGGATGCTATACTAATTACTTTTGACATTATCATTATCTCCTATGTGAATATCATAATTAATTTTGATAGTTATAATCATCATAATTAATATAACATAATGTTGAATAATATTCAAGTATTTAGTTAGTTAAATGATTACAATGTTCAGAGTGTATGAAATGTATGATGTGCTTAATTTTGCTAGTATATAATTTGATAGTATTAAAACCTTAGTGTCTTATATTTGCAGACTGTTCAAATTGTTTTATGTACCAAGTATAGATTTATGGTACTATCTTAGTATTTTGAATTATATGTCTATTATGGTCTTTGTTAGCGATATAGATTTTATAATCTATTTGCTTACTAAGTATTTACTGCTTGTTGTATGTTCTGTAACTTACTTAATTAATGTAGTCATTGTGTTTAAAATGCCTATAATGTTTTAAGTATGCTAGATATATGAAATGGTAAAGAAGTATAGAATGTTAAAGATATACACTAAGGATAAAATGTTAAAAATGTAAAATAACTATCAAAATAAATTATGATAGTAGAAATAAAGATATACAATGATAAATCTGTTTATTGTAAATGATATGATTGATGTACCTATTAAATGCTAAGTAAATATAAAATAATATATGGATAAAATAATCATTAAGTATTTTGTAGGTTTTATGTACGATATAAATAGAATAGATACTATGAATGTTATGATTACAGTAGTCAATATGATTAGTTTGGTCACTAAGCATAAAGTGCACAGAAAATGGAAAATGTATAAAATTGCAAAAATGTACACTAAGGGTAAGATGTTAATAATGTAAATTTACTATCATAATTAATTTTGATATGATAGCGATTGAATTATCAAGGCAGTAACAGATTAAGTCAGTGCACGACAGATTGTTAAATCATTTTATAAAAAGGTTGAAAATCGAATATCATTATGACATAGTCTTGTTGTTTAAAGCAAATAAAAATGATGAATCGTTTATAAAAATGTGATGAAAGGATGGTGTATTGAAATCAAAAAGTAAATTTGATAATATTAATTGGAGGTGACTGATATGGATTATTTAACATGGGAAGAACGCTGCAGAATGACAAAAGCGAAATTTAATGTTTTAAAAGGATGTGAAACAGATAAATTTGATATGTCCAGAGTTCATCCTTTAAAACAGCGTGAAGTCTTAAAAATATACAATTTACTAAGTAAGTCAGAGCTTGTAGAATCAGTTATTATATTTGGAAGTTCTATTAGTATGAAGTGTAATATTGAGAGCGATCTTGATCTTGCAATTTATGTGACGGAGCAGTGTACTAATATAGAACGTAATGAAATAGATATTTTAGTACAAGAAGCAACTGATTGGGATTGTGATGTTTTGTGGGGCGATCATGTTACAGAAGAGGATAGGATTTATGAAGATCTTCAGGAAGGATTAAAAATAATATGAGTAAACTTTTAAGTAGAAGTAGCGCACGTTTATCTTCCGCAAAAGTAATTGGGATAAACGTAATTATGATGATGCATATGTGGATTTAACTTGCTTTGATTTACAGCAATCAATGGAATTTGCTTTGAAATACTTGATTGAAATGAATGGTGAGAGATATGTAACAACTCATGATTTAAATGCACAATTAAACAAAATAGATAAGATGAATATTCATGATCCAGTACTGGAAAAGGTCCGTTTGAAATCTTATGTTTACAATTCGTGGGAGACAGAAAGTAGATATAAAGATTCTTTTATACCACTGGCAGCAGATGTTGAGGAAGCAATCAGTGTTTGCAAAGAGTTAATTTTGTTTGTGGAGAGTAATACTAATCAAAAAGCTGAGTTAAACAAGTTAACAGCATTTTAAGAAAGAGAGATTAAGATAAAGAGCTACTAAAAGTGGCTCTTATTTTATGTCTTAAATAGTGTCTGCTGATTAAGCAGATATCTGCAACTTCCAGTTCTTACATCTGTTCCACTCATGCCAGAAGCGGAACAGATGTAAAAGAGCATAAAGTATTCATCTCTGAGTCCCGTGTATATTTCAGAAGTTCTGTCTAGCGCCACAAGTAATTTTGATTTAATGACTTATATAGAGCGTGCATCTGAAGTAATCAATAAGCCTGCAATTGATATGTGTGAATATATCAAAGATCTTATGGAGACAAGAAGAAAAGAAAAGAAGAAAAGAAGCAGATTGAAATGGGTGCAAGAAAAGTGGTAGCTTTTGATAAAGATTAGTAAAAAATGGAGTTCCAAATCTGGAACTTCATTTTTTAATGTGAAATTCAAATTAAAATTAGTCTGAATAGAAGGCACTGAAGCCGTGTCAGATTTTACACAAGTTATAAATAAGTAGATTGGAGGTAGAAAGATATGCTAGGTTTATTGATTGATGTAAAAAATAACAATGTCAGTGTTAAAATGGCTAATAGTTTGAAGGATTACTACAGGCTGATAGACTGCGATGTAATTGATATCGTGAAAAGATGTATTGGAGGGAAATACTACAATATAATCTGTGATGATGAGGGTCTTCTGAAAGAGAATATAATTGTCTCTGCAATTGATACAGAGAGAAAACCGATGCTTGTGGGTAATTTGATAGTTGCTGGTGATACTGATGATGAGGGAGAGCTTTTATCTTTAACTGATAAAGATGTTGATAATATTCTAAAGCATGTCAAGACAGCATACACAAGGAGTTTGACTCATCCTGTATTAGTGGATGTTGAATATTAAGGTGGTATGAATATGGGAGAGTTTGAGGTAGGTAAGTCATACACGATTGTAGATCATGCAACAGGTGGTATCCACCATTACAGCTGTTTGAGAAGAACAACAGATGAAGTGGAGATGTTGCCAGTTTACTATGAGATCGATGGTGTTTATAAGCAGGATGTAGTAAATTTCACAGTGAAGAAAGATCATGATGTGGAGTATATTGTTATATTCAGTTACAAAGGGGAAGAACGGAGGTTGTATGCAAATTCGTAGTTTTGAATTAAGCGATGAGTTCTTGGATGGTATTTGGGCAAGAGTAGTCGAGAAGGCTCTTGACAAGGGATCAATTAGTAAAAGTGTTATAGCACGATACTATGGCAAATTCAAAAGATTTGAAGTTGAGCAGCGATTAGCTAATGGAACTTATGAGTTTGCACCACCTGTGAAAAAATATGTACCAAAAGATGATGGTGGAAAAAGAGCCATATTTATTTTATCAGATGAAGATAGAATAAATATGGCTTTTATAACGCAGATTTACTATGAGATGTACAGCAGTAGTATGAGTGATCGGTGCTTTGCTTACAGAACTGGTATTAGCGTTGGAAAGACTGTAAGAGAAGTACAACAAAGATTAGCAGGGAAGTATGTGGTAAAAATAGATCTTAGTAAGTACTTTGACTCTGTTCCAGGAGATGTAATTATAGAGTTACTGGATGCTATGTCATTCAATGACGGTTTAACAGAAGTATTGAAGAGATTTTACAGTGACAATCGGATTATTGAGAATGGTGTGATAGTGCAGCATTTTAAGTCATTGTGTCAGGGATGCGCATTTTCATCGATACTTGCAAATTTAATTTTGGTAGATGTTGATAAGAGTATGCAGAAGTGCACAGATTACTACGCCAGATACAGCGATGATATTCTGTTGATAGCTGACGATGTTGATGAACCATTTAGAAGGTTGAAAGAAGCACTTGCAAAGTATGACTTGTCAATTAATGAAAAGAAATTCTGGCAAGGATATGAAGAAGTCGATTTTCTTGGATGTCATATAACTCCAGATAAGATCACATTATCGAAGCATAGGCGTCAGAAAATCAAGAATCATATTAATTCCATTGTTAAGAAATTTGGAAATGTTAAAGACAGAAAAGCGCAGGAAACAGTAACAAGTAGAATAAAAGAATATTTGCTATTGGATGAAGATGGATACTCACTATTTCAGAATATACTTGCGACCGTTGATGGTCCAGAGGATGTGCGGTGGTTAAATGATCTAGCTAGGCATGCTATACGGTACGCGTACACAGGAAAGCATAACACGACAAAGTGTTTAAGAGATACATCAGAGCAGAAATTGCATGATATAGGATGGTGTGATTTACAGTACTTGGAGAGACTATACAGACTAGACAGACGTGCATTTATTACAGCTTGCAGGTATGTAATACGTTTAAGAAGCAGTCCTGAGGATGAAAAGAAATATACAGATACGTTGAATCTAGATGAGCTACACAAACTATTGGAAGGTTATGGACAAGCTAATTACTGCTTTCAAGACAAAACCGTAAAAGTAAAGGGAAGGTTCTATAAAATAATTGATACAAGTAGACCTATGCCGGGGCAGATAAAGTTAGTAAAAGATACTATGAACGGTGTAATTTATTGTGACGAGGATATCAGGTGTTTAACAGTTGCTGACTATGAAGAACATGATAGGGATGAAGAGAGATTAGTTGACTGGATACTCACGACTGAAAAACCTAAACAAAAGTTTATAGTAATTGGTAACTGTAGTTTGCCAGGTATAATTTTCAAGAAAGGATGAGAGGTATGTTTAAAAGTGTTGAGATGACTGAACAGATTAAAGATGCAAATGAGATGCTGGGTGCATGTAATCAGCTTAATTCAAAACTTGCAGGTAAGAATTTTGGAGGTGTAGAGTGGAATCCACTTAGCTTTGGTAGATGGGCACCATATAAGTTTTCAAAGTATATGGAATGGCTGAAGAAAAATAAGTTTTATTCTGATTGGAGAGCTTTGAATTTATTTATAAATTCAAAGGGTGTGAATAGTAAATATTACGAGGTTTATTATAATTTTTTGAATGAACTTCAGAATAACTTATCAAATTATAACGGTAGTTTTGAACATACGTGTGAAAAATTCACACGTAGTTATTATCAGAAAGAGATCGATAGTTTTGAATCCGAAGATGACGAGAAATGCTTTATTAAATGGAAAAGTTTTCCGTTATGCAGACTTTTTGATGATACTATTGCGGGTCGTGCGTTTATACTGCGCACCATGCATTATTATATGACTTATATGCCACGATCTTATGAAAATGTGTTACAGGGTATTGCCGATTTTTATAGGGAGCTGGATCAGAATGTGTTTGCAGCGGAAACTAAGATTTTTTCAGATGCTGCAAAGATTGAAAATGAACTTGATGGTGTTTATTACGCTTGGACACATATGGGATTTTTGTACTATGCTAGAAGTTCTATGTGTATTGGTCAGGGAAAGAATTTTCAGGTTGTATCCAATTTTGTAGCAAACAAGCCGGCAAATTTTATCATCGATATACTGGGTGAAAACAATTCTGATAAAGTTAAGAAAGCGTCAGCTTTTTAAAGTATGAGCTGCGGTATTGCGGCGTTCTATCTATGCAGATGATTTCAGCATCATTAAACTTCGTTTAATGACACATTAAAATGGTAACTAGCACAGTACAAGATCTGACCGGATAGAGTTTTAGAGGTGAAAAATGAGAGTATACGTAAGTAATTATTCAAGCAGGAGAGGCAGACCTGCTGTACAGATTTCAAAAACTTCTCCAAGTTGGGCAGTGATAAAGAAGAGTATTCCGGAGCTGTTTCCAAGTTGGGATTTGATACAGCTGATAAAAACCACAAAAGTTGGTAGCAGAGAGCGGAGAGAAGCGGAACTTGAATACGTGAAAAGATACACAAGACAGCTGATAATTAATAGGGATAGCATATTTGATCAGTTAGAAAATGACGATGTACTGTGCTGTTGGTGTAAAAAGGGAGATTTCTGTCACAGATTGATAGTTGCTGAGTTTTTGCGTATGAATGGGGTGGAATGTGAAGAGATTTGATGCAGTTAGTTTAGCAGGGAGGGTTGCTATTTTAGCAACCCTCATTTTTTATGTGGGAGCATTACAATGTAGTGCTCAAACCACAATAAGTGGTGCGATAGTGTACGAGGATGGCACTTCTGAGTTATTCGAGCAGGTAGTACCGGATAAGAGAAAAATAAATGAAAAGTGCAACTGGCAGACAGTCACATTAGGCGGGATAGTACATACAAGTCCATACAGCAAATGGTAATGTGAAAATAATGAAGCTTTTAAGATGTTGTATTGGGGATACTGAATATGGGATGAGCGTTCGCGGTTTTGATACTGAAACAGGTAATGTTGTCAGATCAACCGAAATAGTTTTGATTACTTATAATGATTCAAAAATATTTGTAACTGCTGATAATGAAAAGGCTTACACTGGACAGTATGAGTTTGTGGATCATTGGTATCTTGATAGAACAATTGGTTCGTTGAAAGAGTTGTTAAAAGATCAAAGTAGGAACATATTCAACATTCGTATATTTAGATAAGAAGCCGTGTGAGAAATTTGTTAAATGCTTGAAAAAGAAAATATATCCACATCAGATTAGTTTACAGGGTAGGACAACGAATGGATTGGTGCAAATAACTATTGAACGGGAGAAGGATTATTCTGATAAGTTACATGTAGACTGGTGGATTTTAAAGGTGAAGTGGAAAAAGTATTTAAAAATTTCATTAGTCAGAGGAGGTGTAAAATATGATTTATTTTAAAAATGTACCTCAATGTGGAGATTTGGAAATAGAAAAAGTTTTATTTTTATTTGATAATATTCCTATGATTTTTATTTGCAGGGATGATAAGAAAAGATATTTTCTGTGCCAGTGTGTAGATGTGATTGATAAATTTTCCTGGATGATCACACCAGTTCAAAAAAGACTGTTGATCAGCATGATGAAAGATGAGATAAGTGTATTATCTGCTTTCAAGGATTCTGGGTATGATATTATTCTTGCAGATGAAGTAAAAAATGAAATAGGTTATAGAAAAATCCCATTTAAAAATATTTCTTTAGATGAATTACCGGATCCGGATGAAAAACTGGAAAATCCTGATTTAAGAGAGTATATAGAATAGTTGCAGAAAGAAGAAATAATATATAAAGCAGACAAAATAGCACTATAAAGAAAGAAAAAAGTTTTTGAGGATTGGTGATATGACAGTGAGACATGCTAAAGTGCTGAATAAGGCAGTAAATGTATTAAAATCTGAAAAGTACAGTAGTGTAGTGAAACGTATTTACTTATATGGTAGTTGTGCACGTGGGGAAGAGAAATATAATTCAGATGTCGATTTAATAGTAGAAGTTACCAGATCTTTGACACATGCAGAGTTGGCGAAATTGAGATATGATGCTGAGAATGATGACTACACCTTGCCAGAGGTTAATATCTACACAAAACAGGAAAATCAAGATGTTTCATTATCAAGAGTATTCAATCAAAACTTTGAGAAAGACAAAGTGTTACTTTGGGAACGAATATAAAAAATAAATAGAACTTAAAGTCAAAAGGCTGTGTATGAATTCATACACAGCCTTTACTAATTGGAGGTAATTTATGAATGTAGAGATTAAAGACGATAAACAGAATCATTTTGATTTAGCAAATAGAATGTATTATGTGTTTAAAAGATTGTATGATGAAGACAATCAGTTAGTTAGCTTTACATGTTTATTTCAAGAAACATGCAGATTTTATATGCTTGGCTTAATTGAGTATGCTGATAAAAAAGATCGACTTGTCGATGGAAAAGTTAATATACTGTCATTATTTGATTTGAAAGCTTTTATAGTGGCAAACGTGCCGGAGTTCCAATGTGATTGGGAAAAGGTTATGAGAGTAGCAAAATACACAGCAGATTACTGTATTCAGGAATCTTTTTATGAAAGTGATGATGAAATCTGTATGTGTTTGAATGCAGTAGAAACTATTAAGAAAGCAGTAAATGAATTTGTGAATAAAACTGAAGAAACGACTGGTGAGATTAAGGCGCTTAAGGCATTTTAAGATAAGATGTGTGGAAAACTTTTGACCGTAGATGGAAAAATAATGTGTTTGTTCGTATGCACAAAATTATTTCAATGATTAGGAAAGCGGATTATACTCCATACTGTCAGAAATGTAATAAATATAAGCCAGGAGTAAGTGTAATACATAAGATAAAAGAAAGTAATGTTGGAAGAAGATACTAGGAGGTGTGTAATGTGGAGGAAATAGAATTTAGTAATTGTTTTACACAGCAGGATCTTTACAAAAAGCATCAGTGCAATAGATTTGAGTTTGATCAGGATACTGTAAAAGTTACTGAAAAACTTTGTACGCTTTTAACTAATGAACAGCTTCGTGCACTGGACAGCAAATTAGGTATAGTTGATGACTATTTAGGTGTTGCAAGCAAGGCAGCCGAAATGGTATACGGGTTAGATAAATTTGGAAGAGTGGATACTAGCAAAGTGGAAGATGAAGAGCTACCAGTTATCTTAGCAGAGGGTAATAGCGAGGCATACGAAATTTTAAAGATGTGCAACGATAGTAGACGCTATACGTTTTATAGAGCACTTGTGAAGCACAATGTCAGAGGAACTCAGATTTGTAAATTACTACAGATAACTGGGTATAAAGAAGGATTAATGGAAGCTGTTTTGGAAAACAGAGATGATTTACTTGAAGCACTAAATCAGAAAAGTGCACAATTTTCAAAAGATACAGGTAGAAGTATGTCAGTGGCAGTAGTATCGGAGAAACAAACAAAGTTCTGGTATGGTAAAGAAGCAGCTAAAGCAGTGATTAGATTTTAGACAAGTAAAGTAGAAATACATGGCAGTGTTCTGTGATGGAGCTCAGAGATATGTGTTTTAGGCAGTTTACGAAAGAGGTGGGATTTTTCTCACCTCTTTTTATTTTTTGGGGTGCTTGAAAAATCAACATAATTCTAGCAAGGTTCTATGCTGTGTGTGTGCGATTGCTGTAGTCAGAAAAAATCATAACAATTATGAGAAAAATGCAAATATATAATTAAATGTTAATGAAGCCGTTAGTAATATCACTGTGAATGACAGATCTTTTACGATCATTCTTAATTCTGATGAGTTTACAAGATGAACATTATGAAATGATCGATTTTTGAAAGTAAATTGAAGAGAAAGGAGAAAAGAGAATGCTTGACAAATGAAACGTTTATAATAGGTGCTCTTGCAGTAATCATGCCGCCAGGTTTGTTCTGAAAAGCATCCTGGTGGCTAAGAGTACACCAATGAAGATATGCGTTTACAAAAACTTAACATGTTTTTAGAAAGAAAGGATAGTGCAAAGTGATGTACAGAATTGAATGGTTAGATTTTGACGGAGAAATTAAGATAGCTAGAGGCTTTAAAACAAGCGAAGAAGCATATGAATGGATTAAAAAACATCATTTTGATTTAGATTCTGAGTTTCCAATGGTGTTCTATGATGGTGAGTAGGAAATGATTTTAAAGGAAAGATAAAGAGGTGAACGATATGAACGAAAAAATAGAAGCAATTAAAAATTATTTTATGCAAAATGGCAACGTCTTTTTTGGCAAAGCAATGTAAAAAAGAAATATATTATATATTCTTTCAGTTGTAATTTTGAAAGAAATGCAATTGTGCGCCAAAATAAGCAACATTTTAAAAGCAGAGATTTAGACGATGGGAAATTTAAACGGAAAAAAGTTAATATTCCTTAAACATATTTTTTGACGAAGTGGTTTATGATTTGCTTAATAGAGGATATGAGTTGGAATTATTTGAGGATTAGAAATACGTGTTTCAAAGGAAACAGAAAGGTAGGCACGATATGGCAAGATTAACAGGAGAAGATGCTGACGGACATATTATTAGTACAGAGGAAGAATGGCTATTAGCGTCTAATGGTTTTATCAGTAAGGATGAGATGTATAAAATAATGATGCATCTTACTGAAAAATTATATGAATACGAAGTTGCAGACTTAAATATGTGTGAATGGAAAAGAAATTCAGCATTTCCAGAAACAATCAATAATCCGCATGTATCGAAAAGAGAGAACATCGCTACGACAAAGTTTTGTCCTTATTGTGGTAAAAAGATTAAAATTGTAAACTAATGAAACTAAGGATTCAAGAAAATGAGTGAAGGCAAATGTTTAAAGTCGATATGAAGGAGAAAGTATATGAAACAGCCAAAGAAACTGACAAGGAATCAGAAAGAGTTACTGATCAAGAATGGAATGAACTCAGATGACTATATGCTCCATTCAGAGGATGACAAAGAGCTGATCCTTTACAACAGGAAAGAAAAGAGACTGGAGGCAGTCGAAAAGTAAGCAGGAGGTGCATGACGATTTGAGACTCAGCATAAGACAGAAAAGGGTTCTGAAAAGAGAACTGAAACGCATGGCAGGAGATGTAGTAGCCGTGATGGTTGGAGTAGGAGTGTTTGTAGGGGTGTTCATCGCATGGGCAAATGAACCAATGCCTGATTGGGATGAGTACATAGAGGAAAATCATATAGGCATGGTACAGGTGGAAGGTTCGAACATGTGGCTGACACAGGAAGAATACGAGCAGATGTGCAGAGAGCGTGATGCATACAATGCGCCAGAGCAGGTTATATCATCCAGCAGAATTTTACTTCAAAGAAAATAAGCTTAAATTTTTAGAGAAGTCGTATGATTTTAAGATAGTAGATAATGATGATGTAGCGATGTGTGTGTCATGTGTAGTACATAAAATTTACGGAGATGATTTTAGTAAACTAACTAATTGGGATATAGAAGTGATTTATGAAATGATCTTAACATATTTCTTTAGTTTTGAGCACTGTGTGCTACACAGAGAAAACGCAAAAAGATTTTTTGATATGATAAGGAGATAAATTATGATTTATAATTTGACGAATATAAATGGTCTTTTTCGGGATGATGTAAAAGAGATATTACAGTCTTTAGGGATTACAAATGCAAAAATACTTATGCTACAGCAAGAGCAAATAGGTAGCGAGTTTGATAGGATTTGTCAGTGGAATAGGTACCTTGAAGGTTTGAGCGAGGATACTGTAGTTCTAACAACTGCTTATATTTCAACAGATTTGTATCCTGAAAGTGAGTGGCGATTACCTGGAGATTGTGATGAAGCTGACAATAGAAAGGTGATACCAGTCGGAAGTGTACTTGAAAAAGAAGCAGCGTTGTTAGAGGCAGTAAAATTTGTTAATGTTAATGATTTTGTTCGATATGAGTATAAAGAAGCTTATGTTTGGCCAAACAATATAGGTAAAAGAGTGGTAGAGTGTATGCAAAGTTTGGTAAGCAGAAAGTAGCTTTTTTGATAGGACCAACTGGCTATGAAATATGAATACAATGCAACAACAGTATTTCATGAATGTTATGTTAATGCAATAGGAAATATAGAATGAAACGGAAAAATTCTCAAGAAAGGGATGATAAGCTTGGGCGACATTTTAGATCAATATGCTTCTGATGCGTGGGATGTAATAAGCGGCAGAAAGAAAATCATTGGAAACAAAATAGTTTCGTGTAAAAACAACGAATTAAAAGAGATTATAAATCAGGATTTTGGTTGGCTTGCTCCTAACGGAAAGTTTTATCCTGCTGACTTTGGGGAACATCAAGCATGGGCGAGTAAATATTTATTAGAACAATACAAAAATGGAAAAATTGATTTGAAGATTAACGAAGAGCCAGGTGACGTGTTATGTAAAATGGGATTCATTCTGCTCCATAATCCCTATAGATATAATTTTTCTGTGACAAGAGATTGTAGTAAGACAATTACTAAAAGGCAAGAAGATTTCTTGGTTGAGTATTTTGAAAGTCGTAATATGAATAACTGGCTAGATAAATTGTACCGAAATGAAATATGAATCCAAATTTTCACATGGAGGGAATAATTGCATTGATAAAAATATCAATGCAATAGAGAAGATTGTAATGGAAGAAATTTCTGATTGGCTGTCTGAAGAAACCGGATCCTGTCATGATGGATTTGAGATTGTAAAAGAAGTTACAAAGGAATCCATTGAGGAAGAATTATTTAATTTCTTGACGAGTAAAATGGAAACAGGTGACGCTCTTGATATTGAAAGAGTTAGAGTATTTAAAGACAATTTAGTGACAGTAGATAACGGAATCATAATTGATTGTGTTAGTGGGAAGCAAATCAGATTAGACTTTCGCCATTTTAAATTTTGAATGAGAGTAGACTCTCAGTGTGTAAAATCAGGGAGATAGTGATTACTTAAAGATCACTATCTCCCTTTTATAATTATGTGAAAGAGTGGTGAATTTGATGAAATTGACAGATTTGTATGCAGAATACTTTGCAAACCTGATAAGTGGTGGTGGATTGATAAATAGAGATAAAATTTCTCTACTTGGGATACGTCCACTTTTTGACAGGTATTTGACAAATCAATATATCACAAAAGCTTGGATGGTGCTTGGTGTACCAGTACATTTCGATAAGAATTTAACGCAGTTAATACGTACAGAAATGCATGATATACATCCATCCGTAACAACAATAATACATTTGTATAATTCCCCGGTGAATGTAAAAGTTTTTTCAGATTCTTTTAAGAGACATATGAGAGCATCAGCAGATCAGTTTTATAAATACAGAGAGATATTTGATTCATTGTCTGATATTGACAAAGAAACAGGATTGGAAGAGCGAGGAGCTGATGGTGGTAAGTTTCGTATAAATATTGAAACATTGAATAGTATAAGAGATGCGTATGACTCTTATATGTATGTGCATAGAACAGTTGCGGATGGTAAAACATTTAGCAATACTTACTATTTTATACAGGCGTCGTGTAAAAGTAAAGATGATATGAATAAGTACAGCAAGGACTTGGAGAGAATGTTACAAGGCTTGGGTATAGTTATTCGTAGAGTTAAGGGTAATGTCGGGCAGTATCTGGATAACTTTTGTCCAGCAGCTTATATGCAGGAGAAGCCAGGTAAGTTTAGAACAATGCTTATGTCTCAGGAGAATGTTGCATCTTTTATGCCAACAGTTACTAAAGGGTTGGTTGGTAAGGAAGGTGTTATGATAGGTGTAGATTGGGATACAAAGTTGCCGTTTAGACTAGATCTTACAAGTGCTGGTGCAGCTCAGGTGATTCTTATAGAAGGTAAATCAGGATGTGGTAAAACGATGCTTTCCTTTGCCATGACAGTTTCATTGATTAGCTTTGGTGTACACTGTTCAGTAACAGATATAAAAGGTGGGGAATGGTCAAAGCTTAAGCAATATGTTGATACTTTAGAGATTGATATGAGTGGTGACAGTGCAAGATTTGTTAATCTTATGAGATTGGATGATTTGAACTGTACAGTGAAGAATAGCGTGGAAGCCTACGATCGGGCAATAATGAATACCGTAGGCTTTTTCGAAGTTTGTACGAATCTACAACCAAATGAGGGGAATGTATCTGATCTGCGAAGTATTCTTAATCAAGCAGTTGAGAAAGTCTACAATACAGCTGGTATTGTCAAAACTAATCCAAAAACATTTACAAGAACAAGAAATTTTCAGTACAGTGATGTACTTGAAGTGTTAAGTACTTTGGAATACTCAAAGACTTATACAGAACAACAGAGAAAGATATGTAGATTGATAAAAGTAAGGAGCTCAACTTTTGTAATGGGCGAGGGAAGATACAGTGCAGCTTTTAAAAATGAATTGACAGTTGCAGATGTACTTAATACACCTTTAATAATCTACAACTTTAATAAGAATGTCGGCGAATCTTTAGATATGATTGATAATATTAGAGTTTATATGTCAAGGTGTCTGGATAGTAGAAAACATTTTATGAGGAAGCAACAAGGACTTCATCAGGCAGCATTTTATGAGGAGTTACAGCGCTGTGGTAGTATGGATGTTTTTGTTCGAAATATAAGTGCGGATGTTACTGGCAGTAGATCAAACAATTTAACAGTTTTCCTTTTAATGAATGCAATCAGCACGTTAGATGAGAAAGCATTTGCTGCAATTAAAAGTAATATAACAACGAAGATAATAGGGTTAAGTAATACCCATGATATTAAGAAACTGGTGAGTGATTACGATTGTGGTGATATAGAGGGATATATGCGTAAGATTCATGACAATAAAAATGGAGCATACAATAATTGCTTTGCAGTTTCTTACGATGTTGGTAATGATAAAGATAGTTTAATCTTAAAATCAGTATTACCAAAAGATATGTTAAAAGCATTTGCTACACGTGATAAATACGTAATAGGGTAAATTATATGAAGGTAGTAATAAAATATAAAAAGTCGAGAAATAAGCTTTTAGGTGCGATAGCCGCGATACCAATCTGTTTAGGTGTTGGTATCGCGGCTTTTAGTTTTAGTACAGAAGATGATGAAAGTTTTCAATTAAGAAGTTTGGTAGAGCGGGCAAGTTATCAGCAGAACTCTTTAAATATGAGTCTGAGTATTTCATCACTTTGGAATGGACTGAATAGCGGACAGGATCAATGGACAAATTCAAGTGCTAATACTACCAATGAATCAACAATAGCTAATACTGCAACAAATGGTACAGGATTAAATCTGCTTTTGATTAATAATATAGAGACTGAGTGCTTTGTAAAAGAATACTTGAGTATCTGTGCTGAGAATCAAAACGGTGAGCTCGATACCACTGCAAGGACGTCTACTGTTGGTGTACAGGCAATAATAGGAATAAATATATCTGAATCCAAATTTTACAGTGCCGGTGATGGTAAAACACTACCTTGTACAGATTTACCTGCCGGAAACGATGGTGCTCCTATGTGGGATAATGATACTTATAGCTTGAAAAAGTGGAGTAATACGCAACACAGTGTTATAGGTGGTGCATCGGCAGTTGGCGGACCATTTCAGTATACACCTGGAGGTGGTGCGCTAACAGCAATAGCTACAAAGTCTAAATACAATAGTGGGACCAGCACAGGAGGTGGTATAGGCGACTGTTACTTATTTCCAGATGCAGTAAGTGGACTGAATGGCTACTTAGAGACTGGAGAGGCTACATTGAATGTAACATCTCTTACAGTGGAGGAGTCGGCAATTGTTACTGCTATTGCACACAATAGAGGCGGTGGAGGTACAAAAATGTTGTATGGTATTCCATACGATACAATACAGAACAGAAGAGCCTCAGATAATTTTTACAATAAAAGTGCAGTAACTGAGTCTGAAGTGAAGAGTATACTGGATGACTACTACAATGCGTTTGCTGAAATTCCAAATGGTATAGATGCAGTTAGTACAATGTCTGCAGGCGGTTATATAATGGAGTCTTTTCCATTAATAGCAAAGGGTTGGTATTTTAGTACAACAGGTGGTGCCAGTGCTAAAGCTATGTATTCGGATACAATAAAAGCAGCATGGAATGCATACTTACCTAATGAGCAGGTTAGTAATGCAGCTGAGTTTAATGCAGCAATAGACAGACACACAAGTAAACTTTCAGTAGCGTTAGGGATGTCAGAACCAGAGTGTGATGCTGTATACGGGACTCAAAATGGAGATTACACAAGATACTTTAGAAATTCACCTGGTGATGTATTTAGAGTATACGATACAGAAAGTAATGTATACAAGGCAGGTAGCCATAAGTTAGTGACATCTTTAGAGATGATAACGGTAAATCATGTTTACAGTTTGGTTACAGCAGCATCACAAGTATACGCAAAAATGCTTAAATACGCAGGTGTTGATGTAGATCCTACTGATCCATCTACATATATGAGTACATACTCTAAAAATGGAGAATGGGTTCCAACAGGAGATAATGTTGATGTAGGACAAGAGTTAATAGCGAATGGTTTTGACACTTCAAATACAACAGCGGAAAGGACAAAAGTTCTTTTAGCAGCTGCTAAATTAACAGGAATAACTTACAAGCAATGTAGACATTTCGCAGGATGCGATGGCTTTTGCTATGATGTCGCTGGAAATAGACCAACCCATTTGGATTGTTCTACATTTGTGTGGAGAGCATTTTACGATGCAGGGTTTGATATGAGTCAGTTTCCAACAAACACAAAAAGTTACAAATCTTCGAGTGTTGTGCGAGAGATTAGCTATGATGAAGTGAAGCCCGGAGATATCTTAATTAAGAAAGATACACATGCTGAGTTACTGATGGGTAAAAACGGGTCGACTTATAGCTTTATAGAGGCTTTTAGACCTGGCAAACCTAGTGGATATATAAAGAAGGATATATCAGCAATAAGCGGACCGAATTATAAGTTTTACAGGTTTACAGGCTTTTCTGATTAGATAAAGCCAAATCGCTATTTTTTCAGATTTATAATTAAATGTTTAGAGAAAGGAGAGGTACAATGAGAAACAAACAGAGACAGTTACTAATAACGTTGCGTAGTGTGCTTATCACAAAGAAAGCAACATTACCATACTGTATTTACACGGATGAAACAATTGAAGATTTACTAGATGCACAGCCAAAAACAATTGCAGAGCTTGCAAAGGTTAAAGGATTTCCAGAGAAGGGAAAACGTGTGAAAGGATTTGGTGAGGCAGTCGTAGCAATTTTCCGCGATACGGATAAGATTGATAGTTTCGATTTAGAAGAAGGGAAAAACTCAGATGTTTCTGTGGGTACACATTTGAAGCGATTATCAGCATTTTGATGAAACATTTTACCAGAGTAGTGACATTGATAGGAGCATGCAGCTTAGTAGGTGTTATAGGTGGAGTAAAAAGTGCAGACGTTAACCCACAGAATTACAAAAACGTCGGTATTATTAGTAAGCAAGAAACTATGCAGAATCTGATGAAGTATGAATTTATGCAGGATGCAAAACAAAAGAGTTACTCAGCATTTAAAACAGATGTTGATAAACAATTTGATAAAGTTCTGCTGACAGCATACGATGAATCTATAGAGTATGCAATAGAGGTTGATCAGCTACGTGAGAAAAAAGCAGCAATTGAGAAGCAGCAGCTAGAAGAAGCAGACGAATCACTGAATGATTTGGTTACAGCTCTTGATGCACTTGAAGATGCAGCAGATACAATTTCTATAATAGCTAATGATACACCAGTAGTAGCGACTAGTGTGGAAAACACTGAAGAGTTTAAAGAGGAAAATACAGCTCTTATTGCAGGAGATAGAATTGATTCCAACTACCACGGGCAGAGTGTGGTTTTGGATGTAGAGAATAGAAATACATTAGAAAGACTGGTAATGGGTGAAGCAGGTAATCAGGGATTTATAGGTGCAGCGTTGGTTGCTCAAACGATTCACGATACAATGCTCCATGATAACAATTTTAATGTGAATAGTATTCGAAGCAGTCATGGATATATGGGATCAGTTGATTTAGAACCTAATGACGATGTTAAGAGTGCAGTTGCTTTTATCTTTGATAAAGGTGGTATGGCAGTACAACACAGATTGATTTATTTTTATGCACCAAAGGTTACAAGTTCTGATTTTCATGAGAAACAGAAGTTTATTGTGGAATACGGAGGTCATAAATTCTTTGATAGTTGGGAGTAAATAAATATGCCAGATTTACAAAAATTGTTAGCAGTCGGTGACACGTTTGAATTTAAGTGTATGCTAAATCTGAGGAAATGTATGCCGAATGCGATGATACTACATGATCTTAGACTGGACAGCACCTACTTGGGAAAAGAGACACAGATAGATCTGGTAGCAATAGACGATAGTGGTATTTTTGTGATTGAAGCAAAGAATTGGAAATTCTGGATTCGTGGTGATCTTGATGACAGACAGTGGACTGGTCTATCATCAGATCGAAAAGTTATGACAGTGTTTAATCCCTATGATCAAAATATAATTCATGTTCGAGCACTAAGAAATGCAATACGAAGAAGAGGTGGGAAACCAGTAATATTTCATAATTTAGTGGTGTTGCCAGATGGCACAGAGATTTACAGTGATTGTAAAGATATTGTGAATAGTTCACAATTGCCAAAAGCGATAGCGAGGATGAAAAAGAGTGCAGATGTGAACTTGGATAAGAAAGCTTATATTGAAATGATAAGAGGTGTAACATGCAGTTAGTTGAGAAGAAATTGGTAAGTGAAGGATACTGCTTTGTCTGTGGAAATAACGGATTTCTTGATAAGGATTGTCCATCGTGTGGAAAACCAGCTAGAAGAAAATCTTTTAACTTGGAAGATGAGAAGCATGCCAGTGAATTTATCGAGAAAGTAAGTATCACAGATATTCCGGAAAGGTATATGGGAGTGATCTGGGATTCGGAGATTTTAAAAGAGAGTAAATTAGAAAAGGAAAATGATTTCTCGTTTAAGTCATTTGTTGAGCAGTTAGAAAAGATCAATGGAGTTTTTGCCGGAGGGCAGATACCTGCAAAATCTGCAATAATAATTGCACCTGCAGGATACTCAAAAATGGTTTTTGCATACAGTTGTATGCAACATGCAGCTACGGCAGGATTTAGTGTTGCTCCAATTTTAGACACTGTAGAGTTAAAACGGTTTCTAACATTAGCCGGTGATAATCCACAATATAAACTTTACAATAAGCTGACATATGAGGATTATATAATGTCAGATGTTCTCTTTGTTACTGTTACAAAGTTGCCGGCACATGAATGGGCTTACCAGTCAGTTGAGGAGATACTTGATCGTAGGACAAGAAAAGGATTAAGCACTTTTGTAATTTCAAGATTTTCATTGGCAGAGATAAGCAAAAAAGATTATTCGAATCAATTTTCTGCAATTGCATTAGCAATGTCGGCTGATAGTATGAAATATCCAGCAGTAATACGATACAGAGAGCCAAATAATTACGCAGAGGATATTCATGATTAGGTACGATGGTATTGGTAATAAATATTGAAATAAGTTCAGAGGTTTATTAAATGAAGCAATTAAAGAGACTATTGATGCTACAGATAGTGACAGTAGGAATGACAGTTATGGTAGTAGGGTGTGGGAATGTTACACCATACAATGAAACAATAATGGAAGGATCAAGTGAGTTAGCAGCTGAAGTCGCAGATTTAAGTACTGGAAATCGATATAGTTACGAGGAAGAACAAGGGGAACTTGGTATTGGAGATGCTGACACAGAATTTGTGAATTCTACAGAGTCTGTTGGAAGAGTAGATATAGACGATTCATTCAACAGTTATTATCATGTAGAAGGTGGTACCGCAGTAGCCAATACAGGATCACAAGAGGTAGAAGACGTTGCTAAATCTGAAGATCTTTCAAAAAGCAGTAAGGACTCAGATGATGCTACAGAGTCAATGACCGAGTCCAAACAGACCAGTGAACAAAAAGGTGAGGAAGAAACGGAAAAGAAAGCAGTTATAAAATTTGTAGACGAGAATGATAGTCAGAGTAGTCAGAGCAGAGCAACTGTAACTATGATACAAGCAACTGTTGATTCCGTAAATAAAACAATCCCGTTAGTTAACAGTAGTCAAAATGAAATAAGATATCAATTCGAAGAAAATGGAGAGATAATTTACGATACGGGTTTGATCAAGCATGGAGAAACGGTGTACTGGGATGCATACAGTTTACTAACGGATGGATCTCATGAATTGACATATCATTTTGAGCAGATTGATGACGGGGTGACAATAGTAGAATATCAGGCAGTTGCTAATATACAAAGGAGTGAATAGAGATGGTAGAGGTGTGCAGACTTAAAGGACTTTTTGTACTTAGTTTAGTACTTTTAGTTGTAGCTATTATACTTTTTCTGAATGATGTAAGACATAAGAGATACAAAGCAGTGGCATGTGTGCTTTTTGTAGGAATTGCAATGACTTTTCTTATTCTTTTTGCTAAAGAGAAAAGAGATAGTGTTGCAGCCTTTGTAAATCAGTACAATACGACAGGTATTAGTCAGGAAGTGCCTGTGGATGGTACAGGTGAAGCGAATAATGGTACAACGAATGATGCCGTAGAAAACACGGAGGTTTATTAATGAAGATAACCGAAAAAAGATTTCTTGAATTGACAAGAGAAATGAGAACAGTGCAGGATGAACTGTCAAGATCTTTAGAGGAACAGAGTAAAGCAGCAGCTTTTGGCGATTTAAGTGAGAATGAGGAGTACGCTACAGCAAGAGCAAACTCGGAGAGATTGATGAAGAGAAAGAGAGATATAGAGTACGAACTTAGTGATGTTGAGATTGTACCAATGGATCAGAGTCCTAAGATCTCATTAGGAAGTACGGTAAGAGTTACGAAGGTTTCAAAGAATGGTGAATCGTTAGGTGAAACAAGACAGTTTGTTCTTGAATCTGCAGGTGATACGGTACTGAAAGGTATTCTTGGTGTGAATTCTCCATTAGGAAAGGAAATACTGAATGGATCGGATGGTATTTACTTCGTACATGTGAATGGTGGAATTTACTACAAGGTAGAGAAAGTAATTTCAGCTTAGAGAGGTACGAAAATGCCAAAAGATTTAATAAAGAAAAGTGCCAGGAAACTGGCACTTATATTATTTTATGTAGGGTTGATGTTCGGTGCCTTTTTTGCACTATTGACATACCGAGATGTTGTAATTAATAGAAATGTCCAAGAAATCGGTAAGCAGGCTGTGATGTGCTTATATGATTTCGCAACAGTTGAGCAATTGGATTATCAAATGCAGGCATTGAAGGAAATTACAACGGATGCAGTATTCAATCAATTAACGATTGATAATGAAGAACGGACGCTAAACACCTACTTGAAATTTAAAAACAAACCAGTAACCGTGGAAGTCGAAGAGATAACAAATGATTATGTATTGTACAGATTAAAAACAGAAGAGATAAGTGCAGACAGACTTTTTTGTTTTTATTACAGTGTCAATAAAGATGGAAAAATAGATAAGGTAAGGGAGGTAGAAGCCATTGACTTTGTTTCTTCTTATAGGTAAGGTTTTGGCTTTTATGCTATTATCTATGCTAAGCGCTTTTGTGTTCTTGTACGGAAAAAATGGAACAGGGATAAAAATGTATTATGCGTTGACAGCAGGAATCTTACTTTTAGTATTATTTATTTAAGAGGTGCATGATGAAATTTTTTGATAGTGTTGGTGATCCGAAAACAGATTCAATGTTTAATTTTATTTGCAATGTGATTTGTATGGCAGTCTTAGCACCTGTAAAATTAATTAGGGAGATTATGAAAAAAGCAGTTTATTTATCGAGGGCACAGATAGATAAACTGTTTTTTGCTTCTATATGCTTCGGATTATTTTTTACAGTATTGAGTGTAGCTATCAGATATAGCAAAAAGCAGTTTAGTCTGTTAACAGGGAGATTGCCTATAGTAGTTATGATAGTTGCCGATGTAATTATATTTGTGTGCTATGCAATTTTTTCAAGCTCAAAGTTTATCGTCTATGATAATGATGTGAAGAAAGTAGTAAAAGCTGAAGCTAAGATTGTAGAAGCTACAAAAAGAAGTGAAATGAAATCAGCAGATACAGTAGATACAGCAGAGATGGTAGATACAACAGAAACGGTAGATATAGTAGATACGACAAATAGTACGACAGAGTACGATAGTTCAGATGGTCAAGTTTCTGAGAAAAAAGAATCAGAAAAAACAGATGGAATCGGTATGTATGACCCGATTCTGGATTCTCAAGAATTGCGCAATTATCAGACAAAATTGAGAAATGGTGTAGAAGGTTTAAAAGAGCTGCAAGAAATAACAATGAGAGATGCAGAGAAGAATCTTAAAGAGTTAAAAGAGAGTTTGGATGCAATAACACCACCAAGTAAATTTTTAAATAATTCAATGGTACAACGAATAGTAAGCCAGGATAATTTAATGGATCTCGATGAAAGTGTATTACAGGATATTGAAGATATTCCAATGGATTTTAAGTTATTTTCGTAAGTAACGCCATAGCACTAAAAGCAGTTTTGTATAATAAATAAATTGAAAGAAACGATAATAGGAGGATTAAAAATTATGATTAAAAAACATGAAGTTTCATCTATTGCAGTTGGGTTTCCGAGAACTGTATTGGTAGGTTCTTTTTCTGAAGCTGTTTCAATAATCAAAGATTGTCAGGAAATGGAACATGCTTTAAAAAACTTAAAAGTAGGAGAGGCAGATGAGTTCGATGTTACTGATTTACTCGAAGATTATTCTACACTTGATAGAGAAAATTTAGAATCATTTAAGCGTTGTAACACATCATGCAAGATTGAGGTAAACAAATACTTGAATCGAGTATTTACGGATTTAGAAGTACTGCGAAAAAGATTAGATGCGGCTATTAAAGCAATGTGCTGTATAGACGTGGAAGAAATTGATTCACTTTTGAAATCGTTGTACAAGGTTATTTCAGGCTTCTTGTATTTTATTCTGATTGAGTTTGATATCTTTGATTATGTCGATGCGAACGGAGATGTAAATACGACAGGTGATGTTGATGAAATAGTAATGTCATATTGCAACCGTGAGAATAAGAAAGTTGATGATCTGGTAAGTTATCTTTACAGTCTTTCAAAAGACTATGTACCGAAGTTAGATATCTTCGATTCTTACCCGGAATTAGAAGAGCAGTTCCAGAGTGTAATGGGACCTAACTGTGCATGTATCGATGAAAAATATCTAACATTAAAGATGATTAAGGATGTGATCGATGGTATTACTACACCGGAGGATTTAATTCAGACGCTTGTAGAGTTAGGACTTGAGGAGGATCAGAGTGTTCTATGAGTAAATACAGTATAGAGCTTAATCGGATTTTTTGTGATTTGGAAAATCTATTTTGTTTAAATGAGGCTGCCAAGAGTGGGCAGCCTTACAAAATAGGAAGTATAGATGAGGTGCTTGATTTTAGTTTGAAAGAAGCAGATAGTCTACCACAGGCTGCAATTAAAGATTTGAATGTGAGTGTTAGTAAGAAGGCAGTTCTATTAGCTTATACAAATTCTCGTATGAAATTCTTTGACAAGAAGGAAGTTGATTTTTCTAATATGCCGTGCTTGTATGATGTTGCATCAGTTCTTTTTAAATTTACAGCAAAAAAATCAATAACATCAGATACTTTTACGGATTTGGATAAATGCATTATGGTGTTGGAGGATATGGAAAAAACAAAAGGTAATGTTAATACGCTTAGTTATAGATTGCTACGGATTTTTGTATTGTGCGTATGCTACGGATTGTTATGTAATGCAGGTATTGTGGCAGATTTTGCACTTTCACAGATGATTGCGAAAAACGTTTAATATACGGGAGGTGATTGCTTAGTATGGAATATAGTACAGCTGTTACGGGAAATGCGAATTTAACAATTCAAAATATTCTTGATTCAAAAAGAGAAGAGTTGTTAAAGACAGGTAATCCTTTATGTGTGCAGTTTACCTTGGATGAAGTGAATGAATTAGCTGATGTTAATTCTTTACGAGAATACAAATTAAGACATTCTTTCCCAGAAAAGTATGAGTGTACTAATGATTTGTTTCTTTGTGCACAGAAAATCTTAGAAGGTGAAAATAATTACAGATTACTTGAGTTCTGTGCTTTGAAAAATAGGGTACTTATAGCACCGTTTGCTCAAGTATTTAGAAAAGTTTTTGTGGGGTTGGGATGAGCATAGAAAAAGATCTTTGTAGTAGGCAGAGTTTTGATGCAATAAAATATGTATTGGATGGGGTAGAGTTACATCCATTGCAATGTATAGATGTAATGAAGATGCTTTACAATAAAAAGTCAGTGGTGGTCTACGATACTGGTTTGGGTAAGACAGTGCTTTCAGCAGCAGTGATGAAGCTGCTTTGGAGAGAGAATCCATCAAGAAAATTTATTTTTGTTGGGATGCATGACCAGTTAGTCCAGACACCGCAGAAGTTAGAAAATATGTGTGGCAGAAGAGTGATAGCAGCTGATGCTAGTGCGAAAGGATTGAAGAATCTAAAGGATGCCAGGTTTTGGGAATACAGCATACTATTTATCACACATGAGTCTTTGTTGAATGATAAACTTATGAATGAGATTTTCAAATACAGAAATCAATACTGTGGAATTTTTATTGATGAAGCGCATGAATTAAGTAATACCGGATACGCCAAATCAGCAACAATTTTAGCAGGTATGGTGAGACAATTTGATTACAGATACGCTTTAACCGCGACACCGATTGTAAGTTCTGTATCTCAGATGTCAAAGCTTATGTCACTTATGGATAATGAAGCCTTTCCAAATGCTAAACGTTTGGAAAGTGGTATAAAAAATGGGACAGTAGATGTTAATGAATACCCACTATTTGTAATCAGTAGGTCACGTCAAGAATTTGAAGATGATGAGAATGGTGAGCACACAATTTACAATGGTATAACAGAATTTGTGGATCCGTTACCGCATCAGAAATGTATAAGAAACGAATCAATGTTGTTTCAAATCTGTAAAGGTGAGGGAGCGTACCCACAAGTTGAGCGATTAGTCAGCATAGTCAAAAATAGGGAAGATCAAAGAGGATTGATTTATATAAGGCAGCACGATGTGAGGAGATGGGTGTTACCATTTTTAGAAAAGGCAGGTATAAGATACGCCTGTATTAATGGATCAACGTCTACAAAACAGCGTGCAGAAATAATGCATCAGTTCAATGATTTAAAAGCATATGATGTAATAATTACATCAGTAACGACAGCAGTAGATTTAGATTGTGACTATGTGGTGTTCTATGAGTTTACAGTTTTAGTAAAACAAATGATAGGTAGAGCACATAGAGGATTACAATCTAAGATACTGGATGTGATCTTTATTATCACAGATGATACAAAAGAAGTGGATTACTTTTACGATAATATTTTTAAAATATCAATGTTTATAAGGGATTTACTGCAACACGATTATACTGAATTGGAGCAGGTAGATTATGCTATTCAAAGTCGAATTGGAGGAGAATAGGAGTTAGGATGTTAAAATTTAATTTACAGGAAGATGAGGTACTGCGGACTGCGATTAACAGGTTTTTAAGTTCGCTTCTCCCACACGAGAATTTCGATACACAATTTTTTACAGAGAATTTAAGCATAGTGTTAAAATATGTACATTTAGATGAATTTAAAATGGAGCACTATTTTTTGGTTGCTGCGTTGGCTGATCTGAATAAGATTAAAGTTGCGACAAACTCTTTTGAACCAAGATTAACAGAGGATACTTTTCAGAAGATTGTATCCGCTTCTATTTCAAGTGTAATTTCAAGACCTGAATTAGGTGTTACTGAATGGTTACAATACGAGGGATTGGATACGAATTTAACGATTCCGTCAGTGAGAGATGAAGTATGCCAGAAAGTTTTTGTAAGGTGTGTGGAGCTTTATAGGGAGTGCTACGAGATGGCAGTACCATCAGATCAGGTGATGAACGGTGAGCCAGAGCTGAGAGCAGCTTTTATAGCACATGTTGGTACTCAGAGTATTAACACACAAATGGAAATAGTACAAGGAAAACTGAGACTTGGAAGAAAAACGTATTCGGGATTTTCCGATTGGCTAAGTTACACTAAAAAAATGACAGTTGAAATTGATAATAGATTGTCAGAGTCTGAAAGCCAGAATACCATGAAAATTGACAGTCTGGAGGGTTCATACGAGTTACTGCGTTCACTGCAGGATTTACTTGTACCGATTGCAGATTACGGAATTCCTGAGTTAGATCAGTACACACCAATACTGAGACATAGATTGGTTGTAGTAGTTGGTAAGGAAAATATAGGTAAGACAAAGTTTGCAATAGATAAAGCTGTAAATGTTATTATGGCTGGCGGTAAAGTTGCATATATGTGTGGTGAGTCAGTAAAGGCGAGTATTTTTGCAGATGTTATGATTAATTTTATCTACAAGACGTACGGGATAATAATTAGACCAGAGCATTTGACAGCCCCAGAAGCGTGCCCGGATGATGTACGTAAGATGATAGGTATGTCAGTTGATCTTATGGTCACAAATGGTAGTCTGGTGTTGTGTGACGCTTTTAATTATGCAACTTTGCAATCAGAGATGGAAAATCTTTATGACCAAACGAAGTTCGATATGATAGTAATAGATCATAGCTGTGCGTTAGTCGGGACATACGGGGATGGATCACTAAGTGCAAAAGTGGAGCATCTAGCATACGTTTGTCGTGACTTTAAGAAGAAATTTCCTGTGTGTGTGATGGTAACTTCACATCCATCGAGTCTTGCGAAAGATTCAGCCAAAAAAGGTAATGCAACACAGGACTCACCAACAAAGGGTTCACAGAATCTTTCAACTGAAGCAGATGAGGTACTGTACTTGAGAGATAATGAGACGTTAATAAAACAGAATCTTATTCTTTTGGAAAATACGAAGCGTAGAAATGCTGGTAGAATTGTGGAGCCGGTAATTTTACAGAAGAAGTTTGAAGTAAATGCATTTATCTATGATGCGTCATTACAAAAAGGAGAGTCAAAGTTAGGACTGGAGAGAGAACAGGCTTTGGATGATTTAGATAAGATGTTAGGAACAGATGAAGATGATGAGGATAACGAAATTTATAATTTAAATTAGGAGGGTTAGATGAATAAAGTGAAAATGCTTACAGTTGTGCCGACGACGCTTGCAGTACAACTTATGCAGAAAAAGCGTATTACAGACTATAATACTCTTCCGCAGATTAATAAAGATGTTATGCGGGTGATCAAAGAGATTATGGCTCAAAGAGTAGGTTATGAGAATTTACCTATGGCGTGCTTGAGTGGTATCCCTAACTCAACAGAGGTAAGTGGGGAGAGTGTTCTTTCAGTTTTACCAATGAACAGTAGAAACAGTGTAATCTTTCAGTTAGAGATGCCAGATGATATGATTCTTTCAATTTCCTTTAGCACTCTTTTGGATATTTCTAATCAGGCAAATGAGATCAACGATCCACAGTCATCAGAGTTTGATTTTTTGTGTCAGGATTTGGAAGATGCAATGGTGCTCGGATTTGATTCAAGTCTGGATGATCCTGTCAGCTTTGTACCATTTTTAGCTCTGGATAAATGTAAATGTCTTGTGCAGATCACAGATGAGATCAAGGATGAGGATTTACATATGGATGCTGTGACAGAAGTTTCCTTAAGAGCTTTAACATCTTTTAACGGTGGCAATTAGTGAGAATAGTTTATAGGAGTTGAATGATGATTAGTAAAGCAATATTGTTAGCGCATTGGAAAGAGTTTGTAGTTGTTGTAATTATGCTTTTGCTTTTGCGATACGTGAGAAAGAAGACTGTAAAGGTTTTGGCAGTTGGAGTTGGATTATATTTTATAATTACGTATTTGCTGCCAGTACTGGATAAATTGTTGCTGCAGTTAGTATAACTACAATAGTGTAGATATAAAAGTGGGATGTCTAAAATAGACATCCCACTTTCAATTCAGGAGGATTTTAATATGTTGAAAAAAGTGACATCTTTTGGTGTGGAGAGTAATGAAATGGGAGATGCAAATAAACTTAACAAGATTAGTACAGAGAATAATAAAGTGCGTCCAGTTTTCGGTATTGATCTTGGTACAACAAATTCAGCAATCAGTGTTATTGCCAGAGGGAAAGATCCAGAGACCATCGAATTAACTGAGGGCAGACTTACGATGCCAAGTTGTGTACTGTACCATAATGGTAAATTTATTGTTGGAAAAAAGGCTTATGAGCAGAGATATAAAAGTAATGCAGTTTACAGTGTAAAGAGACTTATGCAGAATCCAACTGCGAAAGTGAAGGTTGAAGATGGTGGAAAAATTTATGAGTTTACACCAGCAGAGATTTCGGCAGAGATTTTAAAAGGATTAGTGGCTGAGACAAAGGGTATGTACGGGGAAGTAAAAGATGTAGTAGTAACCGTACCAGCATACTTTGATCAGAATGGTGTTAATGCTACTAGAGAAGCGTGTGAGCTGGCAGGACTTAATTTAATAGGTATCGCTAACGAGCCGACAGCAGCATCTTTGTGTTATGAGTTAAAGCCTGAAGATGGGAACTCAAAAGATGTTTTAGTATATGATCTCGGCGGAGGAACATTTGATGTAACAATTATTCGTATTCAGGATTTAAAAGGACAGCAGAGTTTCGATGATATCTATGGTGATGACGATGAAGATGATGACAACCAGGGATTAAGCGAAAAGAGTACAATGAACTCCAAAGCAGTAAGTACTCTTGGTATCAGCGGTGATACTCATTTAGGTGGGGATGACTACGATAAGATTTTATTACGTATTCTTGGAAAGAGGTTAAAAGAGTACGGAGTGTGTCTTTCTAAGTTCACAAAAGAGTACAAAGAGGAGCTGTTACTGCGTCTTGAGAAATATAAAAAAGGCGATCCAATGGCATATTATCAGGTTTCAATCAATACAGTAGATGTCGACGGGGTAAAGCATGATTTACTCGTTCCATTGACAAAGGATGATTTCAAGCTTGCTGCTGAAATTCTTTTTAAAAAGACAAGTGATATTATTGATAAGTTACTTGCAGAAACGAAGAATAACGTTGATTCAATCGTGCTTACTGGTGGTTCAACAAAGAGTTATTGGATCAGAGAAGAAATTAAAAACTATTACAAGCAGTACGATGTAAATGATGCTTTAAGTCCGGATCTTTCCGTTTCACAAGGTGCTGCTATTCAGGGGTACGTCACGAAATTTGGTGATGAGAGCGTACAGATTTATGACATTCTTCCTTTAACAATTGGTATTTTGTCTGACAATAGAGTCAAGAGTTTTATACCAAAGTCAACACCGTTACCTGTTGTGAAGACAATGATTTTTACAACAGATAGGGATAATCAGACAGATGTTGGTGTAGAGCTTTTTCAGGGAGATTCCAAGTTCAAAGATGAGTGTGTATCACTTGGCGTGATCAATATTTCAGGTATTAAAAAATGCCCAGCAGGTGTACCAGATCTTAGAGTAACAATTTCTATCACTGCTGATAGACTTATGAAGTGTACAGCAACGATTGATGGGATCGAGAAAGAAATTATATTAAACTTGGCAGGAGAATCTGCAAATACAGATTCTGGTAAAATCAGAAGAACAGATAAAACCAGAACACTTGAATCTTTGAAAAGATCGTTAGATCTTATGACTGCTGAGGATGCAGCAGTTTATAAAGAAATGTTAAAGGATTGCGAAGATAACGGAAAAACGACAATAGATGATCTGAAAGAATTTTTACGCAAACATAGAGAGAAGAAAGTCGATGCAGATTGATAAAGAAAAAGTTGAAAAAGTTGTGGCTGCTATAGATAATTTAGCAGCCACAGGGAATGGTTACACGTTCGACGAGTTTTGTAGAGAACATAAGTTGTATAACGACAGCGATAGAGTCAGAGTAGATGGTATTTTTATGTGCTGTCCTTTTCATAATGACAAAAAGCCATCATGTTTGATAAGTGAAGAGAAGCGTATATTTAACTGCTTTGGTTGTGGGGCACGTGGTAATTATATTTCATTTGTAACGGAATATCATAAGGAATTACTCGGTGAAGATACTTCCTATTATAAGGTGTTGAATGAAATACTCAGAAAAGACAGCAGAATTCAAGCAAAGGTTGGTTTTAGTAGTATTTACAAGAAAGAACATACAAGTGTTAGTGGCTTAAAACCACTAGCATTTGATTCTTTTAAAGCAAGACAGATAGAAATTGGATATCCTGAACTTGCAACAATGATGCTGCAAAAAGGATGTACTTTGCAGCAGAAGAAATATGCAATTGTGCTTATGCAAAAAGGATTAAACGCTAATACAATTAAAAAAGAGGTGTTTGATATGAATAACGAAAATAATAGTACAAATGGTACACTTTCAAATATTTCAAGACAATATTCCATGGAAGAATTAAGCAAGGAAGAGTGAGGTTTAATACATGAATACAGTAACATGTATAATCGTTGATCGTCAGATACATAAATACAAAATAGTACGTAAAACAGATATGAAAACATTCAATATGAATCTAGGAAGTGGAAGAACTTGGAAGTTAGGTATAGATCCGGCTTCACATTTTACAGGCTTAGCTTTAATAGACAGTGAGACAAGATACGTAGTACTTTTAGACTGCGCTAGGGATAAGTGTCTGATGCCAGATGATTTCTATCAGGAGCTATTTTTATTAATTAAAAGATTAGTGAAAAATCAGAAAATTGAGAGAGTAGTGAATGAGAAGCCGTTCGTCAAAAATGGCTATTCTAGGGCAAGTGAAGTACTTTTGAAACTTCGTGGAAAGATCGAGGATTGGGTAAAGACAATACCTGAGTTGGTAGCCGGAGAGTTTGTACAGATTAATGTGAATGTTTGGAAGTCAAGAGTGATTGACAAATCCAAAGGTTCAAATAGATTTAATCAGAAAGGCGCTGTAGCAGAAGATTTGATCGATCTGATTCCTGAATTAGGTAATTATTACAATTTAGGAATAGGAGGAGATTTGGATTCGTTTGATGCCTTAGGTGCAATACTTGGATATCAGAAATATGCATACACGCCAGAAGGTTATAAAAAGATCTGTGGAGAAAAAGAAAAAAGTCACTACAGTTTGGTCGGTTATAAATGGATTGATGGCAATGCTATGGATCAGGATTTTTTAGCAGGATGGTTAGGTGAAGCTTTTAGTTTGGTGAAACCAGTACTTTTGGAATACAATACGGAGTATTCATTCATTGAAAATGTGATGATGGCTTCAACGAATAATGATGCAGTTATAACGATGTTGCCGCAGGCAGAATTGCAGCAATTTCAGTGGAAGTTCAATATAGATATCACAGAAAAGAATAAAGTGATGATTGCTCTGATACTTCGAACAGGGCATTATCCAAAATCAGTAATTGATTATATTACAAAAAGATTTGATGGTATGTCTGAAAGGCTTGGTGGTGAATAAATATGGTGATACTTAGTGTGCTGCGAGTATTGCTTGAATTTATGTTAGCAGTAGCAGCTATAGCTTCATATAATTTTGGATCAGATTTGCTATGTGCAATGACAGGTTTGTACTTTTGGCCAGTAAAGCTCGTAGGCGGTTGCGCAAGTCTATCAGCCATGTGTTTTCTGTTAGAGAAGATAAAAGATGTTGTATACTTTCTGTTCAAAAGTTGCAATATTTGGATGCTAACACATAAGGATAGTAATTTGCGCAATGCTTCCAAAAATGTGGCATTAAATTGGAAAGAGATGGTTACAGTGGTTGCTTTAAATGCAGCAATTCGTAAAGCCTTGGAAGCAGTCTTACGGGATAAGAATTTTGAAAATATACCAAAAAGTATTCAAAATTTGGGAGATTCAAAATTAGGTCAGTTGAGTAAAAAGGTAGTTATAACAACAACGGATTATGCAGATGAGTGTGTGCTTGCCTGGTGCTATATGCATGATGATAAAGTTTTAAAGGAGTGTTTGAATGGTATAGCCACATTTATAAAAAATGCAGGAATACTTATGGTGACAGCGATTCCAAATATTGTTTTAGTGAATTTACTTAAAGGTGTTACAGCACTGGGATATGTTTGGTTGTACATTAATTATGTTGGTTTTGGTGTTATGACAATAATACCTGCATACGTTGGCTTGATCTATTTTAACAGAGCCTTTTACACAGCAATACTTGAACCGTTTATGATGGCTAGTGTTGTACACACATACGTTAAGCGTATACGTAAAGATACTGATACGAAAATGCAAGATGATCTTCTTGCAAAATTGGACGGAATAGCAGGTATAAGCGAGATCAAGTCATTAATTGGAGGTAGTAATTTTGACAAAAGCACAACTGAAGAGTGTAGTAATTCCGAAGATGAGTGAACAACTACAAAAATTGGGTTGGTATCCTGTAAGAAATAAAAAATCAGGATGCCTGTTCAAGAATGGATGCGTTCTTACTTTTGGATCAGAGTATCTCACAGAGACAAAATACGAGATTGGATGCGTGCCTGATGTAAAACATAATTACACAGAAAGTGATACAGTTACCAGGAACGGATGGATGATAGAAAAAGATGGATACTTACTTGCTATGGATAGTATACCAGCTAGTGTAGTTAAAGCACTGAGCACTGAGCAGTACTTTGAAGATCAAGTAATTTTAAGTTTACTGAAGAGAATCAATAGATACGCAGATATGAGTTACACAGAATTAGTCAATATTCGAATGAATAGACAATTGGTAGAGTCAATAGGAACTGCCAATATTTTACAGGAGTATAATGGTCAGTTACGTGATACAATGATGATTCGATGCTGTGAAGATTCAGACAAGTTGGAATCTGGTTACTATAAGATAGTGGCAGCAGATGATAATAGTATGACATTTGTGAAGCTTGAACAGAAAGAAGATTACACTTTGGTACTGAAAGGTGAGAAGATCAGATTAGCTACGTCAGAAATAGTTTCTCTCTTTAAAGGTGGTGTTGCAAAGGTAGCAGCCTTTGCAGCAGCGCGAGTACCTGTGTACAAAGAGTTGGTTGCAAAGGTTACTAGCTATGAATGTAAAAAGATTCCAAACGAGTTTTACAATCTTGGTCTAAGTAATAGACAATTGGAATTGCTTGGGTATGCAGTAAGTAAAGTAGCAAATGTTATACCGTTACTTGGGAAAAGCACAAGTTGTAGCTATGAATTTGCAGATGTGTTAGCAATGACCAGATGTGATTTGGGGAGACTGTTAGATAATACTGTATCTGTAGACTCTCAGAGTCTAATAACAAATATTCTAGTATCTGGTTTGAATTTAAATAGGTTCATAAGTGATGAGAAATCCGTTATTGATTCTGAAATGGTAAAGATGATGCTTTACGATTTCGAGAGGGATTTCGAAGATTTCAGAATAAGTAGTGGGTTGAATTATGCAGCTACGGATGTACAAAGTACAGAAGACGAAAAGTATGCAAAAATCATTTATTCATACGGTGAGGCAGAATCATCATTTTACAAAGGAATAGATGGCTACGCAGATTTTTACGGGAAAAGAAATGGAATTACAGACATAATAACAACAATAAAAGATAACGGTGTGAGGGATAAGACAGGCTATCATATTTTAATAGATAGTCTTGAACGCTCGAAAATCTTTGCATTTTTTGCAATACCTGGAGCAATGATAAATGATGCTGTTTGTTGGAATGATTTATTACAGAAATTTATTAATGAAGCACAGTATGTGGAGTGGTCTGCAGAGAATGGATTGATGCTTAAAACGATTTATGGAAATTTAGGAAGAGACGATAATGGAGTAATTTTCTTTTACAGCAATGGCAGACCAAGGTTAAGAAGCATTACATTAAAGGATAGTAAAGATGGATATGAAAAAACATTTTTCTATGGTGAAGATCTACTACTTTCTAATATTTGTAATATTAGTGGTTGTAGTTTTAAGTAGTAAGGTAAAAATGGATCAGTTTCATTATGAAACTGATTTTAACGATGATGGTGGGGATAGTTACGAGAGTTTGACATCCCCACTAGCTACAGCAATTAGTACGGACGATAGTAGTGTCGAGATAGTAAATAATTACAGAGTATACGTGAAGGATGGTGTGCATCTGCTAGTTGGAAGCGATAGTACCCTAGTAACATTCGATTACACAGGAACTGTAAAAATGGTGCTGAATGTGGAGTACTGTGATGGTACTATGAATCAGCTAAACTTCGAAAAAACAGAACTTGGAAGAGCGCATAGGATAGATGGAAATTTACAATCATTAGAGATAATGATTGATCCAATAAGCGACGAAAGTAAGGCATTAGTTGAGATAGATAATGCAGATGCTATAGTAGAAAAAGAATCTGCGAATACAATAAAGGCAAAAAAATCAGGTATTTTAGAATGCTGTGATGAGTACGGAACAGTGATTGACTCTTTAATAGTTAAAAAGGGTTGTGAATATGTGATAAATAAAAAAGTTGATTTGCTGACAATTTATTAGGTATCGGAGGAGAGAATGGAGACTGTAGACTTTTTTGAAAGATGCAATGAAATGATGTTTAACCTGAAAGACAGTAAAATTGGCACAGTTGAGTCTAATAAAATAGATAGATCAGATAAAGTTAAGAAAGCAACTGGATTTAACACGGAGGCTATTGATGAGTCAGAGGATGATGAGTTTGCAGAGTTTGCAGACACGAAAGAGAGTGCAGATGAATTTGCAGATGCAGGTATAGATGCAGGTATAGATGTAAGTATAGACGTGGAAGAAACTAGTACAGATGTAAGTGCAGATGTAGGTACAGAATCGTCAATCAAATTAATACAGTCGGTACCTGTTGAGTACGTTGTCAATAATTTGGATAATTTTATGGTATACGCAGTAACATACGTGGCACACGGCGATGTGAATGCAGTGCTAGATGTTTGGAACAAAAGTCATACAACAAATGGCAGTACCATAAATAATTTGGATGATTTTCTGGTTGCTTTTGCATACGAACACTTTGCTGTAGAACTCAATATTGCAGAAGTTCGATCAATTACAGTACAGGAGGTACAAGAAAGATTTCTGAAATCAATAAATCAAAATGAGGTTTCACAGCCGCTTGAGCCAGAAAAATATGAGACTGATGAAATTAGTGATAATAAGCTAAGTCAGGTAGAATTGCAGAATAAACGCAAATTTGCACTACTTTCAATGGTAGTTGGAAACAAGCACGACCTAGCAGGCAGCTTTAATAAATATGCTATGCAACTGCTTTTGTCAGTTTACAAATATCCGTTAAGATATGTGGCGGATGATATTGGCGATGTGATTTTATTTAAAACACCGGCAGGATTTAAGATAATGGACACAGTGCAGTTTTTGGCAGGCGATATGAAGGTTCCAAAATTTAAAGCATTAGCAGTACAAGAACTAAATGGGAAAGCGGGATTGTTATTTTATGAAGCAACAGATACGACGATAGATGCATTTATGGACTTTTCACAAAAATCAGAAAGCAGCTTTACAAAGTGGGCAAAAACAGGCATGCGTCTGAGTAAGGGGTGTGACAGGTGGAATCTTGTTAGATTAATTCATAGTATAAAAGATCAGAAAGCTAAGAAAAGATTGTTTTCTCTTTTCGATGTACCATTTTTAGATTACTGGAAGTTAGACAGAGCTATAAGTTATTGTCTGGATAAGTTTCCAGAGTTTAAAGATGTTATGCAAGGCGATGATGTAATTGAAAAATTGTTAATAATGTCTAAATATACACATATTGAAAGTAGAACTGTATTTTTACTTAGATTCTTAGAGGGTTATTTAGGACAAAAAGTTAACAATTCTATAAGAGATTTAAAGAAGATTGATTGTAGTAAGATAATAGTGAATATAGATGGCAAACGACAGATAATTGACTTAAGAAGTTTTATTGCAGGCATAACTGCTTACAAAGAACTGTACGGGACTAGATTGAAAATTCAAATAGAAAATAATGACGAAATTTGTGTAATTGCTTGAAATTAGTAAGAACTCCTAGACAGTGTTTAAAAAAATGCTGTCTAGGAGGTTTTATATGTATAGGGATGATTTATTCTACGAAGCGGTTAATGAAGTGAATGAGAAAAGAAAATTAGAGTTAGCTTACGATGTTTACTTTGCTAATCTGGGAATAACCGTTGAAATGATGAATTCATTACATGTAAGAAGTAGCTTGCGCGACGATTTTCTACAAGTTGCTTATCTTGCAATGGTTAAGAGCATACAAAGTTATGATAAGACGTCCGGGTTTTCAACGCTCTCTTATTATCGTATGTGTGTGAAGCATGAAGGTTACTTATTATGGCGTAAGTACATGAATGAATATTTAGAAGAAGAGAGTAGTTTAGATGCCGAATTATTAAAATCGGGAAATTATAAAAAAATGTACTCGATAGATGATGGTGTGATAAAACTGTTCATGAATGAATTTTTATGGGAGAGATTACATATCATCTTGTCGGAAGAGGATGCTACAATAGTCGAATTGAGATACTTAGAGAAGCAGACACTTAAAAAGATAGGAGAAATCTACGGAATAAGTGCTGAGAGAGTGAGACAGAGATTAATACTGTCTTACAATAAAATGAAAGTAGATCAGGGAGTAAGAGAAGTAGCATGTTTCTATAATTACAAAGTTTAGTGAAAGGATCGCAATTCTGCGATCCTTTTTCAATTTAAGAAAGAGAGGATAAGACTTTGACAAGAAAAGCAACAGGTTTTGACAGGTTACATGAAAAAGAGGCAAAGGAAGCGGCAAGGGCAGAAATGGAGTACAAAAGCGGGCAGAAGAACCTTAGTGAAGTTAGGGAAACTGCTCAACTGTTAGCAACATCTGCTTTGCGGGATGATTTAGTTTACCAGATTAACAATGGTAAGGAACTTGATTTTACTCCAAGAGTAAAGAGTCTTTTTAAAAAGCAGATCGATGATTTAATAAACCATAATGTAGTAAAGCTCGTAAAGGGTAATTACAAGTGCCTTATCTGCGGTGAAAAAGCAAAAAAGGGTGCTGTGATGCTGTGTGAAACAGACGGAAGTTCAAACGCTGTTTGTTTTGATTGTTTAACAAATAAGAACACATACAAAAGTGATAGCGGACTTGAATTTATTAAGGTACTCTAAATTGAAAATAGATCAAAACTTTAGAAAGTAAAAGTGTGGAGGTAGGGAATATGGTAGGGATTAAGTCTTACAGTGAGGATTCATTAGTAACCGACTTAACAGGTGAAATTGTTGAACCGGGTAAAAAGTTTCCTTATGTTGCATTGAAAAAAGGAGATATTATCAGTATTACAGAACCGTGTTCTGATGGAATTACTTACGCAGATGAGTTAACAAGTAATTCAAAAAATGTAGCAACGAGATTGCTTAAAACATACAAAAAAGGTAAAAGATCAGCAACAGTAGTTTACGTTGGTGAGAACTACGCTACAATTAGACTTACAGATTGTAGAAACGGCAACTGTGGTTGTGATTGGAATGTTGCACTTAATTCAGGGGAGTTCAAAGGAGTTTACTTACTTCGGAGGAGTGCATAATGGTACGGTATGCAGCAGCCTTTGACAATGATGAACCAGAGTTGAGTAGCGCATTACTCAGATATGCTGATATAAAAAAGTTGTGGGATCGAAGCTCAGTAGTTTTACGGAGATTTTTAGTTTCACAATTTTATGAGGTGAATGGTAGTCTGGATATTGATGTGCTTAGAGGTAATGTAGTTGGTCCGATACTTAACTATTTGGAGAAAGGTTGTACGGATATCGAAGTGGTAGAGATGTCGGAGTTTGACTTTAAAAACTACAAATACTTTGATGGTTCACTAAATGAGTTTCAGAGCTTTTGTGAAGAAAATCAGTTGGATAGTGAGGTTCCAGATTTTATCAGAGAAACGGCATTGCGAAATAAGTATGGAAAGCTCGATGTCTGTGCAAGCCTTGCAAGGCTTGAAAGAGAGTACGCAGATTATGTACCAGATTGGGCAGTAAGCTACACTGATACTATAGATTACTTCAAAAGATTAGGTAAACTGAAAAGCGTAGTTCAGTACAAATGGGCAAGAAAAGCCTTGGCTATGGTGAGCAGGGAAGATCTTGAGCTACTGGAGGATATCGGTGATGTATTTGTGCGGCTTGCTTTAGGTGGGAAAGGACTATTTGTTTTTAATCCTGGGAATGTGGTAGGTGTTACAGTTATTCTGAAGGAGAAGACACTTTGGTTTCCGAGTTATGAATGGAAATTAGTACGTGAGGTGATACAGAGTAGAGACTTTACTTTTTCAGTGAAAGAGATTAGAGGAGCTAGTAGCTTGATTATTGCAGAAAAAGGTAAAGAAATAATTCCTGTATGGATAGCTCTGAATAAAGATGCGGTCGATCCGGTAAAGGAGTACTTAGATTACGTTAACAGTGAACTTGGTACAAAATTTGATTTTGTACCAGAGAATTACTATACAGGTCTTTATTGTGCTATTAGTAATGTGATGTTACATAGATCGGATTGGCTGATATACTTAAAACTTTTTCCATTGTTAAAAGGATTGAAAATAAGAGCAGGGTGTTCTTTGCCACAGGCAATACTTAACAATTTTCCTAAACTGCAGTTAAAGGAAGATCGTAATCTTGCAATAGCAAAAGTTATGGTAGCTGAAAAAGAAAAGTCAGTAATACTGGCATACTTAGATGGAAGCTTAAAGGAGGCAGAGAAAGCAGGTGAACAAGTAAATGTTTGGGAGCAGAGTAAGGAGTGTAAGTCAGTTAGGGATCTTACTGATGTTGGTAGCGTTGTTGACTGGTTGCGGAGTAAACAACAAAGGCAGTAAAGAAGCTGCAGATGGCTCTGACGAAATAGAATATGGTGAAGTAATTGAATGGATAAAATCGACCGAAAGCGTTGATGAAAGGCAAGACAGTCCAATTTACAATGTGGATAGTAGTCTGCCATTGCTCTATGATGGAAAGAATTTTGGAACAGTGAAGATCAACTGGATTCAGAAAATCAATATTCCAGATTTCTATAATGCGGCAGCGAGTACGGCTGGGATAGATTACAGTTACACAATTAATTTACATGTTAACTTTAATTCGTTGGATTCCGATAGACAAGTAATACTCACATTTACACCAGCTATGAAAGATAAAAATAATACAGTAGTTGGTAAAGAGTGCAGTGTTGGTTGGACAGGATTTGCAAAAACAGCACAGCTGTATGATGAAACGACAGAGGCAGATATTGAAATTGGTTTGCAACCTGAAAAGTCTGTAGAAGATACAGACACATTGGAATTGGGGATAAAAGACAATAAAGGCAGAGTATACGATACGATAGAGCTAAATGCTGAGAGTTTGCAAAATGCAGAAGAAGTAAACACTTCAATAGCTACAGACAGTAAATCTATTGAATCGGTGAATGGGGCAGTTGTGTCAGTTGGTGTAGATGATGTGACAATTAACACAGTAAAGAATAGTCAAGATGATGTAGAAGGGAAGTACTATGATTTGGATTGTAGTGTGAGATACGATAGTGCACCAACCAATCAGAGGGAAGACGCGATGTTTGATTCATCCGATAATAACAGATTGAGAACAAAGGTTGTTTTCGGGGTAGTTTCAGATGTGGATGACACAATAGGTTATGATAGTTTTCCAGATGTGACAAGGCAGGTGTACAGTGATGATGATTTCTACTTTGATAGTTATGTAGAGACAAAATTCAAGAAAATAGATCCCGGTCAGACTTTTACATTTACAACAAATAGAGAAGTGCCGGCAACAACAGGATCGCCAAAATACGTGCGGGTTCAATTTGAATTTCCTGAAGAAGCAAATTCAAGAAGTCTTGAAGAGATGCGGTATTTTAATGGAAGATTCTGTGTGATACAGAAAGAAATTACTACGAGACAACTTCAACCAACTCCTGAGAATGAATAGAAAGGTTGTGGTTAAGTAGATGAAAAAGAAATTGATGATAGGAATAATAGTAGCAATTAGTATGTCTGCTATTGGGTGTGGAAAGGACGTAAACAAATTACAGGCTGATGAAGCAATACAAAAATATTTAGAAAGTGATTCCGGTGATGATCTTTTAAATAAAATAAAAAAGAAGGTAGTAATTGCTGATTTTGAAGGTGAAGAAGGTACTTACGAGGTTAGTCTGAATGTCCCGGATCTTGATACAATGACAAATATTGCTAAAAACGATTCAACCGGATTTTGCTCAGAGTACCAAATGCTGAAATTGGAAAAGTGTACAGATGAAGAATCCAAGCAATTTGTTAAGCAGTACTTTGCCAAGATTTTAGGAACAACGAGTTGTGGGGCAAAACAGATGACACTGAAAGTAAATGGTGAGAATGTAGATGCATCAGAGCTTGAAAAATATGTGCTGATGTATGATTACGATGGCGTTTTGAGTGGCTTGTACTCAGATAGTTCTACAGTGGAAATTGGGAACTTGGATACAGAGCTTGCTCAAGATTCCATTAAGATGATCAAGACGTCAGATACATTTATGTTTACGAAAGATAAAAAGACATTTCAGGTATCAAATGTCGTGGTAAAAGAAGGGTCAGATGCTGTGCAAGAAATTAATAAATTAAGCACAGCTAATAACTTTAAAAAAGGCGAAGGTAAATGCTATTATTTAACGTACGATATAACTAACCTAGCAAGTGAAAGTTGTTTGATAAAGAATGGATTTGCAATGGTAAGTGATGGTACTGTAATAGAGTTAAAATCAGATGTTACGGGATTGAAGATAGTTAACAAGATTGATTCAGGTGAAACAAAACAATTTTCGTGTTTTGTAGCGGGACCTGACAATAGTGAACTGTATTGGTTGAGTACCAGAAACGGTAAAGGTACCAATGGGAGTTATACTTTTAATGTTGTACTGTAGTAAGTGAAGTCACTTGTTATAATGTGCAACAAGTGACTTCACTAATACGGTTGGAGGTATAACTATGAGCGAGAAGATTTTAATTTATGTGGATGCTGAAAATTGTTCAGTTGCAAAATTCGATCAGTTTGTCGAGGAGAGTAGCAAGGATTTTGATTGCCATGAATATGTCGTGATTGGCAAGTTTTATGGCAATCATAGTGTTCTTGGGGAAATTGCTGTAAGATGTATGCAGGAAGGTTATGAGTACGTAGATACTTTTATGATGAATACATCGAACAAGAATGTAACAGATATGAAAATAGTTGTGGATTGTATAACGGATGTTACAACCGTTTACAAAAATGAAGTCGAGATAGTATACGTGGTGTCATCAGATCATGATTTTATGCCATTAGCTTACAAGTTAAAGAGTTTAAAGTGTAAAGTGGTGATGCCATTTTTGAGTGAGTCATTGGCTTATAAAACGTGTACTGATTTGTCAAAGTTTTTAACTGACAATGGATACGATAGGATAGTCCGAGATAGAATTATGGATAAACCATACGATATAATCAAGGATTTAGCTGGAAATGATTTTAATGATGAAATAATAGAATCATTTATCAACAAGAAGAAGAAAAAGATTGCTTATTATTTAGCAGATTTACTTGGGTTAGATGTTGCTAATGATGTGCTAAAAATAGATGCAATGGAAGTTTCATATGAGGCAATACGCAAAATAGTAGATTTGGGAAAAATAAAAAATATTGCATTATTTCAAATCTATACAAGCAAAATGTATGGGTTATTGTTACCAATGCGTACAACAGAAAGTTTACTTGGAGGTGAATGTGATTGGCAAGAGCAACAGGTTTCGATAGTTTAAAAAATGAAGAGAACAAAGAAATAAAATCTGAAAAAATGGATAGGGATGTTGTAGAGATCAAAAAGGCTGTTGGATTTGGTGATAGTACAGAAGAGAGTAGTCAACCAGTCGAGAAAGCTATAGAGCAGAAAGAAGTAAGTTGTGAGAATGTGGAAGAAGATGTAGAAGAGGATGCAGAAGAGGTGGTAAAGCTTGCAACACTTTCTATGCAGGAATCAAGAAAATTAAGAGATAAATACAAAAATGAAGAACACACAGTCGAAGATGCTGTGAAAGAGGAAGAAAATTCCAAAGCAAAAGAAGAGGCTCTGGAAGCAACAAAAGAAGTGACTCCGAAAGTAGATAAAGATCATTCAGTGATTAACGAAATAATAGAAGATTCTGATAATAGCAATAGTGGTAGATTAAGTTCACTGTGGAAGAAATTCTCTGCCGCAGCTAATGAATTTAATGAGCATCCTCTCAGGGTTTCTTCCAGAGTACTTGGTACAATGATTGCGAGTAGATTTAGAAAGCGCGGACTTAAAAAAATTAAGAAGCGAGGTGCAGAAATAATTTCAGGTGATTTCACATTAATAAAGTCTGGTAATGCATTGTTAGTGTGGAAATACAATGGAGCAAATGCAAATGTGGTTGTTCCTGCGACTGTAGGAAATCTGCCTGTGATAGCGATACATCCAAATGCGTTTACAAATAATTTATTGAGTGGTGGACCACTTATGTCATTTTCTACTAGATCTATTGCAGCAGTACTTAAAGGTAATACACTGGAAAGTGTGAATACTTTTGACTTAGCAAATAGCATGTCAGGTATAAAATCAGTAAAGTTACCAAACACTCTTCGATCGATTTACGAGGGAACATTTTCATGGTGTAAATCAATCGAAGAAATAGTAGTACCTGAGAGTGTTGTTTCATGCTCAGTGATGGCATTTAATTTAAGTGGTGTGAAACGAATAATTTTCAATGGTAGTATACCGTCTAATTTCAAGCCAGACAAGTTTAATGGGGAAATTTGGAGTAGGTATGAAAAGTAGATGGGCAGATTATTGTATTGCTTTTGTACTTGGGTGCTTAGCATTTTTGCTTTGCGATACAGGTAGCATTGGATACGAAAAAGATGTGATTGCAAAAAACGATGCACATGTAGTTGAGTTAAAAAATGTGAAAGCGCCTGAGTACAAAGAAGACTTTGCTACATTAGATGTTGGTGACAAAAGCTTGATAGTTTACTGGGCTATCGGAATTTCCAATGCTTCCAATTTTATGTGGTATAACTCAGGGTATCCGGGATTTGATTACCCAATGGTTATTGAGATTTGTAAAGAATCTATCAATTACTTTAAGGATGAGAATTATGTGAATTTGACAACTCAGTGGGGGAATTATTCATACAAGAAGATACTAGATGGGTTTGCCTACAAAGAAAGTGATAATTTGGTTGACAAGAATACTGGTAATCCAGTGATTAATTTTGGAAAGATAGGAGAGGATCTAGTAGTCTGGGATAAGACTTCACAAATATATTATGTTTATGAGAAAAAGAAAGGTACGACGATTCAAATTTAGTGTAGTAGTGGTGGCAGTAGTAGCAGTAGTTGGTATGACTATGGCATACCTATTTCCATTAAATGTTGTCGATGGTAGATCAATGTTACCAACGCTTTGTCCAGGAGATGTAATTCTGACTAGCAGATTATCAAAGGTGAACAGAGGAGATATTGTAGTTGGTTTTCTTAATTACGATGCAAAAAAAGAATTAGTAGTTAAAAGGGTATTGGCAGTTGAAGGAGATACCATAGAGATTCAAAAAGATAAAGTGATTGTTAATGATAGGATAGTTTACGAAGATTACACACTTGATGCAACAATGAAACAGACAATGAAAGAGACAACAGTGGAGACTGGAAAGTTATTTGTACTTGGTGATAATAGAAATGACAGTTGTGATAGCAGAAGCGCAGGGTGTATGAACGCAGATGAGTGTATAGGGGTAGTGAAAAGAGTGATTAGTACAGCACACTAGGTGTTGGGCGTAAGCCTAATAAACTAGGAGGTGATTGTATGAGTCAATCAAAATACTATAACAACTTGGATCTGGATCTGTACACAGAAATGCTATACCTGGTGAATGGAGAGAATAGCTTTGGGTTAGCGCGAGAGGATTACCCTGTAGGTATGCTGCACACAGAATTTTGTAATTGCTTGAGCAATTTTGAGAAATACTCTGTTTTAGAGAAACGGGCGATTGCATTGGCAGTAATGGGAACTGAATTTGAAACTGAAGAGATGAACAACGCTGTACTTGATATGGCTGTTAATGGGAATGATGTAATTGCAAGAATCGCATACGTGAGGTCAAGATTTGCAATTCCAGAGTTTAGGCAAAAGATAATTCAGTTAATTTTGAACACGAAATACAAAACAATCGAAGATGTTGTATTGACTGTGCTTTCTATTGATCCGGACAATACATTTGGTAGTGAGGCTTTACTAATTCAGTTGATCGAAGAACTGAAAGGTAACACTGATTTTATTGTTGCTAATAAAAGTTGTTTTAAACTGTTATTAGATTGGAATGAGAAATCAACAATGAAAGTAGATTTGCTTGTTCTATTGAATACTGCAATTGCTAATGTTCCTGACAGTGATTCCGCAATAGTTTGCGAACTTTTATGGCATGGTTTTCTGTACAAGGATGTATTGCGAATTGCAGTGACAATGAGAAAATACGATAAGCGTTACACACGTGGTTATAGGAAAACTGAGAAAGCAGAGAATAATTTAAAAGTTGAGTTGGCACAATCATTTAAAGCTTGGAGTGATAGTGAAAAGGAATTGATCAGAGAATTCAGAACGCTTAATAGTAGGATATTTGCCACAAAAAATTATGTGTGGTTTCATGATAATATTGAATTTAGACTGCCGGAGTTACAGCTTAATTTGAAAGATAAGCGTTCAATATTTAAAAAGGTAGAGTGCCTTACCGATTTAGAAAGATGTGTGCTTGCAATAAAAAATGATTTAAATAGGGATCAAGCAGGAGTTTTGGGTATAAAGTTTTCAGAATGGAGTAAATATGCACAAACCCTTTTTGATCGTTACAATTATGATGGATCATTAAAGCCGGTTGATAGTACATTTTTACTGAATAGTGTTGAATACAAAGATCTTACAGATAGTCCGGAAGATTATAAAATTCTTGCAGCAATGATTGAAATGAATAGTCTTCCAACGAGTGAATACACAGTTGATTTAGCAAATAGAATTTTACCATACTCACAGGAAAGCTATTTGAGTATTATGGAATTTCTTTACGATAGTGATGAACTAACACCTGAACAGATACAAGAGTACGAAGAGCTATACTATGCGAGTGATAGTGCTGAGTATGACTATGATGCCAAACTTGCCTTTTACGATGAAAAAGGTAGTAGCAGTGAAAGTAGCTTGGGATCAAGAGCTATTTGGCAATTACTAAATGAGACAGTTGAAGATAAACAGCAAGTTTATGATGTTTTAAAAAATACAAAAATTCATCAGTACGATGTGGAAAAATTTATTAGAGCAGGAAGAGTGCTTACTTCTCTGGTAAAGTACGAAAAATTCACAACAGAGAAGGATGAAGAAACAACACAGATGCTAAATCTTGCAAGTAATACAAGATTTAGAGATTTTACTGGTTTGACACTGAAGCAATGCTACAATGGATTGAATACGGCAGCAAAGTTGCAATATGCATATAATAATGTGGTGTATGAACAGCGAGAAGTTTATGAAAATGTTATGCCTAATGTTATGAGAGATTGGGTATTGACTGGATCACCAATAGCCACAATGAGAGAGAAAGTATCCATAAGTAGTGCTTTGGGATTAACAAAAGATCAAGAAGAAGAATGGCTTTCAAAAATAACAAAAGATATGTGTGATGCAAACAGTGTTACCTGTATGAGTTTGACAATCGGGAGATTAGATAACGAACTTTGTGTACTGGCAAGTATTGGGGTTATAAATCTGGAAGGCGAAAAGACAGGTGGTATTGAATTGCCCGTTTGGGTATTAGATGATACTGGGATACAAAAGGATGTTGTGGTAACTGGCTTGGCTTTTGGAAATCCAATGAGTGTACAAGGGTTGCCAGAGATTTATTGTGATACAAAAATACAGTTAACACTTAGAAAAGTTAACTAACAAACTATTGACTACTATTTATGAAGTGCTGTAAAATAGTAGTCAATTTTTTATTTTTATTGGGGGTCTTATGAACACAAGATATATCGAATTGAAGATTAATGAATTGATAGAAATGGGTTTAGTAAAGCGTAGTATAAAACCATATTTATTACAGAATTTAGAGAAAGTTTCTGAAATGTGTAGGGCAAAAGAAATAACACCCAGAACACCAAATTTTATGAATAAGCTTGCAGATGTCTGCAATACAGTAGGTGTAATTGTGTCATACTCTTTTAAAGAGGCAATGAAGAAAAATGGCTGTACTGATGCCGAACAATTTATGAATGAGTATTGGTTTCAGTCAGTACATATTTCAAATGTAAATAAAAGTGCATGCACCTTAAAACTTAGTGATTTGTACAAGATTTGTGGCAGTGTGGAATTTTTTGATACATGCACTGATAAGGGACCAGAGGATTACTTACATGGAAATTTCACAGATGATGAATTAGGGATGCTACTGAATGTAGCAGAAGGTTTAGATGTCGAGTATGTACTGGATAGTTTGCCAGAGGATGAAACACAAAATGAAGTAGAAAAAGTAAAGACCTCAGTAGTGAGTGATGAAAAGATCAATGATGATGCTGTAGATGTCAATGCTACTAATAAGCATGGGGCTGTCTTAGAAGAGGTTTCTCGAATGTTTGATGAAATTACATCAGCCGATACAATTCGTACACAATCAGAGATAATTAATGAATTAAATGAAGAGACTGAGACAGCCTTAAATGAATTGTATAAAAAAATGATTGGTAATGCTTTTTGTGGTAAAAGAGAGACAATAGCAACAGCAGATGAGTTAGTAGATGCAGAGCAAATAGCAGAGTTTCTTGAAAAGCAAGGATTTACAGTACAGTGCAATGATATGGTAGTGGTGAAGACTACAGTAAAGTGTGAGATTAATGAAGGCTACAAAGAATCCGATTTGCAAAAAATGGCAGAGTTGCCAAATGCCGTTAATTTGGCAGTTATAGCAGATTGCTGTAAATACTGTATTAAACCTGCAATCTTGAAAAAAGTTATAGCAGATGTGATCGATGCTCTTTACAGAGTTACGATAAAAGATACAAGAATTGTAATGCAAAAGGTTGAGACTATTACAGATGCATACAGTGAGCTGTACGCTGCGCTGATTAGCAAGGGATTTAGCGTGGCAAACTATCAATGTTATTTTGTGATAAGGTGGTGATTTTTATGCAATGTAATCTGGTTAGTGTACTTGCTGAAAAGACAAGAACGGCTTTTCAGAGATTAGGTATTTGTTGTTGTGTGAGTTTACTGCTATTAACATTGACACAACTTTTAGTTAGTAAAATTATTGCAATTCTTTGGGCTGTAAGTGTTTTTATAATGGTTTGGTTTGCAATAGCGAATGTTTATTTCTTTTTGGTTGGACTGCTGGTCTGTTTTACCAATTTTGGATGGAAAAATAAAATGCCATCTAAATCTGTAAAAAGAGCACTTAAACTGAGTACAGATTGTAAATGCAGATACTGGTATGTACCTTTTTGTGGGTATTACTATGACGAAGAAGGGATTGGAAAATAATGAAAATTAAAGAATTGACAGATGGTTGGAGGGGTGATTTTAGAGCACTTGTAGCTTCTATTACTACGAAGCTAAAAAAGAATGGTGATGAGTACTACGATGTAGTGCTGATGGATAGTTCAGGAACTATCACTATGAAAGTTTGGGAACCATGTACGTTTAAGATATTAGTAAATCAAGTGGTGGAGGTAAAAGGTGCTACAGTGCAAGAATACAATGGTGTCTTGCAGATGGCAGGGAAGTCCTTCAGTGTGTGCGAAGATGCAAAACCAGAAGACTTTTTGCAAAGATCTGAATTTACGACTGAATCAATGTGGAAGGCTTTAGACACAGTGCTCAATAAGGTTGAGGATAAATACTGTAAAGAATTGATACAGGCTGTAAGAACAGATACAGATTTTGTAGAAAAATTCAGTAAGCATGGCGCAGGTAAGAAGGTGCATGGAGCATACATTGGTGGATTACTGGAACATACATTAAGGGTAGTTCAGATAGCATACAAGATAGCTTTGGTTTACGGAAATCTGAATACAGACTTGATAATCACATCAGCATTTTTTCATGATATAGGTAAGTTAAGGGAATTTTCAGAATTGCCAGCCAGTGAATATGGTGATGAAGGAAATTACTTAGGACATCTTGCAATAGGTGTCTTGGAAATAGAAAAACTGACAGCCAAAATACCAGATTTCCCAGAGGATGTAAAATTAAAAATTATGCATTGTATAGCATCCCATCATGGAAAACTTGAATTTGGTGCAATAAAATTACCAGCTATTCCTGAAGCTTTTGTGGTGAGCGAAGCAGATATGATTGATAGCAGATTAAATATTTTTGGTGAGAATACTATACAGGGAAAGTGGTCTGAAAAGAATTTTCTGTTAGGTACTGCAATTCATTCCGGAGGATTTGAATATGAACAGTAAAAATTTAATCTTAGAGGAGAGGAAAAAATGAAGCCTATTTTTGACAGAGATTGTATTCAGGTTGGGTGGTATGAACCATGTGACAAGAATGTTTTTGATAAAGAAATGCATTGGGTTGCATTTGTGTATAATGAGTATCTTTACTCTACATCTTTCAAATGGTTGGGTGCCATGATTGATGGAATTTTTGTTGATAAGAGTGGTGATCCAGTTTGTTGGTTGGAAGGAGGAAGTCTAAAGGGAGTATATAATTTGACTCCACCGGTGACATTTCCGGCAACGCATTTACGACCATTAACACCACTTCGTGAATTTACACAATTACGACCATTAACACCACTTCGTGAATTTACATCATTACGCGATTGGTCACCATTAAACTGGGATGAATACATAAATCCTAAATAAGTGCTATAAAGCTCGAGTAAGTTGATTTTGTGACAACAGACTTGAGCTTTATTTTATTTTAATCAGCATTCCTTTAGCTGTAATTCATTCCGGGGGGATTTGAATATGAACAATAAAAATTTAATCTTCATAGATTCTTCTGCAATACTGAATGAGATAGGTGAAAGTGTAACGGAGAAGATGCAGCAATACTGTGAAGATAATAATATCTGTGTATTTAACAAAAACAAGAAAGTACCTAAGAGGTGGGGCGGTTACTTATTTCCATTAAAATTAAGAAAATATACAAAAGAGGAAGTAGCAGCGTTTCATAAAGAGATAGCAAAGTTTTGTACAGATGAGAGATTAAGGGAGGTAGCAGATAGGTGTTATAAGGATACAAGACGTTTACGTAGAAAAGGAAAAGAAGTCAATGTTTGTGTTGGATTAGTGAAAGCGTGTAGAGATGTGAAGCATGCTGGTATTTTAATAGTATGGGAAAGGTAAATAAATGAGTGAGATTTGTAAATTGCCGGAGTGGGATGTTGTAAGTATCTCAAATGATGGAGAGGCAGTAATGGCTTCTGTTCTTGGTGAAGATCTTGTAATAGCAAAAGCAAGATCATTTACTAAAGTGGCTGATATGAAGAAAGTGAGATCAGCATATATCGATGCATTAAAGAGAGAAACTGAGGTTGGAAGTCTGTCTGTAGATGATTCAATAACAGTTGATGGACAAAATTGGTCAACACATTTTATTCAGATAGATCAGGGAGATGTGGAGTGTATTTTGTATGCGGACACATGTACTGTTGAGGATATTAACGTGTTAGAGATACAATTTTCTAGCCTTGAACAATACTTAGGATTTAAACCAAAGTTAGCTGAATTAGTAGCGGCTATTAATTTTCACGCTCTGCGCCGTGAATACGGAAGGATAGAGTACTTGGGTGTTGAGGTGAATGCAATCGCTGTTTCTAATTTAGTTTACGGTGGGTCAAATTCTGAGAACGTAATGTTTTTTACTGGAAAGAATCGATATATCACAGTAAGCGTTTCACCAGAATCGCACGGAAGTGCCCTGCAAAGGGAATTAGAGAAGAATAGATTAGAAAGTGTCACATCCAGAATTGTTGATGGAATTTTGTATACGAAATACTATGTACATAATAAAGCTGGGAAAGTAACCGGTATTCTCGAATTTGGTACGATAGAGAAGGATGGTGTCAGTATTGAAGTATTTGGGTACAGTAAAAGTGAATTGGATACATTTATAGTTAACGATATAAATTTGACGATAGGGGGTGTGGTAAGCAGTGCTAAGACGGAATAGACAATACAATAGGGATGATCGGTACAGTAGGAGAGAGTACGACCGTAGGGAAGATAGATACGATAGAAGAGAGTACGACAGGTACGAGGACGATAGAAGGTACAGACATGGCAGGTACGAGGACGAAGATTACGACTACAATCCACATGATACCATAACAGGTAGATTAATCGAAGGTATTTCAAACGCTTTTACGTCTAAGAAGAAGAAGGCAGTGAAGTGCGAAAATGTTACATTTGATTCCGCTAAAAAAACTGGTTCCTATAAAAATCTGAAAACGGGTGAGGTGATAAAATATGAAGATCCTTGATTTGGTTCAGATGTTTACACTGTTAGAGGATATTGAGAGATATGATGTAAGCACCTTTAGACATTGTGTACGTGTAAATTCTTTAGCAATGCAAATAGCAGACAACTTGGGGTTGAGTGAGACAGAAAAGCAGGATCTTTTTGTAGCAGCACTTTTGCATGATTATGGAAAGATTTTTATTCCTAAAAATCTTCTTTTTAAGTGTTCAAGAATGTCTAAATATGAATATGAAATAGCAAAGTTACATGTAACTTTGGGTACGGAATTTTTGAATGGATATGATTTTATTTCAAGTGAATCAATGGATGGTATTTCACAACATCATGAAAGACTTGATGGATCAGGATATCCAAAGGGTACAAAAGATATAAAAATACTAGGGAGAATACTAGGTGTAGCAGATGTTTTTGATGCTTTAACAAATGATAGATGCTATAAAGGGCCTTGCTCTGTAAAATACTCATGCGATGTAATACGTAAAGATGGAGGAATAAAATTTGATGAAAAAGTCATTGACAGTCTTGAGACTGTCGTCACTTCTAATCACATTATCGATGACAGTATGTTCACCATTATCAGAGAGAAGCATAATTAATGCAGCACCTGTGAGTGGTGTGACAGAAGCAGTAGCAGAAATTTACGAAGCAACTAATGAAACAAATGAGAAAGGGAAAGTAATTGGCGCCACAAAGGATAGCACAATCTATGAAGATAAAGCGTGCACAAAAGTAGAAAACAGAGTGTACACAAATCAGATTGTTCGAGCGTTGGAATTAGATCCAAATACAAATATTTACACAATACAGTACGGAAGTGATGTAGCTTACGTAAAAGCAGAAGATTTTGTAAGTGGTGATAAGCTTCTGAAATATGTGGTAGATAATCCAAATTGGTTTAAACGAAATGCGGTGATCACAGAAGATACTACAGCTTACGACTGGGTAACAGGTGGTAGTGCAGGCACTATAAAAAGTGGTGAAAAATATCAGATCTCTTCAGAAAGTGATAATTACTACACAGTGATCAGCACTAGTCTTGATAACGATGATAATGAAGTAAATACATTAATCAATGTTGATAAAGACAGCGCCAGATTGGAATACGATATAAGAGTAACTTCATACAGTGATGGTGATACAAAGGTAAGCACTGAGTCATTAGATGTGGTTGAACTTGCGTGTAGTTTAGTAGGGACATCATACGTTTGGGGTGGAACAGATCCTGCCACAGGTGTTGATTGTTCGGGGTTTGTACAATACGTTTATAAACAGTTTGGATATAGTTTACCAAGATGTTCTTGGCAACAGGCAGAGATAGGAACGAGAGTAAGTTTTGATGATTTAAAACCAGGAGATTTAATTTTCTATCAGAGGGGCTCAAGAATTGGGCATGTAACTATGTATATTGGGGATGGTCAGTGCGTGCAGGCTAGGAGTAGACATTATGGTGTATGCATAACGCCTTATGATTACTCAACGCCATTGTACGCTGTAAGAATTTTAAAATAAGGTGGTACAGGATATGAGGAAGAATGTTGCAGTTATAGTTACTGTGGTGTTAGCAGCATCACTGGCAACTACCACGGGGTACACGTGGTATAAGTACAAAGAGTTGAAAGCTGTGGATACAGAAAATGTTCAGACACTACAGCAGCAACTTTTAAGCAGAACAAGGAGCGGTTACTTGGCATTGACAAATATAAAAGCTGGAGATATCGTTACAGATTCAATGGTAGTTTTCGCATCAAATATAGTCTCAGATGTCACACAGGATAGATTTATAAATGCTGATGATATCGGTAAAACGGCAGCTACCAATATTGAAGCGGGTATGCCTGTTTATAAAAGTAATGTCACAGATGAGTCTCCAGATGCATTAAGAGAGCGTGAGTGCTCATTTATTTGGTTAAATTCAAATCTAAAAGATTATGATTTTGTGGATGTACGAATTCTTTTTCCAAATGGAGAGGATTATATAGTGGCAGCGAAGAAATCAATCTACGACACAAGAATACAGGTCAATGATGTATTCTTGCGTTTGACAGAAGAGGAAATTCAGCTTTTAGATGCAGCAATTGTAGATGCGAATATGCACAATGCTAAAATTTACGTAACAAAATATGTTAATCCGGAAATACAGGAAGCTTCTGAAGTTTCATACAGTCCGAGCAGTGATGTAATGCGAGTGATTGCAAATGATCCTAATATTGTGGATGTAAGTGCAAGCGCTTTAGCGGTTGATGCTCGTGCAGCAATGGATAAGCGTATGCAGCTTTTTGAAGAAGCGTACCCATCTTTTACATTGGATGAAAATGCAGGAACAAACTCAAATTATGATGAGCAATTTTTTAATGCAGAAAGTGAGGTAGTACAGTAGTGGCAAAAACATTAGGATTTGTTGGAATTGAAAGCTATGATGTGATGCTTACTTTGACCGCACTTTTAAAAGAGTTAGGATTGAGTGTAGCATTACAAGATTTATCATACGATAAAAGCTTGGTGTACTCAATTCCAGGATTAAATGACTGCGATGGTAGCAAAGTCTGTGAATGGCATGATTGCTTGGTTGCTGATGGAGAATATGATTTTCCAGAAACAGATTATTTGCTGATTTACTTCGGAAGAAATCTTAACAATACAGATCAGTGTGATGAAATCTATGCTGTTACGGATCAGCAAAAGCATAATATTGAATTCTTAAAGCAGTTAGAACTAAATGAGGACCAGTACCCTGTCGTAATTTACAGGCACTTTCAAACAAAGATAAAGAAAAGTTATGTGGCATATGAATTACAGTTTCTTGAATTAGAAGAAAATGCTTTGTTAGAGATGCTTGACACAGAGCAAACGATCGAAATGAAAGTTGCTATGCAGTACAATGTTGATAAGTGCATTCGCAAAGTTAGTCAGGATACACTGAATGTTTGTAAGTTTATAGTTGCAACAGACTTTTCAGAAAAGCAAGTGGAATCTGCAGTAAGAGTTGTTAAAAAGTTAGGAATGAGGTAGGAATATGATAGTAGCATTTTGGAGTCCATTTGCTGGATCTTCAACGTCTAGTACATTACTAGCGACAGCAATAGTGACAGCAGCGTCATGCAGAACGAGGTGTTCTGTGATGAGTTTGGGATACGATACAGAAAGTATATTTCCATATTTTATGCCAAATGAATCATCAGAGTTGCATTTATTTGAAAATACAGGTATAGATGCTCTTTTTAGAACTTCTAAAAATAAAGTTGCTACAGTCCAGGAAGTTGAGGACTGTTCTTTTTCTTTTTTGGAGAATAAGTTAAATGTTTTCACACAATCAAATGTAGCAACAGAAGTACTATACTATGATAATTTAAAAAGTGCAGTAGCAAATGTCTTTGAAGGTTTGAGGAACGCATATGCAGTAAGCTTTGTGGATACAGCTTCAGGAGTAAATAAGTACTCAAAAGAGGTATTAAATTTAGCAGATCTGGTTGTGATTTGTTTACCACAGACGCAATACAAAATTGATAAGTTCTTTAAAGATTACGATTTTAAAGGATCTAACGTGATGTATGCGATTGGTAATTACGACGATCGGCAGAAAACAAAAGCCTTCAAAATAATGATGCAATACACAGTAGGAAAAAAGTGTGGACAGGTGCTTACACTCCCAAATAATCCAGAGTATGCAGACAGTATGAATAACAGGGAAGCGATCAGGTACTTCTTGAGAAATATTGAGTGTACACAGAAAGATCCGAATTATCATTTTATCCAATCAAGTACGAAGATTGCTAAGGATATACTTAAGCGCTGTAAGATAAGTAGTACTGTTGGAGGTGAGTGATAAATGAATGTTGTTTTGATTTTAATACTGATACTTGGTTACATCTTGGTTGTGCACAAGATACTTTTTGGTAAGATGAGGAGTGACCTTGAATCTTTTGAGGAGAATACTTTAGATAAGTACTCAATAGAGTACTTAAAAGATAGTACAGTGCAGCTGCTTGATGACACGCTTCAGACAGATTATTCATCATTGAATCTGAATAAATATGAGCAGTTAAAGTGTGAACGTAACCAGGATAAACTGCGTCAGTGCTTGAAAACATGCTCATGTGGAGATTTACTCGCAAAACAGTACGTAAAAGATTTTATAGCCGATCTTTTACAGAGAAAATTAAATATAACTGAGACTACGATTAATAGTGTAATTCCTTTCACTGAGGAGGATAAACTGTCAGTTATTGATAAGTTTGAAATACTGATTTATCTATACGAACGCAAGTACGATGCAGAAGGATTTTCAATGTTTATACTTGAGAATAGTTTGAATGATCCGCATGGGGATGGCAGTGCGCTTCACTATGTAGTCGTAGATAGTGATATATGTGATGTATTTACGAAGATGCATGATAAAGTTGAGAGTTTATCTTTTTATGATAAGCTCTCAATTTTGACTCAGAGAGTTTATGAGCTGTCCTACGGCTTAGGCGCAATTGATACAATTAGATATATGAATATCGATGGTTTCAATGCAGGTACATCAGGAATCCCGGATACAATGTACTTGGATGGTGAATTAAGTAAGTTAGTGCTTTCACCTATAGACAGTAGCTTGCCATTGTTTTCCTTTAATGCTATTTGGGCAATGTTTCATGGTGTTCAAATTAATTTACGATTTTTGGGATTTGAATCCCAAAAAGAACTTGTTAGAGTTTGTAAACGTATTTACAAATACAATAATCCAGGTGCTCTGGATGCTGCACATCCTAAAATTGTAAACTTTACAAAGGATGGGTGTCGTATTACTGTAGCAAGACCACCTATGGCAGAGTCATGGATGTTTTTCTTACGTAAGTTTGGATCAGCACCACGAACACTGAAAAACAGTTATCCATACAAGGGATTAGAAAAACTTATAGAAACAATTAAGTGGATTGTACTTGGAAATATGAACATAGCTGTAACAGGAGGACAGGGTTGTGGTAAAACATCATTTCTGAAAATGCTTCCTGCATTTATGAGAGCTACAGAAGCCCTGCGAGTACAGGAGATGGCGTTCGAGACAGAGCTTAGAAAGTCATACCCTTACATGAATATTGCAACATTTGCAGAGACGCTGACAGTTTCAGCCGAAGAAGAAATTGAGTTTTCAAGAAAGTCAGATGGTACTGCAAGTATGTTCGGTGAAATTGCACAAGCAGCCGTAGCAGCTTTAGCTATTCAGATGGGACAGGTTGGTGCCGGACAGATTTACTTTACGAACCATGCAATTACAACAAGCGATCTGGTGGAATATTTTCGAGATGCTCTGATAGAGAAATCAGGATACACAAATGAGAAGTTAGTGGAAGAATTAGTTTCGAAAGTAATCAATTTTGACATTCATCTTGTTAATATAGGTGGTAAACGTATTCTGGAGAGAATCACAATGATTGAGCCATTAGTTGGTGCAGAATACCCAGAAGATGTTGATGATGCCCGTAAGGAATACTATTACAGACAGACAGATAGACCTGTCTTCAGGGCGATTGATATCCTGCAGTTTAAGAATGACGAGTTTGTTTACTGTAATAGTTTAAGTAAAGATATGATTACAAAATTAGAACATTCTTTACGCGATTTTGAGATACCGGAGTTTAGAGACTGGATTAAAAGAGTCAAAGCAGATGTAAATGGTGAGGTGATTGAATGTCAGATTACACAATGATGGGTGGAGCAATTGTCCTTGTTGTTTTATTACTTTCTTTACTCCGAAAAAGACGTGAAAAGTCAAAGGTCAAGAATATTGCAATTTTAAAAGATAAGAAAATACATTTTTGGGATAGAATTAATTATAGGGCAGCATTTTTAAAATTGCAAAAAATACCTTTACTTAAAAGGTACTTGTATAATCTATGTAAAATCCTAGAGTCATACTTCCCTGGTGATAAGAACTCAATGCAGAAAGTCTCTGTACTAATCTTGCTAGGATCATCGACTGCATCAGTTTTAATTTTTTCTATTTGTGTTGTTCTGAGCCCTTCTATTTACACAATGCTTTGTAGCTTTGTTGTTATTTACATAGTAAATAAAGAAATCATTGATGGGGTGATAGATAATCTCAATGGAAAAATTATAGGGCAGCTGGATAATTTTGTAGAGTTGCTTCAATTTAATTATGCACAGAGTCATATGATTGATGAGTCTTTGCATGATTCTATTTGTGGTAAAAACAAGATTGTTGAGAAACATGCAAAAGCTATTTTGCAGATACTGAATGCAGATGATCTGGATAGTGCTTTGAGCGTTTACTTGAGAAACACTCAAAATTCGTTTTTGAAAGAGCTGACATGCATTTGTGTGGTAGTATCCGAATACGGAGATTCCGTAAGAAATGGTGAGTCCTGTATGATGCATAATATCGTAAAGTTAAAAAGTAGATTGGGAAATGAATTAAACAATTTACGAAAAATACGATATGCCTTTGCAGCACAGGTAGTACTTTCAATTTTTCCTATATTTTGTTCCATAGCTTTGATTAGTTGGGGAACAAGCACGATACCAGAGTTGGAACCATACCTGAATTCATTTTATGGGTTTACAGTACGTGCACTAGTGCCTGTGCTGACTTTGGTTGTTTACTATGTGATCAAGCGTTTAAAATCACGTGGTGAGGTTGATTTGAATGAGCATACGCTGCTAAATAATATAGCCGCTTTCCCAATTGTACATAGTATTTTGGTACGCTATTACAATAATAACTATGGTAAAAAAATAAAAATGGATAAGGAATTAAAGCGAGTTGGTAGTAAATTGACAACATTTACACTAGCTGTGAAAAGATTTATTTTTGCTGTAGGAGGAATGGCACTTGTATTTATGATAATAGTCGGTATCAACTTTTCAATAAAATACAGGATAACACATGAGATAGTAGGCGATAGTAGCAAATCATCGGCATCATCAGAGGAAGTAAGTGTTGAGATGTTGATGTTGGTACGTGCATACACAGATAAATACTTAAGTGCGGATGTTTTAGGTCTTTACAAGAATGAGACAGGTGCACTGACAGCAGAATACAATGATTCTGTGCAGCAGTGGTTAAAAGATAGAATAACTACAGAATTAACAACTAATCCTGTAGAGATTACAGATGCTCAGGCTTTGAGTGCAGTAAAGCAATACAACACAGAGCATGCCAATACAACAAAGCTTTATCTTGCGTACTTTGGTTCAAATGATGGTTCTATTCGTGAAGAGAACGATGCGATGTATGCAATGGCTGAGGAACAATTAAAGACCTTGTTAGAAACCGCAAAGAAACCGAGTGGAATTGAAATTTCAATACTGAGAGAGAATATTGCGAGCGATGTTGTAGCTAATATAGTGAGCTACAATACTGCACATTTACAGTGGTTCCATATTTTTATTGTATTGATGAGTTCATTTATAACATTTCAGATTCCATATATTTGGCTGACATTAAATAGGGCAGCAACCCAGCAGATGATGCAGAATGAGGTTTTACAATTCCAAGCATTGATTCTTATTTTGAGCGCAGAGAAGCGTATTTCCGTTGATGTGATCTTGGATTGGATGCTGAAGTTTTCAGTAGTTTTTAGATCAAGTTTGCATAAATGTGTAGTTCATTTCCCGGAGAGTGAAGAGCAGGCTTTTGAACAGTTGTTGGAAGATGAAACGTTTGAACCATTTCAAAGCTTAGTGAGAAATCTTATGATGTGTGATAATGTTGGTATCGCGCAAGCATTCAGCTCATTGGAAGTTTCACAGAATAACTATATAGAATCTATTCGAATAAGTACTGAGCATAGAATTAATACCAATTCACAGTTGGCTATGCTTCTAGTAATTTTTATGTTTGGATTTGTTATTATGGCTGACACTGCGTACCCATTGATGGCATCTGCTCAAAATTCATTAACTACTACAATGAATGCTATGTCTGATGAATAGAAGATATAGGGGTGAGGTAGATTATGTCAAATGTAATAAATAGATTTTTACTGGTTGCTATTTCAATACTGATAGTAGTGGTTCTGATCACGAAATGGCAGATGATGACCGAAATAGGTTATGATACGCAAAGACAAGAAACTGCTAAAGTTATTACAGCGACGACAGCGATAGATGCTGAGAAGTCAAAAACAATGCTCGGGTCAGAAGTACGTAACTGGATTAGATATAATGTTGACAGCGAAAAGTACACTATAGAGGTAAAAGCAAGGGATAAGGAGAGAGCCGAGGTTGTCAGAAGTTTTGATGATGTAAAACAATACGACTCAGAAGTTTTTGTAAATGCCGCAAGTACTTACAGCTACAATGTTATAGATGGTGTAGGAAAAAGCACAGTTGTATTTACAGAGGAGGTGATGTAGATTGAGCGCGATTGAAGAATATATACTATTTGCAGCTGGACTTTTATTTATTTGTGTAGTAATTAGTTATGCAATTACTTTAAAAGACACAGGAACAAATATAGTTTCAAATGCAAATGAAGTAATGGTAGCAGCAAATACATCAATTAGTGATGGGAAGGTGACAAAATATGATGGTTTGGTAGTGAGTGGTGCAGATGTTACCAACGTGGTTCGTCGATTTCCAGAAGATGGTGTTCGTGTGGTCGTGCAGACCAAAAATCAGTCAGTTGATCCTGGTGATAGTAAAAAGTTGGTGGTCGATGATTTAACGAATACTTATGCAAATTCTAAATTTGCTGATCTGGCTGTAAATGGGTGGAAAGATTATACAAAAATTCCGCAAATAGGGGACAAAGACTATATAAATCCATCGGCTGATTTTCAGTGTTCAGTAACAACAGATACAAGTAGTGGCTACGTGAAAGTGATGACATTTACACAACAGGAAGCAACTAATGTTGCAAAAGCTGTGACAAATAACGATGTAAATGGTGGTGACGGCGGAGGCAATGGAGGCAATGGGGGTAACGGTCAGTACGAGATTGGTGAAACATCCTTAGCAAGTTTAAATACGGCTTTAGCTACAGTGGCTACTTCATTACAGACAGTTTCAACACAGCTAACGACAATACTTAACGGCGATGGCACTGGTGTTACACCTGATCAGTCAGGCTCAGTGGCAAAATCTTTAGCAGACTTGCAGAGTTCTATTAATCAACTGAGTACAGATATGAAGACTAATGATAGTCGTATTGAAACAAAAGTGGACAATTTAACAGGCACAGTTAATATGGTGCAATCCACTGTTGAAGCAATGCAGAAGAGTCTGGATAGTTTGACAATTGCAGTTAATAATACCAACGCAAGTGCAACAGATGTTAAGCAATTAAAGGCATCACTTGATGAAATGCAGAAATCATTAGAGACATTAAAAAGTTCTGTGAACTCGAACACAACAGCTGTGAAACAGATAAAAGATGCCACGCTTAATACAAATAGCAGTAGTAGCTTGATTTCTAGGCTGAATAGTTTAGATCAACAGATGAGTAATATGTCAACAACGATTGCAACGTTAAAAAGCAAGGTAGCTGTTTTGGAACAGCAGGCAGGAACAGGGGGCTGATAAGAGTGTCATTACAGAAATTTATCTTGACAAGTTTCGGTGTGCTGATTATTGCAATGCTTATAACATGGGCGACTTACCAGGCTAGAGTTATGAAGAATAGTGTAAATGATGCAAACTCTACACTTGTGAAACAGCAGACGATAGAGGCAACATCAGAACTATACGATTTAAATGATAGTATACTGGCAGGGTCGAAAGTAGTGAGTTTAATCAAGAAATATGGAAGTGATTATAGTATACGTGTTAGAAAAGAGGTAGATGATGAAGATGTTTCCAGTTTTATCAATGTGACAGAGGCAATAAGTGTGATCGACAAAAAAGGAAGCTATAAATGTAGCTTACAACTATACAATAACGAAACAAGCAGTTACTCTAATACCGGAGAGATTGATAGAGTAGCTGCTTTGCTTTTTGAAAAACAAACGACAAAACAAGAAGCAAAACAAATCGATTATAGCCCGTTACTAAATTTTCTTGAAAAACAAAACGGTGATGTTACTCAAATAACTCAAACAGATGTAGATACACTAGCAGATTATATAACTTTGCTTAATGACAAGAATATAAAGTTAGAACAGAATCAGTTTTACGGAGCACAAGGGAAACTAAGTAGACATTCATCATGGGTGATGCCAGAAAATGATGTACAGATAGCGAATAGTCAAGTAGATTTTGTCCCAACAGATATAATAGTTTGGCAGGACGATGGTGTAGGCTATTACACTAACTTGATTGGTATACCAGGAAATACAACAGTACTAACAACAGGAATTGATGGTGTAAGTATCAAGCTAGAACGAAGCGTTGGTACAGTGACAAAAGTAACAGTAATTAATGATACCGATACAGATTTAAATGTAAAAGTATACAGAGTGGGAAAATAAGGAGAGAGTAAAATGGATAAAGTGACAGATATCATAATTATGGCAGCAGTAATTTTAATCGTAGTTTTTGTAATTACAAAGGCTTACAGTATTTTATCAGTTGGTAAAGATGCAAGTAATAAAGCAGCCGATGATTTAACAAATAGTATGGCAAAGTTTTCAACATCACAGTACGATGTGTACGATGGTACAATACAGTCAGGAAGATCAGTAATCGACGAGATTAATTACACATTTTCCGATAATACTATTGAAATATTAGTTTGTACAAAAGATGGCGTTAACTATGTATACAACAAGGCAAATACTCCAATCTTTGGTGCATTAAAGAGTTTTAGTGCAACAGGTGGTGAAGATTCTGGTTCTGGATCACTGGATTCATACGATGATGCTACAAATACCTCAGCATGTTATCTTGTAACAAATCCTAATAATAATCAGTTCCTGTCAGGAATTCCTCAGAGTGATGCAGTGGGAAAAGCATTTAGTTGCATTGATGCCGCAAGGCAGACTAGTACAGCTACAGTTCAGAAAGCAACCATTTATAGTGCAACAAATACCACAGGCGTTTGTACTTCTTCAGGTTATAATGCATCACTTGGTATATCATCAAAGGGATTCATTTCAACAAGTGCAACATTTAAAGGTTCTGTACAGAAAGATGTTAACGGAGATGTAAGACGAATAACTTTTGTTCAGCAGTAATTTATAAATTTGATCGGAGTGAGTGGGTATGTCGGAAGCAGTACTTGAATTTGTATACAGATCAATTGCTCCTATTCTTTTTGCCGCTGCTTTAATGCTTGCATTAGATGGACTGAGTTCTCAGAATGAGTTTTTAAGAACTGCTAAAAAAGCTACAATGAGTGACGTTGTTTTTGAGCAAGATAGCTTTTACTCAGAGAACAGTGAAATTGTTGACGCTTCAGTAGTTAAAAGCAGTGTGATTATGAATCCTGTATGTAAGATAACAATAAAGACAGGTACAACCACAGTAGCTTACACATGTATGTCAAATGGAAGTTACGTGGTCGTGACTGATTCACTCAATCAAGCTCCTGGTGTGAATAGCAAGCATCAGGAGCTTGTTAATTCTTCAGCTGAACTTAGTTTGAGTTGGATAATTGGTGAATACAAACAGAAAGAAGTCTATGATGATGCAGGACAGTTGAATGAAGTAATTTATGAGAGGAATGATTGATGAATGTAATTGAAAAAGCTATTGTTTTAATTATTGCGATAGCAGTGATGTATATCGCTCCAACGCTATTAAAGGCAGAGTCGCAGGATCAGATAACGCAGTCAGTAGTTTACCAAGATACTTCAAATTTTGTAGATACTGTGTGTACAGAAGGCAAAATTACACAGACAGAGTACTTAAAATTTATAAATGAATTAGATGCCACAGGACTTTTGTACGATATAAAAATCACAGTAGGGCATCAGACCGTAGTCCCTGTTTACAAAGATGATGGAACAGTATGTTCTACAAAATCAGTTGATATGTTCAGCTACACAGATGAAATACTTGAATCAGTTTTTCAGACGGATGGAATCTACACACTGAGTAAAGGTGACTCAATTTCTGTGACAGTGGCAAACAGAGATCTGACATTAGCACAAAGATTAACAATTTACGGATTAGGGGTTGCAGACTACGGCACAAAGATACTGGCAAAATCTGGAGGTGTAGTGAGGGATGAGTCTTTCTAAATTTATAGTCCTTTTTGTGCTATCATTTAGCTGTTTTGCATTTATAGCAAATATGAAGGTACAGAAATTTTCAGAAGCAGTGGAGAAAAAGGTTGAGCTAAATGACGCTATTGATAGGGCTTTAGATGCAGCTGTGGACGATTCTATTTTAACAACAGATGATTACACTGTTGAAGTGAGTAGAAAGAAGTGCTCAGATAATTTTTACAGAGCTCTTTACGCAGCATTTGGTATTCTTGATGGTAGTGAGGAACAGCAGAATCTTTTAGATTTGTATATTCCAGCATTTGCAATGGTTGATGATAATGGAATAACTGTACAACACAGTGAGATAATAGATGGAGAGCTAACTAAAGTTTGGGGGCAGAAGAGGGTTTACGCAAAGAAATACAGCCAACAAATAGGCGCAGTGGCTAACCAGTATATTGACTACACGATAGCATACACGCTTAGCAGATCAATTACTGTAATAGTTGGGGATAATCAGTACACAGGTGTGTGGTCAAGTTTGAAAGATCTGTACAGCAAATCTACAAAACCTGAAGATAGTGAAATAAAAATAGTTATGAATAGTACTATTTTTGAATCAGAGAATTCTTTTAGTCTTGAGAAAAATGCTGCAATTGCTGATACCATAATAGACACATTTGAGTACTATGTGAACAGACATAATGATGTTGCAAAACAATACGGTATCACATACACATTTACGATACCATCGTCTATGCATTCAAGTTTAGCAAGATCAATAGAAACAACTTCATTTTTGTGTCTGTTTCAAGGATATCCGTTAGGACAAGGAACAAGTGAAGAGTACAACACGTTTGCATTAGCCGGTGTGAGAGCAGCTAAAAATTCACAATATGCAGTAGCAAAGGGTGCAGATGGACAATTATACTATCACAAACTTTGGTGTGAAGATACTAAAAATGCGACTACAATCTATAATAGTAAAAGAAAATGTGCACAGCATGGCGCACTACCATGTGAGAAGTGTAGACCATGACTAAAAGTGCTGAATTTGTATTGAAAATGTAAAAAAATAGTGACAAAGTTTAAAATACTCCTTAAATTTAGAGACTGGGTAGAAAAATAGCTCTGTCTATAAAAAAATGTAAGGATTAATAGGAAATCCAAATACAAAAAGAATTGAGAGGTAGAGGTAATGGAAAGAGGAACTGTAAAATGGTTCAATAATAAGAAAGGTTATGGATTTATCAAGGCTGAAAACGGTGATGAAGTTTTCGTTTACTGGAAGAGTATTCAGATGGACGGATTCAAAAAATTGGTAGATGGTCAGAATGTTAAATTCGAGAGGAAAGAAACCGAGAAAGGTTTTGAAGCTTTTAATGTAGAAGCCGAGTAAGACTACAGTTGCACTTTGTTGAATTTTTCAACAAATAACAAAGAGTGAGGTAAATGATATGGATTATGAAGAGTTCAAGGAAGAAGTAGTCAAGAGACTCAGCAAATTTGCTGGAGAAACAAATGTGCAACTTATGGACAACAGACTTAATTTAATGCTTGGTGGTAGGATTGCAATTAGTTTTAAGCTCAACGAAGCTTACAAGGACTTTGAAAGCGGAAGTGTTGGTCTGGATGAAATAGTTTCTGCTATGTGTGATACTAAGGTAGATCCGGTGGAGATTGCGAAGGTAAATACTTTTGCAGATATGCTAATTGACTTTGACAGTAGTAGTAGTAAACTAGAGCTGAAATTGCAATCAAAGAAACCAGAATTTGGTTTAGCAGATGAGGTGGTTCCGGGAATCTGGAGAAGTGTCTGTGTAGTTGATGGTGGGTTTTCCACTGTAGTTACTGACCAGATACTGCAGAACTGGAATAGGAACTACGAAGAATTAGTTCAGATTGCATTACAAAATACAAGTGAGTGGGAACTGTTTACAATGAAGCAGGCAATTATCGCTGAAATGGATGATTTAGACTCAACCGATTTAGATTTGGCTGATTTAGATTTTGCTGGCCAGATGTTTATACTGAGAACAAAAGGTCGGTATGGAGCCTCAGTGCTAATGAATGAAGATGCTATGCAAGCTACAGCAGAAAGACTTGGTGGAGATTTAATAGTCTTGCCAAGTTCTATTTACGAAGTGATAGTGTTAAAAGCAAAGAAGTTTGGCAGCGATTTTTCTGAACTTACTGAAATGGTAAAAGAAGTTAATACTTCTTTGGCTGATGAGAGAAATGTACTTGCGTGGCAAGCATACTATTACAGTAAAGGTAAAAAAGAACTAAAGCCATTAAGTGAAATAGTACCTATAAACGAGTGTTAAAAACATTGGGAGGTACAGACAAGAATGGAGAGACTTTTGGTAGTGGTGACAATTGCAGTTGTTGCACTAATTGCTATACTGTACGTAGTGTGGCAGAGGAAGAGAATGAGGTTTTCTACGATTGAAATTCCAAAGTATGATAGAGCTGGGATTGGAAAAGTTGGAAAGCTGATATGGAAGGTGGCAGCTGTGATCTTGAGCTTTTTAGAAACAGTAATGCTCTCTTTAGGCAAGGTCAGAAGTGTAGCTGCTAAGTCGAAGTAATTGGAGTGATAGAGGTATCACAGCCTCTATCACTAATCGTGACAGTAGTCACAAATGTACATCTGGTTGCAGGTGTAATAACCCGCTAAGAAGCGAAGGTTTGGGACAATAGTCCAATTAGGATACTAGGAGAATTTCTAGTATCCTTTTTTATTTGAGATAGGGGTGATTTAGATGGAAGAAAATCATGAAAGTAATAAAAATGATTCTGAGGAAGTTACAGAATCATATTCAATAGAGGATACCTGCAAGGATGATGAAGATAGTGGGAAATACAGTCTACCAATAGAGATGTACGGAAAGATGTTACTAATCTTAATTGTATTAATATTTGTGATGGGCAGATTTGTTAAATTAAATTATGTAAGTATTAGTCAAACAAAAGATGTGATTAAAGATGAACTTTCAACAGAGTTAGACGATGTTGTGGACAGTCTTAATGATCCAGAAAAAGGTCAGGAATGGCATTTGGTGGATAAAGTATTTCTTGGCAATTAGATAATAGAAAGAGGTGTTGTACAAGTGAAAAGATGGTTTAGTGAATCTGTTAAGATGTTAAAATCTATGCATGTGAAGTGTACAGAGGTGAAAGCCATAGCGTTTTGGATTTGGATAGTTACAATGTGCGTAGCATTTGTAGTCGGAGGTATAGGTGTTGCTGCAATAGTAAATGCAATAATGGTCTTTAAAGCAGAGTTGGTAGTTCGTAGTATTGTGGCAATGTTGATAGTAATAATACTTCTTTCAGTATCTACGGTTGCTGCTACGATAGCTAATGGAGAGTCCTATGAATAAATTAAAAGTTGTAATTGTTTTAGCCACTGCAGTGATGACTGTTGGCGCGAGTGGTAGAGTGAGAGTCAATGCCTCTCAATCTGAGTGCAATGCAGTCTACACAGAGGACAAGACGACCAATGGAACAACAGTTGAGGATACAACAATCAAGGTTGTTTACCCGACAATCGGCGCTAATGAAAAATACATGTGGTCTATAGAAGATTGGGTTTTAACCAATGATGAGGTAAATGGGTGTAGTATTCCGGATGACGCTAAAGTTTTAAAGAAATCCGAGATGACAGCAGAAGGGTACAAACTTGATTCGGAAGAAGTTTTTACATACGCTGTTGAGATTGGGAGTACTCCAGATTTTGATACTGGAGAAGTTGTTGTATATGCACAACCAGTAATAAGAGTGAAAGAGAAGACGAAATCCGGTGATTGGCAGGTAGTCAAAACTAATATAAGAAGTCTTGAAGAATGGAAGGCGTCAGCAGATTGGAAAGGCAGTTCCTCTTTTAAGAATTTTTACAATAAAAAAGTAAAGGTTCGTTTAGAAACGGGAGTTGAGCTAGACTCATCTAAAGTCTATGTGAATAGTGGGACTGTTAAGAGTCTGAAAGAGCTTGGGCTTAAGAAGTTCAGTGATGAAGAAGAACGATTTTACTTAATAGGTATCAATATTGATGGTAGTCTGAGTAATGATGGAAAGTCAAAAAATGAAAAAGGATCTTTGGCACTTTCAAGTGAGGTCACGGAGGGAAGTTACAAATTAACAGATGACAGTTCACTGGTCGATGTTGATGGACGACAGGTTCTCTTTTCGAAGGAAGGATACGTTCTGGAGAAGTCCCAAAATGTCTTTTACGATGTAGTAGCTGAGGATAAGATTCGTATAGGGTTAGTGACAAAGATAACACCAACGTACACGGAGTTTGGAAGAAAAGTGACAATAGTTACGAGAGATAGAGTGCTTGGTGAGGATGCCCAATTTTTCACAACATGTACAAAGAAGAAAACAGTGATAGCTTATGGAAATCAGTACACTCTAAAAGAGAGTGGTAGCAATACCATTTCATACGGTGGATCAAATAAGTGGGAACTTGATTCAATAGTAGTTGCTGTTGAAGGTGAAACAGCCTCATCGCCAGTCGGTAACGAGATACAGAAGGTTACTACAGGCACTGAGATTACTGCAACTTTAGACTTAACAAAAAGCACTAACTGGGTAGTACAATTCGATTACACAATACAGGCACCACAGATAAGTCTTTGCTACTTTAAGGATAGTGAAGGGAATCTAAGTTTAGTTAGTGAGGAGTCCGATAGTACCAATCAGTACGGAACAGGAGTTTCCAATACTTCTTTTTCAAGATACAAGTCTGATTTTTCTGTAAATGGGAAAGAAAGAGATTTAGTTTTAACAGAAGCTTACGCTTACGAAGCACCTAAAATAGATGGTAAGAGTGGTTACTTGTCAGACGCTAAAGATTGTTGGTCAAATGATAGTGAGCCAACAGGCGGTCGGGTTGTAGAGTACACAGTAGATGGTGAGAGCAGACAGTCAGTTTGGATTTTGAATGACAGGGATAATGCATTTAAGAATTCAACCGATAGTACCGGGAAAAGTAAAGCACTGAGTCTAGCAGTTAAAAACACACCAATGAGTCCACTGATTTACGTGGCAATTTATGAGGAGTTGCCGACGGTCTATACGGTTTCTTTTATCACTTCGGATGATAGGATCAGCAATGATACAGTTTTACAGCGACTTGGATACAGTTACGGAACATTTGATTACGATGATGTTATTTACAATAGAGGTACAAAAGTCACACTGGGGTTAGGAACAACTTCAGTGGATGCTTACAGCGCATACGCTCAGGATGGTATCGATGATGGTATTCGGAAAGGTACATCAACAGTTGCGACAGATGATGTAAGAGGGACACTGACTGTAGACGAGCAGACGCTTTACTGTACAAGATATGTGTGGGTGACAGGTTCTTCTTGTGATGCATTGAAGAATGGTGGGGATACTACATACGGTGCACTTGGAAAAAATGGATATGCAGGACTTTCGAGTTCATCACTTGGTGGAAGATTGGTACTGGAAGATGGTACCGGTATGCTGGTGAAAATTTTTACAAAAGAAATTAAGGATACAGGTGATTCGAGATGGGCAGCCACTTACCAGTCTTTAGAGGATGGTCAAGCTACAGGAGGGTTTGATAGTTTTGAAAATTCTTACCAGAGGATGCAGAGAGCACAGTTGGTAGGGGATTTTAGAAATGTAATTGAAAACAGTACATCAGATGTTGCTATACAAAGAAAAATAGAGAGATCCTTTGGTCAGCCAGAATTAGTACTTACAAGTGTTTCCAGTCAAGTAAGGAATGAGACAATAGGGAGACAAAATAGTGCAGCTGACGGTGGTGGCCATACATTGGAGTACCATAATACACTGGCAGATGCTATTGCTAAAGAGGAGCTGATAAGAATTGAAGGTGACACTAAATACGGTACTTGGTTGAAGCGATCAGGTAATCAATTTGATTGGTTAAATCAGATGTACAGGGGACAATCTGAGAAAACATGGAATTGGTATATATACAGGTATGCTAAGAGTATAAACTACGCAAGTGTGCTGAAAACGATTGATAGTACTGGAAAGATTTCATACAGTTCAGATGATGGTTACAGAGAGAAAGAACTGGATCCATACACAAATGAATACGAGTTCAGTTTTGTCCCCTTTAGAGAGGATAAAAACTCAGGAAAGATTTATGTGTTGACTGAATTAGTTTATGGATACAGCGACAGCAAGGAAAATACTTTTGATGAAGCAGTACTGGAAGGGTTGGAAAATTCCACATCTAGTCTAAGAGGTTGGAAAGGTGGGAGAGTCACGCTTTACAACGGTAACTTTGATGCAGCGAAGGTAGCTAGTGGTACAGACACAATTACAAAGGCGGAAGATTCATCAAGAATTTACAATGTGGACAAAAAAGAATTAAAGGTAGTAGGAATTTACAGTGAGTACACAGCAAGTGGTGCAAAACAAGGCAGTCCAACCGTTACAGAGAAAACAATAAGTTTTCGTGATAGTGGAAATATAAATGGTAGCGGTGAGACAGAAGTAACCATAAGTGCTGCATCAGTAAATGCTGCGAAAGATGCAAAAGGAGATGCAAGATTTACTGGAGAGATAATAAATGATGTTGACAATAGCTCAGATAGTTACAGAGCTAGTAGTGCAATACCTACTTCAGAATTTTTGAGAACCAGTGCTTCTATGCCGAAATACCTGGTCGATCTTGATTTTAATCAGAATACCGTAAAAGTAGACTATACACTGGATTACTGCAAAGCTTTTTACAGTCAGAGTATAACCACAGATAAATATGGTAATGAGGTTGTAAAGTACAGTGGAGAGGTGAGAGAGGCACGACCTACAGTTGAAAGAACTGCAACAAACTACTCTTTGAGAGGTTCAACTATTTGGTATCCTGAAGATGCTACGATATGGAATTATGCACTTTCAGAAAGTAATGATCAGCATGTTACGATGGTTCGTACAGGTGCAGAATGGGTTGATGGGTTGAAGATCACAACAAATGGAAGTGCAGAATTTTCTTTTCCGAACTACGTAGATAAAAATGGTGAAGCAGCATTGATATTCTGGTGTGGTGTGGAAAAAGGCATAACAGGAGTGAGCTACGATGCTGATTCCGTAAAAGATGTGGCTGAATCGGTAGTCGGTGAAATAACTGCAACTAATCAAGGTGTAACATTTCACGATGGAAGTGGTAACTCTTACGATTTACTGAAACATGTAAGTTACAGCGCAATTGTGGATGAACCAGTGGACGCTCCTGCAGCAGGGAAGGTTCCAATGGATATCGTAAATAAGAAAGGCGATACAGTAAATAAAGTCTTTAGCAGTAAAAACGATAATACAAAGTTAGCATGGGGTTCACAGATAAACACATCCAGTTTAAAAATTGATGATATCAAAGACAATGGTATTTATGAGTCGGATGGGTTAGTCCGATACGTGACAGACCATGAAAAGATTGAACAGCATGGTATTGATTACGTTAGAAAGGGGGATAAAGATTACACAGCCGTAGATAATGGAATTTGTTATCGACTTAGTATAAATGATGTTGTGATACTAACACCTGCTGTGATAACAGTAGCTATTTCAGATGGTAGCAGTGATGATCAATCAATAACTACGTCAGTCGGGTACCCATTAGTTCTGGATAAGAGATTTACAATAGCTACCAGTGCTTTGGGTTCATTTAATGGATTACCGGGATATGGAGCAAAGAATTATGCAAGGTATCTTAATACAATGAAACAGAGTAGAGAAAAGGCTGTGAGAGTTAGATTTCCATTCGTAGTTATACGTATAAGGTTGAATGCTTCCGGTAAAGAAGTATACGATGCTATTCCTGCAAATACTTGGTTAACAATAGGAATAGGTAATACAAGTTTTATGCTTCCAAGTTTTGTAGATGAGGGTGATTTTCAAGAAATTGAAGTGAGAGCGTACACAATTAATGTTACAAAACAGAATAGCTTAACAATGTTGGAGTACGGTGCTAACACAAACAGTGATGTGCTAAATGGCACAGTGAAGAACACAGATGCAGGTTGGAACTATGTGGCATACAGAATACTGGAAACATCGGTAGTAGGAAGGGTCTACGGTTTAAAAATAACCGATATAGGAGATTATCCACTATGGAAAGGTGTTTTTAGAGGTAGTACCGGAGAACTTGGAAACTATAGCTTCTTTTCTGGATTAGCAGATCAGAATGGTCAGCTGAGAGGTAATCTAAGCAATAAGTGCTTCCCAATCGTTGATGGTGATAATCCTAAGTACAGTAACGAGGGATTTAGTAAGCTTGGATTTGTGACGAGATTTGAACTTGAGACAGTTGGAAGTATGTATAGTTCAACTGATTTGATAAGTATTACTCCTGAATTTTACTGGGTTGATGAAAATGGGGAAAATCGAACAAAAGTATATCTATACTACGATGCTGAAGTAAATGGTGTTAAAAAATTGGCAATAAAGGTTGGAAGTGCTGAAGATAGAAGAAATACGCATGAATACAATTTTGCCAATGACGATTTTGGTATCTCAGCAGACAGATTAGAATTGACGGCTAATTTACTAGGATTTAAAGATATTCAAGCATTTACTAACAGAAAGACTCCAGTTTTTAGTTTTGGTGAAATACAGTTAAATCAATACACAAGAATATTCAGAGGAGATCTTCATGAGACTTTTAGCGGATTACAATCAGTACTTTTGAATAAGATGGTAATGGAAAGTGGTAAAGGTTTGAATATTCCTGACAGTGTGATAGAGAGGAGTACACAACGATGGTACGGGCAGTACTATTTACCAACAAAGTTACATGTGACTGACAAGTCGGAGGCAGAGTTAGCAGTAGACAATGACTGGAGACTTTACAAGAATAAGGAAAACTGGAAAACAGACGGATACTTGATAGTAAATTTCACAATAAGAACTGTAAATGACAGTAAATACTCTTTAATTTACAATGCTGATGTGCTCAATGAAAATAACTCTACAGAGTGGCATTACGATGCTGGGCATTGTAATATGTGGAAAACAGAGTTAGCACCTGCAGTGAAAAAAGCATCAAATGGAACGGTAATAGAGGTAGAGTCGGGAGATTTCTTAATCTATGATGTGAAAGATTTTGGTACAGATGATGCAGATAATTACAGTGGAGGTGGAACACATTAAAGATATGCAGGTATTTTCTTAGAATAAGTAACTATAAACTTAGTTTAAGGAGGTACTATGAAGAGTATTGAAATTTTTAGAGTAGTGAAGAGAGAAGATAGTTCACTAGTGAAACTGAAGAGTACAGGAAAACTTGCTGTAGTTAATACTGTGCATAAAACACCAATTGATGTTGCAAATTTTGTGAGGAAGTGCCTAAAAGATAATTTACTTGCAAAAGAGGAAATTTGGGTACTCCCTTACGATAGTAAAGGAGAAATACTTGGTATAGTAGAGGTGGTGATAGGCACAACAAATTCAGCAGTGGTAGATCCAGCGAGTGTACTGCAGCCAGTACTTTTACTAAATGCTATTGATTTTATAATAGTACACAATCATCCATCAGGAAGTTGTGAGCCATCAGAATACGATCACGCTACAACAAAAAGAATGAGAGAGGCAGGAGACCTGATAGGTTTACGGATGACTGATCATTTGGTGATGGGAGAACGACAGTTTTGGAGTTTTACAAACAATAGAAGATTAAATTTAAAGGAGGAGTGATTCAATGAAGAATAAACTTTATATAATGCTTCTTACGGTGATGATCTTTACAGCAATTGGCGGTGTGGTTGGGTGCTCCAGTAAAGATTCACAAATCAGTGATATGGCGAGTAGCTTAGGTGAGAGCAGTGATAGTGGTGTAGGCAGTACAGAGATTGAAGAATCCAATTTTCGTGGTGTGAGTGGAGACGAGGTTAATGGCGACACAGATACAGCTAAGAAGTCTAATGGCTTTTCAAAAATTTTAGAGAAACTCATGGCTATTACAAATTACAGTGTAGCTAGTACGAGCAGTAAAGATGATAAAGATGGTGTGTCAGACACTGACAAAACATCTATGGAATACACAGATAATGACGTACTTGGCGGTGACTCAATAACGAAGAAGAACCCAGAGGATTCTATAGGATTGAGTGAGGCTGCAAGCGATAGTCATAGTTCATCGGATTTAAGTAACTACAAAAATGATTACGTGGAGTTTATTTCATACCCGGATCAGCAGATCAGTGAGAGTATGGGGATGGTTCTTACCAATTTGTCTGCAAATAAGGGTGTGAAGATGGTCTTTACGATTTCAGAAAATGGTAAAGTTTTAAAGAAGTCTGAGGCAATAGATGCCGGAAAAGACTGGACAGTTAATGCCAAAGATTTAGGTCTGAAGGAAGGTAAATACAATATAACAATACTATCAGAAGCTTACACAGAAAATGGGACTACATTAAACTGTGTGGAACAGACAATAGTATTGACAGTTGGGGAACAAGTAGCAGGCACACAAACAAAATACTTTGAAGATGATAATCAACCGAATGGTACAAGTTACGAAACAGCTGTTTACTACGAAGCAGATAATACAGAATTTTCAACAATAGTTCCTGCAGTAGTTGGAATTGAAAAAGATGATATTGGTGCTGATATCTACGTAAGTTTTAGAGCACTAAATGCTAAAAAAGGTATGACTGCAACAGTTAAAGCAACTAATGTTGATAATAAGACAACAATTGCTTTAGCAGGTGGTAGCGAAAAAGCAACAGCAGTACTGAGTAGTGAGAAAGATGGGGATGCTTCATTGAACTACACTTTCAATAAGGTTTACTCAGGTTTACAGCAAGTAGGGCCAATACATTGTAATGTTGAAAAGGGTAAAGCTGCTAAGCAAAGTTACTATGGAACTTGTAAGTTTACAGTAGGTTTGGCAGCATCGTCGTCGAAATAGAGGGGAATCGAATGTATAAAATAAAATTAGATTTTGGACTGATTTTTGCAGATATAGTGTGTTTTGTACTTACAAAAATATCAGGTACAATAGTTAGTGTTTTGAAACATATAACCATATTTAAATTTAATATAGGAGCAGTTATTGCTTTTCCTTTTTCCATTATAGGTGCTATAGGGAAAGTGATTTATTTAGTGCTGACAGCAATACTTATTATCAAGTTAATAGTAATGATTGTGAAACGAGTTAAAATGAAAAATCAAATTAAAGAGCTTGAAAGTGGTGTAGAAATGGCAACAAGTTCTGAAACGGCAAGTTCGGGAGCTGGGAGTTCCGGTGTAGTGGATTCTGTTAAGTCAGAATTTGTTAAGGCAGCAAAAGATAAAGCTGCAGCAAAAACAGTCGATGTTTTAAAGAAGCTAAGTGGGTTCTAAAGGAGGATTCAGATGTACGAAGTGGGTAGTAAAGTAAAAGTAAAATCAATAGCAGAGCTTGTTACTGATTACAAAGTCGGTCTTTGTGGTGATGTACTATGTGAGCTTTCTTTTGCAAAAGGGATGCGCAAATACTGTGGTAAAGTTTTGACAGTAGCTAAAAAAGAAAAGCTGAGTTCGGGCTGTGTAGTTTACAAATTGACAGGAGAAGAAGGATGCGAGGGTTGGGACTTTACATCTGATATGTTTAAAGCAGTTTAAAGTAATAAAGTCAATAATTGAGAGGTAGAGGTAAGATAGAAGATGGAGATGGAGAGATTTAAAAATTTTACAGATGATCAGAAATTAGAACCAATTGCTAAGATGTCAGATGAAGGATCAGTGATTCAGAAAAACACAGAGATTAATGGTGATTTAGTAACAGAGTTGCCAATCTGTGTCCATGGCACAGTTACCGGTAATATAAAAAGTAGTCAGGGGATTACAATTACTGGTGAGGTGACAGGAAATTGTGAAGCAACTGAGTTATTTACAGACAAAGCGAAAGTCAATGGTGATATTAAGTGTAGCGGCATTGTAAGAATTGGCATTGGGACAGTGGTTGTCGGTAATGTTGTTGCTGATAGCGCTGTAATTGCTGGATCCGTTAATGGTAATGTAACCGTTGACGGTTCAGTGATTGTAGATGCAACGGCAGCAATAGTAGGTGATGTAAGCGCTGCAGCAATTCAGGTGAACTCTGGTGCTGATATTGAAGGTAAGTGTACAATCGGAAGAAAGGATGGATCAAAGATTTCAGAAGTTTTCCAGACAGCAGGTTGAGCTGGGAAAAAAAATAGTTTGACACCACTACTTTGGTAAGTTAATATGTACTTACTAAAGTAGTGGTGAGGTGATAATAATGTCAAGCTTAGAAAAAGATATACTTAGATTTCTAAGTGGTGTTGAGTACGCAGGCAGTAGTGAAATAGCTGCTGTTCTCCAGCAATCAGTGAGTCAGAGAGTTCTGGCAACACTTTTGATGAGGTTGGAAAGATTAGGAAAAATCAAAAAAGTAAGTACAGACATAATAAAATTTAAATGTACTGAATGAAGAATAGGATGAGTAGGACAAGTAGACTGCTCATCCTATTTTTTGATTAGTTGATGATTAGTTCTGTACAGAAATTTAATGAGTGGAGTAATTTTCAAAAAAATGATAGCCAAATGATGAAATAGAATTTGGATATAATTAATCGGTGTAGAGTGCACGAGAAATAAGATGATGTCCTGAGTGTGAACTATTTGTAATAGGTATTCATCTTCAACCAAGTATAACATGGATAAAGTTTCTTAGTTTTTGTCTCCAATTAGTCTGGACCATTAGCTCAGTTGGTTAGAGCAACCGGCTCATAACCGGTCGGTCGTAGGTTCGAGTCCTACATGGTCCATTCGGCGTTAGAGTACGGGCGCCGAATTTGTTTTGTACATGTTAACGTGTGCAAGAAATAAGATGATGTCCTGAGTGCATGCGTTAGATAGTGTTTAGTTTCGCACTATCACCCCTCAAGTAGGGCAGAGGTAAAGTTTCTTAGCTTGAGGTTCTCCTTTGTAAAGCAAAGGGTTAAGAGTAAGGTTAAGACAGTAGAAAATTGTGATAATACAAAGACTGTAAAAGTCTATTAGGATGCGTAGTAGTAGTAGTAGTTACGCATCCTAATTTATTTATAGGAGGATGCGAAAGAATATGGGACAGATCTTAGATTTCTATAAAACGGATGATAGATATAAAGATAAGGTAAATATGGATGTTATAGAGTTTATTGACACCATTTCCAGTTTTCCTGATAGAGATGGAAAGATAAGTGATAACATAGATCATCTATTCTGTGCAGGTTACTGTTATTATTTTGCCAATATGTTAAAGATTGCATTTGGTGGGACAGTGTGTTATGCACAAGATAGAGGTCATATTGTTTGGGTAGATTGTGACCATAATAGTACATTTGAAGATTTGCAACAATCCATAGCATACGACATAACCGGAGTTTTTGAGGATTACGAACGGCTGTTTCCTGTAGAATATCTTGGTAGTGTAATATCAGACTATAAGCACACAGGAGAAGTATTTCACGTGAATCAGGATTTTAAAGATTGGTGCGATTTTTATCGTGTGACTGAGATATATGCGATCAATGTTATATGGGGACTAATTCCTGAGGACGATATTTTGGTTAGTTATAAAGCAGATGCTAATTATGTTAGTACGGCTTACTGCTATTGGATGTCACATGAGAGAGAACTTAGAATTCTGTTTGAGTATATTAAGCGTGGTGCCACATTAAGTATATCAGCACCTCATAATGGCATTTTAAGTGAGCTAGAGTACATAGAATCAAAGGAGTGATCCATATGAGGAAAGTCATAATTGTATTAGGACTTTTAATTTTATTATCATTCGGTGTTTGCGAATGTGTAAGTAATTATTATGCAGATTTGCCAGATTATGTAGGACAGCCTACTAAGTATATAGATTTATATGATACTCAGTATATTCAACCTAAATATTTCATCAAACTGGAGGGATGATATGCTGGAGCTATTAAATCCAAAAAGTAAAGGTTTATTGAAGGAGGTTTGTTATGGGAATAAAAGTTGGTAATACATTAAGAGAAGTGCACGATATCCATATAGGTGTAAATGGACTTATTGTTGGGTATGAGATATTCATCACAAAAGATGCGACTGAAGCAATAGCTAAGCAACTTTTGGAGAAAGGTTATGCAGATCTGACGCATTATGTAGATGAGGAGGTATGCTAAATGTGTGCGGTAAGTATGAAGTATTTCTCGGAAGTAGATATCGCAGAGGACATTGATACTAAACACGAGTGGATGTGTGCACATGCACACCATTATGTAGGAAACCGGTGATACCTAAGGATGCTGTAACCTATTGGGGAACGCTGGATAAGTTTAAAATAAGGAGGATAAAGCTATGTCATTATTTAGTAAGAAAGAAGCACCTGTAGATAAAGGAATCGCACCAAATGTGTATCTTAACTATAACGGTGCAACATGCCTTGTAGCTGACGTAAAGGAGGATTGCGCGCTCCTTGATTTCGATACTGTAAACGGTACGAAATGTGGAACTGATGGTTGGTACAAATTGTCTAGATTGAACAGCGATCCTGGAGTGCAGCCAATTACTTCTGCAAAGACTAAATACAAACGTCAGATTACAATACCGAATTATGTAACAGAGGAGTGGTGCGATGCTGTAAAGAAACTCATAGACAAGTTAGGCGCTACCTATAGTCATAAGGATGCATCACGATTTCATAAGGGAGAGGATCATACATCTATAGTGATCGAATATGATGATCCTGATGTTGATGTGATTCTCAGCAGCCTTAGTATATGTGATTATCTGCACAGTGAAATATTTACAACTGACAAAGGAAATGATCTTAAAATAGCAGCAGGCTTCTCAGCTGTTGATGAAGATTAAAAGTAGTTTAGACTGAATTGTAATAGACAAAACTTAAGAAGAAAAACAAGAACTGCAAGAAGAATACTGTGAGTACAAAAACAAAGGTGTGTGCATACAATTAACAATTTAAATTAAATGGAGTGATTAATGATTAGAGTAGGCGGCACAATCAAAGTGAAAAGTAGTGTGGGCAGTGAACTTAGATCTATGGGTTTTGATAAAGAATACTGTCAGCAGCAGCTATAGACATAGGATTTTGTGGCGCTGTTGGTGACTATGATTGGAGTTATTCAGACCAGCGTAAAGTGAGAGAAGCTCTAGATATTTTAGAAGCCCACGCAGTAACTGCAGATGATATAGGATATTTGATAAGACTGCGAGAAAGGAGTGTAGATCCAGAATGGAGAAAGAAGAACTTTGGGATTTAAAATGGTTATGTAGAAATTTATGGTTAGACCATAAAAAGGTAGAAAATCAGTTTTCCAACTATGAAGGAGACTGGGAAGAGTATAAGAAAAACATTTTACATGTTTGTGAAGATGACTATATGATTGCAGGAAAAGAATCTGAGATAAAGCGACTTTCTCGGAAATTAGACATTGACGAAGAAGCTTTAACAGATTCTATTTATCAGCACTTGTCTAACGTTGTCACAGATAAGGAATCAGTAGTTGACTTGTTTTTAAGGACTTATCTTCAGTTCCATGAAGATGTAGACGTGCTAACTCTGGTAGAGTCGGATGCAGAGCACACTGGCAGGAGATTTGTGCACGCATATTTCGGACAGGAAGAATGTACTAACAATATACAGAGATTGATGGTAACATTCTGTAAAACACATATGTTAACTCCAATGTGCTTATGGAAGTATTGCGCAAATCGCATTAGTGAAAAAGGATCATCAGTTAGTTTACCTCTGATGATTTATTCACATTGGTCAGAGGCTGTAAATGCTATATCCAAGGAGTATGCTTCAATATCCGATATAGATCGCGATAATTATTTGCATGATGTAACACAAAGGCTGCCTATATTAGAATTTCATGTAAGAAGAATTGTGAAATACCCAGACTACACTATCAAAGTTTGGAAGATTATGGGTATGACTGAAGTGGACATAGCTGCGGTGTTACAGCTTGGAGATTGTTCATATCAGGATCAGCAGATAGGAGTGTATGCCTATCAAAAGAATATGTCTTATGATGAAGCATTAGACGAGATATATTCTCACATTCCTAGAGAATGCCGGAATACTTATGGCAACACTAAGGATGAAGTAGCATGGGGATACTGGAATGAATATAAGGAGAAAATGGGAATATGTTTAAACAAATCACTGAATAAATGTGACGACCTTATGAGGTGGTTAATTAGTCATGAGGAAGAATCAAGTCAGGCTTCTTTAATGAGTATGGAACAGTACGCAGAGGATCCTGAAATTAAGAAGTCAACAGCATTTTAAGAAGAACAGGGCAACAATAAACAATACCCATTGATTTTAACTCTTTTCAGGAATACAATACAAATGTATCTAGAATTTTCTGAAAGGAGTATTTGTTATATGGGTGCGATATTTTGTGTTGTCCTTTTGATACAAGTTGTGCTATTTATTGCTCAAAATAGTATTGGGACTGAATTGCATGAACTGCATCATGCGAAGGCGTTGTAAAGTTTTGGATTTGAAACATTGGTGCTTTTACCACAAAGTAAGAAGAAGCCTGTAAAGAATAAAAATGGTGTTAAAATAGTTTATACAGATAAGAAAGCATGCGACGCTTTCTATAGGAATGGCATTACTCTTGTGTCAGATGATTTCCAAACTTTGACAAATGATCAAATACAGAAAGCAGCAGGCGCAGGACTATATTCCTCAATACGATATTTGATTATACAGTTACTTAGTAGTATGACATCAATAATTTACACATGTGTGTATCTTGGCTGTGGTATAGCAACGTTTCTGTTTATAATGGTATCTGTGATTGTTATTATACTGACATTGCCAAGAGTCATTAAGTGCGCAAAATGTTGGAAGAATGCAAAGAATGATTACACAGATTTTAATGATGTTACAGCATTTCTGTACCCAGAGCGATTTAAGTTGCATTACAAGGAATTGGAAAATAGTTTCAACGGAAGTGTATATGAGTATTACTACAACAAATTTGCAAGATAGTGTATAAGTGTGATAAAATGAGAAAGGAGATACTTAGTATGAATTTAAGTGATTTACGTAAATCAGATGCTTTTAGTAACAGTGATGACTCGAAAGATGCTAGAAGATACATTGCATACAATGCTGTAATAAATATGATTTATTACGCAAGAGAATTGATACAGAACTACAATGAATACGAGAGTGCAGATAAGAATTCAAGGTATGCTCACATAGTCTTTTCAGCAATAAGAGATAATCTTAATAATTACGTTCAAACATTTATGGACTGTGCAATAGTACTCTGTAAAACACCATCGGGAACGCTCAGGGGATTAATTAGAGCATTTTTATCACAATATAGTTTGGATAACAATACAAGATCTTGGGTGGAATTTTTAATCAGACGCGATGATTTAATACATGATTACTTGAGTTATGATTTTCTCAACGATGAGTTATACAGTGCTTTAGTTAATTATAATCAGTGCATACTTGAACTTGCGCAAGTTCATTAATCAAGAATTACAAGAAAAGAATCTATTGGAGGTAAAAATACGCAAGTAATGAAGTTTTATACCTGGGAGCAGAGACTTGATTTTCTAGATGAATTAAAAGATGCTGTGACGAGAGAATTTCCGAATACAGATTCTTATAATATTTTCATTTTTGGGAGTTTTATAAGAGATGATTACGACCCTGAAAATTCTGATTTGGATTTAGCAATATACGCAAGTATAGCAGAGCAGACATTTGCTATTTGTGATTTCCTTGATCAGTTTCTAAAGAGTAGAAATGTGCCATGTAGTTTGTTAGAAATTTTTACAGATCAGTTGGATGCGTACGTTGTGATTAAACCGCTTGGGTTGAATATAGGGTTTACGGATTACTTTCCAGAAGATTTAAAGATATACTTTCGGACAGTTCAGAGAAGAGCAATTTTTTACGATGAAGAATCAAAGCATGTTGAGCAGGTGAGACTTGCAATGTTGCACGACGGGCAAATGAATAAGAGAGAAGGATAAGGTGCTATTAAGGCACCTTATTTTATTAGAAAGGAATGATAATATTGGTATTGTAATCTTTGTTGCTATAGTTGCATTCATTATAGGGTTCGTAATAACAGCATATAGTAATGGTACAGCGGAAGCCGGTTTAGAATTTTGAATTATATTCGGAGTGATCGGAGCTTTTGTAGCATACACAGTACTGAATACAATTGGAGCTATTTAGAGATGTGAGCACATCAATAGCGTAGTTGCGAATGCAGTAAGCTGAATGTTTACTTTTAAGAATAGAAAGGGTATACTTAAAAATAGAATAACATGTAGCGTTTGATTATGTAGTTTTGGATACTTTATATACAGAAGCAGGTTAAGATGTAAAGGAGATTACCTATGAGTGAAATAACTGATATAAGGAAACATTCATTAGATTTATGCATCAAGAGTATGCTCAATTTAGAGCCTGATCTTGATATGGATTTAGCTGAGTCATTTGTAAATTATCTTAGTACACATGATCAGTGTGTGCAAGGATATCGAATAACTGAGATACTACTACGAAGTGGTAGTTGGTCAAACTTGTTGCAGCAATGGTTGCTTAATACTGATTTGCCAATTACTGCTAGTATTAAAGATGAGTTAGTAGATAGATACCATACAGCAAAACTAACATACACTGTATACAGATTTGAGAAACCAACCACTGAAAGAAAGTACCAATCTTATGTGTTAGAAGCTTCTTTATATTTCAAATCATTCGTTGTGATAAACACTCTATGTAGCTCAACCAAAGGTGATGGTTCTAAACTTCTCGATAGGCTATGTAAAATATTCCCAGACTCTATAATCTTAGGTGAGGCTGGATGCTTGTTAGTCTGCGACTATGATCTATTCAAAGCAGGATTGATATCAGATCCAGTAGATGCCCTCGTTAAGTACTATGTAAGAAATGGTTTCGTCAACATCAATAATAAGATTGGGAATTATGAAGAGTCTTGTATAGTTGCGAAGTTTAATGGTTACTATGAAAAGTATTCAAGGGCACCTGGATCAGTGCTACTACTATGAAAGAAGAAATAGTAAGAGTTATGATGTACAGTTGTCTTGTTATTGGTAGTGAGTATGTGCTTTGTGGATCGCGTGCTCTTACAGGAATTTAATGAATTACAGAAAAACTTTAAAGAATTTAGATTGTAAAAGCAGAACTAAGTTATGTGTAAGGATGCAATGAGGCAGTGAGGAGTATTTTATGGCAAGAAAACATAAAATTCACAAAGTAGGGAATGAATACGAAGTGATTGTACGGCATAATGGAAAAAATCTTGCAATAAAAGTGAAAGTTCCGGATAGTGTGAAAGATCAGTTTACACAGGATTTTATTGACATGTCTGTTCATCGACGTTTAGAGCAACGTAAACGTCAAGAAAAAATGAGAGAATTAGAGAATAAGATGTGGGGTGTTTAAATGTTATACTTTCTTATGCATAAAGATGATGCTGTCTGTCTGTTGGATATGTCACCTGATGGTATTATAGAAAATAGAAGTCATTACTATGTGAAAGAGTTATTACCATTGCCAGCACAAAAGGATGTTCATTTTTTACAGGATTGGATAACGTCAAGAGCAATTTCAAAAGTTCGTCATGGCATAAACAAAACGCTTGCCAAATTGAAATTATCAAGCACTAGTAGCTTACTTTTGCAGAATTTGGGATTATCCTTGACTGACTGCTATTGGTTCAAGCCAGTAACGTTGGATGTAAATTGGTCTGATGTAAATATGTATGTCAATGATTTCAGTGATGCGTTATACGATGTGACTGATGCGGATGCTAAACAGATTACACATACCAGATTTTCACCAAATTCCTCCCTACAAGGTGAATTACAGAAAAAGTGGATAGTAGATTCCACTGGGACAAGAGTGCTTTTAAAGGGGAATTATGGTAACAACTGGCAACAAAGTTTAAATGAGAATTTTGCTTCTTTGATAAACTCCAAACAATTAAGAAGGTTCCCATACGTTGAGTATAAGCTATTTCACACATCTTTTGGTGGTAGTGATGCAATTATTTGCAAGTCCGACAATTTTATAGTGTCAGATGAGGAAGAGCTTATTCCTCTCGCTGATGTATATTGCAGTGTTAAAAATCCAGGATATGAGTCGTTATATCAAACTTGTGTAGATGCGTGTGTTAAGTATGGTTTGGATCGGAAGTATGTTGAACAGTTTTTGAGTTACCAGATTGAATTGGATTATGTTATCTCTAACACTGATCGACACTTTAATAATATCGGAATTATTCGTGATTCTGATACATTACAGTTTAAACGGTTTGCACCAATATACGATTGTGGTAATTCATTGTTTTGGAATACACGGTTAATCCCATCAACTAAAAAAGAAATGTTGAAGATTGAAGTAGCATCATTTGTGAAAAAAGAATACCATCTATTAAAGTATGTGAAATACAATTTATTTGATTGTGAAGCATTACCAACTTTTGAAGAGTTTTATAATGTATACTGTCAAGATCCGGCAATGTCGGATGAGCGTATACAACAGCTTTATAATACGATCAGTATGAAGTCAGATATATTATCAAGTTACTTCTCAGATGGAGAATTACAGAAGATAAGAGTTTTCAATTAAGGTTTTATTTATTGGAGGTGGCAGTGCGACATGCTTTCATTTAGTGAGTGAGCCATTTGGCTACTTAAGTAACTGGTACGACAGTCCATTTGAGTTTAATGGATTGCAATTTTCGTGCGTTGAGCATTATATGATGTACTGTAAAGCAATGCTGTTTGGAGATAGTGCGACTGCATTAGGTATTCTGACAACATCCGATCTGGCTGAGATGAAACGTTTGGGTAGGAGTGTTAGAAACTATGTAGACTCAAGATGGGCAGCAGTTCGCTATGGTGTTGTAAAGAGTGGAGTTCTTGCAAAGTTTGAGCAGAACCCAGAGTTGCGCAATGAGTTCCTAAGTACAGATGGAGAGTTTGCAGAGTGTGCCAAGAATGACTTAGTCTGATGTATAGGGTTGGATAGGCAAGATCATGATCGATGGGACAGAACGAAGTGGCGAGGTCAGAATTTGTTAGGGTTTGCTTTGCAAGAGGTTTACACAGAACTAAAAGAGTAGATACAATGTAGTTTAGGTTGTAGAAGCAGGTACACTATTGTATAATTGTCTGAATGAAGCGATGTGAAAGTCAGAAGTTGAAAGGGTAGATACAATGATGATGGCTAAATCAATAACAGCTTTTAATGAAGAGGAGAAAATGAACAAACCAGCAAAGATGGACTTCGGTGTCAAGCAAAAGCAAGTATGGGAAATGACACCGGAGGAAGTGCAACAGTGTTGCACTGAAGGAAGAATTCAAGAGGTTGCAAGTGTCGGTGACACATTTGGAGATGGTACTTTCACATACACTATTATCGGAATTAATCAGGACATTCCATGTGATGAAAATGGAAACCCATTTGTTCTGAGAAGTTACAGGGATGTTTTAACAGTAATGTGTCTTGGTGCTTCAGTAGGACCTGGAAATGGAAAGCCTGTAGCTATGAATGCAGAAAAAACTCCGTTGAGCCTCGCACAAATGAACGGATACAATAAGAATCAAGGAAGTTGGAAAGAATCTGAGATGCGCAAGGATATTATGTCAGCATATTTTACACAGCTCCCGATAAACACACAGAACGTGATTGGATGCGTGCTAAAAGTCACTGGTCAGTACAATGTCGATACCGTTTACATTACCTGTGATAAATGCTTTTTGTTATCTGGTAATGAGATTTGTGGTGAATCCGATTGTACTTTAGCAGAGGCAAATGCAACATTTCAATATCAGTATTTCACAAAAATAGCTACAACAGTAGAGAGTAAAGATCTCAAACAGTTGTGGTGGTTACGAAGCCCATACTACTATAACGATAGTAAGTTTTGCTGTGTCAAGAATGGTGATATGGGAAGTGAGGATGCAGACGCTAATTTGGCGGTATTTCCAGCATTCTGTATTTATTAGGAAGGAAAGAAAAATGAACTCTAATTGGGGAAAAATATTTGATTTACGAAAACTGTCCTGTTTTCCTTTGATTTCAGGTGTAGATGATAGTAGGTTATCTTGTGTATACCCACTTATGCAGTTAGATGTAAAGAATATTTTAAAAGAGTGCACGCAGTATAACGTAGATGTGATTTTATTCGGAAGCTCCATCACAATGATGTGCAATGTCACGAGTGATATTGACATTTGTATTAGAACAGCCTCGTATGATCTGGACTTGTTTCATGAACTACAACGTAGGATTCAGATGTGTAGTAAGCACCCATGTGATGTAATATATTATAATGATTTACAGGAGTCAGATAAAATACTTGAGGAAATAAAAACAAAAGGTGTAGTACTTCAGGAGGGTAAGTGATGTGTTTACTTATTGAAAAAGCACAAAAGGATATGGATGTTGTTAATACAATGCAAAAAGTGAATGATGAGATGTATCTCGATGTTTGCTGTTATCACACACAACAAGCTATCGAAAAATTATTGAAGTGTTCTATAGAACTCAAGGGTGTTAACTACGAGTTTACTCATTCAATTACAAAATTATACTCACAATACGTTTCTGCTGGTTGGGATGAAATAGAAATCTTAGAACTTATGGCGGGGACCATCACTGATTGGGAAGCCAGTAGTAGATACAAGGAGTCTTTTGTCGCAACAGTTAAGCAGCTTAACACAGCTAAGGGGTTATACGATGAATTGTTGAGTAGACTGTTAACATTTCTTTCGTGTGGGACGAAAACAATAAATTCATTTTGAAAATAAGCTAGTTTTATTAAGATATGGAGATAAGTGGTTTGCTGTGTCAAAATGGTGATATTGGAAAAGAAGATGCGGAATGACAAAAGGGATAGCTTACTATCAGTGGGCTATCCATTTGTTGTTCTGTAGAGCCTTATGAATTTAGAAACTATCAAGTCTGTGTAGGTGTGTACTGTGCCCTGTTGCCAGAATTACAGCTTTTGCAACATCATTTGTTACAGTGCATGTGTGATATTGATCTGAGTAGTGTTGAGACTGCAAATAATATGTTCACATGTTGTTCAAGCCTTGTAAAGGCTGATTTTAGTAACTCAGACTTGTCTGGAGCTAGAGAAATTGTAGCTATGTTTTCAATCTGTCACAGGTTGAAATATCTGGATATAAATGGGTTGGATTTAGATTCGGTTACAGAAGCATATTGTTTCGCAGCTGATTGCTCTAGTTTAGAAGATTTAACTATTGGTTGCACGGGAAGTAGAGCTTCAATGGAGTATAGTAAGAAGTATCAATTATTTAATGGGTGCAGTAGATTGAAGGGTATTAAAGTGAATAGATTTGCCGATGGTAATGATATAGCATTTGAAGATATTCCGTTAATAAGAAATAGTGTGATAGTATACACGGAAAGTATACAGTGTGTGGGATCAGCAGATGTTGTGAAAGAATTAAAAGCATTTGAGTAAATGTGATGCATCATTTGTGACGTAACTAGTCAAGAGGAGAAGGTAGAAAGCAGAATATCTAAATCCGAAGATTATTCGTTGGAATTACAAACTTAATATTTGATTTATAAAGAGGGCATTTTCATGCCCTCTTTTGTATGCAATAGTTTAGTTGGCACTTGAAATTATTATTATTTTAAAACAAAGTACAGTGGAATACACAGATTGGACTGTTTTGGTGCAAGATGGAGGTAAGTGATATGAGAAGTCAAATCAAGTATGTATTAATGAAATGGAAATTGAGATGGAAGCTGTCAAGATTGGTAAGAGGTTATCTTGGTATGATGCACAGTGAAATTATGGCTATTGGTTTACTAACAAGTAGTGAAAGAAGAGACCATGCAACAGAGGTAAATGAATTAAAAAAGATGCTAAGTTCGTGTGTTGCAGATCTGTATGAGATTGTAGGTTTAGAAGAGCAAAATAATGAAAGATAGCTTGAATAAAGTTGCACAGATTGAATGTCTTTCAGAGAAAAGACACATTAGGTGGAATACTTCTAAATCATGAGTGTACAAAAAGAAAAAATATACAATGAATCAAAGCCAATTAATGTCTTTTGATAAAGACAATATTACGCGAGAGTAAGAATAGTGAAAGACTGTACACAACAATAAGTGTACAGTCTTTTATTTTAGTCCAAGTAGTTTAGGAATAGTTTATCAGATAGGAGCGTAGTTTATGCTATATAACTTCACATTTGAGGAAGCTATGAAGGTACTCTACAATGAAGAAGGTTGGGTTCAAGGTGAACGGTTTGGAAAAAATACCTATATAGCTTATGATAAAAAAGAGGATTGTTTTGTATTAAATGCTGTAAATGCAGAAGACCATGTAGATCCAAAGTTAAGTGATAGTACACTAGCGGTTTGGGGTTCAATAAGTGATATTACCATTGATAAATACTTAGTTGGGCAGAAGTACAGATTTATAGGTGTGCTGTGCTATGATTCCGTAGTAGGTGTAGGTAATTTTGAGGATGGATGGTCAAAAAAGCAATATATTGATGTATACAGAAAGCAGCAAAGTGTAAAACGTGCCAGTGGTTTTAATAAGCTGGATAGTGGGTTGTCATAAAAGGCAACCCACTTTTTGTTAGTTGGAATGCTGTAAAAATGCCAAGATTTCTCAATAGGGAGATATTTCAGATAGGAAGAGAGAATAAACGATGCAGTACGATTTTAGTTTACAAGAAGCAGTGGATGTAATGCTGCATGGAGAAGGTTGGATGTGATGTAACAATTTTAACAAGAATACAATTTTTATCATACGACAGAATAAATAATTGCTTTGTACTAGATAATGTGGGGTTTAGGACAGATTTCATAGATGATGAATTGTCTTTTTACAGCTACAAATTTAACAAATCAAAAATATCGGTTCATTAGTTGTTTGAGCTTAGATTCTGCTAGTGGTACAGGCAGTTATATAAATAGGTGCTCAAAACGTGATTATTTAAAGGAATATTAAAGAGTTAGGAAATAGTCTAAAAGCGCGTTATAGAGTTTAAAACCAAACAGCTACTGTTAGGTTGCTATAAAAATGTAATAAATAAGCAAAGGAGGGGTCCAAAATATGAAATTGAGTAAAGGAACTTAATTATAAAAGGGAAAGATCCTAGTTGATTGGTAGAATTGCTATGGCATTGGCTGCAATAGTAGCACTTGAGTACAGGTAGGTGTCGACAAAGCACTTTTGTCGTACCGGAATTAACATTAATTATTACAGCATTTATTGTAGGTTTAAATAGCCTGTAGAATAATGCCGAAGTAGAGTACTGATAGTAAAGGTGGTAGTTCAAACTAAATGAAAGTACAGGAGGAATAAGAAATGGAAAACAATAAAAGTATATGGAATGAAGATCATAGGTTTCCATTCAGAGACGAAGTGGATACTGAAAACAACAATACAGAAAATGTAAACGTTAGTGACGAAGACCTGGTGTCTTTATTCAAAAACAGTGAGATTAAGGATATTAAGGACAACAACACTGTAAATAGTAACACAGGGAGCAGCAACACAAGGGACAACAACACCGGGAACAACAACACCGGGAACTGGAACACAGGGGACAGGAACACTGGGAACTGCAACACAGGGGACAGGAACACTGGGAATATGAACACTGGGAATATGAACACTGGGAACAACAACACTGGTGACTACAACGACGGGAGCATGAATACCGGTGACTACAACACAGGGGGCAGGAACACCGGGAACTACAACACCAGGAACAGGAACACTGGGGACTACAACGACGGGAGCATGAACACTGGGGACTACAACGCTGGGGGCAGGAACACAGGGGACAACAACACCGGGAACAACAACACCGGTGATTGCAACGCTGGGAACATGAACGCTGGGGGTATGAACACCGGTGACTGCAACACTGGGGACTGGAACGATGGGAACAACAACACCGGGAACTGGAACACAGGGGACTGGAACACCGGGAACAACAACACCGGGAACTACAACATTGGGAACTGCAACACCGGGAACTGCAACACCGGGAACTACAACATTGGGAACTGCAACACCGGGGACTGCAACACAGGGGACTGGAACACAGGGGACTGGAACAAGTCATCTTTAAATGCTGGTTGTTTCAATACTGTTGAACAAAAAATCATGTTGTTCAACAAACCATCGGATATGACTTATCGTGAATGGATGGATTCGAATGCAAGATATTTACTGAAGCAGATGCCAAAGAGTACTGTTAGGTGGATTTTTTCAGCAGATATGACGGATGAAGAAAAGGCAGAGCATCCGACACATGAAACAACAGGCGGTTATCTGAAAGTGCTTGATGAAGCAGGATCCAGTCAGGAGTGGTGGAATAATTTATCAGACAGCGATAAGGATATTATTAAATCGATACCAAACTTTGATTCAGATATTTTTGAAGAGTGTACTGGAATTAAGGTGGATTATGACTGTCCGGATAATAAAGATAGTAAGACAGGTTCTTTAAAAGGAATTTCGGCATTTTAAATAAAGAATAAATGAAAATCATAGCAGAGTTGAATTTTTGTTATGATTTTCATTTCTAATCACCTTACAACGGATTATAGCGATGCATAGAGAGATGCTATGATGTTGTGGTTTGAGCTACGCAATGTGCTCTATTTACGAAAAGCTACTAAAGATGAAAATTTTAATAATGTTCCATATTATGATGAGCAGGAAAAAGAATTTTGGGAAACGCATCGTATAACAAGGAATGGAATCAAGAAATTAACAGCATTTGACGAGAAAGAAGGTGATAAAGTGGTAGCGTGGAATGAATACAGAAGAATAGAGATATTTGAGAAGGCAACTAATAATAGAATCCGTGTAAGTACTGCTGATAGTATGCTGACAGATGGAAATAGAGTAATCTTTTACAAAGACTCCGAAGAAGTTCTGTTTTTTGATCCGAAAGAGTGTTACTACAGAAGCTTTAAACTGGAATAAAACGTATAAGGAGCTGAGATGCAATATGATTGTGTAATTGCTAGAGATAATCATGATTCAAAATCAATGGGAAAATGTATTTCATTATTTAATTGATGATAGGTGTTAGTATGGATAGGAAGAAAGCATTGCAAAAATTACGAAGCGCAAAACGGGAAGCTCTTCGTAATTCGTCATGTATTCAAGTTGGTAGATTGGAATTGAATGAGGCGATAAAAGCATTAGAAAAGATCGTAGGACAGGAAACAGTAGAAGTTTCCGATCTGCTAAATGAAACAAATTCTAGTCTGGTATTGGGTATGTCTGGTAAATGGTATGGATGTGATCTTAATCTTGGATTAGTTGGTATATTTGAAACCATAGATGATTTTGAGAAAGCAAAAAAAGCTTATCAGGAAGCAGACAGTAAAACAAGTTCGCCAGAAAATTATGAGTTTTGGAATTATGTAATAACAAAAGATAATATAAATAGGTTTATTGATGGTTAGATACTGGAGGAAGCGAGGTAGCGTATGAAAAAGTTTGTTGTGTTTGCATTAATTGTTATGTTAAGTGCAGTATTACTTGGTATTGGTATTGATACATGTAAGTGGGTGTTGATTTTTCCAGGAATTTGTGGACTGTTATTAGCAGTTATTTATGGTGTTATTGCCGGTATACCTGCGATTGATAACATAGTAGATGATGATTTTAACAAGTAGTGGAGGTAGATGGTGATGAAGTACAGTAGTGAAGATCAGAAAGTCATAAATAAGTGGTTGACTTCAGTTGGAGCAAAGCATTTGGTAGATGAGGAATTCTTTGAATACAGAGAAGGTCAGTTACTTGAGATTGCAAAATCCGGAGTAGACAGCCTACTAACTTGGGATGAGTGGCAGCATTTACAGACTATGATGGATATGGAAATTCCATTAAATGAATCAATCAGATTTGTCGGTATTCTATATGAGAATGATATCGAGGTTCTGGAAATGAATACTGATAAAAGTAAAGAGTGTGAAGAAAAATGGAATAAAAGTATACGATGTTATCATGGAAAATGATTGGAGTACGATACGCAGGAACAGAGAAGAGAGATAGAGGAGATTCTCGATAGAATCGAGAAATGCACATGCGAAGCTGATTTGATTAAGCTAAGGAGAAAGCTGGATCACAGGATTACATGGTTTTGTAATAGAAAAACTTCTGAGTTAATTAAGACAATTTAAGCAAGAAAGGGAGTGTAGAAGGAGAGGCAGTCTTAGAACTTGAAATGTATGAAGTAAGAGTAAGAACCTATGATGGTGCTATTGGCACTATTGAAAAAGTTGTATATGAAATTGTAGACGGAGAAGAAACAGACAAAGTATATTACTATGAAATGGAAATCAATGGGGAACATGGAATTATAGTCTATCCAGGTGAGATTGACGAATAAAGCTAATTATAGAACAGCAAATGCTCGTTTCCTATGGATTAGAAAGGAGAAATGGAATGAGTATTATTGAAGAGAACGCAAAAACAATTAAGGACTGGTTAAAACATTTAGATTTTGAACATGAACATCCAGGCTATGGCAAGGATGTTTATAAAAAGTTAGACGAAATTATTACAGAGGCACAGAAAATAAAAGAGGACTAAATTTGCATTTCAAAGGAAAGGAAAGAAAGCGATGAACGAATATATTAAAGAAATTGAACAAATTGCAGCTAAATGTACAGAAAGTCAATCTGATGGATATTCACAAATTATGAGAATTTGTGATGCAATGAGAGAAGAACAGGAATATTGTTTAGGATATATTTCTAAAGAAGAGATTGTATCACCTCAATTTGATTAGACTTGAAATTGTGCAATTCCCTAGAATTGCAGGCAAGAGGTAATCTAGATTTACATACCGGAGCATACATGGATGAATTCGGTGATATTTGCGGTGAGCCTGATAGAAGAGTAATAGACAAAGTCATGTTGATGATCAAAAGGAGTTAGTAGGTGATACAGTAGAATGTTTCATATGATAAATGCAGAATCGTTATTGAGTGATGTTCGTGGTGGGAAGATTAATTTTGCTGATTTAAGCGAAGAGCAACTACGATATTTTTATCAACTGTTGCATTGGACTGTACGGATGAGGTGCATGAGTATCACGCGATGAGAAATGTTTTGCTTAATCTTCCTAGGGATAGACAGTTGAGTATTTGTAATAGGTACTTCCTGAATGGTCAAAGATAATTCTTGACCATTCTTTAGTGATTTATGACTTGAAATTATAGAAGGAGCAGGTGGAATGGGCGCTGGTGTGGAGATATTAAAGGAAAGTGTGATCAGAGTGCAGTCGCAGCTAAATGACTGGATGGATTGTGTATTTGTTGTAAATAAGAATGATGAAGAGAAGGCAAGAGATGTATTAGAGAAAGCTTGGGACAGTTTTTGGGAAGATGGGGATGGTTGGTGCTACGGCAATTACCTAGAGGATAAGTTGATAAATGCCGGTGTTGTATTTGATGCGTACTACGCAGATGCTGAAGAATAAGGATATAGTAATGGTGTAGAAGTCAAGTACTACAAGAGATGATTTTAGAGGTGTTAGTATTGTTAGGGAGCGATTGTGTATGGAAGAGCTAGGTTTTATCAATAAGCATAAAAACACAGCATATGAGACGATGGGTGAATTTTATTCGAAACTTACAGAAGAACTGGATGCGGCATTGGATGATGAACATTCCGACAGGTGCCGACATTATGTGCTTGCGAATGATTATTGTTTGAAGAATAAGTGTCTTGCAATTAGAGTCTATGGCACAACAGTCGGTAATATACGATTCGATGATGGAAATGTTATTCAGAATATTGTAATTGATTCAGACCCTGTCATAGGGTGTTACACGAAAGATGTTAATATACAATTGCAGAAATATGTGGGACAGAAGATGATATTTTACTAAGTAAAATATATTATATGACTAATCATTGGTGCTAAGCAGTAATACTTTAAACGGACACAGTACACTTGTGATGGTATGTCTGATTACAAATACGAATAAAACACACCAGTTTCATATTGAGTTAGATGGACGTACGAAGACAACGGGTGTTATTTTATGCGACCAAGTAAAGATGCTTGGTATTGCCGCGATAAATGCTAAATTTCAAGAGAAATGCACAGAAGATGTTTGGAAACAGGCAAGAGATTTATTTTTAAGTATTGTGTTAGATTGTAGATAGTTTATATTTAGGCGTTAAAAACCAGGCATGCTCAGTTTTAGGATAAGCCAGATAAATTGTTTTTGAAAATCCATCGTTATCGATGGTACATTTAAAATTCATGATTGATAAATTTTCATGAAGTTTATTGCAAGATGTTACCTGATACGTGATGCCATCAATACGAACATAAATTGGTTTCATAAGACCTTTAGATGTGAATGAAGCGATGACTTGTAAGGCTTTATATTCTTTTATATCAAATATGGAATGAGAAACGATCATAAGGTACTTGTATGATAATTAACTTCCTAATTATCATACAAGGTAAGCAATGTATAAAAGATTTGAGAAAACAAATTGAATACAGTCTTGATGAGATTGATAGAATGTTAATCGATTAGTATATTTGTAAATTACTCCTATAGAGAATATAAAAGATTTGATAGTAGCGTAAACAGAGGTGAGTTAGTAAATTAAGGAGTTGTTATGATAAATAAGAGGTGTAGTAAGACACCTCTTATTTTTTTGGTTTAAAGCCGCATAATATGTGTAAGAAAAGTTGTTGAGAAATGGATATATTTGACATATAATGAAAGAAAATACAAGCAACCATTTTTCGTAAAGGAGTCAGAAGAATGGATTTAAAGAATTTCATTATACAAAATTATGATAAAAAGAGAAAATGGATGCAAAGATGTATGATGGATGATCGGAAATCTTTAGCAGCTATTTGTACATCAAAAGAGTTTGGTTCTGTTGAATTAAGAAATATGTTAACCGATATTAGACATGTATTAACGGTTGGCAGAGTAGGTGGGAGTAATGATTTGTATATTGTTATTCCAGAGTTCATACCAAATGACAAGCTGGTGTATATTTTATTAGAATGCATGATATATTCATTATTTAATGATTACGGATACGTAGTTCATTTTCGTGTGCGGAATTGTAAAACAAATGTAAATACCCGTGGAATAAATGATTCTGTTTTGGCGGATATGATGGATAATAAGTTATTATCCGTCGAACAGTTCAATAAAAAATTCTTTTTCTCTATCAACAATAAGCATTTCAGAAAAATTGTAAAGGTGACTAGTAATAATGAGGATGCCCCGTCAGATATATTAAGTGAAGTGAAAATTTTTCTCTATAGATTTGACATGGCTGATGAATTTAAAACCACATTAGCGTCAACAGTTTCCGAGTTAGTTGACAATGCTTTAGAGCACGCAGTGTCTGATTGTCTAATAGATATTGATGTTACAGAACATGATCATATGCTTATGAATGATAATAATTTGTATTACGGTGTGAATGTTGTTGTGCTTAACTTTTCAGATATTAGCCTGGGAGACCGCATAGGTGACAAGTTAAAAAATAAATATTATTCAGATTCTGAGAGATATGATAAAGCAAAGACTGCATATAATAATCATAGGAAGTATTTTTGTAAAGAATATTCGGAAGTTGATTTTTTCAATATAACATCTTTTCAACAAGACATTTCAGGGAGAAAGAACGAATCAGAGTCTGGTGGAACTGGTTTAACAGAATTGATAAGAACATTAGAAGAGTATGCTTTTGAAAATTACTGTTATGTTTTGAGTGGAAATAATGGTATTTTGTTTGAAAAGAGTTTATTGAATTTTGATAAAGATAATTGGATTGGTTTCAATGATGAAAATGATTATTTAAACCAACCGCCAAGTTCTAAAGCTATATTCAAATCTAAAACAGCTATTCCTGGGACAGGTTATAATTTTTTATTTATTTTTAAAGGAGAACACAATGAAGAAAGTAGAACACAAACTGATATTTAAAAAATCAATGGCAGACTTAGCCGGGAACAGATTTGGCAGAAGAATATATGAAGATCAGGTGAAGCCATTCTTTGATTCAGATGCTGAAAATATTGTTATAATACCAGAAAATATTTCATATGTTGGCACATCATTTATACAGGGTATATATGCTGAATTAAGTGAGACATATGGTTGTAATGAGGCTTTGCAGAAAATGACCTTAAAAAGTGACAATAAAGAAACAATGGATAAGATTGAGAAGTCAATTTCTATATATGGTGTGTAAATATGGATAGTTCAGATATTATAGCAATTTTAGCCTTGATAGTTGCTTTGGCTGAAATAGTTGTTACGGCTTATCAAAGTAGAAATATGAATAGTACAAATTTACAAGCAATGTACTTTGAAGAGATTTTTAAAGAATATATGATAAATAAGATACCAAAGGCTGCAGATAATCTGCATTATGATGGTGATCTGTTATCACCAGAGTATAGAGTTCTTGTTGATGTTATGATGGATATGGTAGGTGCATGTAAATATTTTGCATACGCTAAACATGATTTTTATTCAGAACTGCAGGAGAAGTGTATAGCGTTAGAGGATGAGCTAATACGTATGGCGAATAATCCATGTATTAATGAGCAGAGGCAAAGAGAGAATATTTATCATATCCATGAAGCAATAGTTGTGATCATTAGATTGATAAATAATAATTATCATAAATTTTAGAATAGTTTTTGTAACTGAATAAATTGAAGAAAGAAATCATTGTGAACTTATTTGTGATGAGACATTTAGAACAGTTTGGTTGCATGAAGCTGATTACAAAATAGGATTCCGTTATGTGGTTTCTAAATAGGGCTACTGTATCAAGGATATACTTTCAGGAGAGAAGACAGAGCTGTATGACGGTCTGTTTTGAACTCATAAGACAATTTGCAGATGATTGGGGTATAATATTATTCTGTTTCAATCTGTTGAAACTTTTGAAATGATGCGGTAGTGTAAAAAAGATGCATTTTGTGCTAAGTAGACATAATATAGATATTGAAGATGAACAATCACGCAATGTCTGTGCTGATGATTACGAATTTGTGATCGGAGAATTGAATAAAATATGTCACTTGAATAAATGTAATAGGAATATTAGATATATTCAGGATCGTTTTAGAGATGGTCTTATAAATATAACAGAGTAACACGAAAGAGGATGTCAAAAGACATCCTCTTTTATTATTGACGTAGTTTATAGAATATGATAGTATGAGGAGGAAGTAATATGATAGATGAAGGTGTGGTATATGCGAACAGATGTTGTCAGCACATGATATTCGCCAGGCAAATAACATTGATGTTTTTGCAGATGTTGTACGTCGTGTAGCAACTATAATTCGTGGTGATTATACTTATGACGATCGTGTTAATTTGATAGATATGCCCAAGATAAGCCTGCGTAGTAAAGGGTTGAGTTATGGTGTTGATCCACAAAAATCATTTTGGTTACGACATAAATTCTTTCTTTTTACGAATTTCAGACAATCAAAAGATGAGGAACTACTTGCAGGAACATTAGCAATGTGCTTACTTGGCAAGCACAATTTTACTGTTAATACAGAGAATCTTGATAAGCTGTATAATAGTGATAGTGATTTGGCATATGAAATCAATACAAAGGTTAGTGAAGTAGGTAGAGATGAAATCGAAAAATTGAGTATGAAAATAATCGTACAAATCGATGCAATTTTTGATTCAGTTAATTCTAATTTTTCAGATTATATTTTTGCTGGTTTAAATAAAGTCTCGAACAAAGATATTTGTTTTTCAGCCCTTTTCTGTGTATTGTATGAATTTACAAAAAGATGGATACTGTATTAAAAATTATGAAACAGTTGCACATACTCTGAAGGAGCATATTAACCAAACTTTTAGTGTAATTGCAGCAGATAGTCGATACAAGACAAGAAAAGAAGTGATTGATGTTTTATATGGGCTTCTGGTTAAGAATATGAGTAAGGAATATGAGAGACAGCAGAATGATGATGATAAGTCGTTAGCTCAGCTACTGTCTTTGTCTTCGATTGAAACTCAGATGGTAGACTTCAAAATTGGGTTAACATATTTTAAAGATGGTGATTGGAATTGTGATGAGATTGATAAAATAGGTAAAACATTAGTTGCGATGGCGAATACAAATAATGTACATCAGGATGTTGGGTACGTGATTGTAGGTATTGCCGATAATGAGAAAGCATATGAAGATTGGAAAAGTGTATACGATAAGCCATGCGCAATATATGGCAGACATCATATTGTCGGTATACGTGAGGAGGCTTGTAGACGCTATAAAAATATCGATGAATTTGTGAGAGTGTTTAGTACAAAGTTAGTAAATCTTGATATTTCTAAAGATATACTGGAATATACACTTGCAAATATGAGAGTAGCAGATTTTTGTGATAAAGATTTGTTGATCTTGCCAGTGTGTCACACAGGGAATGGGAAATACAAAGGGTTGAAGTACAGAAGAGAGTTTAGTAAAAAATGTACAAATCGGTGAACAACGTACTGAGAGAACAAAGGCGTTGAATGCTTTCTATGTAACAAAGTTTAGTTTGAAATCTGATAGAGCTGTGGCATGAGGCTATTACACTTCAGTGTAATAGCCTCATTTTTTAATGTGTAAAACATTTTTCCAAAAACTTGAAATCATGAATAAAAAATAACATAGTTATAATGAAATACAAAGAAGGAGTTAAAGGTTACGCATAATTAAGCAACGCATTGACATACGCTCTTTTGAACGTGCATCGTAACTTGGATAAGTAAGCATAGTTTGTAAGTGGTGTAGGTAAGTACAGAAGTCGAGATATCTGTTCGTTACACTGTTCGGTGTACTTTGGTTAGGGAAAGCAATTCTGCAGTTTATTAGAAATTGTTCGACTTCACAGAGTTTTTCGGTATAGTAATCAGTTTCGTGGTAATCAGTTCCAGTATGAAAAAGCTTTTCAAGATGCTTGATACGACTTGGCTTTTGATTATATCCGATTGGCACACTAATACCTATCCAAGCAAAAGCTTCAATAAGTCCAGTAGCGAGCTTTCGACCAGTTTGTTGTGGACCGGCATAGTTTCTTAAGAGAGAGTAACTTCCTGCAAATTCCATTAATAGATCAAAATCTAGTAATTCAGCGATGACTAGAGTGACTGGTTTATCGGGAGTACGTTCTTGATAAATCGGACTATTTATGATACGCAGCATAGCTTCACGTTGTATTTGGGTGATGTGTTTAACCATTGTTTGTTTCATTCAAACTCCTCCTTTGTATGTGCCTGAGTGTGTATGGTAGCACTCAGGCGTTCTGTTGAGTAAGATATCGGATTAATAAACTGGAAAGTTTAGTTGTAAAATGTAAAGATTTTATAAATAATGTAGAGTAGAAAAATAGGGTGCTAGAAAAATGGCACCCTATTTTTAATGTGGGGGTAGTTAGAAAAACACGATTGTGAAAGCAAGGCATTTGTTAGACTTGCTGAGAAGTATGTATGATAGGGTAATTCAACAGTAAGAGGCTGACAGATTAACAGGTGAGTAAGTGCGGATGTTAAATGATTTGTATCTATAACAAAAGTCTTGTGTGGCAACACTCCCTTGTGCCATAGGGTGTGTCAGTTTTTCAAAATAGGGTTCTGAAAACGGAACCCTATTTTTTAATGTGGGAATCAAATTATTTTCAGGATAATTAATAAAAATAGTAATTGACGAAAAATATCTAAAGCCATGACATAAATACAGAGTATTTATAAAAAACCGTAAAGTGGAATGAGAACAAGTTAGTGGAGGTGGATGGGATGGATATTTCACATCTAGTAAACGGTAATGAATGTTTAGTGACGTACAATCTTACAAATGAGTACGTAAGCAGGACAGCAATAGCCCAGAAAGGATCCGATGATATTTCGACAGCACTTGAATCAACATTACATAGGATTTTAGAGTCAGGTGGATCGCCAGATGATGTTCTGGAAATAATGGGTGCAATAGTACCAACAGACGAAGAGATGATAGAACTAGAAGAGTTCGAAGAATTTATATCATTAGACTTGGGATACGTGCTGCCAGGATTGATGACTTGCTGGGAAGTCTGTGAAAGCATTTAGTTAGGATCAGTATAGCAAAGGAGAGATGAGATGATAGATGGAAAAGAAACGGATAATGTTCACTGCTACGAAATGGAAATTGATGGAGAGCATGGTGTAATCGTTTATCCGGATGAAATTGACGAGTAGAAAATACGTGTTACAAAGGAGATAATAATGAAGCATAAGTGTAAACATAAGTGTAAAAATGAAATTAAATTAGGTAAAGATGAAGAATTTGTAGAAGATGTGTATCACTGGAATAAAAAATGTCCTAAATGTGGTGGGATTCTCATCATGAAGTTTGGACCAGGAATAAGTCACATATTTTGTGTAGACTGTGATTATGACGACTACGATTATGATTAAGGAAAAGTGTAGAGACATTGTAAAGATTAGAAGGAAACATTTCATAGGAAGATTGGAGGAAGATAAGAAATTATGTCTTTAACATTAGAAGAATTAAAGGAAAATCATAATTCTGTTTTGTCCGTAATGGAGAACAGAATTATGCTAATGGCAGAGTGTGACAGAAAAACAGCAAATCTTGTTGCAAATGAGGTGTTGGATTTAGCTAGGGATGCTAAAGTTTTGTTGGGTAATAAAGCATAGAAGCGATATTTCAATGGAAAGTGAGGACAAAAATATGAGTAAATTATTAGATAAATTTGATGATTATACAATTCAGGATAACATGGGTTTTAAAATTGTGATAGGCAATTTAGTTGTAAGTGTTGCTTGTCATAATTATATGGATGCATATAGCAATATGGAAGGTAATGGTATTGTAGAGAAAGATTTGGATTACTCTAAAATGCCAAGAGATTTAATGGTATTTACATTTTGTACAGACAATACAGAAGTAGTTGTGTTTGACAAAAAGACTGGAGAATACCTTACAGATAAATTCATTGACGCAGATGACTATGATAATATTGCATATGGGGTAAGTCCATTAGAACTGATTGATATTCTTGTAAAAGTTAAAGAATATGTAATGTAGAAATACGTGTTTCATTGGATTAGAAAGATGAGGTAAAGATATGGAAAGAAACTTTGAATATTTAGGATTTCGGGATAGAATGTGTGACATTGTGCGGATTGGAATAGATTGGTTTGATTATAGAGATGACGAAACTGAGTTACCAAAAGTAGGCGCGTTTTGCAGAAAATGTGCAAAAGAAACAGCAAAACCAATGATGCCAATTTACATGAACGGAAAGCCAGCTTATGCTTTACATTGTAATAAATGTGGTAGTGAATATCCAATGTATAAATCAATGTTTGTTCAAAGATATGTTGGATATGATACGGCTGCAGGTGGTCATGTAAATCCTACACACGGTATGAAATCTGTGGTTGCTTCTATGGATAGAAAGGCAAGAGAACATTATAATAACAGAGAAAAGCGTGTAGAAGAACAGATGTGCCAAACCATGAATTGTTCACCAGAAGAATACAAAGAGAGAAAAAGGCAGTGGGAAGAAGAAGATAAAAAATGGAAAAAGAAATTTAAAAGAGAACAGTCTGCTAGATATGCAGAGTATGAAGACGAAAAAATAAAAGAAAAGTCAAACAAAAGAAAAGAACTTATTGACAAAGGCATTATTAAGTATGTAAAGAATGTAGGTCTTGTAAATACGGAAACAGGTGAGGTAGTTAAGTTGTAAAAGAAATTCGCATTTACTATGGAAAGGAGCAAATTATGGATTGATACTTAGTTGTGTGGTTAAGAGGAGGCAGAGAGTATGTTGATGTCATTGATAATGCTATCACTCCGCATGAAGCGGCTAATAAGGTAAGGGAAATACATGTAAATGCTAACGTAGTAGCAGTAGGCATTATGTTAGATAACAAACAGTGGAATTATCTGTAGTAGTTGAAACTAAGATTTACAAGGAAGAGAGTGAGGGCAAAAATGAATCAACCAACACTTGAGAATTTAGTAAACAGATTGAAACTAGATAAAGAATTACTAGAGCAGTACCAGGAGGATAAGGAACTGTTAGAAAAGCGGATTAAGCAACACAAAGAGGATATTGCAAATTATGTTACTTCAGATCGTTTTTCATACGCATTAAGGGTTTTTAATTTATAAATTGCACAAGGCGACCAGAGAATTAGCACGCATCTGTAGTTGTGTCAAATATTAGATAATTGGAGGAAATATTATGCAAATAGATAATTATCAGGTAACCATTAAAATAGACGATAGGGGTGAGTTTGGCAGATATGGAAAAGTATTTGCCAAAAATTTATACGAATGTGATGCAAAATTTTATCACATTTTAACTCTCGCTCCAGGAATGAAACTTTCAAAAGATATGTTTTATTCAGCACTTAAAATGGCAGGTATATAATACTTGCCTTCCGTCTTACGGTGAGAGTCCGTAACCGATGAGCAGAAGCGAAACGGAAAATGTAAAGCGGAAAATGTAGATATTATGTCGGAAAAATTTGAATTATTGAAGGTAGAGTAAATGAAAATTAAAGAGTACAAATTACACAAGACACCTAAAAAGACGGCGAAAGAAAAATAGCATGGAATATGTCGATTCATTTGAGACTTGTAAAAGAAATGTTCTGTTTGATTTTTCATTATTGGATAATGCAGATGAATTTATTCAGATGATTCCTGACTATGGAAAGATAAGATTATAAGAAAGGGCGGTTGATTTATATGATATTTAATATAAAATTTTGGAGCATGGAAAAGTATTTACCTACAAAAAGATGTAGAATTTTAAGGCAGCGTTATGTAAAGAAT
>OOCD01000010.1_pt1 | contig 153415 bp, 147 predicted proteins | sample 1671791 | NCBI WGS metagenome assembly OOCD01 (sample SAMN06348193, study PRJEB24527) | human gut metagenome | biome: human gut; feature: ankylosing spondylitis patient; material: feces | host: Homo sapiens | place: China | collected 2015-10
AGTCTTAATGCCCCCGGACGGGGCGTTTAAGACGCACACGTCACTCCGAGAAACATTAAATCAGGCTGACTTAGACTTGCCTTATTTTCGTACAACGGAACAAAACAGTCCCGGCTTGATGCAATTTGCCAATCACAAAACTGCGATATCACCCTTAGCCGGGGAACTCATAGCCCAACAAACCAGCATTTGTAAGATAGATTGAAATCACACTATCAAAAGTTGTTTACACCCCGCACAAAAAATTTTATAATATGCCTGTCCTATAAATTTGAAACGGAGTTATGTATGGAAAAATTACTGGTATTTCATTTAGATGATGATAATTTAAAGAAATTAAAGCAAATAGCAGGGGTTTTGAAAATCCGGATAGAGTTAGTTCCTGCCACTGATTATTTAAAAACATTAGAAATGATCGTAAGTAAGACCTCGTCCCCTCTGTTAAACCCTTTTCCCGGGGAAGTTCCATCAGAAAGCATGATCGTATTCTGTGATTTTCCAGAGAAGAAGATGGATAAACTTCTGCTTGCGCTCCGCAGAGATCAGGTTACCATTGATTATAAAGCTGTTCTAACCCCGACAAACCGGAAATGGAATGTAATGCGGTTGTATCTGGAAATGCATGCAGAGAAAGCTGCTTACCAAAAAAATAAGGCATAAGTCCGGAAACAAAACTCATTTTTCAGTTTATGAATGCCCTGATAATGGCAGCATTCATAAACTAATGGGTTTCGCATGGCTATGCCTGATGCAAATAATCGCTAATCTTCTTTGATCTGTGCGATCATATCCATGATTTCTTCTCTTGTCTGCAGCCCGACTGCACGGTTCTGGAACAGTCCGTATTTCATGACAACCAGTGTCGGAATGCTCATGATCTGATATTTCAATGCCAGCGCAGCTTCCTCATCAACATTGACCTTGCCGAAGATGACTTTGCCATCTAATTCTTCTGCAAGCGCTTCGATCACCGGAGACTGCATCTTGCACGGTGCACACCACTCTGCCCAGAAATCAAGTACAACCGGGAGTTTCGCACCAAGTACTTCATTTTCAAAATTATCTTTTGTAATTGTGATAACTGCCATTTTCTGTTTTCCTTTTCCTGATGTTTAAATTCACATAATACTGACAATACCCGTATTACAGATTTGGTCAGCCAGACCTTTCCTTTTACTCACGCCCAAACTCAGAAAGAACCAGTCCCTCATTACGGTCAAGCACCATACCGACACTCCAGGAGTTGACAAACAGGAGTAGCGGTCTGCCTTTTAAGTCCTGAATCTTCTTCATGTCCGAAGTTCCGACAAGCCTGTCCATATCAATATCCTCATTCTCGATCCAGCGGATATGCTCATATGGCAGGTTGTCCATACGGATCTCTACATTGTATTCATTTTCCAGACGGTATTTTAAAACATCAAACTGAAGGACACCAACAACGCCGACAATGACCTCCTCCATACCCATATTGTATTCCTGAAAAATCTGGATCGCACCTTCCTGTGCGATCTGCTGCATACCTTTCATGAACTGTTTACGTTTCATGGTATCTACCTGACGCACTCTTGCAAAATGTTCCGGTGCAAAGGTAGGGATTCCTTCAAACTGGAACGGTTTTGCTGTGGTAAGCGTATCTCCGATTGAGAAAATGCCCGGATCGAACACACCAATGATATCCCCTGCATACGCCTCATCTACGATATGACGCTCCTGTGCCATCATCTGCTGTGGCTGTGACAGTTTGATCTTTTTATTGCCTCCCTGTACATGCGTAACCTCCATACCGGCGGTAAATTTTCCGGAACAGATACGCATAAATGCGATACGGTCACGGTGCGCCTTATTCATGTTTGCCTGTATCTTAAATACAAATGCGGAAAAATGCTCATCAAACGGATCGATCTCCCCAATATCAGCCTTACGCGGCAGCGGGGAATATGTCATTTTTAAGAAATGCTGTAAAAATGTCTCAACACCAAAGTTTGTCAGGGCAGATCCGAAAAATACCGGTGAAAGTTCTCCCTTTGTAACAAGATCCATATCAAATTCCGCACTTGCTCCGTCGAGAAGTTCGATCTCCTCCATCAGCTTATCGTATGCGTCCTGTCCGATCTCATCGATCAATGCAGGATCATCTGCTGCAATATGCTTTTCCGTTCCCTCTTTCGTTCCCTTAAGCGTATCCGAAAATGTCATGACCTCTTTTGTGTTGCGGTCATATACACCCTTAAAATTCTTTCCGGAACCGATCGGCCAGTTTACCGGACAGGTTGCGATTCCAAGCTCCTTTTCGATCTCGTCTAACAGATCAAATGTATCGTTCGCATCACGATCCATTTTATTGATAAAGGTAAAGATCGGGATGTGACGCATTACACAGACCTTAAATAATTTTCTCGTCTGTGCCTCGACACCCTTTGATCCATCAATGACCATGACCGCAGAGTCCGCAGCCATCAGGGTACGGTAAGTATCCTCCGAGAAATCCTGATGTCCCGGTGTGTCCAGAATATTGATGCAGTAGCCGCCATAATTAAACTGTAACACAGAAGAAGTAACGGAAATACCTCTCTCCTTCTCGATCTCCATCCAGTCAGATACCGCATGGCGTGCAGTTGCCTTTCCCTTGACGGAACCGGCAAGATTGATCGCGCCTCCGTAGAGCAGGAACTTCTCTGTCAGAGTCGTTTTACCTGCATCCGGGTGGGAAATGATTGCAAATGTACGTCTTTTTTCTATCTCTTTTCTTAAATCAGCCAAAACTTTTTTATCCTCCAAAAATCCTTATAAAATCGGGATCGCTTTTCCCGCACATTCCGGCTCTATATCAAAATAAGCAAGAATGGTTGCTGCAATATCCGAAAAGCAGCTTCTGGTTCCGTAATTAACACCCGCTCTGATCGGTTTTCCATACATTACAAGTGGTGTATATTCTCTGGAATGATCGGTTGATGGCGTACTCGGATCACATCCGTGATCTGCCGTGATCATTAAGATATCCTCGTCTCTCATTGCAGCGAGAAGCTCTGGCAGACGCTCATCAAAATAAGTCAGCGCCTTTGCGTAGCCCTCCACGTCATTACGGTGCCCGTAGAGCATATCATAATCTACAAGATTTGTAAAACAAAGTCCCTCAAAATCCTGTTTCATATAATCAAGCGTTTTGTTGATTCCGTCCTCATTTCCAGTCGTGCGCACATACTCTTTGATACCTTTTTCTGCAAAAATATCAATGATCTTACCCACAGAACGCACGTCATATCCATGTCCGCACAACTGATCTAACATCGTCACCTTTGGCGGCTGCAGGGAAAAATCATGACGTCTTACCGTTCTTGTGAAATTGCCCGGCGTACCGACAAACGGTCTTGCGATCACACGTCCCACACCGTTTTCCCCGGTCAGTATCTCCCTTGCGATCTTACAGTATTCGTAAAGTGTCTCAACCGGCACGACATCCTCGTGCGCTGCCACCTGAAATACCGAATCCGCAGACGTATATACGATCAGTTTTCCCGTTTTCATGTGTTCTTCGCCGTAATCGCGGATCACATCCGTTCCCGAATACGGTTTGTTGCAAAGCACTCCCCTGCCGGTTCTCTTTGTAAACTCGTCTAAAATTTCCTGTGGAAATCCGTTCGGATAAGTCGGCAGCGGACTGTTTGAGATAATGCCCGCAATCTCCCAGTGCCCGATCGTCGTATCTTTTCCTTTCGATACCTCCGTCATTCTCGCAAAAGAGCCGGCCGGATCCTTTTCTTTTTCTCCGATCTCCACTCCGTCTATATTAAAAAATCCAAGTTTCCTCATGTTCGGCATCGAAAAATACGGACTGGATGCTACCGCTCTTATGGTATTGCTTCCAACATCGCCATAATCTGCCGCATCCGGCATTTCCCCGATCCCAACACTGTCAAGTACGATCAAAAATACTCTCTTCATGTAAAAGTCTCCATTCCTGTATGTGAAAATCCTGCTTTCCAATCCAGTTCTCTAAAGAAAAAAGCTGAGCACATGTCTCAGCCTGGTCCCCAATGTCCAAAAAACTCGGGCAACTCTGTTGTTTTTAGTATATTCAAAAATATAGAAAAATGCAATAGTATTTCATATCCTATTTTAAAAATGAGACAGCTTTAAAAAGCTGCCCCATTGAAACTGCTATTTTGTTATCTTTACTTTTTTGCCCTGTCCCTTATTTTTCAAAAGTTTTTTATAAGCCGAAAGTTTCTTTGCAGGAACTTTGATCTTTGCATTTGACTGGATACCTTTCAATGCATCCTTTCCAACGCTCTTTAACGCTGTTGATTTGATTGTAATACTGGATAATTTAGAATTGCCTTTGAAAGTTTCTTTTCCAATTTTCTTTACGCCCTTTCCAAGCGTTACTGTCGTCATCTTTTTACATCCTGAAAAAGCTAAATCTCCAATGGAAGTTACCTTATCCGGTACTGTAATCTTTGTCAGTGCTGTACAATTTTGAAATGCACCTTTTCCAATGCTTGTCACATTTTTCCCAATGGTTACTTTGGTCAGTTTCTTATTGCCTTTCAATGCATTTGCAGCTATAGAAGTTACCTTGTAAGTGGTATTTCCAATCTTAATTGTCGCAGGAATCGTTATCGTTTTCGATTTGCTTTTCGTTTTTACAAATGCTACGGCAGTTCCCTGTTTTGTCACCTTATAACTGTCTTTCCCAGAGGTTACTGTTTTTCCCACTGCCGGAAGTTTCTGATTGTTTTCTGTATCGGTCGAAGAATCTGATTCGTCTGTAAGATACTGATACTTAAATTTATATGTTTTTGCATATTTTTCTGCGGCGGAATCTTTATAACAAAAAATAGTCAGATCAACACTGGTGTCAAATGCACTTTGATCTATGCTTGTGACAGTTTTAGGAATTGTAATGTTTTTTAAACTTGTACAACTATAAAATGCAGCGTGACCTATACTTGTCACTCCTTTTGGAATTGTTACATTAGACAGACTACTGCACCATGCAAAAGTATATTCCTCTATTTGTGTGACTCCTTTTGGAATTGTTACACTTATTAGTTTTTCACAAGATTCAAATGCCCGGCTTTCAATATCCGTTACGCTTTCAGGAATTATAAATTCTCCCTCTTTTGCCCCGGGACATTGTATCAGCATTTTCTTCTTTTTATCATATAAAACTCCATTTTCTGATGTAAAATACCGATTATTTTCTGATACTTTTATCTCTGTCAATCCAGAACATCCCTCAAATATATCTTCTCCTATACTTGCTACACCTTTCGGAATTGTCACACTCGTCAATCCCTCACAGTAATGAAATGCCAAGCGACCTATATTAGTTACACTTTCAGGTATTATTATACTCGTTAAGTTCTGACAATAATAAAACGCTAGTCCCCCTATGTCCGTTACACTTTTGGATATTTTAATTTCTCCACTTTTTGCTCCAGGACACTGCATCAAAACTTTCTTTTTTTTATCATACAATATTCCGTTCTTCGATGTAAAATATTTATTGTCTTCTGATACCTTTATCTCTGTCATATTTTGGCAGCCCGCAAATGCCCCTTCGCCTATACTTGTTACATTTTTTGGAATTGTCACATTTAATAAACGATTGCAGAAATTAAACGCGTACTTTCCTATACTGGTTACACTTTCCGGAATCGATATGCTTGTCAAATAATAGCAATTAAAAAAAGCTTCATCACCTATCTTCACCACTGTTTCAGGGATTATAATATCTCCTTCCATTTCTCGCGGGCACTGCAACAGTACTTTTTTCTTTTTATCATACAATATTCCATTTTCTGAGGAAAAATATTGATTATTTTTCGATACTTTTATCTCTTTCAGTTTAGTACAGTTTAAAAATACAGTTCCATCCATACTCTCTAAACTTTTCGGAATTGTCACACTCGTTACGCTGAAACTATACCAGAATGCATATTTTTCTATGCTTTTCACCCCATCCGGTATCGTAATATCTCCTCCCGAACCAGTATATTTTTTCAACACACCTTTTTCTATCACAAAACCATTTTTATCTGCTTTTGCCATCTTCACATCATCTGCCACATCAATATCCGTTACATCTCCAGCGTTTTCTTCTAAGACAGCCATTCCATCCGCATTTACTATCACTTTACCATCTGTGCTTTCCTGTAACTGATATGCTGCGGTATCGTCCGTTGCAGCATTGACTGTTGCTGCGCTGCCTGTACATCCCCATATCAGGGTAACCGCCAATAATCCTGCCAATAATCTTTTTTTAATCATTCCTTTTTCTCCTCGTTCATTTCAATTTTCCCATAACATAAATACTGTTTCAGGAAATTATTTTCTTTGCCATACTTCCCAGATAAGGTATCAGTGCAATCAACACATCTGCCCCTTTATCTGTCAAAAATTTTACCAGTTCATAAAGAATCTTTTTCGCCTGCTTTGTTTCTTTTTTGTCTGTTTCTTTTTTCAGTTCGGACAGGATTTCCTTTATTTTATGGCATTCTTCTTCCGTCAGTCCTACATTCAGTAACTGTTCTGCTGCTGTAAGCATATTACCTGTAAGTATACCGATATCAACGATCTGGTTGTTTTCCATATGGTTCATAATCTGAATAGATGTCTGCTGCGGTTTCAATGCTTCCGCACGCTCTTTTTGCGCCATCTGTAAATTATCTTTGTAATTGATCAATTTAGCCTTTACCTTACAAATATCCTCATCGAAATCAATGTAATCCGAAGTATTCACCGCACTCACACAATAAGCAGACAATCCTGTTTCAAAACCTTTGATCTCCTCTCCGTAAACACTTCTCACCTCCTCAATAAAATTGTACTTTTCTTCATCATCGATCATGTTGTCATCACATCTTCCGATATAATCACTTAATGTCTCAATTTTACCCATTTGTTTCCCTGACTCCTCCTTTCTTATGTCCATTATACTCCTTGGTATTCATATGAGCAATATAAATATTACGTTTGAATGCTATTTTCATACTCTGTCGAACATTAAAATAAACACATATGGGGGGTGATTTTATCGACGTAATCAAGAAAATAGACCATCTACTCGAAGAACGTGGCTGGAGTGACTATCGCCTTTCCGCGGAATCCGGACTTTCTACTTCAACGATTGCAAATATGCGCAGACGAAACACAGTTCCATCCATCAGCACACTTGAGACAATCTGCCAGGCATTTGGTATTACGCTGTCGCAATTTTTTCAAGAAGAAAATAACCTTGTGGAATTAACTTCAGAACAAAAAGAATTTTTTGATAATTGGGTAACACTGACAGCCTCTCAGAAAAAACTTTTTTTCGACCTGATAAAAGAATTGAAATTACCTTAAAGAACTTTTTCCTTGTCAAAATTAAACTGGCAAAAAGGGGAAGGAAAAACAGACGCCCTACTCGGCGTCTGTTACCACGATCGGAGTGATCACGATCTTGTCTGCGGAAATATTGGTTTTCCGTTTTACGATATCCTCCACCTGTGCTCTTTTTGTATCGGTCACTTCTCCCATATTAAGTACTACATCACAGTTATCATCGGTAATGCTGACCACGACATCTGAAAATCCTTTTGCCTCTAAGAGCATTTCTGCTGCGGCTTCTCGCTCTGCGATATCTGTCATTGCCACCATTTTATTCACGGCATCCTGCTTTAAGTTATCTGCAACGGATGTATTGTTTACGATCTCTAATAACGCCTCTTTATTTTTAGACCGGATCTGTTCGCGGTTTAATTTCATTCTTGCTGCATAGTCGAGATTTGCAGTGCCGGTACTTGTGAGAACCGCCTCCCCGGGATTTTCAATCTCCTCTGCATCCTGGGACGTCATGTCTGCCACATCCGCTGCATCTGCACTCACATCTGCTGCATCATTCTGACCGTCTGCCACATTTTCCGCAACACCCTGGCTATCCGCCATAGCTGCATCTGCCGCATCATATGTATCTTCGCCGGTTCCTGCATCCGCGGTCTCCGTTCCATCTACAAGTGCAAGTTCCTCCCCGGTTCCCTCATCCGTAAAAATATCTTCTGCAGCCAGTGGATCTTCATCCGAGATCTCATATTCTGCATTGAGTGCATCTGTACCTGCATTTGCCGCCGTCTCCGCTGCCGTACCGTCATCAATGTGATTGTTCATGTAACTGAAATATCCCGCCACCGCAATCATCAACGCGAGTGCTGTAATAATCAGCTGGTTTTTCTGAAATATCTTTTTCACGTTCCATCCTCCTTCGAACTCATCTTTACTACCTTAATTCTATGTGCCTCCACCTGAAATAATGCCTTTACGGCATCTGAAATATCAGAAACGATCCGCGGGCTGTCTCCCCCTTCTGCCACCACAAGCACCCCCTCGATCTCCGGAAGTATTTCTTTGCTGACATACGGAGCTTTTTCGCCGCCGCTCTCCTCATATACCGTCTCTTCCCCACTTTCCTTTTCCGTCGTCATCTCCATACTCCCGCTGTCCGTATTTGTGACTGTGGATGTATGTTCTGTCTTATCCTTTTCTATGATATCTTCCCCCTGATCTGCCACCGTGACCATGACAGAAACTTTCCCCACTCCTTCCATCTGTCCTAACACCTGTTCTAATTTATGCTCTAAATACTCCGCATAGTCCTTTTTTTCGTATTTCTGTTCCGTTTTCTCCTGCGCGGTGTCCTCTTTTTTATTTTCCGATATATGTACGCCCGTTCCACCGGAAGGCATCGCCACCACAAGAAGAAGCACCCCCACAAGGGCAGCCGCGATCCAGTCTGTCTTTTTTAACTGACGCCACTTTTTCTGCTGTAAAAACTCTTTCAGTCTCTCCGTCATCTTTCACCACCATAGGAAATCTGTATCTGTTCTTCCTCTACCCCATAATACTGCATAAGTTTCTGTTTCAGCCCGTCAAGCACGACTTTGCTGCCCTGTGCTTTTCCCTGTTCCACAAACATCCCCTCCGTGTCATCCTCCTCTTTTTCCCCCACCGTAAGCACGATTTTTTTCACTTCATAATTTTCCGTCAGCTCCACCGAAGCGCGCTTTCCCGCAAGTCCAAACGGATCTAAATATCCATCCGCAGTACTCAGAACATCCAGTGCCGCCGCATCCTCATATTCTTTCCGGTAATAATCATTCTGCAAAAATTCCATGCGGCTTACGTCCCTGGATGCCTCACTTAAATTTTCCGTAAAAGTTTCATACCGGATTTTATCCAGCAAATCAGCATCATCACCAAAAAGAGAAAAAAGCGGCTGCAGGATACCGATCACAAACACCAGTTCCGTAAAAAAATAAATGTATTTTTTTAATCTGCCATTTGGGATCAGCTGCCTTACCACCATAAGCAGCAGAAAAAGTGCAAAAAAATTCTGAATATATTTCACAAACGTGTTCATCCATTTTCCTCTCTGTAAATGAGCTAAGATATCAAAGTCAATATATAAAACCGGAAGATGCGACCGTCAGTGCAATCGTTAAAAAGATCAGCATCACACAATATCCCATCAGCTTTAAATAGAGCATCCCGCCCTGCGCCATCCCCTTTAAACATCCGGCGATCCTCTTATCCGCAACCGGCTCCACCACAGCGGCAGCTACCTTATAAAAAAATACGATACATCCCGCCTGCGCCATCGGCACCGACACTAAAATGACCAGCACGATCAGCGCTGCCGCACCGACACAGTTTTTGATCATGATCCCGGAGCCAAGCAAAAGTTCACTGACTCCATTCACCGCATTGCCGATCCCTGGGATCATTGCCATTGCCCGCCCTGCTGTCCCGTAAAGCAGCCTGTCCTTCGCCGGTGCCACGATCCCCTGCACGACGTTTAACCCCAGCACAATGATCCCGGCAAGCCGGATGATCCACTGGATCAGTCCGCCGATCAGTTCCATCATATTTGCAAATTTTTCCTCCTCGAAAAAATAATTGATAAATACCGTCAATATGTATATGTGGATCATCGGCACCAGAATGGTAAGAAACAGCCACTCGATCAGATATATGATCAGAAACGCCGTCTGGTAAAATCCTGACGCGCTGCCGGCACCCGCGGAAAACACCATCGCAATGCTAAACGTCGGTATAAAGATCCGGAAAAATTCCACACTCTTCTCCAGCACACCGCACACAATGCCACGGAACGTCAGAAATGACTGCATCATCAGCACTGCCAGGACACAGAAAACAAGGATAAAGCAAAGATCCGACACATAAGATGACGCAAACGCACCGGCAAAATTTTTAAGCACGGAAAAACAAACGGCAAGCAGCACCACCTCCACCAGTATTTTGCGGTTTTCGCGGACCGACTCACATAATTGGCTGACCAGCCAGGGGCCAAGCTGCTGATATACCGTTCCCGGATTTTCCTGATGCAGCAATTCTTCCACAAGCTCTGAGAATGTGATCCCACCATCCCCTGCATCCTGCCCCATAAAATGATCCAGTTTCGAGAAGTCCAGTTCCCCTGTCATCTCGTCCAGATAATCCGTTTTATCATTCTGCGCATTTTTTCCCGCAGCAAAAACCGGTACTGCTGCTGTCATGCACAATATCAGAATACATGCCACGCACACAACCCACTTTTTCTTCATAAAAAACTCCCGACAGTCTCTAAAAATACGGTTAAAACCGGGATACTTAAGACTAAAATCGACAGTTTTGCAAACAGTTCGATCTGATTTCCAACCGCCGCATATCCGGCATCTTTGCAGATATTCATTGCAAACTCCGCCACATAGGTGATCCCGACCATTTTTAAGATCAGTGTGATATACGTCTGATCCACCGCAGCAAACGACTGCATTTTTTTTGCAAAGTCAATGACCGTTTCCACCTTTCCAATAATATAGATAAAAATGCAGATGCAGACCGCCATACTGATAAACATACTGTATTCACTTTTTTCTTTCTGCAGTAACACAGCCAGAAGAACGCCTGCGATACCAAGAACCGATATTCTTAAAATGTCCATTTCACGCCTCATTTTTGCCCTGTTTTTACCTGTTTGCATACCATCCCTCTGCCCCGTGATGTTTTCATCCCGGTAATTTTTATAGTGCAAACAGCGACTGCATGGTCTCAAACAATTCATAAATATATGGAACGATCCAGAAGAGGACGATCAAAAGTCCTGCAAGACTTGTCAGAAACGCATGTTCCTCTCTTCCGCTGTGTTTTAACACCTGACTGATGACCGTGACTAAAATCCCGACCGCTGCAATTTTAAATATCAAATTAACACTCATCCGTAATCCAATTCCCCTCTCCTGACTGCCTGATATACCTGTTTTTCCCATGCTATATCAAAAGTATCACCAACATCATCCCCCCAATTACACTGACGGTCCCCGCCACTTTCTGCTTTTCTCTCTGCTCTTTCCGCTCCTGTCCGATCACAAAATCAAGTCTCTCTAAATAAAAAGAAAGCATTTTCTCGTTCTCTTTGATATTTCTGCCAAAAAAAGCGGTACCTGCATTTGCGGTAATTTCAAGTTCCGCCGCGTGAAGCCCCAGTTCTTTCTGGTTTTTCCAAAATGCCTCCCTCCAGATCTCACTTCCGCTTCCCTCTTTTTTCGCGGCAAGACTTTCTGCGATCTCCCTGCATACCTTTTGCAGCGCGGCATCTTTTGTCAGCCCCGGTTTATCCAGGATATGCTCCATCGGGAGCAATGCAAGTGCCTCCTCCCCGGAAATATTTAACAGAAGCTGCCGGATCTCGTACAGCCTTTGCAGATGCTGTCTGATCTCACCTATCATGCTTACGGCAAGTCCGACTCCGGAACCCGCAACTAAAATACCACCTATCAGTTTCAGCATAATCTTTCTCTTTTCCCGTTAAAGACCTGAAACTCCCGTTCTCCGGACCGGCTGCGCCGGATCAGAATAAACCGCTCAAAAATTCCTTTCTTTATTCCTTGTCTCAGATAAGGCTTTTCCCATAATTCTTCCACCGTGTCCGCATGCACTGTGCCAAGAATATGCACTCCCGAATATGCTGCCTGTTCGACCGCTTCAAAATCCTTTTTCCCACCAAGTTCGTCCACTGCTATGATCTGTGGGGACATGGAACGCAGCATGAGTATCATTCCATCCGATTTTTCACATCCGGACAAAACATCTGTCCGCATTCCCATATCATTCTGCGGAATGCCCAAATGACAGGCTGCGATCTCTGACCTCTCATCCAGCACACAGATTTTCATGCCATCCCATCCCTCTTTCCCGTTTGAAAGACTGCGGATACAGTCACGCAGACAGGTTGTTTTTCCAGCTCCCGGTTTTGATACCAGCAATGTATTATAGATACTGTTTCCGTTTTTCAGATAGGGCAGAATTTCTTTTGCGCATCCTTTTTTTTCATGTGCCACACGAATATTCATAAAGCTGACATATTTTATCCCTGCAATCCCTTCCCTGTCTTTTGCGATTTCCCCTGCAATTCCGATCCTGTGTCCCCCCTCGATCGTAATATAGCCCTGCCGCAATTCCTCCTGATATGCATACAGAGAATACTCACTGATATAGCTTAACATCTCTGCAATATCAGCACCTGTTATCTTATCATCTGCATTTGTCAGACAGCGTGTTTCATCTGCATATTCAAGCTCGATTGGCTGATTTACCCGGATACGAATTTCTTCAAGTCCGTCCATCCACCCATCATCCTTTATTTTTTCTCTGATATGTACCGGAAACAAAACTTTCAGATTTTCCATATGCCTCCCCCTTTTCTTTTATTTCATTTTATGAGACAGGCTTATTTTTATGCATAAAAAAAGAACTATAGAACATTCGCCTATAGTTCTTCTTCCTGTATGGTTATTTATAAATAATTTTTAATACCAGCTTGCATCCCGGATTTCAAGACACTCTGACACTTTTGTTTTTTCATTGTAACAGTACACATAAACATAACCGCTGTTATTTGTTAAACTGATCTTTTTAGAATAACTGGTTTTATTCATTCTTTCTGTTGTATAAGATCCACTCTTTTTCTGTACATATACTTTCGTGATCTTCCAGCCTTTGTTCATTTTAATGGTCAGCTTCTGGTTTTTATAATTCTTGTTCGTCTTAAACACATCTGTTTTGCTGAATTTTGATGTAAGATTGGTTTTTCCAAGTTTAAAAGATGAACATGGATTGGTGTACTTCTTAACCGACAATGTAGCTTTCAGGTTTACGCCCTTAACCTTACAGGTAATGGTTGCTTTTTTAATTGCCTTCTTACCAAATTCTGCACGAATATAACCGTTTTTTGCATAAACCTTAACATCTTTACTACTGCTCTTTAACTTTTTAATCTGTGATGCCTTGTTGCAGCCCATGATAGTAATTAGTGTATAGTATCCTGTATAACCATCCCCTGGTTTATAAGTAAATACCATATTTTTGTTACTATCAATAATATAAACCTTACTGCTCGCTGCCTGTACCTCGACAGTTCCCTGCGGTGCTGCTGCACCGGCTGTAACAAACATCACAACTGCAAGTGCAAATGCAATTACTTTCTTACTTAACTTTCTCATAAATCCTCCTTGTTTTCCGAAGGAAAATGCGAGCTCATTGACGAGCAGGGGTTTTTCCTCCTTGTTTTATTTGTTTTATTTCTTTTACTTTTTAAAATAGTATACCATATTTTCTTTTGGCAGGGAATAGGACCTTTTTCCTACATACGCTCCGGTGCAGAGAATCCAAGCAGATCAATACTTGTCTCAAGCACAGACTTTGTCAGTTCTAACACACGGATATAGGATTTCTGAACCATTTCATCTTCCTCTGACATGATCTTTGTCTCATGATAAAAACTGTTAAATGCATTAGCAAGATCATAAATATAGGAGCAGATCTTATGTGGTGCCGTATCCACAAATGCACTTTCGATCACTGCATTAAATTTAGCAAGTTCTAACATCAGATTTTTCTCACTCTCAGAATGTGCCGCCGTGATCACAGCGTCTTTGGCGCTCTTTCCTAAATCATGATATTTGTGCAGAATGGATTTGATACGAACGATCGTATACAGGATATATGGTCCGGTATTTCCCTCAAAGGAGGTGAACCGGTCAATATCAAAAATATAATCTTTGCCTGCCTGATTGGAAAGATCTCCATATTTGATTGCTGCAAGTGCAACCGTCTTTGCGGTCTCCTTTGCCTCTTCCTCACTGATTCCAAGATTTTCTTTGGATTTCTGGTTCTCGGTAATCTTCTTCAACATTTCATTGTCGATCTCAGATACCAGATATTCCAGACGCATAACACCGCCATCTCTGGTCTTAAACGGCTTTCCGTCTTTGCCATTCATGGTACCGAATCCTAAGAATTTTAACTCTGTCTCAGGTTTTACCAGTCCGGTCTTTCTTGCGCAGCGGAATACCTGTACGAAATGAAGTTCCTGTCTCTTATCTACCACATAAATGATCTCGTCCGGGTCATAATCTTCCTCACGCCATACGATCGTTGCAAGATCGGTCGTATTGTAGAGGGATGCACCGTCTGATTTTAAGATCATACAAGGCGGGATCTCTTTCGTATCGGTGTCTTCTTTTACATCGACGACCAGTGCTCCGTCACTGACATAGGCAAAACCGTCATCTTTCATCTTCTGCACCATTGCCGGAATATAAGGCTGTGCATCAGATTCACCTTTCCAGAGTTCAAAAGATACGTTCAAGTTCTCATAGTTTTTCTTTAAATCGGTCACAGACACATTTAAAATATGGGAAAGTAATGCCTGATATCCTTTTCTGCCATTCTGCAGTTCATAAGTTGCCTGCATGGCAGCCTCTTTATATGCCTCGTCCTCTTTTGACTTTTTACTTGCAGTCGGATAGATCTCCTCAAGCTCAGAAATTGTAAACGGTGCTTCTTTCGGATATTCGCCCTCATAATTTTCATCAAAGTAAACAAGATCCGGCTGACGCAGCTTTAACTCCGTAATGATCAGTCCCATCTGTAAGCCCCAGTCGCCTAAATGTACATCCCCGATCACCTTATGTCCGGCAAACTTGCCGATTCTTTTAATACTCTCACCGATGATTGCAGAACGTAAATGTCCGACATGAAGTGGCTTTGCTACATTTGGTCCGCCGTAATCGATCATGATCGTCTTAGGTTTTTTTGCCTTCTCACATCCAAAACGACCTTCATCTTTCTGCATATCTGCCACATAAGACGCTAAAAATGCTTCATCCAGCTTTAAATTTAAGAATCCCGGTTTTACGGATTCTGCCATGGAAAACATGGATGCCTCTGCAAGTTTTGCAGCAACCTCGTCTGCGATCATAAACGGTGCCTTTTTGTATTCTTTGGCAGCCGCCATTGCGCCGTTGCACTGATATTCACAAAGATCCGGTCTGTTAGATAAAGTAACCTTTCCATATTTTGCATCATAACCACAGTCTGTGAATGCTTTGGTCACTTCATCCGTAATCAAATCTAAGATTTTCTTCATTGTATTTTCCTTTCCAAAGTATTTCTGTCTAAATTAGTCCTTTTCTCGTCTATTATATCATAATTTAACTATTTCTCAAGCAAAACCCTTACCGCAATTCCTTGTTTTATGAAAGTACTTTCCATTTGCCCCGATTCTTTTGACTAGTTCTGTTTCACTTTCTATAATAATCCTATCATAAACAAATGATACAGAAAGGAAATTATCACATGAACATTTATAAGGAAAAAGACTATGCCGCCGTAAGCCGCCGAGCTGCAAATATCATTTCCGCACAGATCATCCAGAAACCAGACAGCGTCCTTGGGCTGGCAACCGGTTCTTCACCGATTGGTACTTATGATCAGCTCATTGAATGGTATCAAAAGGGGGATCTTGACTTTTCAAAAGTATCAACCATAAATCTTGACGAATATTTAGGACTTGCTGCCAACGATCCGAACAGTTACCACTATTTTATGAATAAACATCTGTTCTCTAAAGTCAACATTAATGCAGAAAAGGTTCATCTGCCAGATGGAACCGCTTTGGATATCGAGACTGAATGTAACACTTATGATTCCATGATAGGATCTTTAGGCGGCATTGACTTACAGCTTCTTGGGCTCGGTCATAATGGACACATCGGTTTTAACGAGCCGTCCGATTCCTATACCGCAGGCACACATCTCGTTCACTTATCCCAAAACACCATTGAGGCAAATGCAAGATTATTTTCCAGCATTAATGACGTTCCCCGCAAGGCAATCACAATGGGAATCAGAAGTATCATGTTTGCAAAACGCATCCTTTTAGTTGTAATTGGTGCTGATAAAGCCGACGCACTTCACAAGACAATCTATGGTCCGATCACACCACAGGTTCCGGCTTCCATCTTACAGCTCCATCCAAATGTTTCCATCGTTGCAGATGAAGCAGCTCTTAGATAACGATAAATTCCTACAAAATATAATCGCGTGAGCCAAAACTCATTATTTCGGCTCACGCAATTAATTCATGACAATAGAATGTTCGCAGAGCGTGCATTCTATTGTTTTATGCTACAGAATATTCTGTTGTATACAATAATATACTGCTCCAATCAAGCCTGCATCATTTCCAAGTTCAGCCGCCTTTAGTTCAAGATGCTTCACAAAATGAGGCATACATCTCGCCATCACTTTTTCCCTCAGACGGTCAATAAACAGCTCCTTTTGTGCCGAGACTCCCCCACCAATCAAAATCAGTTCGGGATTAAAGATATGAACCAGTCCGACCAGACCGGAGGCAATGTCATCGATCCAGGAATCAAGCAGTTTCAACATTGCAGTGCTGCCCTTTTCTGCTTCCGAAAAAATAAATCTTCCGTCCAGTTCCTGTTCTTCCGGAAGTATTATCTTCCCGCAGGATGCCGCGTCTTTGACTCTGCGAATCAGAGCAGTGGTTGAACCATAATGCTCCATACAGCCATGATTGCCACACGAACACAGCTCACCATCACTGTTTATCACAATATGTCCGATCTCACCGGCAAGACCATTTGCGCCCAGAAGGATCTTAGAATCTACAATGATTCCACCTCCAACACCAGTCCCAACCGTCATTACAATAACATTCCGACGGTCTGCTGCAGCTCCGATCCACATTTCTCCAAGAGCCGCCGCATTGGCATCGTTCAATACCGTCGTCGGGAGATGAAACATTTTTTCCATCTCCTCTTTGATCCGGCTTCCTTCCCAGTTTTGAATATGCCCTGCTGATCCGATGACAACACCATTTACCGTATCAATGCCGCCGGTAGCCGACACACCAATTCCCGCCAGCTCCTGTTCCGTCACCTCGTGTTCCGCAAGAAACAATTTCATACTTTTTAAAACTGTCTTAAGAATCGGTGTCTCATACCTGTCAAATGCAACATCGTAAGACTCACTATACCGGATTACACCCTGTTCATCTACAAGCCCCAGTTTTACGGATGTACCACCTATATCCACACCCAAATATGTTTTTCCGTTACTCATTCCGGATTTTCTCCTTTTTTTACATCTTCCATTGCACCCTTATGTTTTCCTTGTATGGCAGATAAAGTCTCTTTATATTTCTGTGCCTTAAAATACGAATCATTTGCAAAATAATACGAATACAAAATATCGATCATGACCAGAATCGAAAACTGTGGTGAAATTTTCGTACCTGTATCCAGGTTTTTCAGATAGGCAACCCTTAACACTTCATCACATCTTGCCGCCGTCTCCGGTGCCGGATTCGCAGTGATAAAGATTACTTTTGCATTTCTGCTTTTTGCGATGCGGATACTTTCCACAATCTCTCTCGTCGTTCCACTGAGAGAAATTGCAATGACAAGCATCCTCTCCTCAACCAGTGCTGCACTCATCTGTATCATCTGTGAATCTGTTACCGCAGTCACATCCAGTCCGATCCTCATAAAACGGAGCTGAAATTCCTCTGCGACATTGCCGGAACTTCCCATTCCATAGACAAACACACGCCGGCTTACATTTAACAGTCCGGCAATCCGGCGGATCTGGTTCTCATCAAGCAATTTAAAATTTTCCTGCAGCAGCTTCTGATAACTGCTCTGTACCTTCTTGGTAAACAGACTGATATCTTTCTCACTGACTGTTCCATTTTTTTCCTCTTTTAAGTCCTTTTCGTATGCAAAAATAAATTCACGGTATCCCTTAAATCCACATTTTTTTGCAAAGCGTGACAATGTTGCCTCGGATACATAGAGCAGTGCTGATATCCGCTTGGATGAAAAATCTGTCAGCTCCTCATTATTTAGAAAATAATTGGCAATCGTGTGCTCTACCTGCGTCATATCCGACTGCGCAGCCTCAATCTGGCCTTTCGTCTCATTCTGGTTAAAAATTATATATCTGCTATTCTTCAAGGTTCCATCACCTGTTCCTGTTTTATTACAATAATGTTCCCATTATATTCTTTTTTCACGCAAAACACAAACAATCTGTGAGGACAACAGTATCCATTATATCAAATTTTTCCCCTCAAACTTACTCAGTGCAGTCTGCTTTGTATGTGCATCCGCACATGCCTTTCCTGCCGCATCTCCCATATCAATCACCGTCGGCTGGATACGGATACTCGCCTGAGCCAGAAATGTTGTAGAAATACATCTGCCGATTGTTAACAGATTGTCGACCTGCTCATTGATAAGACACCGGTATGGAATCTCATAGTATTCTCCCCTCTGATACTTCTCCATATGGACAAGTCCTTTCGTTGCAGAGTGTACATCAATATACCAGTCTCCTTTTGCCACTGCATCTTCAAATCTTGCCCTCTTTATGTAATCGTCTTCGCTCAGCACATATTTTCCGACAATACGGTAGGATTCCCGGACACCGAGTGCTGACGCTTCCCGAATCAGATACGCATGTTCAAATCCCGGCATACATGCCTTTAAAAATGAAACCAGCCGGAAGATCATCTGATGTCCCTCCGTTACAGCTCTGCTCCGTGCCCACACATCGGTATTCTTCTTCATACTACTGATATGCGGACAGTTAAATGTCATACAACCCGGCTGATCTGGAATGGAAAAACACTGGTAGTAAACGAGATCTTCCTCTTTCAGATATCCAAGTTCCACCCCTTTTCGAAAAACCGGTTCAAGTTTAAAATTCTTATTCCGCACCATTGCAGATTCAAAAAAGTATCCTTTTACCAGCGGAGAAAATTCATCATTTAAAGACAAACAGTATGCCCGGTATTTTTCGACATCAATACCACCCATCTCAAAACGCAGCGATGTCATCTGGTTATTTCCGTTCTCATCCCCGGCGGTATATGCTACTCCCGCCATTCTTGAAAGAACCGCATCCCCGGTGGCATCAACAAATTGTTCTGCCTCTATCGCATATACACCTTCCTCAGTCGTCACGAAAATCTTTTCAATTTTCTGATCTTTTACCTGACAGTCGGTCAGCACTGCATCATATAATATCCCGCCTCCATATTCCAGAAACATCTCCTCTAACACAAGTGCTTTTGCCTCTGCTGTGGAATGTATATATTCCATAATGCCATCTCTGGTAGTGACCCCTTTTTCTTTCAGACGTCTCTCAATCTCATGAAATATCTCTCCATGTTCAACAAAAGACTCCATCATCGGATTCACCAGCGCATTGACAGCCGCCCCGCCAAGTGCAAGGCTTTTTTCCACGATCAAAACCCTGTTTCCTTCTTTTGCCGCACGGATTCCCGCTGCCGCCCCGGCAGTGCCACCGCCAACTACAACCGTGTCGTAGTTTCCAATCACCTTTATTTTATCCCATTGATACATTCTGTTTTCCACCCTCATTTTTCCGTAATCGTTCTTCTGCTTCCTGCATCCGTTCCCGCAATGTCTCTTCCGGCAATATGCCTTCCGACAGCATTACCATATAATCTGTCATCTGTGGAAGAATCTCACTCTTCATATATCTTCCCGCAAAACTGTGTGCAGCGATCTCGCTGACTGTTGTAAGCGGTCTTTGCACCGTACCAAAAATCGTCTTTTTCTGCACAGGATCAAGCCGCATACCGACTTTCCCAAGCGTTGTAAATTCCAGAAAATGATAAAACTCATGCGCAAGATGCAGCTTTATGAGCCACTGTTCCCCTGTCTCCACTCCGTTTTCCTTCAGAATCTGTTGCTTTCTGCGCAGATCCGGCATAAAAAGTTCAATCTTTTTTTCCTTCCCGCCACAGGTGATCTGCGCCCATACCTCATAGTTTTGCCCATGATGTGTAAATTCCCGTTCATCCTGCAGAATGGCAACACCGGAATTCACCAGTATTGCCATAATATCCGCATCTTTATACTGCTCAAATGCCTCCTGTCCGCATGCGATCGCTTCCGTCACATAATCCCTGCATTTCTCCTTCGGGATACAGGGTGCCAGCCGGTCATTCATCAGTTCCATCATCGCATATTGTTCTTCTGTTATTGATTTAAGATCATACATTGTCTCAATCCTTTGCAGCGACTGCAATAATTTCCTGATCATCCTCAACAAATTCCAGTTCCATCTCAGCTAGACCGAGCAGCTGCTCTTTGTTTAAGACACCACTTAAATCACTCATTTTCTGACCAAAAAATAAGTACGTTTTCGGCAATGTCGCACCAGCGTCCGTATACTGTGTCATACTGTCCACAAATTCCATGAAATCTGTTCCAATCTGATCTTTGTGAAATACTCCAATTTTTGCAATATTTTTCTGAAGACGTATAACGCCTTCCTCATCGATCATGCGCACCAGTTTTTTCTTTGATTTAAATAATCCTAGAAAGCCGCCTTTTGCCACATTTACATAGTACGCATGCCATCTTCCTGCCGCTGCTGCCCGCTCAACCATATCTGTCGTTGTCTTCTCGGCATCCGCTAAAATCTGCTTCTGTTCTTCCTCCGAGATGGTCTTTGCATTGCGGTCCTTGGTACGCAGCTCTGTCGCTCCTGTTGCGATCGCTCTTAAAATATTTTTCTGGCTGTCGATTTCAATCGAAATATCAACCGTTGCTGCATCTGCGCCTGCCCTGGTGATCACTTCCATAATATCATGGCGGATTTTACGGATATCCTCATCCGTAGGGTTTGCAACATTTCGCTCCATCTGCTCACGCACAAGTGCCAGAGAGACACCGATCGTAGAAATGTACGGTGCATTTTCCGCAATCTTATGCCGGATTCCCATTTTTTCTCCCAAATATGGTACGACAACCGACGCCGAACCACCACCACCGACCAGACAGATCAGGTTCGGATTCAGATTATAATCTGCAATCAGTTGTTTTACAATCTCGCCAACTTTCGTCATCGCAATATCCATTGCCTGACGGCACAGTTCTTCCACCGTGCTCCCCGTCATAGATGCCAATGCCCCCCATGCGATCTTCGCTGATTCCACATTTCCGGCAGCATAGTCATCCGCCGGCACATAACCCAGAATATTTGCGGCACCTGCCAGTGTAAGCGCATAGCTCTCGCCATTTGCACAGGCAACAACCGCATAATCCGATGTATCGTCCTCGCGCGGTGCGATCAGCTCTATCTTTGGATTCTTCATCTTATCGGTGTCAGTAAAGACCTCATACTCTTTCTCTGCGATATGTGCGGATCTTGGTCCGACATCTGCGATCTTACCTCCACGCACCACGATCATACTGCCTCCGGCAATTCCAAGTGTACGCACATCCAAAGAAGTCAGATATAACTTTCTTCCCCCGATCTGTGCATTTTTGATCATAACCTTGCCATCTTTGATCGCTGAAATATCGGTCGATGTTCCACCTGCCTCAAGGAAAATGCCATCTGTCAGTTTTTCATACATCAGTGCTCCTGCCACACCTGCTGCCAGGCCGGATAGCATCGTAAGAATCGGTCTCTTCCGCACCTCATCGATACTCATGACGCCGCCATCACAGCGCATGATCATCAGCGGTTTTTTAATACCGGAATCTTTTACCGCATTTTCCGTCATGTTGGCAGTCTCCATCATTTTGGGGATCAATGCCGCATTGACTGCTGCTGTCCTCGTCCTCGCCTGCAGTCCGTAAAGCTGGGAGATCTCATGTCCACCTGTAGCGACCAGTCCTTCTTTTACCGCCAGGCCAATAACTTTCTGCTCATTTTCCGGATTATCAACAGAGTAACTCTCCGAAGCCACGATCACCTCCACATTTTTCAGTTTCAGTGCATCGATTGCCTCTTTTACAGCCTCATCGGTAAGTGAGGCTGCATCTATAAATTCATGCTCTGTATATAAATATTTTCCCGGTGCCAGCTCGATATTTCCGACTGTCGTCTCCTTGCGGGAACGTTCTGCCTCCATACCACTTCCCATGCCAACAATACCAACACGTGCCACATCTCCCTCTAACAGGGCATTGGTTGCCTGTGTGGTTCCATGTGCGATAAATATAACATTATCCGGAGAAATTCCATTTTTTGTGAGTACCGTATTGATCGCCTCAATGATTCCCTGCGCCACACCGCGCTCGGCATGATGTGTCGTCGGCACTTTTTCTTTTGCAATGACCTCATAGGTCTCATTATCTACGACTACGGCATCCGTAAATGTTCCTCCGACATCGATTCCGATCCTTACCTTTCTGTTATCCATATGTGAAACATACCCTCCTTGAATGATCCTTACTGTTTAGAATAATGCTACTGCTGCGTAAATCAAGATTCCAAGTGCCATTACCATGGTGTATGGAAGTGTTGATTTCAAAATATCATTAACATCGACTTTTGCATAATCTGCTACGATGACATTCTGTGTGTTTGTCGGGTCTGATACACACTGTACCACGCTGGTACTACGAAGTGCCATACCAACTGCTGGTGCACTCAGTTTTCCTGCTGTCAGGAAAATATTTGCGAGACCAGAGCCAAGACCGTACATATTTAACGGTCCACGATACAGAGCCAGTGGAGAAAGAACTGTAAAAATTACAATGTACATAATCGGGTTTGATGGAAGAATCACACTAATGATTGGCTGCATCAGAGCAGATGTTTTCTGTGCTGCCACTCCATTTAAAAGAATTCCAATACCAATCATCAGACCGATGACTCCTGCCACATCCTTAATTCCCTCTACCATGGAGCTTGAAAGAACCTGAATACTTGAAGACGGCTTCGTAATTAATGCTGTTACAATAATTGCTACCACCAAGCTTGTCTCCGCATTCCACTTAAAGAAAAATACCAGTACGATAGGAAGAAGCGGCATCAGCATGGCAACCGGATTAACCTTTTTAGAGTTGGTTCCAGCATTCATTGCCCATGTACTTCTGACTGTCTTTTTATTTACATTGATTAAAATATATGCAACCGTCACAACCGCACAGATCAGTCCCATCACGATGGAAGATGTTTTAATAACCTCCATATCCATTCCAATGGTATCTACATAAATCTGGTACTGCGATACATTAAAAAGAAGTCCAATGTTTAATCCAAAAAGTACGAGACTTGCTGCCACGATCGGCTCAATTCCCGCAGACAGTAACAGCGGAATTGCAATCTGAGCGACCATAATAACAGGACCTGCACCACTCATAGCAGTAAAGATCAGTGCCGTTGCAGCAGTCAGTGCCAAAGCGATCATAACCGGCTTATCCCCTGCCAGCTCTGCTGCCTTACGGATAATGGCATCTGAAATTCCCTCTTTCTGAATTACTTTTGCAAAAATTGCACCAAATACGGTAACAATAATGGTGCTCGCAAGACGGGATGCTCCACCTGCAATTACATAAGAAGTAATACTCTGTGTTTCTGCATCACTTGATATAAATGGAACTCCTGCTACTACTGCGATTAAAATTCCCATACATGGAAGTGCTAAAATCGCTGGCATCTTTTTTGTCATCATAAGAGCAACTCCCGCTAAGAAGATTGCCAAAATTACTATTACCTGTAACGTCTGCATACCTATTCTCCTCCTTCAATCAGTGCATTTGTAAACTTTTTCGTGATGAGCTGCGGTCTTGTAATCGCCCCACCCACAACGACACTATAACATCCAAGTTCAACTACTCGTCTGGCTTTCTGCGGCACATCGATATTTCCCTCAGCAATTACCGGATGATGTACCTGTTTTAATATCTTGCGTATAATTTCAAAATCATTCTGTTCAATTTTGTCATTTACGCTGTACGGCGTATATCCCACAAGTGTTGTTCCAATAAAATCAAATCCAATTTCATCTGCAAATAATGCTTCCTCCACCGTTGAACAGTCTGCCATAAATTTTTGATCCGGATATTTTTCTTTCACTTTTTCAAAAAATTCTTTCAGATAAGTTCCATCTGGTCTGATGCGCTTTGTTGCATCCACTGCAATAATTTCTGGTTTTATCTCCATCAATGCATCTACCTCTTTTAAGGTCGGTGTAATATATACTTCTGAATTGTCATACACCTCCTTGATAATACCGATGATTGGAAGTGAAACATTCTTTCTTATCTCAAGAATATCTTCTACCGTATTTGCCCGAATTCCTGCTGCTCCACCCTCATATGCGGCTTTGGCCATCCGCCCCATAATAAATGATGAATGTAAAGGTTCATCTTCTAGTGCCTGACACGATACAATCAGCTTGCTTCGCAAATTCTCAAACTGCGCTTCCATTCTCTTACTCCTTTCACATCACCTTTGGGATCCTCTGTGATATAAATTTTATACCCCGAATTTCCGGTTTTTTCAACGATTTTACCCGATACTGAATCTACTTTCCTTCAAAATTGATATTTTTTGTTTTTGCGAAACTTCTTTCACAAAATTCTTTCAAAATTCCGGTTTCTTTTGTACACTTTTGCACAAACATCAGAAGAAGGTTCATCAAAATTGACAAAAAAAGAGTACTGATCACAAGCTGCACTTATAATCAGTACTCCTTTTCTGCCCTCACTAATCTTCGTTTTTAAAGATCACACTGCGGTAATTATTTAACACTTTATATAAGATCATACCTAACACATAGCAGGAAATCACTTCGCCGATTCCGACAGTCAGCATAAAGAATGGGATCGTCCCCTCTGCCATGTACACATATGCCAGAACAAACGGTACAATGATCGTATTTGCCACGATCGGTGGTAACGGAGCCAGCCATTTGTGCTTTCTTAACGCATAAGTTCCACATGCCCCGATCAGTGTCGCAAGACTGCCAAACACAACATCAAGCGGCATGCAGCCGGTGAGCAGATTGCTGAGCAGGCATCCTATAAAAAGTCCCGGAATAGCTGCCGGTGTAAATACTGGTAAAATGGTAAGTGCCTCGGAAATCCTGACCTGAATTGCGCCGGAAGCAAGATTGAATGCACTGATAAAATAAGTCAGTACAACATAGATAGCTGCGATAAGTGCAGCTTGCACGATAAGTAATACTTTTTTGTTTCTCATTTGTTTCTCCTTTAGTTTTGTTTTACGAGTGGAAGGTCTCGAACACTCGATATTACTGCAACTTCCTGAGTCTAACATAACTTTTGGAAAAAAGCAACACCCCGGCAGAAACATTTGCTTTTTTTATATATTTTATTTATTTTTGTATAAATTTATTTATATGCAGCTTTCGCACCCATGCAGTAAATGACCAAAATATCCCTCTCACCGGTCGCAGCAGCAGCCACATACCTGATAAAATTACATAAAATGGATTTTTCACGCTGATGCGGTGTCCATTTCTTACAAATGCAGTCAAAATCCCCTTTATCTGGTCTTCCTGCACCGGTCCTTCTATCTCCATCTGATTATCACCTACCATATAAAACTGACCATCCCTGCATTTTACGACACGGTGTAAAACCAGGATACTTCCTTTTCTGCGATATAACACGACATCTGCACGCCGAATTTTTTTTACATCTGCCTTTTTTATGACTGCAGCATCCCGCCCCGGTACAAACATCGGGTACATACTATATCCTTCGGGATAAATCTGTATTACTTCCCCCGCTTCTAATAACTGCTCGATATCGTACTTCATTACATTCCCCCCGTTAAAATCACTCCGTCTTTTTTAATTTCATGACATCCGGAAATATTGTAGCATTTCCATTTTGCTAATGCTATAATATTTCCAATTCATTTTCATGTAAAGGAGCCGCAGCCATATGAAAATATCTGACGGATTTTTTAAAACAACACTTTCCTCTGTCCCCTATGTTCTTCCCTATGGGCAGAAAATTGCTGACCATGCCCGTTCTCTGCGTCTGAATGAGTCTGGTGCCCTTTTATGGGACGCTCTCTCCACCGGTGCGGATAAAAGCACACTTTTGTCAATCATGAAAAACCACTATAATGCAGATGAAACTATGCTGCCACAGTTCGAATCTGACTTGGACAGTTATCTTTCCACCTTAAAAAAACTTGGCATGCTTTCTGACAATACACTGACACAAACTGCCTGCCCGGATCATGTCTGGACCGGCAATACTTTTCCTGCACTTTTTTCCGACAATCACGCACTTAAATATTTTAAGATCGGTACTCTCTGCTTCTCATGGTCCGGTCCGGATGTTTTGTTTGACACTTATTTTAAAGATTTTTCCTGCGAAGCCGCTGTGGCTGATCAGTCCATTCTGGTACAGACCGGAAAGCCGTCGGGGCTTTTAGAAGGAACACTGCTGCTTAGTACTGCCGAGCTTACTATCTTCGACGTTACAGACACTTACCGTTTTGTCTTTGGCACCCACTGGGGTATTCATGAAATGCGTGTAAAAAAAGACGGTTCCGCCGCCGTCCTCTACTGCACCGACGACTACACCACAAACCACGCAGATGATATCTTTCATGCACTGCGTTTTGCTTTCCTGATTGTTGCAGCATGGCATGACCTTTTTGTCCTGCATTCGGTTTCCATATTATATCAGGGCAAAGCCTGGCTCTTTTCCGGCAGTTCCGGCACCGGCAAATCCACACATGCAGACCTCTGGATGAATCAGTACCAGACTCCGGTTTTAAACGGAGATCTGAACATCCTTGGCATAAAAGACGGAATGCCTTGCGTATACGGTCTGCCCTGGTGTGGAACATCTGAAATATACACCACCACGACCTATCCACTTGGCGGCATTGTATTTTTAAAGCAGGCTCCTTTTAACCGTGTCGATTTTCTCTCTCTGGATGAACAGGCACTTTGTCTGGTGCAGCGCATGATCTCTCCGACCTGGACAAAAGATCTGGTGCTAAAAAGCCTTGCATTTGCAGAAAAACTTGCCCCGCTGACACGGATTTTCCGGTTGAACTGTACCAAAGATCCCGAAGCTGCAGCCATCATGAAAGCAGCTATCGATCTGTCTGTCTGAGCTGTTTTCTTTTAAAAATCATCCATCATTTTCTGTACTTCCTGTGTTGTCAGCACGACACACTTCTGCTCACGGATACCATACACTCTCTCACATACTGATAATACTGTCGGACGGTGTGTGGTCACAATGCAGGTGCGCGGCTCATCTGTCTGCATAATATTTTTCAAAACCTTTCGCTCTGTTGCAACATCAAGTGCACTTGTTGCCTCATCTAAAAGCAGGATCGGCGCACGGCGAAGCAGTGCCCTTGCGATGGAAAGGCGCTGCGCCTGTCCCTCTGAAAATCCTCCTCCCCGCTCTCCTACTCTGCTGTATATTCCATCCGGCAGTTTCTGCACAAACTCCCATGCGCAGGCTGCTATAAGAACCTCTCTGATTTCATCATCCGTAGCGTCCGGTCTGACGTTGCGCATATTCTCTGCAATTGTTCCGGAAAACATTGTATTTCCCTGTGGTACATAAGAAAAAAGCCGACGTGCTGCTGGTGTGATCGCAAGTACTTCTCCTGTTTTCTCTCCCACCAGATCCTCCGCACCTCCTTGTATATGTAACAGAGCAAGCATGATACGTAAAAGTGTTGTTTTTCCTTCACCGGAAGGTCCCACTAACGCAACGATCTCGTGTGGATGTGCTTCAAAATCCGCTTCTGTAAATACTCTTGTTCCATTGTGGTAGGTATAAGACATCTTAGAAAAACAAAGACCGATACCACGCTCCCTGTTCTCCTCATAAAATTTTTCTACACGTTCTGCATCCGAATAATCTTCTTTCGGCATTCCAAGGATATCCATCAGCCTTCCCGCAGATGTGGTCAGTGAAATTGCCGTCGGTACCAGCGACACAAGCTGATTTAATGTTCCTGTCAGCGAACCGGATAAAGATAAAAACATCGTCATAGTACCATAGGAAATCGCACCACTCCAGACACGGTAAATACCAAATCCATAACAGCTATATGACACTGCAAGCCCGACAACCGATAATAAGATCGAAGTTGCCATGGACATTTTCTGGAACTCTAATTTCATGCTAAGGTATTCTTTCTGCAGACCGCGCAGCCGTTCTCCGTAGAGACGCACCAGATCAAATGCTTTGATCGTCTGTATATTAGAAAATGCTTCCTGGTTAAATCCTGACATCTTCGCATTCATGGCTGCACTTTTTTCATTATTGCCCTTCATGCGTTTTAAGATCCGTTTCGACATAAGCATGCTGACCGGCATGCCAAGCATGGCAAGCAGTGCAAACATCGGATCATTGTAAAAGACAAGTGCAAATGTACTGATGAATCTCACCGTATAGATGACCAGATTTGGAATCCAGCTTAAAATACCATTCGAAATGTTGGAGGCATCAGAATTCCAGCGTGTCAGAAGATCACCCGTATGATACTTCTGGATCTCTTCAAGATCCGTCACAAGCATTTTATCAAAAATATCTGCTTTGATATCATTGTCCACACTGATACTGATCTTATTGGAAAAATAACTTGTAACCTGTGAGATCAGCATATTTCCTATGGAAAATCCGATATACAGACAGAATGTACGCACTAAAAGTCCTGCCTGCTGTCCAGTGATAATATCGACCATATCCCTTGAGATCAGACTTGATATCAGTGAAATGACCGTTCCCGACAGACCAAGAAGGGTATAAAAAATCATCTGTTTCCAGTACTTTCTCGCATACTCATAGATCCAGACAGTTTCCCGCCACATATCTTTTAATACGCCCTCTTTGATCCTTTTATGATAATGTCTCAGACTGTCTAACATAATAATCTCCATTTCATTCCGTTCCCGGTTATTATAACAAATCTGTACCACGAAAAAAAGAGGTTACCACATGGATATGTGTCAGATAATCGCCCAAACACATGCCATATGATAACCCTGTTCTGATTTCTATATGCTCTACATAGACCAATCCGTTACCGTATCATCCGGTCCGTATCCTTTCTTTTCCCATGTTGGCTTACGGTTTCCATTATCGGTATCATAGCTTCCAGCGTATCCGGAATCCACGTAATGTGTCTTAAGTCCACAGGCTGAAGCTGTATTAGCCGGACATCCCAGACATCCGAACTGCTGCCTGTGACCTCTGGTACCCCCATTCCATGAAGAATAGTCCGGTGCCTGCCAGTTGCCGTTCATATACTGGCTGTCACATTTTATGCCGCTTGCTACATGGTCGTTTGCACCACCGCTTGCAAGATACACGCCTTCTGCCGTATCCTGATATGCGATGATCGTTGGTCTTTCATATCTGTTGATTACTTCTATATTCCTCAGTTCATTTATTATTTTATCTTACCGGATCTGTCCCTTAGTCTGTAATACTTACCCCTGTAATTGCAAGACCTGCATCTGACTGTACGACCAGATCGCCAAACCCAATATTATCCGTCGGATTCTGATGATATCCCAAAGCAATGCAAAGGGAACTTGTTCCGTCACCTGATGTACATCCTGTACCACCGGATACATAACTGACCGGCTGGTTAAACGAAATGTTCAACTGCTGTGCTTCCCTGGTATGATCTGCATCATGTTTACCATTAACCTGAATGCGGTAATCTCCTCTTCCGTCCTGCGGAGTCTGATGTATATAAGCAGATGCTGTATAACATCCTGCCCCACTTGCCAGATACACCCCTTCTGCAAGTTCATCACTGGTAACTAACATCGGTTTCATATACTCTCTCATATGAACTTCCCTCTCCCTGTTTTTAGTCTTATTCTATAATTTTACCCATATCCGTCTGTACTGTCAAGCATCACCACACGTCTTTTTTCTCCCAAAATCGACTTTTTAATGATCTCCACATCTTCTCCACCCGGCAGCAGTGATTCAATGCACCTTGTCATGTAACTTTCAGAGTTATAGCATAGAACTACAAGGCTAAGATATATTTTTCTGTTCTCTGTCATAATTTTTTCTTCCTTTCACAGTTTATCTTACGGAAAAACTCAAACAAAATCGGAACCATTTTACGATTCGAGTAAAATGGTTCCGATCTTATATCCTTCATTTTCTATTTTCTGTTCATTGGCAAATGTGATAAAACTGCCGTCTGCTGTATCACGCAGTGCAAAATACACACTGTAGCATCCCTTTTTTACTCCCCGAAGCGGTACACTGACAGAAAAGCTCTCTTTTCTGTCTGCTTCATTTCCTCCCAAAAGCGATCTGACATCTCCTGATGGACTTTCCTCATAAATCGTCTGTCCGGTCTCATCTTTCACAAGAAGTACCGGCTCATATTCTTTATAGACCGGTGCAAAACCGACATTTTGCAATGCCACTGTGATCTCTGCCGTATCTTCCCAGAAGTCATGCTGCATGGAAACTTCTGACAACAGCAGACGATAGCCTAAATGTCTGCGTATATACGAAAGGCCATCCATACCATCAAAACAATCCTCTGTCTGCACCTTAGATGATGCCCATTTTTCCAATACGGCTTCATCATAATCCTCATTCAGATAGGTCACATGCATGGTTTTCAGATCCGCAATGGCATGCTCGAAATCATTGTATCCGTTGTCAATAATGACCTCCCCGCCATTTGGCACACGTGAACATAACTTTTCCTGAAATGCAAGTTCTTCACTGCGGTTCCATGCCTGATCCACCCCGGCTTCTGCAGCACTCTTCTCCCCATAAGTTCCGCAGTCATTGCCGCTTCCTAACATTCCGTCATTGAACAGTCCCAGCATGTCATATAAAGGATCATTCGGACCATTTTTTCTGGAAACGTCTGCACTTTCCATGATCTTCCGCCACTGTACCGGTGTTCGCACAGCAAGATACATCTGACCATTTGTCGATTGTACAAGCTGTTTTGCAAGCTGCTGCAAAGAATCCGTTTCTGCATATTTTGTTCCATTCAGTTCCCCCCAGTTGCCGACAAAAAGCCCCTGTAGTGTAAAAACAGAATCCCTGTATTTTGCCAATACCTCTCCTGTCTGCTGCATATGTTTTAACACAATGTCAATACTCTGTGGCTCATACTTTTCATTTTCTCCATTCCAGTCATACAAAAAACGTACGATCCAGTGTACTTTTGCAGCCGACATCGCCTGAAACAGTTTTTCTATATTTTGCAGACCTTCTTTTGATATTTCTTTTTCCCGATATTCCCTTAAATTGATCTGCACCATGGCAAGTGCATGATCTGAATCTTTTTCCATCTGTGTGTCTAACTGTTCCCCCATATCCACCGGTTCGTCCGATATCAAAAAACCATAAATATGATAAAAACCCCGGTCCGGATTCCATATTTCCTCTGAAGATTCCGTAAAATTTTCTTCCGTCAGCATTACTTTCCAATGAAAATAGTCATGTACTCCGGCAATAATCCCGGCAATCACAAGCACAAACAGAATGAAAAACAGTAATTTTTTTCTCATTCTACTCCTCTTTTTTAGTCCATTTCAAACAGTTTCATTTTTGTTACCAGACGGCTCCGTTTTTTTGCATTTTTTAAGATAGCTATGCTCGATATTCCGCGAAGTTTCCGGTTACGGTATACAAATCCAAAGAATGTCCTTACCCACAAAATGGGATAAAGTATTTTATACCTTCCGGCTTTCGGATGGCTTAAATGCATCTGATGATGGAACTCCCGGATATAATCCATCCATCCAGTCCCCCTCATGGCTACCATCCGCTCCGGGGCCGCCTCACCAAACTCTTCAGATTCCATGATCTCTGTAAAAAATTCTTTCAGGTAAGATTCATCCTTCATACCGTCAGCTTCTCCCTGATTTTTGAGAAACTCCACCTTTTGTTCTGATAATCCCAGATATCTGACACAAAATTCCGTAACGACACATGCAAAATTTAAAATTCCGCATTCCCGGACCAGATTTAAAAATATCTTATTTTCCTCTGCCGTACATCCATGTTCCCAGAACACAACCCAGTCACATAAAAGTTTTAATCCAAACCCCGAACGCAGAAAATGCTGCAGCATATGTAACAGCAGATAAAATGCCTGATACGGTGGTGATGTCAGGAAAAAATCCACCCCCATCACATTTGCCGTAACTCTGTTTTCAAAGAAAGTCTTCTGACATTTTTCCATAAAATCGTTCACTTCCTGTGAATCAAATGGCTCTACCAGCGCACTATGCAGTTCCAGGCGAATCCCTTCCTGACTTATATAAGTAAGATGATGATTTTCCTGATGACCACCTTCCGCCATAAAACCATGCGCTAACAGATAACTGCCCGCTTTCTGCGCCGTCTGTTCATCCTCAAATAAAAGATCAACATCCCCTGATTTACGCAGTTCCGGCACCGGATAAAGTCCTGCTATACCGCTTCCCTTCAGTAAGATCGTATGCATCCCTGCATCCTCCAAAAGTCCGGTCACATACCTGCTCATAAACAGCAGGCGATAAGACTGCCCTACAGTCTGTATACTTTTCTCTTCCACCCTTTTCCAGTCTTCCCCGTTTTCAGGCAGGATGTCTTCCAATACATCATATAAAAGCGGCAGCACACGATGGTTATCCGCTATCGAAAGAATGCTTTTCCAGTCTGTTTTCTGTTGTTTTATCTTTTCACATTTTTGTTTTATATCTGCCGGATTATCCTCATGCAACTCTGCATGCAGAGCTGCATCCAGAAGGCTGCACAATATAAGTTCTTTTTCTTCATTTTTTTCTTCCATCGTTCCACCTCTTCTTCCAGATAGCAAGTGCCTTTCTCTTTACAATCCCAAATTCTTTTGTACGGCAAAAACATAAAAGTATCACAAGATGTGGCACTACCGCACAAATGAAAAGTCTTTTCAAAAATACAACAATGACACTGCCGCCTGCAAATGCACATATCCTGTCTGTTCCATACCAGGTCAATCCTGTCACTGCTGCATAGATCACATAACGGACAAAGAATGAAGATACTTTCGCATGCAGTCTTTGCCGGTACAGAACATATGGCTCCACCCATACAGATGTGAGCATGGTAGAGAGAAACGTTCCTGCAAATACTCCAAATGTTCCTGCCTTCCATACCAGAATTACCGAAATGACAAGGTTTAACACTGCTTCTACCAATGCTTTATACCTGTCAAACCAGAACAATCCAAGTGAATCTCTGAATGTCAGTACCGCTTTTCTCGTTCCATTGATATAGAAATTGATGCATAAGATCAAAACCACAGGCATCTGAAACAAATACTGCTTTCCAAATGTGAGTTCCACAAATGGATTTAACAATTCATACAGACAGATCGCAGCGAATCCATAAAGCCAGTTTCCGATAAAAAAAGCCGTCTCAAAAATACTCTTTACTCTTTTTTCGTCTTCCGTTGCCCCAAGATTTCCGACACTCGCTGTGATTCCCTGAAAAATCTGATCCAGCACCTGTCTGACTGATCCGATCAAAAGGTAATAATTTGAATAAATACCTACACTGACAACCCCCACAAAGGAGGAAATAAGCAGGTTATCTGTATTATTGACCACTACATTTCCAAGTTTATGCATCAGCATGGCTTTTATATTGCGGAATATATCTTTTCTCTCTTCTTCCTGCAGTTTTTCTTTTGTTTTCTCTTTCAGATAGGGATACATCCGATCCGCCTTCAGCGAGATACAGATATTTGAAAGCAGTGTACAGACAATATAAATGATCAGGAATAATATAAAATTGTGTGTTGTAAGTAAAATGAGGATCTGACAGATATCCTGCAGAATCAAAAAAGCCGTCTGATATAAAAGAACGATATAGTTCAACTGATGCACTTCGATCAATGTTCTTTTATATACCAGCAGATACGATACGACCGAATTTGCCAGATATAAAAAATAAATAAGCATCAGATGATCCACATCCGGCCGGTTTTTCATAAGAATATCAAAGAAAGGGACGATCGACAGTCCTAACACTGCCACACAGCCTGCTGTAATACGGTAGAATGTCTGAAACATCCGCATCAGAATCTGCTGTCTTTTGATATCCCCCTGCGCGATCGGGCGATAGAGCGCATAACTGATCGCCGTCTCCACACCAAGTTCTGTCAGTGAGAGTACATTTAAGATATCTGTGAAAAGTCCGTTGATTCCGACATAACTTTCACTGAGTGTATGTGTAAATACCACACGTGTCACAAATCCCATCAGGATCGCAGCGATTCTTGAGATCATTGCAACCATGGTATTCATGGTAGAATATTCTGTTCTGCTCTTTTCCATCTGTATTCTCACCTCTCTCCTATTTTCACAAAATGTGCCCGGTTATTCAGATTCCACACCGTGCAGTAACCGGTAGACTGCGCCAAATGCCCTTACGCTGACACTGATCATACAGGCGCTTCCCTTTAAATGAAGTGAAACCTTTTTATCCATAAGATACTGGGGCAGTTTTTGTCTGACATATTTTTTTATTTTTCTGCAGTCAGCGGCAACATAATTACCGTTCCGGCTCATTGCAGCAGCCATCCCCATCAGATCAAACAGATAGTGGTTTTCAAATAATTTTTTATACTGTGGATACCTGCGTGAATAGATCCTGCAGTAATCCTCAAACATCATCATTGCCTTCTGGTATGTTCTGTCATATCCACAATTGCATACACCTGATTTTCTCTGCATATAATAATATTTCGTTTTTGTTCCGCATACGATTCTGCCACATTGCTCTAGTACCCGGCAGAACATCTCATAATCTTCCGCAAAAGACAGTTCCGTTGAAAAACGGATTCCGTCAAGAACCTCCCGTCGAAACAGTTTATTCCAGACATAGGCACGCAGATAGCATCTCTCATGCAAAACACCAAGTGCTTCTCTTCCGTTTAAACAGACCACATTTCTTGGACTTTCAAACCTTTTTTCCACACCGGAATCATATTTGTACCATCCGGAACATGTGGCGATCTGTGCTTTATATGTTTTTAAAAGCCCGGTCAGGTAGGTATACATATCCGGATCTAATATATCATCCGCATCAACAAATGCAATATATGCACCTGTTGCCTCCTTCAGACCTTTATTTCTCGCACCAGACACTCCTTTATTTTTTTCGTGATATACTTTTATACGCGCATCTGCACCCTGGAGCCTGTCACATATCTCTGCAGAACCGTCATTAGATCCATCATCAATCAAAAGTATCTCCAGATCCGGATATGTCTGACCCATAATACTCTGCACACAGCTTTCCAGATAATTTTTCACATTATATACCGGCACGATCACACTGATCTTGTCTGTCTTTTTTGTCATGTTTTTCATACTCCCTTTTTATCTGAGATATAGCTGTTCTCCTGCCCCCTCATTTGCAAAACGTATCTCCGCTTTTCCTCTGCATCTTGTCAGCTTCAGATAATATTTTCCCTTTCCATCCTGCAATCCTGACAGTGGAAATATAATTTTTGCTGTTTCATGTCCGGATAATGTCCGGATATCATAATCTGCCGTATAAACATCTTCTGTTCCGTCCACATTTTCCTTAACCAATGCAAGTTCTGCTTTATCACAGATATTGGAAAATCCGGTATTGGCTATCTCAATTTCTATTCTGTCTGTATAAAATACAGCTTTCTCTGCCACAAAACGATATCCCAGGTGTGCACCAATATACTGGTAGAAACTGCCCCATTCCCCATATCCCATCTGTTTCCATTGGTCTAATATCTGCCCCTCATAAATGCTGTTGAGATATGTAACCCGCAAATCTTTCAGCGAAAGCAGCATTTCTTTCACAGGTGCCTCCTGCCCAAAAAGCACTTCCCCACCAAACGGAACCAATCCACATGTTTCCCGCATATAAACCAGTTCATCTTCAATGCACCAGTCCTCTGTCCACACACTGTCATCACGATGCTTCTGTCCAAAGGTCCCCATATGATTTTCTGAGCCAAAGATCGCATCATCAAATACTCCAGGCGCCAATTCGCCATCCTCTCCTGCCACTGCCATACGGCAGAAAGACGGTTTTCTGAGTGCGATCTTAATGTCCGGTCCTATCGCCTCTCTCCACGCTGCATAGAGTTTCCTGATGTATTCCTGATCCAGAAACTTAGATCCGTGCATTTCCCCCCAGTTACCGATAAATAACCCCTGTGTTACAAAGATGTCATCCTCATGTGCACGCACAACCGCTCCCATCTGCCTCATATGTGTTAAAATCATGGAAAACAACGTCGGTTCCCGTTCCATTCCTTTCCCCTTTGTGTCATACAAGACACGCAAAATGACCTCTTTCCCGTAACAGTGAAAACATTTTAAAATTTCATCAGCATACGCAAGTGCTTCTTTCGGAATCTCTTTTCCCCGATATGCCCCAATGTCAAATCGTACCAACACCAGTGTCTCGTCATCCCAGAAAGGCTGATATAAAAGCCCATCCGTATCTCTCTTATCCAGTGTAAATGTGTAAATATGATACCATCCTCTGCCCGGATTTGCACATTCTTTTCTGCTCTCTTCCGGGAATCTTACTGTAAAATGTTTTTTATTTCTGTTCTTCCAGAAAAACATCTTCTTTCCCTGCCCCCGCATCAATTTTTAGTACTTTTACACGGAATACTACTCCGATAATTGAAAACACCATACGAAACATGTAAATAACCGGTTTCAGTCCGGAATGCATACTGACCCCCGTCTGCCTGTTATGCATGACTGCCGGTATCTCTTCCACCTTAAATCCAAGCAGCAGCATCTGAATGATCATATTTGCATCCGGATATTTATCATCAAAATGCTTGTATTTCGAATAATATAAAAATGCCTTCCGGCTAAGTCCCTGCAGTCCAGTTGTCGGATCATATATATGACGTCCTGTCGTCATTTTGATCATCTTACGGAACAGCGCATATGCCAGTTTTTTTGTCATGGAAACCGGAAAATCAGAACTTTCCTCCATAAATCTTGATCCAAGCACAATGTCCGGATATCTGCCATCCGCATCCTTCTGCCGGAGTCTCTCATAAATTTGGGGAATATTGCATACATCATGCTGTCCGTCTGCATCCATCTGTATCACATACTTATATTTCCTTCGTATCGCATACTTATAACCGAGCTGTAAGGCACTGCCGTAACCAAGGTTAAACACGTGCGTAACTAACGTATGTCCATGCGCCTTTACCACCCAGTTTGTTGAATCCGAAGATGCATCATTCATAACAAGAATATCGGCAATAGACGCTATTTCCGGCTTTTCAAGTTCACAGAGCACTGCTTCGATATTCTTTTCCTCATTGTATGCAGGCATAATAATCAATAACTCTTTTTGCTTTTTCATTTCCATTCCAATCCTCTTTTTTGCTGCATGTATCTTTTCCGTCAATCTGACAGTAACCCGGTCAACAGTTCCATATCTTTCTCAAAGACAACATTTTTTTTGAGAGATGCCTCCCCGTACCGTTTTCTCATTGCCACATCTTCCACCATTCTGCATACAGCATCACTGACTGCTTCTGGTTCTAATCTGCATAAAACACCATCCACACCATCTTTGATCTGTTCACGGCTGCTCTCCGACGCAATTACCGGAAGTCCAAGTGTCTGTGCCTCCTGTATCGCAATGCTTTTTCCTTCAAATCCGGTTGCATGTACATAGATATCTGCACCCTTATAATACGGATACGGATTTTCCACAGATCCACACAGAATAAAATCTTTCTGTATGCCAAGTGACCCGATCAACCGTTCGAGTTCCTTTCGTTTTGGTCCTTCCCCAAGAACATACCAGCGGACATTTTTATGTTTCTCTTTTATCATTTTCATTGCACGTATTGCTGTTGGATAGGATTTCTGTTCTGTGAGCCTGCCGACCGTCAAAAGCCTGATACCGTCAAAATCATCAGAAAATCCACCGGGCTGCAGCGCCTTTGTTTTTATTTTTTCTGTATTGATGATATTATGAAAAACCTTTGTCCGTCCACTGCATTCCGGATAAACCTTCAAAAACTGCTGCTTTATTTCTTCCCCGATTGGAAAAACAGCATCATATTTCAGATAACAGTCACGGTCTGACTTCCTTGTATATCCTGCTTTCGTGTAATCAATATGTATAAACGCAGCCTTTTTCTTTGCATGGACGTGATCTGCAACATAATATGCCGATCCCCCCTCTAAATATGCAACCGCAAGATCATATTCTTCCGCAAACCGCTCTCCTCCATCAGACAGCACACGCCAAAGCAGTTTATCCGGTAAAATCTTACGTTTCTTTAACATATCCGCAAGCAATGACAAAAGATACGGCATCAGGCGGAATATGGTTCCACGGACAAACATGGTCTTTAATATTGTCCTGTACATGAAATATCTTCCCTCTTTCTGCAGAACAGACAAGGGCTGATACGATTTATTTTTCAGTATCACTTCTCCCGGCAGCCGCTTTACCAGTTCTCCCTGCCCCATCAGGACATAAAGAGATATTTCATACTGTACATCTTTTGTTTTTTCATTTTCCTTTATCAGTTTTTCAAGCAGTTCTAAAAGTGCCATCTCCGCACCGGCTCCGCCTAACGTATTAATTACGAACAATATCTTCTTTTTCATCCACAAGCACCTTCAGCTCCTGCAATATTCTTTCATTTTCCTGATTGAGCAGCGATACCTGCATCGCCAGTTCCTGATTTTTTACTACCACAACTGACACTGCCATACTGATCTTAAACAAAAACAGAATTATAACAGCAAACACCGCAAACATAAGCAAAACGATATTTTTTGCCCCACTCCACAGATAACAGACATCATCCAGGCTTACAACGATACCCGCCACAAGTAATGCCAGCGAAACGATCGCCCAGCCAAGTCCGATCCCATCTGTGAGTTTCTGTCTTGCGTACATAAACAGATCCATAATAAGCAGAAATATACCAAAACCTATCATCAACACTTTTAATATCATGCCCTGATCCCCTCTTTTCTGTCATAACTTTTTGCGGAAGGTTTTTTTCCTCTTTTTATTTTAAATAATTCACCCTGGCAGAAAATATGCACATCCATATGTCGTTCCACCCAGCGAAGTCTGAAATATCCAACGGTAAACCCAAGGAAACTTCCCATGACAAGCCCCGCACCATACCAGAGGTCAGGGAGTTCCTTTGAAAACAGCGTTCCAAAAAAAGTACCCATGCAAAAACATACCGCTGTTAAAAGTGCTCCTGTCATGTCATTAAAATAATACAGAAAAATCAGTTCCGCGTACAGCAGGAAAAGAATAAAATATCCGGCTGCAAGACAAGGATAAATCTGCATTACAAGCCCTGAAAATCCCATTCCCGGCAGCAATATCACACAGAGCAGATAAAGCACGACCGAAACGATAAACTGGATTCTCACAAGATTCATAAGCTCGGCGGCAAGCTGGCGGAACATTCTGTTTTTGGCATTGTTGATATCTTCCCATCTTCCACCGATAACAGCCTCCGAATAAGCCTTGTATCTCTCATGAAAATGCATTTCCACGCGGCTGATAAAAATAATAGTCGACGAAAGATTCGTAAACATTGCCAGACAGGTTGCCATATCATATGCCGGCGCATAGACAAATGTATCTGCCACCGTCATCTTTAAATCCGTCGTCCAAAATACAAAATTATGTATATAAAGTCCTAACGTATACAGCAGATTTGTTGCAACAAGATGCCAGTAAATTTTAAAATAGCGAAGCACCTTGCGGTACTGATGACTGTTTCTTTTAAAGTAACTCTTTATGGTTGCTGCTGATATTGATGCTGTCAGAAAAAATCCGATCGTAAGTGAAAGTAGCATGCTGTATATGATATCTCTGTGAAAGACTTTTACGAGCAGCCATGCAAGCCCAAATGCTGCCGCCATTCCCATCAGGAAAAATAAAGATATTTTCTGGTAGTCTTTGCAGATTGACAGATACAGCATGGAATAAAATACCAGCAGAAGCGAAATAAATCCACAAAATCCGGTAAACACAAATACCAGATCCACCTGCCCCTTCAGATACTCTCTGATACAGAACGGAATCGCAAACAGACACCCAAACACGATATTCAGAAACAGTCCGACTTCATAGCATGGCAGGATATCTTCGTATTTCTCCTCATAAATAATATCGGACATATATCTCGATAATACAGCATTAAACGGTGCCGCAACCAGCAGGGAAAATATAAAAATATAAAGTACCGTGCCTGAAAATAATCCTCTTCTCGCATATCCCACCGTCTCATAGCCAAGGAAGTGACTCATCAGCATCACATTGCCGATCACAACAAACATTGGTGCGATCGTAACCATGGTACTGTACCCAAAGCCCGCCAGATTTGCAAGGATCGTGCGCCTGTCATATATTTTCTGAAGTTTTACACCAATTCCAGCCATAGATCACACATCCCCTTTCTTTCCCTGCTCTCTGTCTGCATGCTCAAACTGCCGGTAGATCTGCCGGTACGTTTCTCTCATGTCATTTACAAGATACCGGCTCCTTAGTCTCCGGTAACCGTTTTCTCCCATACCGATTCTCTTCTCCCTGTGCCGTGCAAGATCTACCATCGCGGCGGCAATCTCCTCCACATTCATGATATGTGTGATGATTCCTGCCTCCCCAAACGAATCCTCTTCGCCATAGATCAGTCCTCTGCAATTTCCTACATCCGTTGCAATCACCGGCTTTTTCGCAGCAAAACTTTCCAGGATCGTAAGCGGCTGTCCCTCACTGATACTCGTGAGTATGGTCATATCCATTCTGCCAAGATACTCTGTCACGTCAACTTTTCCCGTAAAGATCACATCTTCCACACCAAGCAGTTCCACCAGTTCTAAACATTCTTTTGCATATTCTTTTTCTTCGTCTGATGGTCCCATGATCCATAACGCAAGTTTTGGTGCCTCTTTTTTTGCATAAGCAAATGCCCGGATCATCGTTTTCACATCCTTGATCGGCGCAATTCTGAGCACAGCCCCGATATTGATCATATCATCATCTTCTCTCTTTTCCTCAAGACATCTGACAAATCTCTGTGCATCAATACCGTTTGGCGTGATTTTTATTTTTTCTGCGGGACATCCAAGTTCGATCTGAAGTTCCATGGCATGCTTGTAAAGGCATGTTACCTGATCTGCATACCGGTATGCAAGCAGTGACATTTTTTTAAACTGTTCAATCCAGATATTTTTATAGATACCACCTACCCACTTTGCACGGATCAGTTCCTCCTCCCGTTCCCTGGTATAAATTCCATGTTCTGAAACCATAAGCGCACATCCATATCTTTTCTTTGCCATGCTTCCGATCACCCCTGCATACCCGGTTGCAACACAGTGATACAGATCTGCTTTGGGCAGTTCCATCTTTAAGGTCAGAAATAGCGGCAGATAAATGGACCTCATCGTCCACAAAAAATCAGAAAAGACAACCTGTGAATACTTAAGCTGATAACACTCCCGCACTGCCTTTAAAAAATCTTCTCCCATCAAAAGAGCATTCAGTGAAAATTCTTTCTTTTCAAATAATGTAAACAAAGTATCCCACTCAACGTTACGGTTTAAAAGTAAGGATCGCAGCGCCTCATATTCTGTCTGATTTAAGTGCAGTTTTTTATTTTTCTTCTGTTCTACCCAGTCATAATCTTCCAGATAAAGTTCATAAACTTCTGACACATTTTCCGGCAGTTCATACACAAATTTTCCCCGGTAGGAACGGTTTGCCACGATCGAAAGCACCACAAATTCGATCTCCGGAAAAGATTTTATCATGCTGTTGATCCAGCTCGACACACCACCTACCACATAAGGATAACATCCCTCTGCTACAATACATACTTTCATTCTCAATCCTCGTAAAAAAACAATTGTTTTTCTTCTTCCTCATTCAACCGGATCGTTACCTCATCATTCTCTGCACAGATCAGGTAAACACCATCCTCAACTGCAGAAAAACTTCCGCCATGCATTTCTTCTATTTCACGGTTTCCCGTATGCAGTAAGAACCATGCTTGCTCCTCTAATCCATCCACATGCAGCAAAATCGTATTATCTTCAGATTCCACGGAATAGGAAAGTGCAAAGAATCTGCGGATTCTCTGGTCACTCTTTGAAAGAGTCGTCTCATCAAACACCATATACGATTTCTGATAAGTACAGATGTTAGACGCCGCTTCCTTCGAAAGAACCTCCCATGCATCAGCTTTTTTCTCCGGATACGCTGCCACAAGCAGATCCCACACTGTATTGGAATATCCCAGCGCTGTCTGAATGCATCTCTGTCTGAAATCATCCATAAATGTGTGATTTACGCCGTCCCCGGTAGCCCGCTGCAGCGTCACATTTTCCTTGGCAAAAGAAATGACCGGTTCATCGTAAGTCTGTGATTCCGGGGTTACAACTGTCCTTATTCCGCCAAGTTTATCATTTTCTAAGGCATCACCAAGTTCATTTTCATTTTCCAGGAATAAAGACTGAAAACAGTAATCCGGTGCCTCTCTTTTCCAGAACTGTTCATCCTGCTCCATTTTTTCAGACAATCCGGTATCCGACACATTACCGGAGGAAAGCCCGGCTTCCCCATACTCCTCTTTCAATAATTTCAGATAATATGCAACTTCTCCCTCCCTCGGTTCATTTTCATCATTATAATCAAACTGTGGTGTCATCATACAAGTCAGTTTTGCATCAATCTTTCGTTCAATTGAAACCAGAGACGGCCAGATAATCTCCCGAAACAACGCTTTCTGTGACTGACTGTATATTTTTTCCATATTATTTTCATTTTCTGATGCAAATCCCGGATAATTTGCGATCACGAGATTTTGTGCATTAACCACCGGATAAATCTCAAAGGAAGATGCTTCTGCCATCATTGCATCCAGGATTCCAATACCGGAATTATCTTCCAGATAATCACCATTCACACAGAACACACAGGCATTTTCCAGTCCGTTTCTCCATATGATCGCAGGCTGTCTTCCACTGTCCGGCCGGACATCTTCTAACATTCCAACCATATAGCTTTTGGTTCCCTCACCCGTCACATACCACGGAACCGTAAGATCCATATCCTTATTTTTTTCTTCTTCCTCATCTTCCGCCTGATAGATGACTTCCCCGCCAAGCAGAAATCCTGCAAACAGATGTATGCCTTCGAGTGTTACTTCTTTCTGTTCCACATAACGGATTCCAAGCAGTTTTTGCAAACTGTTGTTCTTCTCGATCTCATCCGCATCCGGAAGTCCTGAAACCACAACATTTACACCATTTTCAACCGCATCACTGACCGCATTTATATTCTCCCTGTTTTCCAGATATGTTCCATCTAAGACCAGAACATCCGGCAGATCATCTTCATCATCCATGATAACATTCAGGGAGTCTGCGGTCTGAAAATCCCGCTTACTGTATGTACACCACCATTTTACCGTGTTTTTTGTTTTTTCACTCTGTCCGGCATAAAAAACCCTTGCCGTTTTTTGTTCACTCTGTCCGGATGCAGGAAACATATCCTTTTCCGTAAGTTCTGTCCGGGCACTCTCCTGATATTCATTGATTCCATATTTACTGAGTTTATCTTTCATCACACCCGTAAACTGAAACATAAACAATAAAATAACGAGCATGATAGTGATCGTAGCAAAATTTCTCCGGGATACCATCACATTTTCCTTTCCAGATCCATCTCTTTTGGCATCTGCTATTTTTCTGCCGGCAATAGAATATATGATCTTCAAACATCCTATTGTCATTCATTATATCCATAATCAATCGAAAAATCATATAAACTGTAGGTATTCTGTTCTACCACATAACAGACAAAATCATCTGTTTCATAATACACCTGCATTTCTTTTCCATACAGTTCCATAAATGCCTGTGCCCAGTAATACATCCTTGACATTATGATCCATCTGTTTTCACCCTCATAAACGGAAATATCATTTGCTGTCGGCAGCGGTTTTTTTGCTCCTTCTTCCGAGATCCGCTGTCCGCTTCCCTCATATGCTACAGTATAATCAAGCGGTATCTTCTCAATAAAGAAATATACACGGTCTGTCGGCAATGTCAGATTTCCGTTTACCGCATTTCCTTCCATACTTCGTAAAAATGTGATCGTCTCCTCGTGACGCGCATAATCTTCCATCATTCGCAGTTCATCATTTGCAGAACAGATCGTATATTTATACTTTTCGTTTTCTCTTTTTATATTTGCCAGACAAGTGATCGCCGAATTTGACTGCAGTGCTGTTACGATCGACGGTGTACGGATCTGGTTTCCATTGACCAGTACCGCAACCAGGGCGGCTGAGGTCAGCAGTGAGACCAGATTCATCCAGATATCATGCTTAAAAAATCCAAAGACCAGTGCCACTATGCCGTCTGCTCCAAGCCCTATCGCTGCCGGTATCATGTAAGCCACATATATACTGCACCTGCTTGCATCCATAATATGCGGCAGTCCAAAACGCCATGCACTAAGAAAAATCATCAGAAGCAGCAGTCCAAATCCGGTGGACATCAGCATTGATCCGTAGTCACGTTTTCCAATGAGCACAAATAATAATCCTCCTGCCAGACAAAATCCCTCACAGCCAAAAATGAACATCATCCACTGGTCACTTGCCTGAAGCATTACAACATTGTGCACTCCCGTCCAAAGATAATCCAGACCGTTCTTTGCAATATCAGTGATCCGGAACCGTACCCTTTCCACCAGCGCAGCAAACGCTGACGTTTTTACCTGCGTTGTTTCCGGCATCTGTACATTGTCTGTGCTGTTACCGGACACTGTCTGATTCATTGTATTTCCGGCCGGACCCATGCTTTCCGTCGTGCCCTGGCTCAGTGCACCCGTTGTATTCATTTCTTCGTTTTCATTATCTGTAACATCTGTTTGTTCTTCCTCATTGCCTGTATTACTGCTGCCATTGATCACGTTAAGTCCCCAGCCAAGTGATCCCTGCAATGGTGTTCCCTGTAAAAATGCGATTCCCATCGGCAGCACTGCTAAGAAAATACTTAAGATACCGGTCGCAAGTACCCGGAAAAAATATTCCTTCTTAAAAATACGAAACAGATATCCCCCTGCGATACCGATGCAGAACAGACCTGCTACCATGGTGTCATAAAAATGCACAATAAGTGTAAGACCAAATCCTGCAACAAATCCCATCAGATAACGGGTACTTTTGCACTTCCAGGTTTTTAATCCGGCAATATTTTTTTCTTTTCTGCATTGATCCACTTCTGCTTTCCGCTGTCTTAAAAAGGCAAACATAAAGTAAATTCCCGGCAGAATAAATATCATACCAAATTCCTGTGGCAGGGAACTGTAGTAACGGGAATAGGTATTCCTGTTAAAAAATGCTGCAAGCACATAAAAAAACACAGCTCCCCATGCGCAATATGATGTTCTGCAGCATGCTTTCAAAAATGCCAGCAGTGCATAATGGATATATAAAACCTGCACTACATAAAAAAGCCGGAGCAGAACATATGTTTCTATTCCTGTTACAGCATGAATATAATAGATCACACAATGGAATCCAAACGGATAAATCCCAGCTACAAATACATCATTATTTCCCATTGCATTGATCCAGTAATTGTGCACAGGTATATCGGATGCACAATAACCGTATGTATGGATCATATTGGTGCCATACATCACAAGAACCGTTGCAGTAAATACAATAAACAGCACTCCATCAGCAAAATGTCTGATGATCAGTCCACACATTCTTCTGCACAGCTTCTTCACCTTCCTGCCAATCCACTGGACTATCTCAAGAAGGAGCAGCTTGATGCCAAGCGTCTCCCGGATGACATGCGATGTTCTGTTTCCTATGACGTGCCCGATTTTTTTTGGTGAAACTCTTTTCGTACGGATCAAGGATACAATAACCGGGAGAACACTGCCCAAAATCAGTGTGAATCTTCCAGAAATATGAAGTAATTGAAGAAATAATACCAGATTGATCAGATAAAAATGACCTAATACAATATAAAAGAAAAACCTGACACTAAATATTTCATCTTTCAGCCTGCGATGCAAAAGCAGTGCCGGAACCGCTATAAAAAGCCCGGTATAGATCACAAAAATGCTGATAAACTGTAATACAGTCAGAACTTTCATCGACACTGCCATCACCTCCTTCAGCTAAAAATACGAATCAATTCCAATGTTTCTCTGTCTATTACAATATCGGATTTTTTTAATTTTTCCAATTCATCAAAGAAATCTTTTTTGTTTCCCTCTGTAAAATAAAGTTTTAAGTAGCAGGTATAGGTTGATAACTCCTCCGGATAAAGTTCCCTGCTCTTATCGCACCAGTATTTCATGCGCTTGAAATCCTTTATCTTAAGAAGCATCATACAAAGCCCCTCAATATAGGAAACCTGCAGTTTTTCCTGATATTTTTCATTCAGGAAGCTGCATGCCTCTTCCATCATGTCAATATAGGTCTGCTGTTCCTTTTCATGAAACACCTCCTGGATCAAAACTCCATACATGTACTCGATCAGGATACATGCTGCTTCTGCCGCATCGCATCCATCCTGTTTCATCTGAAGGTAAAGTTCCTGCGAACGCTTTCTGAAATCATTCAGTGCATCCCTTAATACCGTGGCGGCATAATGTGACGTTTCTGTGTCCTCACTGTTTAATGCAAGTGAAATGGATGCCAGGGAATTCTGTACATCTCCACGTACTACGTTCATTACCAGTGTTCTCAAACTGTCCTTATCACTGATCGCAAGTGCTTCCTCGATCGGTACTAAATTTCCTTCCCTCTCCTCATCAGCACGAAGATGTGTCTTTACACGCTCTTTACTGAAAATAACATCCTCAAGATCTACATTCTGTCTGAAAAAGACCTTATTAAACACCAGTCCGGCAAAAAAGAACAACGGTCCCACCACCGGACACAGAAACATAACGATGCCTTTCATCAGTATATCTGTTTTTTTCCCTTCACGTCTGCCCAGACTGCTCCATACCACGTAAAAAATAGTAACCGCCATATTGATCAAAAGGACGATACAAAATCTCTTTTCCGTAACTGTCATAAAAATATATCCTCCTGAATCTGACAGTACACTCCCTCTTTTTCAAACCTTTCTCTTACCATATCTGCATCCTTTGTACTGGTATTTGCAAGAAGTGCATACATTTTTCCGTCTTCAAGTTCACCGACATAATCACTTTGTCTCAAGAGTTTTGTAAGCCGTCTGCCAGTCTCTTCACGGTCTTTTTCCTCTGTGTCCACAGAAAGCAGTGCACACTGTGTCAGTCCCTTATCCCTTGCCTTTAAATATGCCTTTACGAGGGATGAAAAGGCTTCCGGTTCCAATATATTTGTTCCCTGTATGTATCGCTGCTGCTCTAACGCGGCAATATAACGGTTTGCACGCACCACCGCATTCTGGATCAGATAGCCGATAACTGTCAGCATATTTGCCTGTCCTAACGTCATCCTTTCCCACGGAATCCCCCAGATCATCAGTATCAGCTGCATCTCATCTTCTGAATAAATGGCATTCGCCATAAGCGGATACCTTTCATCCATATTTTTATTAATATAAACCTTCTTCCCGGCAAGAACCGTATACATGGCATCCATCTGGCTGTAATTGATCGAATTACCAAGACTGCGTGCTTTTGCTGATGTTGCAGAAAAAAGACGTGCATAAGAACGGTTCGCCACTGTATAAATTGCCACATCCTTGCTTCCCATCAGTCTTGCAAGCACTTCCGCTGCATAAAAAAGTACCTCACATGGTTCATACTGCTCAAGACTTGACGTGATCTCATATAGTTTTCCAAAACTGTCATTCTGATTTACGATCTGATTTGCAAGAATCTCTTTTACCCTGACATTGCTGACATTAATATCTGAAATATCATCCAGCTGCTTGGTTAAATATGATACCTCATGCTGCTGTTCCTCTCTCATCGCGCGAAGCTGGTCCCTTAAGTAACCTACTGCCAGACCTAAGATCAGAAGCTGTGCGATCCAGACATAGGTATTATAGTCAAGCATGACATCAAATCCGCTTCTGTGATACATCTGCCGGAAACAATATCCCGCCACGGCAAGCAGCGCAGAAAACGTTGCCTGCTGCTGTCCATACACAAGTGCAAACAACAGCACATACAGAAGATAAAAATCAATATTCTGAAAATATTCACTTCCAACTGCCCGGTTATTTAACATAAAAAATGGGATAAAACAGATAAGGTTTTCCATAAAAGGGATCAGATTCGTTATGATTTCCTTTGTTCTGCTGCCAAATCTTTGAAACAAATACCCCTTTTTTCTCACTATATCTGTAAATTCTGCTGCATGCCTGCCAAAATAAGCCGCAATCTTTTCCACATCAGTCCCGGCATGATGAATCACACGAAGCCCAAACTCTTCCTCGTATCTTTTACCGGAAAGCATAACTTCCCGGTATTTTTCGTTTTCTTCTTCTATGACACTGACTCCGGTCTTCATTCCCGCAGCAACTGCCTTAGCAAGGTCATACCGTGATATTTTTTCCCCGGAAGACAGTTGATACAATGTGTGTTTATGCTCCTTTGTCACCATCATCTGGTAAATAAACTCCACTGCATCAGCCTCGTGCAAAAGCATTATTTTTTCATTCTGTGACGCAATGATCTCACCGGTATTTACAGCCTCTAAGCACATCTTTGCGCAGATCGTATCGGTATCTTCTTTCTTTCGTATCTCCCCATACAGATGATCAAGCCGGAGAACCACAATGTCATTCCCCATCCGTGCATAATTTTTACAGATTTCTTCTCCGATGGCAATTGCCTGCCCTCTCTTGCTGCATGCCCCGGTAAGATCGTCCTCCTTCATAAGACGGGCATTTTCACCATCAAAAACACTCTCCGAAGAAAGATAGACAAATCTGCCTTTCTTTAAAGCTATATAATTCATCAAAATATTCGTAAGTCCGGCCGCGTAGGATGCCGCTGTATTTTCCACCTTGTTCCAGGAGAAATTATGGTCGTATGCCCCCCAAAAAACAACCACCTGTGGCATGATGCTCTCTAATACCTCCCGCACACAGGCATCCTCATACGAAAAATGATACACTTCAAATACTTTCTTTAAACTATACCCTTTCTTTGGTTCCTCCGTCAGAACGAATACCCTGTGTCCTTCTTTATTCAGCCTGTTAATCATAAGGCGCATGAAATTTCCGCCATTTCCAACCAGCAATATGTTCATATCTGTCCCATCCTCAAATAATACCCTGTTGTCTTAACTCCATCATAAACTGTTTCACATCACTTTGTGCACCGGAGAATGATAATTCATATTCTTTTGCAAATGCCTGTACGATCTCATCTTCGGACATTCCTGAAATATACGCACGATAAATATATGCACCACACTCGTTTAACATGAACGGTTTTTTATATTGTTTTCCCTGCTCCATATCCAAAAGCCAGTACGCCCCTGCCGCATGACGTAATTGATACCGTTCTTTCATCTAAATCATTTCCTTTCTCTTTCATGAAAAAAACTGCTCTGCAACAGTAATTTTTCCAATATATACAACCGAACCCGTCATAAAAATTCTACCGTCTTCCCCAAACTCTATAAAAAGGTCTCCACCGTGCATATGTACGGTCACTTCATCTCCCACCAGCCCTAAACGGTGAGAAGCTGCTGCTGCCGCACAGGCCCCGGTGCCGGAAGCAAACGTATAACCTGCTCCACGTTCATAGATCTCAACCTGTATATTTTTTTCATCCACGATCTGGCAAAGCTGCATATTGATACGATTCGGAAAATATTTTGCATTTTCCACATACGGTCCTAACTGCATTGCCTTCTTGCGGTCTACCCGTTCAAGCATGATAACACAGTTAGGATTGCCCATGGATACACAGGTTGCATTATAAAAATTATCGCAGAAAAATATCGATTCTCCCACGACTTCTCCTTCAAATCCAAGTGCTGGGATCTGTTCTGCCTCAAATACCGCATATCCCATATCCACACGCATGCGCTCTCCAGCATCATCCAGAAAAGTTACAAGCGTATCCCCCGCCTTTGTGGTCAGATAATACTTTTTTTCTTTTACATAGCCGGCATCTTTTAAATATCTTGAAAAAATCCGGATGCCATTGCCGCTTTTTTCAGCTTCACTTCCATCCGGATTAAAAATTCGTACTTTAATTTTTTTATCTTCAATAAGCGGTCCGTACAAAATCCCATCTGCACCGACGCCAATATTACGTCTGCATAACTGCTTTATCAGTCTTTCGTTTAAAACAACGTCATTTTTCTTTGGATCGAAAATCAGATAATCATTGCCAACCCCATGATATTTGCGAAGTATGATTTCAGACATTCTGATTCCTCTGTTATTTTCCTTATGATATCATATGCAAAAAATAAATAACGGTTACTCTACTCCCCCATTTTCAAAGAGACGATGGATATTCTCTGCCTTTTCATGAAGGATCTTGTCTATCTGTTCTCTTTTCACACCATCTAAGTCTTTCTCCTGACCATACTGACCTGAATATGCATTTGTTGCTCTATTGTAGTTTTCCTGCATATTTTCGTCTGCAGTCTGTTCCTGCTTACTTTCTGTTTCCCCAGTCTGCATCTGTATCATTGGATCGGTCTGTGCTCTCGGAATATAATTCACATTCCAGTACTTGATAATACTTCTCGCAATCCGTTCCTGCTCATTTCTTTTATCGATCATATCTTTCATCATCACTGCACCACACTCTGTTCTGGTTTTTGATACCTTTTTATTTTAGCACGAAACTCTTTGGAAAAAAAGTTAATTTCTGAATAAAATTCATCTGTTTGAAGCATGCTCTTTATGGTAAATACGAAATTCCGGAGGAAAACAGCATGGCTTCTTATAAAGTAGAAATCTGCGGTGTCAATACCGCAAAACTCCCCATTTTGAAAGAAGAGGAAAAAGATGCTCTGTTTGCGCGAATCAAGCAGGGAGACAACGCTGCCAGAGAAACATATATCAAGGGCAATCTCAGACTGGTATTAAGTGTCATCAAACGTTTTTCCGGCAACCACGAAAATGTTGATGATCTCTTTCAGATCGGATGTATCGGTCTGATCAAATCCATCGATAACTTTGATCCAACGATCGGTGTAAAATTCTCCACCTACGCAGTACCAATGATCATAGGTGAAATCCGGCGCTACCTGCGCGACAATAACTCTATCCGTGTCAGCCGTTCCCTGCGCGACACTGCCTACAAGGCAATCCATACAAAAGAGATTCTCTCAAAATCTGAAAACAAAGAACCGACTCTTGACGAAATCGCAGCCGAATCCGGCATTTCCAAAGAGGATATTGTCTTTGCCCTTGATGCCATACAAAGCCCGCTCAGTCTTTATGATCCGGTCTATACTGACGGCGGTGACACACTCTATGTCATGGATCAGATCAGCGACAAAAAAAACCGGGAAGAAAACTGGATCGAAGAACTATCCTTAAACGACGCTCTTAACCGGCTGAACGAGCGCGAAAATTATATTTTAAAACTTCGTTTTTTTGAAGGCAAAACGCAGATGGAAGTGGCTGACGAGATCCATATCTCACAGGCTCAGGTCAGCCGTCTGGAAAAATCCGCCTTAAAATCCATCCGTCATTATCTGTCGCTTTAACGTTCCCACTTATTACACAGGGCATTGATCTGATCTGCAAATTTACCAAGTTCTTTGTTTGGCATTCCTTCGCATTTATTGATAACCGTAAGAAGCCTCTGTCCCGCAGCAAGCAGTCTTGCAAATACATTGCTTGACGCACGGCTCTTCTCCATCGTCTTTTTCTCTGCCCGTTCCCTGGAACCTTCACGCACCTGTTCACCTGTTGCAAGGTCAAATGCGTCTCCCGGGAACGGTGCATATGCATCATATCCCAGAGCATCTTTCAGATGGTCTGCAAACTGCTCTGTGACTTTATCCTCCCCATGTACCACAAATACTTTTTTCGGTTTGTTTTCAAATGATGCCGCCCACTTTGTAAGCTGTTCCACGTCCGCATGTCCGCTGATACCCGGAAGATTCTCGATCGTTGCTGCGACCTCGATCGTCTCTCCAAAAAGCCTGACTTCTTTCGCACCATTTAAAAGGGAAAAGCCAAGCGTTCCAGGTACCTGGTATCCTACAAATAAAATCGTGGAATCTTTTCTCCACAGATTATGTTTCAAATGGTGGCGGATACGTCCCGCCTCACACATTCCGGATGCAGAAATAATAACTTTCGGATCATCATTAAAGTTAATCATCTTCGATTCATCACTTGTGATCGCCATTTTAAGTCCCGGAAATCCGATCGGGTTAATCCCCTGCTGCACAAGTGCTCTCGCATCTTCATCAAAACATTCTTCCACGCTCTTATTAAAGATACTTGTAGCCTCAACCGCTAACGGGCTGTCTATGTATACCTCAAAATTTTCAAATTCAGGCAGCAGATGTTCGCTTTTGATCCTGCGTATAAAATAAAGCATCTCCTGCGTTCTGCCTACGGAAAATGCCGGGATGACCAGATTGCCTCCCCGTTCATACAGCGTCTCTTTGATCACTTTCGCAAGGGCGATCGCAAAATCCAGAGGTGTATTGTGTTTTCTGTCACCGTAAGTTGACTCCATGATCACATAATCGGCATCTTTGATATATTCCGGATCCTTGATAAGCGGACGGTTGCCCGGCCCGATATCTCCGGAAAATGCCAGTTTTACCTCTGTTCCGTCATCATCCTGTACCCACATTTCAATGCTTGAAGATCCAAGCAGATGACCGGCATCCACAAATCTTACTTCAAGTCCGTCACAGACTTTAATCTTTTTCTGATAATCACACGGCACAAAATGATTCAGCACGCTCATCGCATCATTCATATCGTAAAGAGGAACTATTTCCGGTTTTCCGGCTCGTTTTGCCTTCCGGTTACGCCACTCTGCCTCAAACATCTGGATATGTGCGCTGTCTTTGAGCATAATGTTACACAGTTCATTAGTCGCTAACGTACAGTAAATTTTGCCGCGAAAACCATGATTGTATAAAAGAGGCAATAATCCGGAATGGTCAATATGTGCATGTGTCACAAACACATAATCAATCATTGCCGCATTAACCGGTATATCCTGGTTCGTGTATAGATCCGGTCCCTGTTCCATTCCACAGTCCACCAGTATATGCTTATCTGCAAATGACAGATAATGACAACTGCCCGTTACCTCATGTGCTGCGCCTAAAAATTCCAATACCATATGAAGTCCCCCATTCTGTCTGCTTTTCTTTCATTATACTATTTTTCAGCTATATGCACAATATTATTTCATATTTTATAAATTTTTTAATCATTTTGTCATTTTGCACAACAACATAAAATGGTGTTTTATTCCAGACGCACGATTTCTTTTTTCAGTCTTCCCATGATCTTTTTTTCCAGTCTGGATATATAAGACTGGGAAATACCAAGCATATCCGCAACCTCCTTCTGTGTTTTTTCTTCACCGTCAATCGTGTTTAATCCAAACCGCAGTTCAATGATCATCCGTTCCCTTCCGGAAAGCTTTCCAATTGCGGTCTTAAGCAGCCGATGTTCCACATCCGTTTCAATGTCATGGTAGATCACGTCCTCGTCAGTTCCTAAAATATCTGAAAGCAGCAGTTCATTTCCATCCCAGTCAACATTTAGGGGTTCATCAATAGACACTTCCATTCTTGTTTTACTGTTTCGCCGCAGATACATCAGGATTTCGTTTTCAATACATCTCGATGCATAGGTCGCCAGTTTAATGTTTTTTCCTGGATTAAATGTGTTGATCGCCTTGATCAGGCCGATCGTGCCGATCGAGATCAGATCTTCCACCCCAACACCGGTATTATCAAATTTCTTTGCAATATAAACCACAAGTCTCAGGTTGTGTTCGATCAGGCGTTTCCTCGCAAGCTGCCCGCTTTCATCACTTGTGAGCATCTCTATACATACCGCCTCATCTTCACCTGCAAGTGGCGGTGGAAGTACCTCTGCACCTCCGATATAATGCACTTCATTCTTTTTCTTTCGAAAAATACCAGGAAATATCATTGTTCTTATCTTTGGTATCGCAAATTTTATGTACATTCCCAATTCCACCTTAATTTTTATTTTCACACTATATGCCATGCGGCATAATGCTTGATGCATTCAGAATCATTTCATATTCCTTACCGTCAAATAACATTTTATCTGCCGTTCCGATCGCCGCATTCTGGATCTTTACCGCATGTTTTCCCTGGAAAATTATCATTTCATCCACATTTGTTACCGCAATTAACCCATTCTTTTCTCCCAGTGACCGATAGGGCACAAACCGTACCAGATCTTTTTCCTTTGAAAAGATCTTTTCTGCTGTGGTTTCCGATAAAATACTGATTTCCTGTCCTGTATACGGGTCCATCAGCTGATTTCCGCTATCCCAGTATGCATGCAGTCTGATATGTCTTTCCCCTTTTTTTAACTCCGCAGGATATATATGATTTCCGTAAATGCGTCTTTCTCCAAAACAGATCACTGCCGTAACCACTGCCGCCGTCACAACAAATATCTGCAAAACCTCATTTTGTGTAAATATCTGCTGTTCTAAGAGCCATTCCAGTGCTCCTCCCTGTATCACACACATAAAATAGGTTACAACCCAGTTTTCCAGATAGCTGCGCTTTCCTTCCCAGCCAAAACACAAAAATACCATCCCCGTATTTAAAACAAAATGTGCGATCAGCAAATAAAGTATCCTGTTTCTTATAAAACAAACCAGAAACAGGTGAAACAGCGAAAATATAAGCGATACTGCAAACAACCGCCCGGCATGTATTCTCCGTTTCAGCAGACAGTTGCATCCAAGTATTGCCATATAATCCATGAACAGATTTTCAAGCAGGAACACATCTGCATAAAATACATATATCTCGCCTCACCTCTTTTCTCAGATTCTTTTGCATCTTTACTGCCATTATAAAACGTATAACATTACTTTTTTGTCAAAACAGGAACTGCAAATCCTAAAAATCATCCCTTATTTTCGACAAGTGATCATCTGTGCTATACGAAAAAAGAGATCTACACATTTTGTCAATGCATAAATCTCTTTTCTGATGTACATAATTATCTTATATTTATTTTCTTGAATTTTTAAGGAAATCCGGGATTTTAATATCCATCGGCTGTACCGTACTCTCTGGCTGGCGTGGTCTTTGGATACCGGAGAATGTCGGTGTTGTTGCCTGTGTCTGCGTATGTGCCTGTACACTTGCACCGAGATTTGCTGCCTGTCTGTTAATGCCAGGTGTTCCAACCGGTCTTGTAACATTCGCAGTATTTCCATAACGGAGATCCGGCATGATCTTGCTCTTTGGTGCCGCCTGGGCATTCTCAAGTCCTGTTGCGATAACCGTGATGGTTGCTTCATCTGTCATGGACTCATCATACTTCGCACCGAAAATAATATTGGCATTATCACCTGCAAGATCCTGAACATAACTTGCGGCATCGTTCGCATCCATCAGGGAAATATCACCGGATATATTAATGATAACATGAGATGCACCATTGATCGTTGTCTCTAACAGTGGACTTGCAACTGCAAGTTTAACTGCTTCGATCGCCTTGTCATCACCCTTTGCATTACCAATACCGATATGTGCCATACCCTTGTCCTTCATAACTGTGGAAACATCGGCAAAGTCAAGATTGATCAATGCAGGCAGATTAATGAGGTCTGTAATTCCCTGAACAGCCTGCTGCAACACTTCGTCAGCCTTCTTCAAAGCATCCGGCATAGTTGTACGTCTGTCAACGATCTCCAAAAGTTTGTCATTCGGGATCACAATCAGAGTATCAACGCTCTCTTTTAAACGGTCAATACCGGAAAGTGCATTTAACATACGCTGTTTTGCTTCAAATTTAAATGGCTTTGTCACAACGCCGACCGTTAAGATTCCCTGCTCTTTTGCAATCTTAGCAACAACCGGTGCTGCACCTGTTCCGGTTCCACCGCCCATACCACAGGTTACAAAAACCATATCCGCGCCTTTTACTGCTGCAGATAATTCTTCCATGCTCTCCTCAGCGGCTTTCTGACCGATCTCAGGCTGTGCTCCAGCTCCAAGTCCTTTCGTCAGCTTCTCACCGATCTGAATCAGTGTCGGTGCTTTGCAGAGCGCCAAAGCCTGTTTATCTGTGTTTACCCCGATAAACTCGACTCCCCCGATACTCTCATCAATCATTCTATTTACAGCATTATTACCAGCTCCTCCTACTCCGATCACGATGATCTTTGCACTGGTATCCGCTTCTGTTGTCTTAATCTCCAGCAAGGTAGTTCCTCCTTCATTTAGCTTAAAAATTTACAGCTAAAAAACTCATATACACTATAATATAATTTTTCTTACAATTAATCAACTGATTTTTCAAAAAAGATTACACTTTTTTTTACAGATCTGCACGGTCAAACACAATATCTGTCGTATCCGGCGTCCATGTTTCTAAATGAAGTATACCGGACAGTCCCGACAGTTGTGGCATAATTGCGGAAAGTCTTGCAATTTTCTGTGTCAGATAATCCTCTGAGCCAACATTGACTGTAATCGTTCCGTAGGTAAGCTGTGGCTGCATTGCACTGTCATAATGGATCTCTTCCGGTTCCAGCTCATATTTTTTCAATAATTGTGTCAATGTCAGAAGATTTCTCAGCAGATTCGAATCCTCAAGCGGCAGTTTTTCATATAAAACCACACTGTCGCAGGTAACGCCTGTGATCTTTGGCACTCCCTCGATTACATCCGATGAAGTTTCCACAACAAATCCGTCTTTATCAAAATATGCATACTGCCCAAGTGTATCTATATAGAAACTTCCGAGAATGCCTTTTTCCGTAACAGAAATCCGCAGTGTATGTGGATCATCCAGCGAAATTTCCATTGTATCTACAAACGGCACCTCTCCGATGTCCACAAACCGGTATTTCAGGTCTACATACAGGCTGTTCCACGAATAATCATCATCCAGCACCATATTTTTAATCTGATCGGCTGAATAAAGACTGTTTCCTTCTACAACCACATTCTGAACTGTAAACACCTTTACCACGATCAGTGCAGTAAGTGCTGCCAGCATCAGAACCACTAAGAATATACAGGCTCCAATTTTTCTTCTTTTTTTTCTTTTTCTCTGTTCTTTGATTCTCATAATCAGGCAACCTCTAATTTAATTCCCCTCGATACAGAAAGCGCCAGACCCATCTCTGCCAACAAAATCGATATGGATGTTCCTCCATAACTGATAAACGGCAGTGATACACCCGTATTTGGAATTGTATTCGTAACAACCGCAATGTTGAGTAATACCTGAATCGCCAGATGTGCCATAATTCCAACTACGATCAATGCTCCATAAAGATCAGAGGCATTATTTGCAATGATCATCAGACGCCAGATAATAAGCAGGTACAACAATATCAGACAGACTGCGCCAAAAAGACCAAGTTCTTCACATATAACAGAAAAGATCATATCATTCTGTGCCTCCGGGATAAATCCCAGTTTCTGCATACTCTCTCCCAATCCTTTGCCAAAAAGTCCTCCAGAACCGATCGCATATAATCCCTGCAGCGTCTGATACCCTTTTTCATAGTCCTCCGGATGCAGCCAGATCATAACACGCTCTGCACGGTAAGATGCCAGCAGAATAAACAGAGTGCCAGCCAGACCTACTCCTATTCCCATGATGATGAACTGTAAATATTTTGGACTTGCAACAAATAACATGCAGACAGCAATTCCAAGGATAATAATTGCCGTACTTAAGTTATTATACGCAACCACCGCAAAAATCGGCAGAATAAAAAGCATGATCTTAACCAGGCTTTTAAATTCACCAATACGTTTTGGTGTTTTATAGATGATCGTCGCAAGGAAAATTATAACCGCGATTTTCGCAATCTCAGATGGCTGGAACTGGATCGGTCCGATCCTGAACCATCGCGACTGTCCTTTTGCACTTGTTCCGACAAAAATAACTGCTGTACATAACGTCAATGCCACAAAATACGCAAGCGTTGAAACCTGCATCCAGAACTTATATGGAATTTTCGAAATAAATAACATTGCAGCTATTCCAAGTGCGCTTGCATACATCTGCCTTTTCACATAATATGCTGCATCGTTAAATCTTGTCGATCCATAATAAGAACTGGTACTGTATAACATGATCAGCCCAAAGCACAGCAAAAATATAATCAGAAATAACAGGCTGTAATCAAAATACCGGATCGCTTTTTGTTTTTTTTCATTTTCCCGTCTTCTTGCCATAATTTTTCCTCATTTATATAAAACCTGTCTGATCAAACCCTGATTCTTTATTCCGGCAGTTCCATGACATATTGCCGGAACAGATCTCCACGCTGCGTATAATCCTTAAAATCCCCCCAGCTTGCACATGCAGGCGAGAGCAATACTGCTTCCCCGGTTTCTGCCAGTCTGTAGCAGTTGTCTACCGCTTCTTTTAATGTATCACAACATACGATATTCCCAAAGCCATGCTTTTGTGCACATTCTGCGATTTTTTCTTTCGTCTGTCCAATTAACAAAAGATATTTTACTTTTCCCTCAAAGCTGTCAATCCACTCATCAAATTCAAGTTCTTTATCATACCCACCGCCGATGAGCACCGTTTTCCGGTTCATTGCCCTGATCCCGCGAATTGCCGCATCCGGATTTGTCGCTTTAGAATCATTATAATACATAACACCATGCAATTCCCGCACAAATTCAATGCGGTGTTTTACACCCTGAAACTCTTTTAACACGCTCTGTATCACATCAGCCGGTGCTCCCATGCAAAGCGCAGCACCGGAAGCCGCCATGACATTTTCATAATTGTGTGTTCCAAGAAGTTTCAGTTTATCTATGTCTATCAGTTTTTCCGGTTCTTTTTCCTTCTGAGCTATCCAGATCGCGTCATTTTTCAGATATATTCCCTCTGCTAATGATCTTTTGCTGCTGAAAAACAATACCTTTGTTTTAAGCGTTTCTGCAAAAAAACGAAGTATTTCATCCTCATAATTGAGTATACATACATCATCCATTGTCTGACACTTTGTAATGCTTTCCTTTGCCCGGATATATGCCTCCATGGTGTGATGTCTGTCAAGATGATCCGGCGTGATATTTAAAATTGCAGAAACGGATGGATGGAAAGTTTCCATTGTTTCTAACTGAAAACTGCTGATCTCTGCCACTGCAATGGTCTGTTCTGTGGTTTTTTCAACGATCGAAGTATATGGGATACCAATATTTCCAACAACAAATACTTCCGGATAACATTTCTTTAGGATTTCTCCCACAAGTGTTGTCGTTGTCGTTTTGCCGTTTGTACCCGTAATTGCTGCAACCCGCCCTTTTGCAAGCCGGTATGCAAGTTCTGACTCTCCCCATATCGGTATGCCGGCATTATATATCTTTTGCATTGCCAAAGAATCAAGCGGTATGCCGGGGCTTACCACAGCAAGCTCCATTTTATCAACCGCCTCATCCGGCAATTCTCCTACCCACAACGGGCAGTCCGAAAATACCGGATACGTTTTTTTCCAGGCAGCAGTATCGAACTTTTTGTTTTCATCGAACAGAAAGACGCTGCACCCAAGTTTCTTTAGTAACGCCCCGGCGGCAATCCCACTTTTTCCAAGTCCTGCCACCAATACCTGTTTTCCTGTCAGATCCATGCATTACTCCATTTCCACATCTGATTTTTATTACATTGCAAGCAGTGCGATCAGGCACAAAATTGCTGTCGTGATAGAAAATACAGCAACAACTCTTGTCTCAGACCATCCGCCAAGTTCAAAATGATGATGAATCGGTGCCATACGGAAAATACGCTTTCCGCCGGTTTTCTTAAAATAAGTCACCTGAATGATAACGGATAAAACTTCCACCAGGTAGATCAGACCCACGATCAGAATAAAAAGAGGCATCTGCATCATATATGCTGTTGATACTACAAAGCCACCCAGTGCCAGAGATCCGGTATCTCCCATAAATACACTTGCCGGATATACATTAAACAGTAAAAATCCAAGCAGTGCCCCCACAACAGCACAGGTGATCGGTGCAATTCCTGCATTAGTTCCGATTGCTACAACTGAAAAGAATGTTGCAACCATGATCGTAACGCTTGATGCTAATCCGTCAAGTCCATCCGTAAAATTCGTTCCGTTTACGGTGCCGACTACCGCAAAAAACAGAACCGGAATTGCCAGCCATCCAAGATCTAAGTATTTTCCCCCTGAGAACGGGATCAGCATGGTAAGTGCCACACCGGAATATTTCACCATGTATACAGCAAATACACCTGTGACAATGATCTGAAGAATCATCTTCTGCCATGCCAGCAGTCCATCTGAACGGCGCAGCACAACTTTTAAATAATCATCCAAAAATCCGATCACACCAAATCCGACTGTCATAAACAGAATCGGAATGATCTTCGGATAATCTTTGACATAAAACAGGGATGTTATGATAATACTTGCAAGAATCATCAGTCCCCCCATTGTCGGGGTTCCGTTTTTCTTTAAATGGGATTCAAGTTCTTTTCGTTCTGTCTGACCTACCTTGAGTCTTCTTAAGAAAGGAATCACAACTGGTCCTAACAGTGCACTGATTGCGAATGCAATAATTACCGGTATTACAATTTCATATGTCATAATAATCTCCATTCTTGCGCCGGTTTTGCGCTCATGTACTTTTTTAACAACACAATAGTATACGTCATTTTTTATCATTTCGCAAGATACGGCAAAATGTTTTCCATAATTTCTTTTGCAACAGGTGCCGCGATCTGCCCTCCGTAATAAGTTCCTTTCGGATCGTTGATTACAACGAGCACTAAAACTTTCGGATCATCCGCAGGGGCAAATCCAAGAAATGACGAGATGTATTTATGTTCACTCCTTGGAAGTGTCTGTGAAGTAGCAGTTTTTCCTCCAATGGAAAAACCTTCTATTTTAGCATTCTTTCCACTGCCATCAGAGACAACCCTCTCTAACAGATAACGCATTGTTTCCGACGTTTCTTCCTTGCAGATGTCATTTTTTGTTTCATAGCTCAATGTTTCTACCTCATTTCCCCCTTCTCCTGTGATTTTTACCCCAAAATGCGGCGTGATACGGTGTCCCCCATTTATAATAGAAGAAACAGTAGTCACAAGCTGCATCGGCGTGATCTGAAAGGACTGCCCGAACGATATGGTTGCAAGCTCTACCGGACCGACATTTTCTTTTTTGTGCATGATCGTTGCCGCTTCTCCGGGCAGATCCACATTTGTTTTCGACAGCAGTCCAAACTGTCTGAAATACTTATAAAAATTGTCAACCCCAAGTCTTTCTCCAAGTTCGATAAATACCGGATTACATGAATTCATAATTCCTGTTTCAAACGTTTCTGCCCCATGTCCGGTCGTCTTGGCACACCGTATCCTCCGGTCCTCCACCAGTTTATATCCGGGACAGTAAAAATTATCCGTCAGCTTAACGACTCCCTGTTCTAATGCTGCTGCCGCTGTAATGATCTTAAATGTGGAACCCGGTTCATAAGTATCACTGATACATTGATTTCTCCACATCTGGTTCAAAAGATCCTGTTTTTTCTCCGCAGGAACATTTTCCTCATTGATCAGTGTAAACGGATCATTCAGATGAAACTCCGGATAATTTACCATCGCATAGATTTCTCCATCTGACGGATTCATCACAATAACAGACACATATTTTGCATCTTTTTTGATATAGGTCTTCTCTGCCGCCTGTTCACAGTATAACTGTATATTATAGTCCATGGAAATATTAAGGTCGTATCCGTTGACCGGTTCAAGTCTCGTCTCCCCTGCATTTTCAATCTCAATCCCCCTTGCATCTGTAAGTGTAAGTATTTTCCCATTCGTCCCCTGAAGATAAGAATCATACTTTACTTCAAGTCCCACAATTCCCTGGTTATCACCACCCGTAAATCCCAATACTTTTGATGCTAACGTATCGTAGGGATAATACCGCTTATAATCTTCGTCTACTTTGATCCCCGGAAGTTTATATGCCCGTATCTTATCTCCTGTCTCTTTTGGGACATTTGTCTTTATGCGCTCTATGGAGCTCACCTTTTCCACACGTTTCCGCACTGTTTTCTCCGGTAGTTCAAGTTCTTTTACCAGTGCAGTGATCACTGCCTCTTTATCTTCGATCTGGCTGTGTATGACCGATATGGTGCAGACCGACTTATTAGTTGCAAGTACCACACCGTTTTTGTCTAAAATTTTTCCTCTCGCTGCCTTAATATCACGCTCCCTCTCATGCAGATTCTGCGCCTTTTGTCCATAATATCCGGAGCAAAATATCATAAGATACACCAGTCTTCCAAGTAAAAATAAAAGTGCCAGAAATACAACCGTAAACATTACCATGATCTTTTTCCGATGAAATGTTTTACTTCTATAAAAAGGAAGTTCCTGCTGCATATATAAAAACCTCACAAAAGTTTTCATAGCATTTTATTCTTACTTTTGTGAGGTTATGTATTTTGTTTTATACTTTTCTTTACTGCTGACCTTCATCTGCCCCCGGATCAATATCTTCGGCTGGCTGTTCCCCCGTATTCTCCGGCAGTTCATCCGTCGTATCCGGCACATCCAGACTCTCCTCAGCCGTAGAGTTTGCAACATCGGCTGCCGTCACATCACCGACATCGCCTTCGTCTTCACCTTTGATTCCCCATCCTTCATGAATACCGGTAGTATCTTCATCCCGGTATATATTCATATAAGGAAGAACCTCCTCTAAGATCTCTCTTACGATATTCTGTGCATAAGTACTGTGGAACTGTTCTGCAACATTCGGTTCATCCACAACACAGTAAATGACAAACTGCGGATCTTCCACCGGCGCAAATCCGATAAACGACACCAGATAATTAATGCCATCACGTCCTGCTTTCTGGGCTGTACCGGTTTTTCCTCCCATGGAATATCCATCTACCTTTGCAGTTACTGCAGTACCGCCTGTGACCGTAGAATACATATACTGTTTTAAGGCATCACTCGTTGACTTCGATACCGTCTCCCGTAAAAGGGTTGGTGTCACTTCACTGATCGTATTTCCGCTTTCATCCGTTATCCTTTTCACAACATGCGGCTGATAAAGACTTCCACCATTGACCAGAGAACAATATGCCGTGGCAAGCTGTATCATCGTCGTATTGAAATTCTGTCCAAACGCATTGGTTGCAAGATCGACTGGTCCCATATTATCTGCCGTATAGATCAGGGAATCTGTTCTTGCTTCTCCTGGAAGATCGATCCCCGTTCTTTGTCCAAAGCCAAATATCTGCTGATATCTGGTGAAAATATCACTCCCCAGACGATAGGATATCTGCATCATCGCATCATTGCAGGAATTCATAAGTGTCTGTTCAAGTGTTTCCATCCCATGTCCGCTTCTGTTTACACAGTGGATATCATGTCCACCCACATGCTCATATCCATCACAGTAAAAACTGTCTCCCGTCGAAACCTTGCCCGTTTCAAGTCCTGCCGCCACCGTAAATGGTTTTGCAGTAGATCCAGGTTCATAAGTATATGTTGTACAGAAATTCTGCCAGATTTTATTCAAGGCATCCATCTGTGTATCTTCGTCCATTGCATCAATCTCTTCCTGCGTATAATATGCCGAAAGATCTCTTGGATTGCTCAGATCATAATTCGGATAATTAGCCATTGCAAGAACATCCCCGTTATTCGGATTCATGACCAGTACTCCGACATGGCTAGCCCCAGGCTCTCCCTCGCGGTAATTCCCGGTATAGGCTTCATTAAAATCTGCAATCTTTTGTTCTACCACAGACTGGATATGGGAATCGATCGTAGACACAACTGTGTTACCATTTTTCGCAGCTTTGATGGTCTTTTCAAAGTTATTATCTGTATTTAAATATCCGTACTCTCTTCCATCCACACCGTTTAAAGTTTCATTGTAATACTGTTCAAGACCGTTCACACCAACGTTTCCGGAAGCTGTAAATCCTACAATAGAGCTCGCAAGTGCACCATACGGATATTCCCTTTGATATTCCTTTTCAAACCACACACCCTTGATATTGGGATTTATCTTTTTTCCTTTTTCATCCACAGCTTCCTGCATTTCAACAAATGGCTGTATTTCTTCGTAAGATGCCTTTTTCTTCAGCACGATATAACGGCTGTCATTCTGCTCTTTCGCGTAACCATACAATGTATTGCTGTCCATATCCTCAAAGCAGCTTGTAAGCGCCTGAATTGTAGGCTCAATATACTCCTCTTTGCTGGTCATGACCGAACAGTCTAAAATGACATTATAAACGGCGATACTGGTTGCAAGTACAGTACCCTTGCTGTCCACAATATCGCCTCTCTGATACGGAATGGTCTGACTGTCATATTCCTGCTGTGACAAAACAATTTTTTCGTATTTATCACCGCTGGTATGTTCAATATACATAAGTCTCCCGATCAGCCCTGTCAGTAAAACTGCAATCGCACTGAACATAACGACCAGTTTTTTCTGCATGCGTCTCGGAAACTTCAACCATGGTTTTCTTCTTCTCTTTGCTGCCATCCTTACCCCTGCATTTCTTATATCACAGTATCAAAACATGCATTCTATTTCTGCGGTATTTCACTGTACTGGTTCATAAAATCATCATTGTCAACAGTATAATAGATAATCTGGGATTCTTTTGCATATGACATTCCAAGCTCATTTAATGCTTTTTCCCTGACACTGTCAAGGTCTACAGACATACGGATTCTCTTATATGCCTCATCATTATCTGCCTTTAAATCAGCGATCTGGCTTTCTAAATTGCTGATCGTATTCATTCTTGCCGTCATATCTGACTGTATTTTTATGTAGGTTCCTGCAAATACGCCAAATACGATCACTGCCATGGTAAGAAATATCACATAACTCTTGCTCATCCGAAGCTGACGTTCCTGATTTCTTCTTACCTGACGTTTTCTTCTACGCAGTTGTTCTTCCCGTTCTCTTTCTTCTCTTTCCCGTCTTTCTCTTCGGTAATCAGGTACTGCTTCCATGCGGCGCACCGTATTGCCATCCACATAATAATTTCTTCCGGAAGCTCTCCTCTCCGTCTGATCTCTCATAATATTCCTCCCTAACTATCTTCGTTCAAATACACGAAGTTTTGCACTTTTTGACCTCGAATTTTCTTCCAGTTCCTTCTCCGATGGAAGAATCGGCTTTCTTGTAATCACTTTTCCTTTTGAAACTTTTCCACAGACACAGACCGGAAAATCACTCGGACAGGTACATGGGTTTTCATTTCTCTTAAAATTTGATTTTACAATACGGTCTTCTAACGAATGGAATGTAATAATGCAGATCCTTCCACCCGGATTCAAAAGATCGATCATCTCATCTAAATGATCTCTAAGCACTTCAAGTTCGTGATTTAACTCAATACGGATCGCCTGAAATGTACGCTTTGCCGGATGCCCTCCGGTTACCTGTACTTTCATCGGAATAGCTGCCCGTATAATAGCTGTCAGTTCTCCTGCTGTCTCGATCGTTTTCTTTTGACGTTCCGCTACAATATGTTTTGCAATATTTTTTGCAAATTTATCTTCCCCGTAATCACGGATAATACGGTATAAGTCCATTTCACTGTATCCATTGACAATATCTTTTGCTGTCTGGCTCTGTCTGTCATCCATACGCATATCAAGCGGTGCATCCGGTTCCCGGTAAGTAAATCCACGCTCTGGTGTATCTAACTGGAAGGAAGAGACACCAAGGTCAAGTACAATACCGTCTACTTTGTCCACTCCGATCGCGTGCAGTTCTTCTTTCATATTGGCATAGTTGCTGCGGATCAGTGTCGCTTTATTTCCAAACTCTGTAAGGCGTTCCCCGGCTGCCCTGATCGCATCTGCATCCTGATCAATGCCGATCAGTCTTCCATTTTCCCCCAAATGCTTCAGGATCTGATAAGAATGTCCGCCACCGCCTAAGGTTCCGTCCACATAGATTCCATCCGGTCTGATATTTAAATTTTCGATTGTCTCATTTAATAATACAGAATAATGATGAAATTCCACTGTCCTCACCTCTAAATGCTAAATCCTAACTCTGCCATATGTTCTGCGATATCATCCATCTCGTCCTCATCATAAGTATTTTCCAGCCATCTGTCTTTATCCCAGATTTCCACACGGCTCAGCACGCCGACTAAGACGACATCTTTTTGTAAATCAGCGTATTCCCTCAAAACCGGCGGAAGTAAAATTCTTCCCTGCTTGTCCAGTTCTAGTGCCGCTGCTCCTGCGAAGAAAAAACGCGAAAATTTTCTGGCGTCCTTAGAGGTCATGGAAATCCCCCGGAACTTTTCTTCGATGTTGTGCCACTCTTCTTTGGTATACACAAATAAGCATCCATCCAATCCCTTTGTCACTACAAATTCATCGCCAAGCTGCTCTCTGAACTTTGCAGGGATGATCAGTCTGCCTTTTGGATCCACTGTGTGATTGTATTCTCCCATGAACATAACACAAACACCTGCCTTTAAGTGGAACTAAAATCCTAAAGATCTGATCTTCCACCAAACAGGATCTCATCTACCACTTTGTACCATTTCGTACCACTTTCCTCCACATTTATATACATCTTAAACCACTCTTAAGAAAAAATCAAGAATTTCCTTGATTTTCCAGTGGTTTTTTATGGTAATGTCGCTAATTTGTTGCACAAAAAAAGAACGGTAGTACCTTTGTCCTATCGTTCTTATAAATAATATTTTCCATATTCGACTGTCTGTCAGCTCATCTGTACCTGCTGTTTTCTCTCTAAGTATTCTTCGATCAGCTTGTCTAGTTCCGTACTTTTTCGATAATATTCCTCGAATTCATCGTTCTGTAAAAATGATTGATTGAGTTCTGATCTGACAGACTCAATTTCTCTTTGAATTTCTTCGATTCTGTTCATATGAATCCTCCTTAACTGCCAAGATTCCTATGCCACTTTCATCGCGTTGCTGGCGGTTTATAGTACTTATGACACCCTTTTCTCTGATATTTACATATTACTCCTAAATCATGCAAAAATCAATCAAAACAGCATGCCACTTCTCCCCATTTTTCGACAGCAGCTATTGCAATTTTCCACTTTATGAGTGTTTCAGACGGTGATTTTCGCTCTTTCTCGCAAGAACTTCTATCATTCCCTCAATCGCCTTACGATTCACCTCAACAATATGTGTAATATCATCTGAAACATCATGTTTTCGCTCAATATAATCATCATGCGCTTTCTGGATATAATCGCAGAGAGCTTTTGCATCCATAAAATGTCCACCCGGCACATGTTGTCTCTCAGCTTCCCCGCTTTTGATATAAGATCTCAGATCACGTTTTAATTTTTCTTCATAAGAGCAGTGATCCTTGAATCCTCCCGGATATATTTTGTTGTGTGGAAATGTAAAATAATCTGCAAGATAATGACTGACCTGTCCTAAATCCCTGTAATATTTTCCACCCTTTTTATTCATAACCTTCTGTCCTTCCGACAACCGGGCAATATGCTTTTTCACATAAGGGAACGTTCCATTGATCTCATGCCTTTTATAAACAAAAGAAGGTTTGATATCAGGAAGAACACTTCCAATGTAAAACGACAACCTATGTTTTTTTAATTCTTTGTCGTCAAGACTGTTTACGATATATTTTGCAAGAGAAATATGAGATTTTTTCCTCATTCTAAAAGCCTCCCATTCCAGTGCATCCCTGTCATACAAAAATGTAAGCTATGATCATGACTTATTTCCTACTCGCATTATACGTCCCATCTGATTGAAATACAAGTTAAGAATTTCTGAACATTTTCTGTACGTTCTGTGTCGGATTTTATATCTACCATAAGAAAAACCGGAGACTTTCCAATACAAATCTCCGGTTTTCCATGCAAATCTGTTGTTATGAATTACAGCAGAAACTTGCACATTCTGTATCCCTGCAGTTACATGCATCACCGCCCGCGATACCAATATGCTCTGCATCACACTTTTCTGCCTTATTGAAGACACAATTTGTAGCACAGCATGATACATCAATATTTTTCGGTGCATCTTTCGTTACATTCTTTGCGCATTTATCCCCACGCTCCACAAAACTTCCACAGCAGGTATCTTCACATTCTTTTGCGTCTTCTCCCTCCACTTTGATACTGCCTTTGTGGCAGCAGTTTGCCTCATTGTAAATACAGCCTGTAACTGAACAATCCAGAATTGTCATTTTTTCTCCTTTCATCCCTTATAAAAAGGGGACAGTCTTTCGTATTTTTATCATTTCTTTCGCAATGATCTGACTGTCTGGTATTAGTTTCTCTCTTTTGGGGAAATTTATGCCTTTCCGGCAGATTAGAGAGCATATTTTTTTTGACAATATCCGGATTTTTATCATAAAATTTTATTCCCGGTCCTCTTCATCCCAGTCCCAGTCGTCCTCTTCTCCATTGTTGGTGATATAAGTTGTGCCATTATCACAGCCATATTTTGCATTCTTGCGCGGTGAGATCAACATTCCGATGATCACACCGGAGAGTGCTGCTATTGCAACGATCAAAGTTCCATCCAGTTTTGTAACAGAAACGCTCTCTGTCATATCTGCAAAAAATTCTTTTAATTTTTTCATACAATGTTCTCCTTTCAGATACATAAAAATCCCTGTGTTCTGATAATCTTCAAAACACCGGGATTTTGTTTTACTTATTTATTCATACAGCAGTATTTATATTTCTTGCCAGATCCGCATGGGCATGGATCGTTACGTCCGATCTTTTTGCCAACAATAACAGTTCCGGACTTCTTCTGCTCTAAGTACAGTCTTCTTTTTGTCTCACCATCGAAGATCTCATTCCACTGAGGAAGCTCATACAGCCAGTCAGCCTTTGCATCTACCATGTTCTTGTATAATTTTTCTTTATCAAATGCAAGGCTTACTTTTGTATCCTCCTCCATGGTATTGATTGGATTCGGCTCTACTAAACTGTCATTGATTCCATCCAGGAAACCTGTCATCTCCATGATGCTCAGATTATATTTATCAGCAAGCTCTTTTACAGTTCCCTCAACCTTCTCATCCGGGTTTGTAAGAAGCTTCTCATATACGCCTTTTTCCAAAAGGAAATATCTCTGCCAGAATCTCTGTAATTCCCCTCTGTCTGTTTTCTCATTATAGGCAATTTTCTGCCACTGTTCTAATAATGCCATAGTCTGTTTCCTCGTTTTCTATGTGAATTGTGGTTGCATTTAACATGCATGTACTATTATAGCAAACATCCACTGTTTTTGCAATTCATTAATTTATGATGTTTGCATTTCATGCCGTCTTTATTTTTCTTGACTCTTCTGATACTTTCGGCTAGGATAATCTTAGTACAGCTGCGGTATTTTGTCTGTCTTTGACTCACATCATGCCGGTAAACATATATAAAACTGGAGGTCTTACTTTGAAAAAAATAAAACGTATCCTCGCCATTTCCGGCGCCGTCATTTTAGCCGGGCTTTATATTTCCACCATTTTCTGTGCGCTCTCTTCCAATGAGAACTACATGGATATGTTGATGGCTTCGGTTTATGCAACTGTGATCATCCCAGTTCTGGTCTGGGCATATTCCTTTGTATATAAGATGATCAAAAAAAATAACGGGCAGAAGGAAGAATAATCTTTCTTCTGCTCATTTTTTGTTACTGTTCTCGCTCTTCTAACGGCACGTACACTTTCTCCGGCATAATGCTCCGGTATGCAGGACGAATGATCTTATCCATATTTACCAGTTCTTCCATACGATGTGCACTCCATCCGACAATACGGGCGATCGCAAAGATCGGTGTATAAAGTTCTAACGGAATGTCTAACATGCTGTATACAAATCCACTGTAAAAATCAACATTTGCAGAAACTCCTTTGTAAATATGACGTTTTTCTGCGATCACTTCCGGTGCAAGATTCTCCACCATACTGTAAAGTGCAAAATCTTTTTCCCTTCCCTTTGCCACAGCAAGCCGTTCCACAAAACTTTTGAACACGCGTGCTCTCGGATCAGAAAGCGAATAAACGGCATGGCCCATGCCATAGATCAGGCCTTTGCGGTCAAATGCCTGTTTGTCAACAAGCTGCTCTAAGTAGTTTTTAACTTCATCCCTGTCTCCCCAGTCCTTTACATGGCTTCTCATATCATCCATCATTTCTACAACCTTGATATTGGCACCACCGTGTTTTGGTCCTTTCAGGGAAGAAAGTGCTGCTGCCATGACAGAATATGTATCAGATCCGGAGGATGTTACAACTCTTGTTGTAAATGTAGAGTTATTTCCTCCACCATGCTCCATATGAAGCACCAGTGCTATATCGAGCACGCGCGCTTCCAGTTCCGTGTATGCCTTATCCGGTCGGAGCATAAGAAGCAGATTCTCTGCTGCAGACAGCCCCTCCTGCGGACGATGGATATAAAGGCTGTCATCACAGATATAATGGTTATATGCATGGTAGCCGTATACCGCAAGCATCGGAAATACACTGATCAGTTTGATACACTGTTCTAACTGTGTATGAAGTTCCTGGTCTGCGATCGTCTCATCATAGGAAGCAAGTGTCAGCACACTTCTTGTCAGTGAATTCATGATATCCTTGCTCGGTGCCTTCATAATGACATCTCTGGTAAAGTTTGTCGGAAGCTGTCTGCACTCTTCGAGCATGCTCTTGAATGCTCCTAATTTTGCAGTATCCGGCAGTTCACCAAACAAAAGAAGATATGCCACTTCCTCAAATCCAAAACGTTTCCCTTCAAATCCCTGGATCAGATCGATCACATTATAACCACGGTACCAGAGCTGTCCGTCACACGGAATCTTTTTTCCATTTTCTGTTTTAAATGCATCAATTCTTGAGATATTGCTGATTCCTGCAAGTACACCGGTTCCATCTACGTCCCTTAAACCACGTTTTACACCGAACTCTTTAAACAGCTCCGGCGGGATTCTGTCGTTACGTTCACATATCATCATCAGTTCTTCCGTTTCTTTTCCAAAATCTCCATATTGGTTCATACCCCATCCTCCTGTTCTGCCTGAATGTTTTTCATAATCTTACCCATTACACGCTTTAAGCAGCTGCGTTCTTCTTCTGTCACTCCCGCAAACAGACGTTCCAAAATATCCGCCCGGATCTGCTCAAATTCTTCCAGCACAGGTTTTGCCTTACCAGTCATGCGAATGTGTATCCTTCTGTGGTCTTCCTCATCTGCGATCAGTTCAATATAACCATGCTGCTTTAAATTATCCACTGATTTCGAAATATGAGCCTTGGACAAATGCTGTATCTCGATCAGATCCTTTGCAGTATCTTTCTGCTTTTCATGGGAAATCAGATAAAGGATATCCAGTTCCACGTGACGCAGTCCATAGGTCTCCATCAGCCGTTCACACGCCTGCTCGATCACTTTTCTCATCTGCTGGTTGGTTCCAAACAATTCATACTCACTGTACATCATCCCTGCTCCACATTCTTTTTCTTATGGCAAATATTTTTTCACTGTTTTGCGGTTTGGATTAGTTCATTAATGAACTTTCTAATACTTATGTTACCCCTTTTTCTAAAATGTGTCAAATTAATAATTTATGAACTTATGTAAATGTTGTTGTCCACACATACTGTACAACCAACAGCGATTACCAAAAAAATACCGGACTGCATTCATCCGCAATCCGGTACTTTTTTCATTTACAACAGCAGCTCTGCAAGTTTATCATGCAATTCTGCTATTTCGTCTCTGTTTCTTCTATTTCCAATGTCTCTGTATCATTTGGCACCACTGTTGCTGTTTCTGTTTCCTCCACGGCTTCTGACGGTTCTTCTGTTTCCGTATCATCGGATTTTGCTGTCAGCTCCTCAATACTTTTATCAAATCCGGTTGCTGTTGCACTGTCTACAACATAGATAGTATCACTTTCACCTGTTTTTAAATAATACTCATTCGTGATCTCATTCTGACTTCCAATATAGATAGTGGTAAGTCCGGCATCCGTTTTTAGTGTAATCGTATTAGAAGGATCATCCAGTCCAAAATCAGTAAGACTGTCGTACTCTGTAACCTCATCTGTCGCTGTGATCTTCGCTGCTTTTTTCAGAAGTGTCTCTAATGCACTTTCATCAATATCAACGGACTGATCATCGTCATAAATCCATTCCGTTCCATTTTTTGTAAAGGAAAGCGTTGTTCCATCCAGCACATAAGAAAATTGTGTGATATCAGAAACTTCAATATCTGTTACCGTTATCTTTTCTGCCTCCGTCTTTGCTTCCTCTTTTTCTTCCTGCTTTTTACTGTAAAAATGAACACCTATATAGGCAAGGATCAGTAATATCAGCAAAATGACCAGAATGACCATCTGTTTTTTCTGTTTCTGCATTATTTTTTCCTCCTTACTGCCCAGATCACAACTCCAATGACGATCAGAACAACCGGTATAAAAATGCTTGCCACCAGTCCGCCGATAATCGTGGAAATTGATGTGATCGTGATCGTGCTCATCTTATAATCTTTTACCGGAATGACGCTGGTATCATTATCTGCTCCCCCGGTCAGATTCGTCACGATATCCGTAAACATGGATACGTTGCTTCCTGATACGATCTGATCCGTAGAATCCGTAAACAATTCCATGGAACCAATGGCAACAATCTGGGACGATGTATCATCTACTGTTTTTTCTGCAGCAAGTGCGATCGTAAACGGACCTTCAATATCTCCATCCTCTTTTTCAGAAGTTGTCGCGTTGCCGGCATCAATTTTCGAAACAGACTTATCCGTTGTCTGTAACAGCGCTGTGTATGTCACATCATCGGAAGATCCGTCATAACTGAACGCCTCACTGTACGGTGCAAAAATATATTTGCCGCTGACAGATGATGTATAATCACTGCTCTCTACTTCCGGAAGCAGATAATACGGAATGTTATTATAATAGTAGGAACTGTCATTTTCCATGACAATACCGTCCACACGCTCAATGCCATACGCTTTTAAAATACTTTCAAAATTTGTCAGATCCTTGTACTGGAAATTTGTCGTGATCAGTGCCTTTCCACCTTTTTCCAGATAATCTGTCACTTTCTTTGCATCATCTGCTGAAAAGTCTGATGTTGGTGCATTGATAATGATCGCCGATGCATCCTCAGGCACTGCATCTTCTTTTAACAATGTCAGCTCTGTGAGTGTCATATTGGCTTTTTCAACTGCCTCAGTAAATCCACCGGACAGTGCAGTTTCACCATGTCCTGTAATCTCATAAACAACCGGCAGTTCACTTGAATCTTTTGTCACATACTGGAGTGCACTTGTGATCTGTCCCTCTGCATCATATCCGTCAAGACTTCTTGTATAAGAAGAATAATCATAGGAATATTCATAAATATCATTATAATCGATCACCCTCGAACGTGCATCGCTCACCACTATCAGACTGTTTGAGGTCGGTGCTTCCGTCGTATATTTCTGGAAAAATGTCGGGTTTGTTGACGGGTTGATATAGCTTACTTTTATATGGTCAGACAGATCCTCATAACGCTGCAGCGTTTCGGAAAGTGTACTGTCCGCATTTTTCTCTGCTGCAAGCACATAAATATTAACGTCCGAATCAAGCGTCTTTAAGTAATCTTTTGTTGTATCTGTAATAGAATATAACTTTGTAGATGTCGCATCGATCGCTGTGGCTGTGGATGGCAGTTCATCTGCCACCAGGTTCACAACAACTGCGATTGCAAAAGCAACAACGATCATACCAATTGAGAACGCACCCGGTGCGATCTTTTTTGTGCTGACAGAATATCTGCGTTTCTGGATCAGCTGGCAGCTTAAAAACAGGCAGATCCCGATCACAGACAGGAAATAAATAACGCCTGTAAGATCCAGACAGCCGTTCATAAATTTATCCAGCGGCGTATAAAGATCATATGCATTTAATATTTTTGTCAGAATATTACCGCTCTGCGAGATCATACTGGTAATACTTGACATCATATAACCCAGAAACAGTGCTGCAAACCCTAAAACTGCTGCAATAACCTGGCTTTCGGTTACAACCGACATCAGCATACCGACCGAAATGCACGCACTGCCATACAGCCAGAATCCTAAGATAGCAACATAGCTTTCTCCAAGCGGAACCGAGCCATAAATTGATAAAAATAATGGTGTCAGTGCAACGATGACCATGGCAATGGAAAATACTCCGACCATGGCAAGATATTTGCCAAACACGATCTTACCAAGCGGAACAGGAGATGTCAGCATCAGCTGATCGGTTCTTGTATGCCTCTCCTCCGCAAAACTGCGCATCGTAAGTACCGGTACTGCGATCATAACAATAAATGCGACTGCCGAAAGTGAATACGATACGTAAGGCGAACCGGATCTTAAATTATAAGCATAAAAATATAAACCATATAAAGCAAGTACCGCCGCTATGAAAAGCCATCCCACCACAGTCTGGAAATAGGATCTGATCTCACGTTTAAAAATTGCAAACATTATTTTATTCCTCCTTCCTGTGAGGTAAGTTCAAGGAATACATCCTCTAAGGACTTCGATGCTGCTTTCATCTCTAAAATCGGCATATGATGTTCCACACAGGTGTGATAAATTGCTTCCCTTACATCCGCATCTTTTTTTGCTGTCACAAGAAGCCCTACTGTACCATCCTCTTTCGCCTCTGTTTTTTCACACCGTTCTACCTGTGCAATCTCGCGGATTGCCGTCTCTGCCTCATTTTCTTCCGCTTTCAGCAAAAGTTCAATCTCCTGTGCACCAGTCATCCGCTCCAGCAGATTCTCTGTCGAATCACTGGCAACCAGTTTTCCATGAGAGATAATAAATACATGATCACAGACAGCAGAGATTTCAGACAAAATATGAGAGCTGAGTATAATTGTATGTTTCTTTCCAAGTTCTCTGATGAGATCCCTGATCTCAATGATCTGTTTCGGGTCTAATCCTACCGTCGGTTCATCTAAGATCAGTATTTCCGGATATCCAAGTACCGCCTGTGCAAAACCGACTCTCTGACGGTAACCTTTTGACAGGTTGCGGATCAATCTTCCTGATACTTCCTCCGTTCTTGTAATTTTCATGGCTTCTTTCACATAACCTGCCCGCAGGCTCTTATCTAATTTCTTTAATTCAGCCACAAAATCCAGATATTCTTTTACCGTCATATCCATATAAAGAGGCGGCAGCTCCGGCAGATACCCCACACACTTTTTTGCTTCCACCGGCTGTTTTAACACATCAAATCCGTTGATTTTTACCTCACCGCCTGTTGCTGCAAGGTAGCCGGTAATAATGTTCATCGTTGTTGATTTTCCGGCACCATTCGGCCCTAAAAAGCCGTAAATTCTGCCAGGCTCTACTGTGAGCGACAAATCATCAACGGCGACATGACTGCCGTATTTTTTTACCAGATGATTGATTTCAATCACGTTTTTCTCCTCCTTATTCCATTCCCTAAATATTACTTTATAAGGGTAACGTGTAATTGTGTTTAAAAGTGGATGAATCTGTGATAAAAGTGTGAACGTAAAAACAAAGAGCCATCTCCACATCTGTGAAAACAGCTCTTTGTTTTATATGCCCTTATAACAGGCAGGATCATGTAAATTCTTACACAACACCGTATGTTTTTAATTTTTCCAAGGCTTCCTGATACGTTGTAAATAATACCGTATGAATCCCCCGCGCTTCTGCTGCCTCGACATTCTCCCTGCGGTCATCTAAAAATACACATTCATCTGCCGTCAGTTTAAATTTGTCCAGCAGAGTCTGATAGATTTCCGGTTCCGGCTTGATCTGGTGAACTTCAAAGGAGAACACCTGACCGTCTACATCTTCTAAGAACGACAGTGCTTCCGTAGTGTGCTCATAAGTCCATTTTCCATAATTAGAAAGGATATATACATGATAACCTTTCTTTTTCAGTTCCTGAATCCATGCACGTGAATATTCATACTGGTAAATCGCCATTCCAACATTGTCCCAGAACATACGGATCTCTTTTTCGTAGTCCGGTGCATTCTGAACAAATACCGCAAGCTGTTCATCAGAATCTAGAACACTGCGGTCTGATTCATTCCATGCATCCGAATAAACAGTCGCATTCCCAACTGCTTTCTCCGTCTTTTCATCAAAACCTAACTTCTGAAATGCCGCATGTGGATCCCAGTTGACCAGCACCATTCCTACGTCAAAAATAATATTTTTTATCATATCGGATAGTCCTTTTTCCTATTTGGTGCGGTAAATGATATCGTCTCTTCCAGGTCCGTTTGAAACCATGGTGATCGGGTAGCCGATCTGCTCCTCGATGAACTCTACATATTTTCTGCAGTTTTCCGGAAGATCCTCATATTTTCTGATTCCGCGGATATCGCATTTCCATCCCGGAAGTTTCTTTAATACCGGTTTTGCCTTCTCTAATTTTGCAGTTGTCGGGAAATCTGTGGTCACTTCTCCGTCGATCTCATAGCCAACGCATACCGGGATCTCATCTAAGTATCCAAGTACATCAAGTACCGTGAATGCAACATCTGTTGTTCCCTGCAGACGGCAGCCATATTTACTTGCTACACAATCGAACCATCCCATACGTCTCGGACGTCCTGTAGTCGCACCGAACTCACCGCCGTCACCACCACGTCTTCTAAGCTCATCTGCCTCATCACCGAAGATCTCACTGACAAATGCACCTGCTCCGACTGCAGAAGAATATGCCTTACATACTGTTACAATCTGTTTGATCTCATATGGCGGGATACCTGCTCCGATCGCACCGTAAGCTGCTAATGTAGAAGAAGATGTAACCATCGGGTAAATTCCGTGATCAGGATCTTTTAAAGTACCAAGCTGTCCCTCTAATAAAATAGTCTTTCCTTCTTTGATCGCCTGATCCAGATAAGAAGAAACATCGCATACATAAGGTGCAATGGTATCGCGGTACTCATGTAATGTCTCTAATAATTCATCCGGATTGATCAGTGGTTTATGATATAAATGCTCTAAGAGTACATTCTTTGTCTCTGCAATACGGACAACCTTTTCTTTTAACAGTTCCTCATCGAATAACTCGCTGACCTGGAAACCGATCTTTGCATATTTATCAGAATAAAATGGTGCGATACCTGACTTTGTGGAACCGAAAGATTTACCGCCTAAACGCTCTTCCTCATACTGGTCAAATAAAATGTGATAAGGCATCACCATCTGTGCACGGTCGGAAACTAAAATCTTTGGCTTCGGAACGCCTTTCTCCACGATAGACTGGATTTCTTTCATAAGTACCGGAATGTTTAAAGCGACACCATTGCCGATCACGCTTGTGGTGTGTCCGTAAAATACACCTGACGGTAATGTGTGAAGTGCAAACTTTCCGTAATCATTTACGATCGTATGACCTGCATTTGCACCACCCTGGAAACGTACGATAATATCTGCTTCCTTTGCAAGCATATCTGTAATCTTTCCTTTTCCTTCATCGCCCCAGTTGGCTCCAACGACTGCTTTTACCATTTGAATATCCTCCTAGTTTTTCTATGCTATTCCTGTCCGGAAAAAAAGGTGGCAGCGTAAAAACTGTCACCCATTCCCTGTTTTTACTTACTGATTATACATGATGTTTTTCTATAAGTAAAATTAATATTCTTTATATCTGATATAATCATTCATTATGTGAATTTATAAAAGTCCTTTTAAAAGCTTTGCCGCAGCCGCAGACATCGGGATCCTCTCATTTAACACGATACAGAATTTTCGTGCCGGAATCTCTTTTTCAAACTGCAGCTTAAAAAGTCTGCCATCCTCCTCATACTCTTTTGCAAATTCTTCCATCACACTTGCGATCCCGAGATTACGGAGCGCAAACTGAATCAGCATATCACTGGTGGCAAGTTCAAATTCCGGGGACACCGTCACACCTTCTTCCCTTAAAAATGCCTCCACATAATGTCTCGTTGAGGTACTTCCCTCTAAACACACCAGCGGATATTCCGAAAGTTCCTCATATTTCATTTTCTTTCCACAAAGTTCTTTATATTTTTTGCCTGCCACAAAGACGTCCCTGATTTCTTTTACCGGAATGATCTTAAGCCAGCCCTGCGGTTCAACCGGAGAACTTACGATTCCAAAATCAATTCTGCCATCTGCAAGATGCTGCAGGGTTTCCGGTGTCGGCGCATTTGTCACGGTTACCCGGATATTAGGATATTTTTCATGAAACCGCTCCAGATAAGGCAGCAGATAATATTTTAGCGTCATATCACTTGCACCGATGCAGATCTCTCCTTTTTCAAGATTGAGCATCTCAAGAAGCCTCCTCTCCCCGGAAAGAATTGCCTCGTAGCCACGCTCCACATAAGAAAAAAGCATCTCCCCTTCCTTTGTCAGGCGAACTCCCTTTGCCGTCCTTACAAATAATGCACAGCCAAGATCTTTTTCTAAATGTTTGATTGCCTGACTGACCGCAGGCTGTGAGATAGAAAGTTTTTCTGCCGCCAGAGTAATGCTTTTCTGCTTTGCTGTATAATAAAATATCTTATAGTATTCCAAATTAATATCCATTTTAATCCTCATTTCCGGGCAACTTGTTGTGAAGGAGCTGTCCATTTTTAAAATTAGGAAAAAAGTCATATTTTCCGCTTGTATTTCTGATTTTCCTGACGTATACTAAGCCTTACATGTTTATTATCATACCAAAGTTTGAAAGGAGTTTCCAGTAGCATGACAAAAGATATGACCACCGGCAGTTCATTAAAAATCATACTGTTTTTTTCCATTCCGGTTTTATTAGGAAATCTGTTCCAGCAATTTTATAATATGGTAGACACGATCATCGTGGGAAGATATCTCGGTGAAGAAGCACTTGCCGCCGTTGGTTCTACCGGATGCATCATGTTTCTGGTGCTCGGATTTGCAACCGGTATCGCACAGGGATTTGGCGTCATGATATCACACGCTTTCGGTGCAAAAGATTTTCGTTTGTTAAAACACTATGTTGCGCTCTCTCTGATCTTAACCGTGATCGTTTCGGCAATCCTCACAATTCCGACTGTTGCGGCATCCCGTCTGTTTTTAGTCTGGATGCACACACCGGACAATATACTTTCCATGGCAGATGCCTATATCAAAGTTATTTTTGCAGGTATTATCTTAACGATGCTATATAATGTTTCTGCCGGTATTTTAAGAGGAATCGGGGACAGCAAAACACCACTTTACTTTTTGATCTTTTCTTCTATATTAAATGTTGTACTGGATCTTTTATTTATTGTTGTGTTAAAAACAGGAACCGCCGGTGCTGCTTATGCCACCATTATTGCACAGGGAATTTCTGCGATCTTATGTTTTATCCATATGTTCCGGCAGTTTGAGATCCTTCGCACAACAAAAGCGGATTATTATCTGGATCGCCCGGGTGTCATTAACATGCTCTCGATCGGTATCCCAATGGCATTAAATTACTCCATCACCGCCATTGGAACCATGATCCTGCAGAGTGCTGTCAACGTGTTTGGTTCCAGTGTGGTTGCTTCCTTTACAGCTGCCTCTAAGGTCAACAATATCGCAACTCAGACCATGCCGACGCTCGGTACCGCCATGGCAACCTACTGTGGTCAGAATCTCGGTGCAGGAAAATACAACCGTATTTTCGACGGTATGCGCAAAGGATTTTTCATCTGTATCGCTGCAGCAGCCATCGGTGCTGCCATCTGTATTTTCGGTGGAGAATTTATCGTAAGCTGGTTTGTAAGCAATCCTTCCGATGAGATTTTCTCCTACGCCATGATGTATTTAAAAACAGTGAGCTGGTTTTTCCTCCCGCTTGCCATGATCTTTTTATACCGCAATGCCTTACAGGGATTAGGCGAAGGACTTGTTCCAATGTTGAGTGGCGTGATCGAGCTGGTATGCCGCTTTGTTGCGATCGCACTCCTGCAGAAACCACTCGGTTATCAGGGGATCTGCCTTGCTGATCCTGCTGCCTGGGTGGGCGCCGGTATTCCTCTGATGATCACTTATATCATATGGAAACATAAAAAAATCAAACTGCACGGTCATACTTTATCATGATCCTAAACAATATAATCTAAATCAGACACTTAGATTTTTCTTATTTTCAGGCAATGGGAAGAATAGGAATGTATTAAATAAAAATCGGTTGAAAACTAAATTTCTTATGAAATTCAGTCTCCAACCGATTTTCTTATATATTTTTTACTTTCTTTTATTTTCTGATTACTCTTCCAGTTCCGGAATCTTTCTTGAACATGCCACTGCTAATGCTCCCGGTCCGATATGGCAGGAAATACTAAGTGAAAGCGGATCCATACGGATCTCCATGCCTGGAAATGCTTCCTGCACTTCTTTCTTAAAGTTCTCTGCCGCTTCCAAGTCATGCGTGTATGCCATCTCAAGATACATATGCTCTCCGGCTGGATCTTTGAAGCGGTTGGCAAAATCGTTCTTCATTGCCTCGATCATCATGCTCTTTGCCTGTTTTACAGTTCTTGCCTTGGCAAATGCGTCTAATTTTTCCCCCTGGATCTGAAGTACCGGTTTTAACTTTAACAATGTTCCGAGTGCTGCAGCCGCCGGTGTGATCCTGCCGCCCTTTTTCAGATAATAAAGTGTGTCCACCATAATATAAATAGACGATTCAAATTTATCCCGCTCTAAGATCTCTTTAATTTCAGATGCAGATCTTCCCTGTTTCGAAAGTGCGATCGCGTCTAAAACGGACTGCCGCTGTGTAACAGAAATTCTCTGATTGTTAACCACCTGTACCTTTCCATCGTAATCCTGTGAAAGCATAATGGCAGTCTCACAGGAACCGCTGAGTCCGGATGACATTGGAATATGCACGATCTCATCATACTCTTTTAACAGTTCATCCCAGGTGTCTGTGACATTTCCTACAAGTGGCATGGATGTATGGATGTCTGTCTTCTCAGATAGCATCTGGTAAAACTCTTCCTGTGACAGATCAATATCTTCATACAGTGTCTTATCTCCCACAAAAAAAGGCATCGGCATCACGGTAATTCCAAGTTCTTTTGCCATACTCTGTGTGATTCCACTATTGCTGTCTGATACGATTGCTACGTTGCTCATGAAAAATGTTCCCCCTTATAATGTCTCCGAACGTTTTTTGATGTTTTCTTTGAAGTTGATCACCTCATGCTCGTACTCTTCATTCATGTACTCTGATTTGATCATAAAATCTGCAGATGCTTTATTGTTTGCGATTGGAATATCATATACCTGTGCAATACGAAGCAATGCCTTTACATCAGGATCATGTGGCTGTGCAGTCAATGGATCAGAGAAGAAAATGACAAAGTCAACTTTTCCCTCAACGATCTTTGCTCCGATCTGCTGATCTCCACCAAGAGGACCGCTGTTATATCCACGAACCGGGAGTCCTGTCTGATCCGTGATCATGCGTGCCGTGGTTCCTGTTCCACAAAGGAAATGATTTTTCAAGATTTCTTTATTTGTTTCGCACCATGCGATCAGCTCTGCCTTTTTATTGTCATGCGCGATCAGTGCTATATTTTTCTGTTTTCCAATGGTCAGTGTTACATAATTTTCATTCATATGCGCCATCCTCCGTTATCTGTCTGTGCCTGTATCTATTGCATACCAATTCAAATTTTCTGCAATACATATCGTTAAGTATAACATATTTTTCTTCGTTCTTCCACAAAAAAATAATAGAATGACCGGTGTTCACCCATACTGTGTGACCAGTAGCGATATGTGAACACCAGCCATTCTATTATTATGATACGAAATCTTTTATTCCGGCAGCTTTACTTTTCCATCCAGTATCATTTTCACAAACGCCGTATCCCGGATGATCCATGGATCTTTCGCCATCCGCATATTCGTTTCATATACTGTTTCCGGCTGCTCCCATCTGAGGTAATACCCTTTTGCCACTTCACTTGGAGTCAGATGAAGTTCTCCTTCTTTCTCTGACACCTTACAATAAAAGAAATATGAATGGCAGATATATTTACAGGACGGATCAAATATGTCACGGCGCATCTCAAGGATTTCTCCCAGTTCATGCCATGAATCCTCTAAAACTGTAAGTCCGGTTTCCTCACTGATCTCGCGTTTCAGGGTTTCTGACAACTTCTCCCCCTCTTCCATTCCACCGCCCGGCATCTTATATTCGCCATCCGTACTGCACTGCATTGCAATCTTTCCATCCCGGAAGATTACTCCACGCACATTATATTTCTCATATACCTTCGTTGTGTCATCATAATTTTTCTCATCAAAAACAGCAAGCACTTCCATCTTTTCTGCCTCCGTATTCTGCAGCTTAGGGTCGTATTTTTATCATATATTAAAATGTCTGATATTGTGTGCAAGCATATCTGCCATATTACGCAGATTTTCTGTGGAATCTTCAATATTTTGAAAGCTGTCCGTTATTTCGGTAATAGATGCACTCGTCTGCATAGTTCCCTCAACGTTCTGCTGTGCAATCTCCGACAGGGAATCGATGACATCTATGATCTCTGCTCTTGCACTCTCTAATTTTCTTGTCCGGCTCTCAATCTGACGGATCCGTTCGATAGATGCATCAATCTCACCCATGACACCGTTTACCATCTGTTCCGTACTCTCAATATGCATATTTTGTTTTTCAATAATTTCCTGTGTCCTGCCCATCGTCTCAACCACACGTTCGGAATTTGCGATCAAAGTATTTACAATTTCACCTATATTACCGCTCGCCGTATCGGACTGTTCTGCAAGTTTCTGTATCTCTGATGCCACAACTGCAAAACCTTTTCCCGCTTCACCTGCGCGTGCAGCTTCAATGCTTGCATTTAAAGAAAGCAGGTTTGTCTGGGACGCGATTTCAGAAATAAACTGTGATGCTTTCTGAATATTCTGTGCCGAGATATTCGTCTGTTTCGTCTGGTCTGCGATCGTTGCAACAGCCTCCTTTACCTCTTCGCTGATACGTTTTAATTCATCGATCGTAACAACTGCTGCATCGCTTGACTGCTTCATCTGATCTGCACTGTCATTCAGCTCATCTGCTGCCTTTCCTGTCTCAATGATCAGATTTCCCATATATTTCACATTATCTGACGCCTTCTTCGCATCCTCTGCCTGTAAATTTGCACCGTTTGTAACAGAATCAACGGTTGCCTCCACCTCACGCATTCCATCATAAGTCTGATGGGAGGTATCTTCTAACGTATTGGATGCCTCCATCAGCATATCCGTACTTCCCTTGATACCCTTAATGATCTTTAGCAGCTCATTCTGCAGATTCTGTATTGCTTTCGTCAGATCACCGACTTCATCTTTCCGCTCTAAAATTTTACTGTCAAACGCTACATCAAGATGTCCTGCTGACACTTCCTGCACACTGGCGATTCCCTTTTTTAATGCATGTGTAATGGAAGTTGCGCTGATCTCCACGATTATAATACAGATGACAAGTACCACAAGTACGATCGCTACGATCGTATTGATGATCTTTATGACGCTGTTGGATATTTTCTCTTTTTCTGCACCTGCGAATACCATTCCGACCGGAGTACTGCTGTCACCTTTCTGATAGACTGGAACGTAGTATCCGTAGTAAATTGTACCATCCATGGATACATTATCGCTGAAATACCCCTCGCCGCCATTTAATACTTTTTCAACAATTTTATCCCCCGCCGGACTTCCTAATATCCTGTTATCATTTTTATCAACTGCAGAGGTCATGATTCTCTGCGATCCGTAGAAAAATGTTACATCCATCCCGGACTCCTGTTTAATCGTATCAACCAGGTTTTCCGACTGGGAAATATTATAACTTCCTTTCCAGATATCCCCATTTTCTGCCTGTAAATAAGTTCCTGCATTCTGGTCATAAGCGGCCTGCGTTGCGATTGCCGTTCCCTTTAACGAATTTTCCATCTGATCAATGATCACACCTTTTACGATCGTTGATGCGATCAGAAGGATAATCCCGCCTAACAGGAGCAGTGGAATCAAAGAACAGAGTAAAACTTTTTTCCGAATTGTTAATTTCATAATTCTATCCTCCCCTAGTCCACAATCACAACGTTTTTATAATACCAGTCAATACCACCTGAGATCGTTGCATCATCCAAGGTTCCGTTTTCTGTTCCAACAGTCTCCCCTGTATTCGTCTCCATCACTCCGTCAAAAATATTGTTTGTACCGCTTAAGATCTCTGCAGTCGCCTCGTCAACTTTTTCCTGTGTTCCTTCTGCCGCAAATGAAGCCAGATTCGTCAGCTGTACCAGTCCCTCTGCCATACCTCCATAATAATTGGATCCATCCCACGTTCCATTGATAATACTTTTGACCGCTGACGTATAATATGCACTCCAGTTCCAGATCACGCTTGTCAGACAGGCATCCGGCGTTTCTTTACTCATATCCGAGTTATAACCGATCCCATAAACTCCCCTCTCCTGTGCCAGTGTCTGTGGATACGGTGTATCGCAATGCTGTGCCATCACATCACAGCCCATATCTAAGAGCTGTTCGGATGCAGCTTTTTCCTTATCCGGATCATACCAGCTATTTGTGACTGCCACATAAATCTCTGCATCCGGATTTACAGATTCCACACCGATCGCAAATGCATCGATTCCCCCTGTCACCTCAGAATTTGACGAATCCTGCGCTGCCACATAACCGATCTTATTCGACTTTGTATTCATACCTGCTACGATACCACTCAAATATCTTACCTGATAGATGCGGCCGAAATAATTATTAAAATTCTTTCCATTTGACATATAGCCGGTTCCATGTGAGAAATAGATATCCGGATATTTTTCCGCCATCTCTGCCGTCACTTCCATATAACCCCAGCTTGTTGTAAAAATAATATTACATCCATCCGAAATGCAGGCTTCGATTGCCTCCTCCGTTGCTTTTGCATCTGAATCGTCCACAATTTTTCTCTCGATCTGATCATCGCTTAATCCCAGATTTTCCTGCATTCCCACGATACCCAGATCATGTGTGTAAGAATATCCGCTCCCCTCATCCGGGTCTGAGATATAAAGTACGCCAACTTTTATATCTTCTTTGGCAATTCCTGCTGTACCTGATGTCTGTCCCGTTTCCGACTGTGAACTGCCGCTGCCGTTTCCGGCTGCCTCCGTCGTTAAATAACCATCGTTTGTTGCATAATCATCCGGCGTACCACCTGTTTTTCCGCCGCATCCTGCAAGTATGCCTGTCACTGCAAACAATACAATCAGCTTTCCAACTCTTTTTCCTTTCATCCTTTGTTCTCCTCATCACAAATTTTCACAACAACTTTGTTTCATTATACAAAACAGGAGAACATTTGTAAATAAATCTTGGTTTTATGACAATAAATTGATACTTTTTACCTATTTTTCTGAAAATGCTCTTTGGGCATGCAGATAAGACAGATTAAATGTCCGGAGTGTCACAGGCTGGTTCATTCTGTTATTTTCCTGCATATATTCCCACTTCCAGTTATACATTTCATCCCCATAATAAATGTTTTCCGGATGATCTTTTAAGTACTCTGCGATCACAGGTGCCGCATCGGTTGATAAGCATGAGAGATAACTGTAATCTCCCGCGGCATTTCCATTTTCAATCTGCGCCAGATCATAGGCGGCAATCCCAGCATCCACATGGGCAAAGGCAAACAGCACATAACTGATGCACACAACCGCCATTCCATACGTAAACAACGGGAACCTGCGGTTCCAGATATAACAGATCGTTCCTGCCATAAGAAACGCGATCACTGCCAGCACCGTCAGTACAACAACACGCAGAAATGTAAGCTGATATGCCCTGATATACAGGATCATTCGCCATGCGCTTGATGCCGTCATAATCATCGTACATACGGAGATCACAGTCCAGACGATATCTGCTGCCCTGCTCCTCTGAAAGAAATGTTCCATTACAAGAACTGTTCCAAGATTTAAGATGCATACCAAAAGAAGCTGAAAAAATCCCTGTCTTGCATATTCGGCATAGGTAACTCCTTCCGGAAGCTCCCCGCCACCGCCAAACAGATATATGATCTGTATGCCGCAGAATACAACATATAATACTGCAACCAGGACTGTTACCGTAAGCATCGCTGTCGTTTCTGTAAAAATTTTTGTTTTCCTGTCCTGCCGTTCTTTTCTATATGCCGAATATCTGACACCACAGTAAGATGAAATAAAACCAAAGCATAACATGCAGCAAATTCCTGCCAGATTTGCCGGAATCCTGATTCCTGCAAAAAATTTTGTGATCATACTTGAAAATACCAGATCTGCTGACACTAACAATCCACCGATCAGAAGAACCACCGGTATTGCTATTGCAATTCCGATCAGGATCTCACGCACTTTTCCATTTTCCTTCTTCTCACGTAAACGGATAAAATCGTTTCCATCACCAAATGGTCTTGTAATACTGCTAATCGCTCCACATACAGCATTTACTCCACTGCACAGATACTCCCAAAAATCCCATTGATTTTTATCTGCCAGATTTCGTATAAGGAAGCACACTGTGAATGCAAAAATCCAGCAATAATTCATCCAGATAATCCACTCATTTCCGGTCGTAAATGTATTGACCGCCAGAATCAGCATATATGCAGCGAAAAATATTGTTGTGTTAAAAATTTTCCTTTCTTTTACCGTTTTAACGATGTAACAAATATATCCGATCGTTGCCGCAACCCACAGAAGCACTGCAGCTCCTGTCATATTTTTGTAAATACAGACCGTATAGATCAGTGCGTAAACAAAACTTGCCGGCGCAAGTTTCTTAAAAATCTCCGCATTTTCTTTCTGTTGCTGTTTTCTTTTTTCCTGCCACTGCGCTTTTTGCTCCTCGTAACTGACTGTAAGATTCTGATCCATTTTTTATGCTCCCTTCTCTTCTTCCTTCTCCAATAAACTGTCATGTTCCCGCTTCATCTTTCCATAACCTGTTATGATTCCGCTTCATTTCACACAAAACGTTAAGTTTCCTCATCTGTTTTAACATATTCTAAAATATCTCCCGGCTGGCAGTCCAATGCCCGGCAGATCTTGTTTAAAGTGTCCACTTTGATTGCTTTTGCCTTTCCATTTTTCAGTATGGAAATATTTGCCATTGTAATGCCTACTTTTTCCGAAAGTTCGGTCACACTCATTTTCCGTTTTGCAAGCATTACATCTATATTTATGATAATTGCCATTTTTCTCTCCTTCACTATATCATGTGCAAAATCAGCACATGATCCAATTCGTCGTTCGTCAATCATACAAGCATGTTGACTCTCTTGCTCTCATTATATCGTAAGTTCATTTTCCTGTTTTAATTCATAAGCCTTCAGAATCAGATGTGATAATGCTGCTGCCAAAATGGATATCATAACTGAAATCAAAACCGCAGTAATCATAAAAATACTGACTCCCGGCTGTCTGACTGCTAAAAATACCAGAAAAACAATTCCTGCAAACCACACAACCGCAAGCAGTAATGCGAAATGGCTGATATTTCGAAAACATCTTGCATTTTCTTTCGAGAATGAATTATCTTTTCCAATCTGCACACATACTTTCCAGAACTGGTACAGAATCGCATAACAGATCACCCCTATGCACCAGCCGTACAACAGTCCCGGCATAAAAAGATACGCCAGTGTTTCATCCGCATCTCTCCATGATATCGCAAGTACCGGCATAATATACAGAAAAAACACCGCTCCCATCAGTGCCAGTACAATTGTGATTGCTTTTAACCATCGTGAAATTTCTTTTTGCTGCATAAATACTTCTCCTTTTTCTGATTCATTTTTCAATTCAGCTTTCAAGTTTTTGACTGCAAAAATGCTGAATCCAAACTTGCTTCTTCCTGCATTTTATTATACACATATATTTTATTTTTGCAATATGTTTTTATCGTATATCAATAAAGTTTTATTATAAAATAATATTTGTACTTTTTCATCCTTTTTCGTCAGAACAAATAAAATCCCCTATAAACAGCCAGATGCTACCTGCCACCTGTTTTTCTGTTTATAGAGGATTTTGTTATTTACCGCTCATTGCATTATTTTTTAATCCAATATCATCGTTGATTATTCCTTAAATATTTTTTCCACATCTTCTATAGTTTTATCAACAGCTTCGGCAATCTTTTCTGTAGAATAACCCAATCTGTACATATTCCGAATAACGTCGTCTTTATCTGCTCGATTATAAATATTGTTCTATTTCTGAGAGTGTTTTTCCAGTTGCGTCTATGATTTTTTCTATTGGGAAGCCGGACTTAATCATATTGTGAATCATTTCTGCCATAGCTTCTTCTCTGCCTATTTCAATTCCTTCGTTTTTGCCTTCCTCTTTACCAGCTTCATATTCTGCCTTTCGGAGTTTCTTTTCTTCCCATTCTTTATCATACTCTAATATACTTACCATCTTTTCTCCTTTTTACGCTGTCTTTTGCGCATAACAAGTTTGGACGTAAGTACAAACTTGCATGTGAAAAATCTCATTTTTCACATTACCTCCGAGCGATTCTTCCGCAAGAAATCGACTAAGATTCCTTCTTTGATGCATTCCGTGATTGCCCTTTCAACTGCATCATTCAGATTCAGCGCTGATGCATATTTTCGGACTCTCGCAACATAAATGGCATATTCCTTCAATGTCTGACACTGTTCCATCAGGTCTTTGTTGTGTCCTTCGTTCACATTCAGCATCAGAACTTTTAACTCTAAATCCGGCTCTCCAGCCAGATGCTCATATGCCTCAGACAAACGCAGTTCGACCCGGTCGTCCACTGCATCCGTTCCATTATAAAACACCATAAACTTCGGTGCCGGAATCTTCTGCAGCTTTGACAAATACAGTGACTTATCGTTCACAAACTGCTGATACTCAATCCCAATATAGATCAGATCCCGCAATGGTATATTGGGATTGATCGTTGACTGATGTTCATAGAGATAAATATTCGTCTCTAACATAAATGCCAGGTCATTTTTCATTCCCATATAGATCGCGTTTTCCAACGTGACAATCTTAAGGGCTTCCGCATTCTGATAATGACTTCCGGTCACTGCGTTGTACAGGGATAAGAGATTTTCTTTCTCTGAAAACAGCATGCGGAATACAGTGTCTTTGTACTGACGGTTGGCTGTCGGTATCTTTTCTGATACCTGTGTGCTCTTCTTCATATTCGGTTCCTCCTGTGTGCAGGAGGCTCATCCAGATCTCCCGCTTTTCATTTTTGTGGATAAAAAGCATAGATTTCTGAAATGTTTTTTTGAATTTTAGACGGATGTATACATCCTGATAGTCATACAGACAGAATTGCCGGATTCGTAATTATAGCACCGGATAGATGTCTGCATCGTAGAAATATGCTTTGAGTTATTTTATCATACGTCATCCTTAGTATGCAACTCATTTGAATTTTCTTGTGCAATTTACACAAAAAGCGCTACTGTTCGCACCTGTAATGCAGGCAACGGCAGTTAAGCCGCACCTACACCATACACGCCCGCGCATTATAAGTTCCCGATATTTCCGGCAGTTCTGACATCACAGTCAATTCTAAAATATCTCCCGACGCCCACACAAGAATCGTTTCTTTTTGAACCGGAGTAAGTCCGGTTTTTGAAACACTCGCGGAAGATTCCATGGAACACCCTTCCATGGAACAATATTTCACAGAACAACATTCCATGGAATACGCCGTAGAGCATTGATTTCCACCCGGACTGCTGCCTGCGTTTCGGCTTTCCTGTGACATATCAGTACTTATCATAAGCTCCGCATGCGAACCCCTTCTCTGCTCTTCCGCTCCATTTGACAATCTTATTTCCGGTACGACCGGCATATCCTGCACATTCTGTGCAGGCGGCACAGACCGTGTTCCGGATACCATCGATTCTTTTGGCTTGTGCGCATCACAGTTTTTTGTGACAGTCTCTTTTTGCCGGTCCACTTCATCGCATTTTTTCGGATCCAGATCTTTTTTTCTCCGCTTTATGCGCACGACCCGAGGTGCTTTTATCGTCTCAATATACAGTACCCTTTCTTTCTGCTGCATCTTATCTAACAAAATCTCAAGAAAAATCGTACCATAATAATTTCTCCGGTATCTCTCCTGTTCCCTGAATTCGGACTGCACCCATTCTTCTTTTGCGGTCTTTTTTATTCTGACAGAGTCATCCCCATAAAACTGCTCTGTCATTATGCCTTACTGTTATAATAGCCATTGTTATAATAACTGCTGCTATTTTGTGTGCCGTTTGTATAGCGTGCATAACGGTTATAGTTACTGCTCGCCGTCACATTTGATTTTTCGAGTTCCGTCACCTTTTCTTTTGCATATTTGCTGATCTGTCCTGACAGATCTGACACTTTTTCGGCAAACCCATCTTCACCGGCGAACATTTTCTTTATCTGGCTGATGTCGGCTGCCTTTAATTTCTTTTCATCCAGCTCTAATGTTCCGTCACCATTTATCGTAATTCCGATCTCACGGAGTTCTTTATTTTCCGCATTTGCATAATTCTTCAGCTTTTTGGCAAAATTTGAATCCACGCTGTCGCCGGACTGTGTAAGACGTTTCATCAGATAATTATAGTCATTTACAAATGACTCTATATGATCTGTCACATTCTCTTTCACTTTTGCCTCATCTTTCCCGTCAAATACAGAAGTACCATCTGTTTTTAAAAACTTCCCCAACCGTTTTTCCACACGTTCCGCAGCCGTCTCCATTCCACTGTATAAAAGTGTCTGGTCTCTGTTTGCGATCAACTGCGCCGCAGATGATGTTTTCCCACTATTTGCATTTAATTTTGAAAGAAGCTGACTGATCGACTGACCCGAACTTCCTGAAATACTCTTTTTTGTTCTCTGCTGTTTTGTCGAAAATGTTCTTGTCTTTGCAATACGGTTCATCCGCGCACGCACAATGGTGCTGTTTAATCTGTTCCCAACTCTCATACTCATTTTCCCCATTTCACAACTCATTTTATAACAGATAAGCGCTCCCCCGGAGGGTTCAGTATAAAAATACATTTTTCACACGCAAGATCTGTGCTTACGCACAAACTTGAAATGCGCTGGAAAGCAACGCAAAAATGGCGCCTGTTTCCCGGTTATTTCATTCCTTGAAAATCAGACGCCATCCTTAGCTTTCTTCTGTTATATCATTTATATCGTCACAAATTAAAAATACTTTACAAAAAAAATTCTTGACACTCCTCTTGTACTATTGTATTATTTCATTAGTACAAAGAAACGAGGTGATACGATGGCATGGAACCTTAATTCCGACCGCCCTATTTTCATACAGATCGTAGAGCGGATCGAAATGGACATCATTTCCGGCAAATATAAACCCGGAGACAAACTGCCTTCCGTCCGTGATCTTGCTGCCGAAGCAGCGGTAAACCCAAATACGATGCAGAAGGCTTTTTCAGAACTTGAACGAACCGGTCTTGTTTTCTCACAACGGACAACAGGACGCTTTATTACGGAGGACACTTCCATGATCGATGAATTAAAATCAACACTTGCAAAAGATAAAATTACAGAACTGCTCTCATTTATGCAGCAGCTCGGCTTTCAGGAAAATGAAATTCTGGCTATGATCGATCAGACCATGAAAGGAGAAAAATGATGGACACATTACTTGAATGTAAAGATCTTACGAAAAAGTTTGGCAATAAAACTGCGATCGATCACATTGATCTTTCGATCGAAAGTGGTCATATCATAGGACTTCTCGGTCCAAACGGCAGTGGAAAAACAACACTGATTAAAATGATCAACGGACTTTTAACCCCGACTTCCGGCTCTCTCTATTACAAAGAAAATCCGATCGGTGTCGAGAGTAAACGCCACATTTCCTACCTGCCGGATCACACTTACCTGAACATGAACCAGCGTGTGAAAGAAGTCATCGCTTTCTTTCAGGACTTTTATGAAGATTTCGACAGGGAACGCGCCTACGATATGCTGCAAAAACTGAATATTAATCCAAATGATTCTCTAAAAAGCATGTCAAAAGGAACCAAAGAGAAGGTACAGCTTATCCTTGTCATGAGCCGGAAAGCGGAATTATATATTTTAGATGAGCCGATCGCGGGTGTCGATCCTGCTGCAAGAGATTATATTTTAGATGTGATCTTAACCAATTACGACCCGTCCGCTTCCATCCTGATCTCCACACATCTGATCGCTGATATCGAAAATATTTTAGATCAGGTCGTTTTTATCCAGAATGGACAGATCCGTCTTTCCTCTTCCGTTGATGATATCCGCGCCGAGGAAGGCAAATCCATCGATGCACTGTTCCGGGAGGTATTCAGATGTTAGGAAAATTATTGAAATACGAATTTAAAAACACTTACAAATTAATGTTCATCATCTACGGCATCATGGCATTCGTCACCATTCTCGGCTGCATTGCCATGTACAGTAACAGTGATCCTGCAGGTATGACGAACCAGATACAGGAGATTTTCTTTACAGCAGCTATGGTATTTTATGTACTTGGTGTATTTGCACTTTTCGTGGTAAGCTACGTATATATGTGTGTTCATTTTTATAAAACCATGTATTCCGATCAGGGATACCTGACACACACACTGCCGGTTGGTCAGATGTCGACGTTCAATGTAAAACTGTTCGTTTCCTTTTGCTGGCTGATGTTATCCTTAATCATCCTGTTTCTGTCGATCATTTTCTTAGGCTGCGCAGCAAACAGAGGATTTTCGTTTGATTCAGACTTTTATATGGCTATGGCAGATTTCAAAAATCTGTTTGGCATACCATTTCATACCTTTATTATTTATATGATTCTTTCCATGATCATATCCTGCCTGCAGTATCTTCTGATGGTATTCGCCAGCGGTTCTATCGGCCAGCTTTTTACAAAACATAAAATAGGCGCTTCCATCGGTGCCGGAATTGTGTTTTACATGTTAGGTCAGATCGCAGCTTCCATCCTCATGGTACTTACCGGATATTTCGGTTTCATGAATAACATCAATGTCGCTGTCTATGATGTCTCTGAAAACGCTGCATTCGGTACAGCCTTTTCTTCTATGTTGCTTTCCGGATTGCTCTTTTCGATCATCGAATGTGTGATTTTCTATATCGTGTGCATGGTTATTATTAAAAAACATCTGAATCTGGAATAACCGTTCATTCCAAAATCACTACTTTCACTTGAACAGCCGCTCCGTCTTTCAAACCGGGGCGGCTATTTCTTTATCTTGTTATTTCTTACCAAAGCATTATCCCATTTTATGCTGTCACCCGGTGTATCTTCTTTTTCAATACCAGCAGACTTCCACGCAGCCACTCCACAAATTTCGACAGATAACGTAAAACCGGTTCCGTTGCGATTGCAAATACCGCTGTCAGCATCATACACTGCATTGAGATATCCCTGATTGCGAACAGATGGCTGACAAATATCATGCAGAACAGCCATCCGGCAACCATTCCCACCATTAACACGCGGTGCCCGATTGTCATTGGTTTTGCGATCTGATATAAGATCATAAATCCAACAATGGCGACCAGGATCGTACAGGACGTTGATATATCTCCTTCGTTTACACCAAATTCCTGACAAAACAGCACCAGACTGCTGACAGCCAGAAAATCAGTAAGTCCGGCTGGCAACGCCTTTAATAATACATTTGTCATAAAATGTCCCTGTATACGGTCTTTATTCGGCTCTAACGCAAGCACAAAGGATGGTATGCCGATCGTAAACATACTGATCAATGATATCTGAGATGGTTCCAATGGATAATTGATCATAAAAATCATGGAAAATACTGCCAGCAGCATGGAAAATATGTTTTTTACCAGATATAAACTTGCTGAACGCTGAATATTGTTTACCACTCTTCTGCCTTCCATCACTACTGATGGCATCCTCGAAAAGTCATTATCCAGCAGCACAAGCTGCGCCACCTGTGATGCCGCCTCGCTCCCCGATGCCATCGCAATACTGCAGTCCGCATCCTTTAGTGCCAACACATCATTGACGCCATCGCCTGTCATGGCAACTGTTCTTCCCTGTGCTTTCAGTGCTTCCACAAATTTTAACTTCTGATCCGGTGTCACCCTGCCAAAAATCTGATATTTCATCACTGCCTGCGCAATGCTCTCATCCGTCGTCAGTGTGGAAGCATCCACGTAGTTATCTGCGCCACAGATTCCGGCTTTTTGTGCAATCTCTGCAACTGTCTTTGGATTATCACCGGAAATTACCTTGATCTCAACACCTCTCTCTGTAAAATAGGAAAAGGTTTCCTTTGCCCCCTCTCTAATGGCATTTGTCAGCATGATAAATGCAACCGGCAATGCCTTTTCCGTAAGTTTCTGTCCGTCTAAAACTCCTTCGTATCTGCCATACACAAGGACACGATATCCTTTCTCACTGTATGCTTCAATTTTTTCTTTATAATGCTCATAATCTTCCCGAAGCACAAACTCCGGTGCCCCGATCAGATAACTGTCTCCCCCGGAAATGATTCCGCTGTACTTTGTTTTGGATGAAAATGCAAACACTTTGTCTGCTTTTTTTATATTCACGGTATTCCCTGTCTTAAAGTATGCTTTGACCGCCTCCATCGTTGCATTATCTGCATTCATGTTTACAGCAAATTCAGCGATTTTTTCTCTGACCTGTCGATATTTCTGTTTCTGTTCTTCCCTGTCTCCTGCATCGACATAAACCCTGGTACCATCATCTCCATCCGGAACCGTTTTCATCAGATCTTCTGTGAGAACAAAAGTATCTACCTCCATGTCGGGAACTGTAATCGTTCCCGTCTTGTCCACACAGAGTACATCCACTCTCGCTAGCGTTTCAATACATTTCATGTCGTGGATTAAAACCTGCTGTTTTGCCAGACGCATGGCACTTACCGCCATAGCAACGCTTGCTAACAGATAAAGTCCCTCCGGTATCATACCAAGAATCGCAGCCACCATGCTTGTTACACTGTCCCGCAAAGGAGTACCTGCATACACAAACTGCTGCACAAAAAGAACCACACCGATCGGAATGATTACAATACCAACTGCCTGTACCAGACGGTTTAAAGAACGGATCATCTCTGACTGTTCCCCTTCTTTTGTCTGGGTTGCCCGATGTGTCAATTTCGATATGTAAGACTCTTCTCCAACCTTTGTCAGTCGTGCAAGACAGCTTCCTGACACCACAAAACTGCCGGACAGAAGTTCGTCCCCGCTTTTCTTTACGATCTCATCTGACTCACCGGTAAGAAGTGATTCATTGACATTTAACTGTCCGTTTAACACAACCGCATCCGCTGGTATCTGTCCACCCGCAGAAAGCTCCACAATATCATCCAGTACCAGTTCATCCGCGGGAATCTCCTTTTTACTGCCATCCCGGATCACCCTTGTTTTAGGACTGTTTAAAATAGAAAGATCATCCAGTACTTTTTTAGAACGGATTTCCTGCACAATACCGATCAATGTATTTGCAATGATGATCGGAAGAAAAGTCAGGTCACGGAAAGCACCAACGCCGATTAACAATAACGCGATCACTAAAAATATCAGGTTAAAATATGTAAATACATTTGATTTTATAATTTCTTTTGTCGTCTTTGTAGCCGACTCTGCTTTTTTATTCCAGAGACCTTTTTCCATTCGCTCTGCCACCTGCTGTGCGGTCAGTCCCCGGATTGTTTCTGCCTGTTTCTGATTTTTGTTTTCTGTCACTGCTTTTTCTGCCTGTTTCTGCTTCTCGTTTTCTGCCATTTCTTTCTCTGTCTGGTTCACGTTTTCCTCCATATAGCCATACCTCTTAGTATTTACTCACTATCACTCTGGCGCATTTACAATTCATCATAACTTTGCTTACAAGTATAACCATTATTTTGAAAAAAAGTGGGTTTTAGGTAAGATTTAATGAATATTTTAGATGTGTTAAGAAACATTTATAAAAAAATTAGATATCTGATACAATTTCTAACAAAAAAGTACCGGATATCAGCTTTTTATCACTGATTCCGGCATTTTTCTTAAATATATCTTTCTTCGCAGTTATTTTTATTTATTGCTTAAATATTCATCAATACCTTTTGCGGCAGCTTTTCCTGCACCCATGGCAAGAATTACAGTTGCAGCTCCTGTTACAGCATCACCACCGGCAAATACACCTGCCTTTGAAGTAGCACCATTTTCTTCTTCTGCGATGATACATTTTCTGCGGTTGATTTCAAGACCTTTTGTAGTAGAAGAAATAAGCGGGTTCGGTGAAGTTCCAAGTGACATGATCACGGTATCTGCCTCGATCTCATATTCAGATCCAGGAATCTCTACCGGACTTCTTCTTCCGGATGCATCCGGCTCACCGAGTTCCATCTTAATGACCTTCGCACCTTTAACCCAGCCATTCTCATCTACAAGGATCTCTGTCGGGTTCTGGAGCAGATCAAAGATTACTCCCTCTTCTTTTGCATGATGTACTTCCTCAACACGCGCCGGAAGTTCTTCCTCACCACGACGGTATACAATGTGTACCTCTGCCCCAAGTCTCTTTGCCGTTCTTGCAGCATCCATAGCAACGTTACCACCACCGACAACAATGACTTTCTTGCCGGCTTTGATCGGTGTATCATACTCATCCTTAAATGCTTTCATCAGGTTATTTCTGGTCAGAAACTCATTTGCAGAAAATACACCCATTGCCTGTTCTCCAGGAATACCCATAAATCTTGGAAGTCCGGCACCAGAACCGATAAATACAGCCTCAAACCCTTCATTTTCCATCAGTTCATCGATCGTAACAGATTTACCGATGACAACGTTTGTCTCGATCTTAACACCGAGTGCTTTTACATTTTCCACCTCAGCAGCAACAACCTTCTGTTTCGGAAGACGGAACTCCGGGATACCGTAAATCAGTACACCGCCTGCCTCATGAAGTGCCTCAAAGATTGTCACATCATAGCCAAGTTTTGCCAGATCACCGGCACAGGTTAAACCTGCAGGACCGGAACCAATGACTGCAACTTTATGTCCGTTTAACTTCTCTGCTTTTTTCGGTTTAATGCCGTGTTCTCTTGCCCAGTCAGCAACAAAACGTTCCAATTTACCAATTGCAACAGCTTCGCCTTTGATTCCACGGATACATTTTCCCTCACACTGGCTCTCCTGCGGACAGACACGTCCACAGACTGCAGGAAGTGCAGATGACTGGCTGATGATATGGTATGCCTCCTCAAAATTCCCCTCTTTAACCTGTGCGATAAATGCAGGGATATTGATGGAAACCGGACAGCCTTTCATACACTGTGCATTTTTACAATTTAAGCAGCGCGCTGCCTCAGCCTTTGCCTCTTCCTCGTTATATCCTAAACATACCTCTTCAAAGTTAGCCGCACGAACCTGTGGTTCCTGCTCGCGAACCGGTACTCTATTTAATACGTCCATTCTCTCTATCTCCTTTTCAAACGCTCAATCCTACTGACAGTTGCCACAGCCGCCGTGATGTGTATCACCTTCCTGCAGCTTTAACATCGCTCTTCCCTCTTCTGTTTTGTACTGTGCCTGACGTTTCATCGCCTGGTCAAAATCAACCTGATGTCCGTCAAACTCCGGTCCGTCCACGCATGCAAATTTTACTTCCCCGCCTACCATCAGACGGCATGCGCCACACATTCCGGTTCCGTCTACCATGATCGGGTTCATGGAAACAACGGTCGGGATTCCAAGCTCTTTTGTCAGCTTACATACGAATTTCATCATGATCATCGGTCCGATCGCTACACAGTGATCATAGCGTTTTCCTGCATCCCAGAGTTCCTGTAACTGATTGGTTCCCATACCGTGGAATCCATAAGAACCATCATCAGTCGTCACATAGAGATTTGTCGCAACTTCCTTCATCTGATCTACTAAGATTAACAGATCTTTTGTCTTAGATCCCATGATAACATCACAGTCCACACCATGCTCATGCAGCCATTTTACCTGAGGATATACCGGTGCTGTACCAACACCTCCGGCAACGAAAAGGATCTTCTTTTTCTTTAATTCTTCAATATCTTCGTCAATCAGGTCAGACGCACATCCAAGCGGACCTACAAAATCCTGAAATGCGTCTCCTTCCTGTAAATATGCCATACGCTCTGTAGATGCTCCGACAGTCTGGAATACGATTGTGATCGTACCTGCCTCTCTGTCATAATCACAAATGGTAAGCGGTATACGCTCGCCCTCCTCATCAATCTTTACAATTACAAACTGCCCCGGCTCACAGTACTGTGCCACACGAGGTGCTTTGACATCCATAAGATAAATCTTATCTGCCAGTTTTTCTCTTCTTACGATTGGATACATATTCTCCTCCTAACATTTTTATATACATCAACATGCCCGTCAAAGTATTTATTTTCATACTTTAACATAATAAAGGAAAACACGCTAAATTTCAACGGCTTTCCTCCATTTTTCTCAATTACTTCTGTTTTTTCTTAAATTATTACTGCCAGATCCTGCAAAAAATTCCATTTTCTTTATTTTAAACACTATTGCGCCTGTGAAAACAGGATACGGTCGTTATCTAAATGCTTTCCGGCACAGACCGCAAACTGTTCTAACAGATCCTCCACCGTCATGCCTGCCCGTTTTTCCCCGCTCACATCCAGAATAATATTTCCGGAATCCATCATCAGCGTGCGGTTTCCAAGTTCTAATGCCTGGTGCATATTGTGGGTTACCATAAGGCAGGTGATCTTTCTCTCTGCAACGATCTGTCTGGTCAGGTCGAGCACTTTTTTTGCGGTTGCCGGATCCAATGCCGCCGTATGCTCATCTAACAGCAGGATTTTTGGTGTGACCATCGTCGCCATAAGAAGCGTCAGTGCCTGACGCTGTCCACCGGAAAGCAGACCTACGGGCTGTTTCATACGGTCTTCCAATCCCATGTCAAGCAATGCAAGATGTTCCCTGAATTTTGCTTTATCAGCAGCATTGATACGGCTGAAGTAGGCATTTTTTGAAGTTTTTGCACGCAGATACGCAAGTGCCATATTTTCTTCGATTGTCATGTGCGGTGCAGTTCCTTTTAAAGGATCCTGGAACAAATGACCAATCACCTTGCTCCGCACATGTTCTTTCTGGTAAGTAATATCCTCCCCATCTAACACAATCAGTCCCCGGTCGATAAAAAATGCTCCGGTGATCGCATTAAATAATGTAGATTTACCTGCTCCATTGCTTCCGATAATTGTTGCAAAGTCGCCATCCTTCAATTCCAGATTCAGATTTTTTAATGCGCATTTTTCATTGACAGTTCCCGGATTGAAGGTCTTGCTGACATTTTTCATAATTAACATCACGGTTCCTCCTTCTTCTGGTTCTGTTTTTGGATCTGCTGCATATATAACTGGTTTTCAGCCTTTGCCTGGCGGCGTTGTTTCACAAACGCAGCCTGCTTCTTAAGATAAGGCAGTGCGATCGCAAACGCAACGATGAGTGATGATACCAGTTTTAAACATTCTGCCGGAACATTTAATCTTAACGCGATCGCTACGATAAAACGATACAGACAGCTTCCTAACACTACACCGACCACACGCTTTAACACTCCGCCTTTTCCAATGATCGATTCTCCGATGATCAGGCTCGCAAGAGCGATCGTCACCATTCCGGTTCCAAGATTGATATCGCAGGATTTCTGATACTGTGCAAGCAGTCCGCCGGAGAGTCCTGTCATGGCATTTGCCACACAAAGACCGATCGTGATCATAAGTCCGGTATTGATACTTGATGCCCTTACCATATCCGGGTTATCACCGGTCGCACGGATGGAAAGTCCCAGTCTCGTATTTAAAAACCATGCCAGTATCACGCCTACAATCATAACAAATACTGCTGCGACAATGAGTTTATACCAGGTTCCTCCGATGTGGTCTTTCGCCCATGAAAATACCGTATCGCAGGAAAAAAGATTGAGATTGGATGCAAACCCCATGACTGCAATATTGATCGTATACAGTCCGGTATTTACAATAATTCCGGCTAAGATTGACTGAATGCCCATTCTGGTCTGTAAAAATGCGGTAACAAATCCAGACAGCACACCTGCTGCTGCTGCCGCAAACAATCCTAACACCGGATGTCCGGCAAGCGTCACTGTCGCACAGACCGCACAGCCCAACGTGAAACAGCCGTCTGTTGACAGATCCGCAATATCCAATATGGAAAATGATACAAATAATGCCAATGCAACAAGTGCATAGATAAAACCAAGTTCCAACGCACTCTGTACAATGGAAAGTGTAATGATTGAACCCATAATCCCCTCCGGCTCATTTTTTCTTATATTCCGCTTTTATTCAAATTCTTCTGCAGTCGTAACTTCTTTTAATTCCTCACACATATCTTTGAACACGCCATCATCAATACCAACGGCTGCCGCTGTCTCTGTATTGACAGTCACAATACCGCTGTCTAAGGTACGGACTGCTGTTGTTGCAGGATCCGCACCATTTACAAGAACATCTGCTGCCATATCTGCTGTTGCAGTTCCAAGTTCTGTGTAGTTAACTCCATAGCCTAAGAATGCACCGTTTAATGCAAAAGAATCTGCTCCTGTATAATGAGGAATCTTTGCATCTGCAAATTTTTCAAAAATCGCAAGTTCTGCTGTCATGATCGTATTATCGGTTGGAGTAAATACTGCATCCACTCCTTCTGCCACAAGTGCATCTGCCGCTGCGGATACTTCTGCATTGGTGGTTCCTGTCTTTTCAATGTACTCAATACCATTTTCCTCACAGAAAGAAATCGCATCTGCAACCGGTATCTTAGAAGAATCCTGACTCTTATCATATAACAGTCCGATCTTTTTAACATCCGGGTTGGCTGCCATGATCAGCTTCATGACTGCCGCGGTGTCAAGTGCATCGGATGTACCTGTGATATTTGCTCCCGGTGCCTCTAAGTCTGCAACAAGCCCTGCACTGACCGGATCTGATACTGCGGAAAATACAACCGGGATCTGGTTATCCTCTGTTGCGTTCTGCATGATCATGGCTGCCGGGGTTGCAATCGGAATGATCACATCCACTTTCTCTGCCACAAGATCTGTTGCGATCTGATTTAATGTGGAAGAATCTGCCTGACCGTTATAGGTATAATCTGCATAATCAAATGTCACACCAAGTTCTGCACCTTTTGCATCAAGCTCTGCCTCAATTGCTTTCTCAATCTGATTTAAAGATGCATCATCTACATACTGGACGATACCTACTTTATAAACTGTTCCATCTGCATTTGCAGCTTCTGTCACATTTCCGTCCGCATCCTCTTTTATCTCTGCAGTATCTGCATTATTCTGTGCATTTCCATCTGCATTTGCATTACTTCCTGCGTTATTTCCGCATCCACCAAGCACACCTGCTGTCATTGCCATCATTAATACTACTGCCATCATTTTTCTTTTCATTATTTTTTCCTCCAGATTTTAAATTTGGAAAATCCGTTTTGAGAGGTGGAATTCGTCATGCAGCGTAACAAAAAATACTTTTTTATTACACAAAAAACCGCCTCAGGTTCTTGCCTGAGACGGTAATAGTATCTATTATCGCGGTACCACTCATATTGACTGAAAAGTCCACTCGCTTCATGTACAACCATACATGCCGGATGGGTAACGGGTCCGGTTCCCGGAGACGCCTACTGTATCTGTTCAGGCCGCCCTCAAAAGTCCATTCAGCAAATCCATCCATACTGCAATCCCACCGCCTGCAGCTCTCTGTGATATCAAAAATCGCTTACTACTCTTTCTCAACGGTTTTTCTTTATGGGTATACTTTAATACATTAAAGCGGCTTTGTCAATATGTTATTTTCTTTTTTATTTTCTTTTTTATTTCTTTTTTCTGTCACGGATTCATGCTATAATGTGCGTAAGCAATGAACAGTGCACTGCACCCTGAAGTATTATACTATAATAACAACGGAGGATTCTATCATGTACAAATTTACAGATGACTGCCTGATCGGCATTGAAGAAATAGACAACGAGCACCGCAGATTATTCCACATGATCAATGAAGCGATCGATCTTTCTAAAGAAAATATGGATGTATCTGCCATTACCAAAAATCTGCTTCCTGGCTTAAAGGATTACGCAGCAACGCATTTTGCCCATGAAGAGGCTTATATGGAACGTATTCATGATCCGGAACTTCCGATTCAGAAAAAAGAACATGAAGATTTTACGAAAACCGTCAACAGTTTCTCCCTGGACACTTCCTCACCGGAAGCAACAAAAAAATCTTTCGACGAACTGCTTACCTATCTGGTACGCTGGCTGTACCGCCATATTTTAAGCAGCGATATCATAATCGGTAAGATGTCTTCTATTTCTGCAAATGAGGAAGATCCATTTGCTTTTACAGAAAAATACCATACCGGTATTGATTTAGTTGATAATGAACATCGCCGCCTGTTTGAGATCATCCATGATACCAATGATCTGATCCACGCAGAACTTCTGCATGACAAGTATGACGAGATCATGCGTCTGCTTGCTGAATTAAAGGATTATACCGAAATTCATTTTCATGATGAAGAAGCTCTGATGGAACGTATACAGTATCCGGAGCTTGATGCCCAGAAGCGTGCACATACTGCTTTTGTGGAACGTCTTGTAGAAATTGATCTGACCGAGTTAGACGATATGGATGACAACCAGCAGGAATATCTGATCGATCTGATCCAGTTTTTAGCCGGATGGCTCATTAATCACATTTTAGGTTCCGACAAAAAAATTGGCGAATACATGAGAGAACATGGCATCAAAGAAGAATAGCTGCAAATACCAGCAGTTGATCTTACGATTTTCTAAAAACATAAGGACAGGTATTGGAAACGAAATGATCATCCAATACCTGTCCTTATTAAAATATACATATTAATATTGCATAGGTTACATTTAAAGTTCCATCTTATACATCACATCGCACCTATTCAATGCATCTTCAGTTTACGAGAAATAAACCAGCTCATCTTCCGGTTTTTCTGCCGGTTCAATCGATACCGGATAAAGCACCGGTCCTTTTCCTTTGTATTCCCTCGCAAATTCCACATGCACTTCCGCTGTGATATTGATCCAGGATTTGTGCGGGATCTTGTCCTCATCCGCATATTTACACTTAAATCCGATAAATGTCACATCCTCAATGCAGCATGTCATTGCAAAACGCCCCGGTACAAACACACCTTTTTTGAGTTTTTCCGGATTATATACCAGAGCAAGAAAAGATACTTTTTTGCCTTCATATTTCTTAGGGTTGTCCATGCAGTCCATGTACCAGATCGCATAATCTGCATCTGTAACTTCGATAACATCCGCGGAAAGATCAAACGGAAGTTCCTCCGGGCGCTCATCTAAGCTGCCATCCTCACGCTCGAAAACAAGCTGTGCCTTACGATTCTGTGCCTTAACATTACGACGGCATTTTCCTTTATCCGTACTGTCATCACAGCGGTTAAAGATCACAACATCCGCCTGGAATAACTGTTCCATTACCATAGTACGCATATTTGCAAGATACATATCAAATGTTGTTGCATCCACGGTTGCTAACTGCTGTACAATCACCCAGTGCTTCGGAAGCTCCATATCCATCAGCGTTCCCATTCCCCAGGTACCATTGTATTCGATAAACACCTGCTCCGGCAGATATTCCGCCTGCACTTTGTTTAAAAACTCTTCGGTAAAATCCTCTTCATTTTCTACCATGACAAGTCTGGCGTTGATTTTTTTTAACTCCTCCTCGTCATATTCGACATCTCCGTCCTCACAGCAGATCACAACACTTCTTCCACCCTCAGTGAAACCATCATCAAATAACGTCTCCTTCACCAGAGTCGTCTTGCCGCTGTCCATAAAACCGGTAAATAAATATACTGGTATTTCGTTCATATAAATCTCCATTCTTTCGCTGCCATCCAGCGCATCTCAAGTTTGTGCATAAGCACAAATCTTGCGTGTGAAAAATGTTATTTTTCACACTAGTCTCCGATCTTCCGCTTTTACGCGATTCCAAACAGCTCCTCTAATCTGTGTTCGTCAATATGTGTACCGATCACACAGAGTCTTCCGGTATAATCCGGCTCTCCCTCACGGATCTCATACTCACCCGGAACCATATCAAAGTAGATCCAGGAACCATTTACATCTGCAACCATACCTTTTGCACGGAGGATCTCACCGTAATCGTCTGTCTCACAAAGCGTCTTTAATACTTCCTCGATCTGCTCTTTTGTAAATTTATGAGGAGTCTCTTTGCCCCAGCTTGTAAATATCTCATCTGCATGATGATGGTGATGGTGTTCATGGTCATGACAGCCACAGGTGCAGTTCTCATCATGTTCGTGATGATGCTCATGCTCGTCGTGATCATGGTCATGATGGTGTTCATGCTCGTCGTGATCGTGGTCATGATGATGTTCATGTTCGTCATGATCATGGTCATGATGGTGTTCGTCCTCTTCATGATCATGGTCGTGATCGTGGTGATGTTCATGCTCGTCATGATCATGGTCATGATGGTGCTCATGCTCATGTTCCTCTGCTTCTTCCTTTGCATGCTGCTCTGCAAGAAGTTTTACTTCCAGAGAATCCTGTCCCTCTACTACTTTTAAGATCTGCTCACCTTTGATCTCATCCCATGGAGTAGTGATAACAGCAGCTTTTGGATTCAATGCCTGAATCTGTTTTACACAAAGCTCTAACTGCTCTGGTGTTGCCTTCTGGCTTCTGCTTAAAACAACAGTCGTCGCATATTCGATCTGGTTATTAAAGAACTCGCCAAATGCTTTCATCTGCTTGCTTGCCTTTAATGCATTGACAACTGTGATCAGTCCGTTTAATTTGACATCCTCATCTTTTTCCACGTCGATCACAGATTTCATAACATCAGATAATTTACCGACACCGGACGGCTCGATCAAAATACGGTCCGGATGGAACTTCTCGATAACTTCATGTAAATTCTTACCGAAATCACCTACTAAAGAACAGCAGATACAACCGGAGTTCATCTCTGTAATCTCAATTCCGGCATCCTTTAAAAATCCTCCGTCGATACCGACTTCACCAAACTCATTCTCAATCAGAACGATCTTCTCGCCCTTAAAAACTTCCTCGATCATTTTTTTAATAAATGTTGTTTTTCCGGCTCCAAGGAAACCAGATATAATATCAATCTTTGTCATTGTCTTATCTCTCCCTTCACAAACACTACTATTTTACTCTAGTTTTTCTTCTTTTGCAATTTTTTGCACAGATTTCATGAAACTTTTATATTTGGCACGGTGATCCCTGTTTTTCACTGATCCATAGTTCCGGATAACCTGTTGCAATAACCCTTACTTATGAAACTGCATCTGATACAGTTTCTCATACACTCCACCTTTTGCCAGCAATTCTTCATGTGTTCCTTCCTCGGCAATCCCCTCTTCCGTCAAAACAAGTATACGCTGTGCATTTTTAATTGTTGAAAGTCTGTGTGCGATCACAAATGTTGTCCGGTTTTTCGCCAGTTTCTCTAAAGAATCCTGTACAACTTTCTCACTCTCATTATCAAGAGCACTCGTTGCTTCATCAAAAATCAGGATCGGCGGATTTTTCAAAAATACTCTTGCAATGGAAAGACGCTGTTTCTGTCCACCGGAAAGTTTGATTCCCCTCTGCCCTATATCGGTATCATACCCATTCGGCAGCGACATGATAAAATCATGTGCATTGGCATTTTTTGCTGCTTCAATGACTTCCTCACGTGTCGCATCCGGCTTTCCATAGCGGATATTGTCAAAAACTGTTCCAACAAACAGATATACGTCCTGCTGTACGATACCGATCTGGTCACGCAGGCTCTTTAATCTGATATCCCTGACATCACATCCATCGATCTTTACTGCCCCTGCCGTCACGTCATAAAATCTTGGGATCAAAGAACACAGCGTACTCTTTCCAGCCCCCGATGATCCCACAAGTGCCATATACGCCCCTGACGGAACATTCAGATTAATATGATTTAATACACATTCTGTATTTTCCTCATACTTAAAAGAAACATCCTCAAAACTGATATTTCCTTTTACATTGACCAGTTCTTTTGCATCCGGTTTATCTGCAATATCGGGTTCGACCGCCATAATTTCCTGAAAACGCTCAAAACCGGTATAACCATTCTGAAACTGTTCCGTAAAATCGATCAGGGTTCTCACCGGATCTGTAAACACACTGATATAAAGTAAAAATGTAACCAGATCACTGATATCCACGCTTCCCTTTGCGATCAGAATCACACCTGCAAGTATAACATTGACCTGGATCAGGGTAGTAAAAGTGCCAAGTCCCGCTGAAAAACTTCCCATATAATAATAGCTGTTCTTTTTTGCACGTAAAAACCCTTCATTTCCCTGACGGAATTTTTCTTTTTCAATATCCTCATTGGCAAAAGACTTTACCACACGGATACCGGATAAGTTATCCTCGATCTGTGCATTGATATCTGCAATCCGTTCACGATTACTGCGAAACGCACGACGCATTTTTCCATTCATGTAATAGGCAAACAGAAACATAAACGGCAGCACCGCAAACGCAGCAAGTGCCAGCGCCGGTTTAATACTCATTAAAATTATAAATGCACCGATAATCTTTATCAGGGACAGAATAATATTTTCCGGTCCATGATGCATCAGCTCCGTGATATCAAAGAGATCCGTCGTAATACGGGACATCAGCTGTCCGACTTTCTGGTCATCGTAAAAGGAAAATGACAGTTTCTGAAAATGCGCAAAAATTTCTGCCCGCATATCATATTCGATCTTAGCGCCCATCACATGCCCCTGGTTTGCAATAAAAAAACGGCTGTAACAGTCTATCGCTACAAGTGCAAACAGCATAACAGCGATCCACCGGATCTGTCCTAATATCTCCTGCGGCTTTAAATAGATCAATGTGGAAGTCACATAACGGATCACAAGCGGGATCACAAGGGCAACCGCTGCAGATACCGTAGCAAAAAACATATCTGCCCAGAATACTCCAAGATATGGTTTATAATATGAAATCATCTTTTTCAGATTTTCACTCATAAAGTTCCTCCATTTCAGTCTCTTTTCATTCGTAATGATTCATTATTTACGGAACACATATTCTTTTATTTTATCTATCCTGTCCCAAAAGTCAAGAATATGTGCTATACTAAAAGAAGCACACAGTGACAATGAATTTATCGCAATAACTGCCAATGTCCGGCTGAAATATATCCATTGTCAAATATGATAAAAAGGAGTACATGTATGGATACAATCAAAAGTAAATACCACGAAACACTTGCTGCAACAATCATCAAAAATCTTGAAAAACGCCAGATGGAAGGTTACTACTGTCCAACTGTGGAAGATGCGGAAAAACTTGCATTTTCTTTCTTAAAAGACGGACAGAGTGTATCTTTCGGCGGCTCCATGACTTTAGAGGAAACTGGAATGTTAACAGCTCTCCGCCACGATCCATCAATCCATTTAATCGACCGTTCTACTGCAAAAACACCTGAGGAAACAAAAAAAATGTATCATGATGCACTTTCCAGTGATGTTTATTTCATGAGTACCAATGCGATCACAGCAAACGGTGAACTTGTGAATATCGATGGAACCGGAAACCGTGTTGCTGCACTGATCTATGGTCCGGAAACCGTTATTATTTTGACCGGCATGAATAAGGTGGCTGCCAATGTAGAAGAAGCCTTAAGCCGTATTCATAATGTTGCCACACCACAGAACTGCATCCGTCTTAATAAAAAGACACCTTGTTCCACGACAGGTACATGTGCCGACTGCCTTTCACCTGACTGTATCTGCAACCAGGTTGTTATCACCAGAAGAAGCGGTATCAAAGGGCGTATCAAAGTACTGCTGATCGGAGATTCTTTCGGCTATTAAATACCTGATCTAAATAATAGAATATATCATGTGCAAAATCAGCACATGATCGTGATCTACACTCGCTTCGCTCGGCAGTCTTATTATATCATGAACTAAAAAAGGATCTGTGAAAATATGAAAGTTGAGCTATTACTTTTTAATATTTCACAGTTCCTTTTTTCATCTCTGTCATTTCTTTTTTGCAACCATTTTACAACCATACTCTTCGGTCTCCGGATTGCTGTTCTGCTTACGAACCACTTTATACTCATAACGCATTCCTGAATCAGTTACATCCATATAAAGCTGTAGCTGCATTCCAATATCCAGACAGCCGGAAATCCCTTTAAACAGTACACCATTTGCGCTCATATTTTTGATGGTAACCGGTATCGGCTTATGGAGCGTTATCATATTATTTTTTATCCTGACACCTTCGATCTTGCCAGATGCTTCAATCTCATAACGCTCAAATTTTCTGCCTTTTTTCTGTTCTTCATCGTACAGCGCAATCGACATTTCGTTTGCGATCACCGCCCCCTGTACGGTACCTAAATAAGAATATATTTTGTTCTCCAAAAAAACAAGCAGTCCCACTGGTTCTTTCGGCCGATATGCCATCGCACTCGCCCGCACTTTGATGATATTTGTCAGCAGATTATGACCAAGAATTACCGTGTCTGCAAGTACACTGTTTTTTTTCTGTTCACGGATAATTACCCGGCAGTTTTTTAAATTAATCATAAAATATCATCTCCGTTCTACTCATTTCGTATATTCTGTCTCTATCTTAAATTCGTATTTCATGCATCTTTTCTTATATTATAAACATATTTATGCATTTCTGCAATACCATGCCCTTTGCTCCACGATATTTCTAAAGATTATCCACCTTACGAATAGACTTATTATCGCAATAAAATATATCTGGTAAATAACCTCACTCAGAGAAAAAAAAGACTACCACACATGCGGTAGTCTTTTTGCACTACAACTAATTATTAGTTGTATTTTCTTTTTCTAGCTGCTTCAGATTTTTTCTTACGTTTTACGCTTGGTTTCTCGTAGTGTTCTCTTTTACGAATCTCCTGCTGGATACCTGCTTTTGCGCAGTTTCTCTTGAAACGACGTAAAGCGCTATCTAAAGTCTCGTTTTCTTTTACAATTACACTAGACATTATCTCACACCTAACCTCCCTCCAGTTGCGTATTGTGCATATTCAACTGTTTGGGTAATATTTATTGCACTATATAGCATTATAACATATTTTCCCGGTTCGTCAACCTATTTTTGAAATAATTTCAGATTTTTATTTGAAATTATTTTACGGTAATCTGAACTTTAACAGTTTTCCCATTCGCTGTGACAAGAATGGTTGTCTTTCCTTTCCGAATGCCCCGGACAACACCTTTACTGTTTACTGTAGCGACTTTCTTGTTCTTAGACTGATATGTTATTTTTGTTTTTGGCATTGCAGTGGCTTTGATCGTCGCTTTTTTACCCTTTTTTATAGTAAGCGATGTCTTAGTCACATCCAATGTTTTTCCTGAGAATGAAACAACTGCAGGTGTATATTCCTTTTCTGATCTGTTAAGATAATACCAGCAACCACTGTTTTTTCCATTCTCATAATTTTGCTTTACAACTGATTTCTTATCTACAGTAAGTGTCACATCATCAACATAAATACTTCCCTTATATGCCTTATTAAAACCAGAGATGAACAGATGTCCATACACACTTCCCTTTGATGCAGAAATCCTGTCACAGTTATCCAATGGTATTTTCACATTGACAACATAAAAATCACCATATTTTTTTACTTCTTTCGAATTCTTATCATAAGAATATCCTTCTTTCGAAGACTGTGCCATTCCGGCATATGTATCGCCATTTTTGCCTGTAAAAAAATTAACTGCAGGTTTTACCCATATTCTTCCAGTTTTCATATAAACGGCTGGCACATAAATTTTTGTCTGAAATACATAAGTCTTTCCAAAAGTAATTTTTTTATTGGAAATCAGGCTCTTTACATATATCCCGCTGTCATCTCCACTTGCTGCATTCCTGGCAAAATCAACATTTATCTCTAATGCTTTTGTTTTCGCAGCAGCGATTACTTCACTGCTTTCACCTGCAAAAATAAACGTAAACATCATTGCAAATGCCATAACCACAGCAATCATCTTTTCCTTTATTTTCATCTGCATTTTCTCTCCTCTGTATTAAACAAACATTTAACGCAGTTTAAAACGCTCTACAAGGCCCTCTAAGGAATCTGCTTCTGCAGAAAGTTCTTCACTGGTAGCAGATGTTTCTTCCGATGCTGCAGAGTTGCTCTGGATTGCGTCGCTGATTTGTTTCGTGCTGTCTTCGATCTCTTTTACAAAGGCTGCCTCACGATCAGATGCCGTACGGATCGTTGCTACCTCACCCACAATAGCATCCAGTTCGTTCAGAACATCCGTCAGAGATTCTGCCGTCTGCTGTGTCACCTGATTACCGTGTTCTACTTCATTCTGGTTCTCTGTCAAAAGCTGTTTTGACGTATCTGCAGAATTTGCACTGCTCTCAGCAAGCATACGGATCTGCTCTGCAACAACTGCAAATCCTTTTCCTGCCTCACCGGCTCTTGCTGCCTCAATAGATGCATTTAAGGACAACAGATTTGTCTGTGATGCAATACTCTCAATTTCTTCGATAACCTGTCCGATTTCCTTGGATGTCACGGAAATACGCTCCATTGCCTCTGTCAGTTCTGTCATCTTCTGCTGGCTTACCGCTGCTGTTGTTCCAACGTCTTTCGCTTTATCATGTACAATATCAATCGACTTACTTGTTCCAAGAATCTGTTCTGTGATTTCTGAAACGCTCTGTGCTAAAGAATCAACGGCCACTGCCTGATCCGTTGCATTTTTGGCAAGATCCTGTGCGCTGACTGCAAGCTGGTCGGATCCCTGTGCCACCTGATTCGAAGATTCACGGATTGATTTTAAAGCATCACTAACATGTTCTGTTGTTGCAATCAGTTTTGCATGCACCGTATCAAATTCTCCCACATAAGCATCCCTGCATCCGGATTTTACCGTATAATCACCTTTTGCAAATGCATCCAGAATATGATTAAGATCTCCTATAATCCGTTGCAGCGTAGTTGCTGTTTTGCGAAAATCTTCTGCAAGTTCTCCGATCTCATCCTCCGACTGATAAGCAATTTCAATATCAAGTTCTCCACCAGAGATTTTTTCTGCCACACTGCTTAGTTCCCTGACCGGTTCTACAATATAGTGTATCAGCATCTTAGCCCGTTTCAATGTTGCCAGAATACTGCAGACCGTTATAATCGCAAGCACAACAATACCTCCGGCAAGCACAAAATACTCTGTTGCAGACGGAACAATTTTTACTGCAAACATTAAAAATACTGCAAACGCCACGCTGACCACATATAAAACTATGATCATTTCAAAGCTTCCGTTTACCTTTTCTTTAATACTCTTATTTTTAAATTCCATTTCTTTATCCATCTTTTGCCTCCATAGCTAAAAAGCTGTCATCTTCCGTGATTCTTCAGTTGCGGGACAATCATGCTAAACAGCTTTTAGGAAAGCTGTGCCTCAAGTGCTGTTTTTGCCTCTGCGATCGCCTCCAAAATACCAGCCGGATTTTTGCCTCCCGCCTGTGCCATATTTGGACGTCCGCCGCCGCCACCGCCGACTTTGCCGGCAATGCTCTTGATCAGATTTCCTGCATGCGCTCCCTGTTTCATTGCTGCATCAGTTGCCATAACGATCAGATTTACTTTTCCTTCACAGGAAGAAGCAAGTACGATCACACCTTCACCAAGCTGTTCTTTTAACTGGTCTCCAAGATCACGCAGACCGTTCATATCTACACCGTCTACGGCAGAAGCAAGTAATTTCACACCTTTTACTTCCACAATCTGATCCATGACATCTCCAAGCGCCTCTTTTGCTGCTTTGCTCTTTAAGGACTCGTTTTCGCTGGTCAGTGCTTTGATCTCTGCCTGCATATGCTCGATTTTCTCTGTTAATGTCGCCGGTGTTGCCTTTGCCGCTTTCGCTGCCTCTAAAAGTTCTTTCTCTAAATTGCGATAGTAAGCAAATACGTTGTCTCCGGTCAGTGCCTCGATTCTGCGGACGCCTGCTGCAACACCATTTTCAGAGATGATCTTGAATGCTGCTATTTCGGATGTATTCTTTACATGAGTACCACCACAGAATTCTTTGGAAAAATCTCCCATGGATACCACACGGACAGTCTCACCGTATTTTTCGCCAAATAACGCCATGGCTCCTGTCTTTTTCGCCTCATCTACAGTCATCACATCTGTGCGTACCGGAATTGCCTCTGCGATCTTATCATTGACGATCTTTTCTACTTTTTCAAGTTCCTCCGGTGTCATGGCTGCAAAATGACTGAAATCGAAACGGGTACGCTCGCCATCCTGATAGGAACCTGCCTGCTCTACGTGGGTTCCTAATACTTCACGCAATGCTTTCTGCAGTAAATGTGTTGCGGAATGGTTCTTACAGATCTTTGCACGGAGTGCTGCATCTACCGAAAGATCTGCCTCATCTCCTGTTTTCATCATACCGGAGATCATCTTTCCGACATGTCCTACTTTTCCGCCAAGTAATTTGATCGTATCCTCTACCTGGAATTCTCCGGTTGCAGTGCGGATGATACCCTTATCTCCCTGCTGTCCACCCATGGTAGCATAGAATGGAGTCTGTTCTACGATCACGGTTCCAACCTCTCCATCAGATAATGCCTCAACGATCTCCGTCTCTGTGGTAAGTACGGTAATTTTTGACTTGCAGTTTAAGGAATCATAGCCTACAAACTCTGTGGTAACAGAAGGATCGACAGACTCATATACTGTCTCATCAGCGCCCATGTAGTTTGTCACTTTGCGGGCTTTTCTCGCTGTGGTACGCTGTACTTCCATCGCCTTTTTGAATCCCTCTTCATCGACAGAAAATCCTTTTTCTTCAAGGATCTCCTGTGTCAGATCCATCGGGAATCCATAAGTATCATAAAGTTTAAATGCATTCTCACCGGAAAGAACCTTTACGCCGTCTGCTTCCATCTGTTTTTCCATATCAGAAAGGATGGAAAGTCCCTGATCGATTGTTTTTCCAAATTTTTCTTCTTCCTGAGATAATACTTTAAAGATAAAATCTTTTTTCTCTTCAAGTTCCGGATAACCATCCTTACTCTCATTGATTACGGTAGCAGCCAGTTTTGCCATAAAGATGCCATCTATACCAAGCATTCTTCCGTGTCTTGCTGCACGGCGGATGATACGGCGCAGTACATATCCACGTCCCTCATTTGAAGGCATGATACCATCGGAAACCATAAACGTTGCAGAACGGATATGATCAGTGATCAGACGGATGGATACATCGTCTAATGCATCTACCTGATATTTTTTACCGGACAGCTCACATACCTTGTCGCGGATTGCTTTCATGGTATCAATATCGAATACAGAATCTACATCCTGCATAACAACAGCTAAACGCTCCAATCCCATACCGGTATCAATATTTTTCTGTGCAAGTTCTGTGTAACCGCCCTTACCGTCACCCTCAAACTGGGTGAATACGTTGTTCCATACTTCCATGAAACGGTCGCAGTCGCATCCTACTTTACAGTCCGGTTTGCCACAGCCGTATTTTTCTCCACGATCATAATAGATCTCAGAACAAGGACCGCAAGGACCAGCGCCATGCTCCCAGAAGTTATCACATTCTCCGGTTTCCGGATCACGGTAAAATCTGGTGATCTTCTCTGCCGGAACACCCACTTCTTTGTTCCAGATTTCGAATGCCTCATCATCTTCCCCGTAAATAGACGGATAAAGTCTGTCCTCCTCAAGCCCAAGAACCTGGGTTAAAAACTCCCATGACCAGTGTATCGCTTCATGTTTAAAGTAATCACCAAATGAGAAATTGCCAAGCATCTCAAAAAATGTCAGGTGACGTGCTGTCTTACCGACATTCTCAATATCGCCGGTACGGATACACTTCTGACAAGTGGTCACTCTTCTCCTCGGCGGTATCTCCTGACCTGTGAAATATGGCTTAAGCGGTGCCATACCCGCATTGATCAAAAGTAAGCTGTTATCATTGTGTGGTACCAATGAAAAACTCTTCATTGCAAGATGTCCCTTGCTCTCAAAAAACTCAAGATACATTCTGCGCAATTCATTTTCTCCGTAAAACTTCTTCACGACAAGTTCCTCCAACGTTGTATAAATTATTTCATACCCTGCTCTTTTGCCGGGTCACGACGGTGTTATTCTTTTCCGGTATTTCCGGATGCTGCAGCATCTTTTTTTGTCTTGCTTTTCTCTGCCCATTTTCTGCCGGCAAATACTCCTGCGACTGCAACTGCTGCAAGAATTACCATGATTAACACATAATGTACAAACCATCCAAATACTGCCATAGATACCCCTGCCTTTCTATCTTCTATAACTTATTCAGTATAACGCACTTTTTTCCTATGCGTCAAGCGTTAACATGTTACTATTCACTCGTACCTCGTTCCAGCAACGGATTTTGCCGATGCTTCGCATTCCAAATCGGCAAAATCTGCTGCCACCACTGTATCATACGGCATTTTCAGTTCAGAAAATGCCTGCCTGTGAACAGTAGCGTTAACACTACTGTTCCTCAATCAGGAAAACCTGATTTTCATGTGTGATTTCCACCACACGCTCCGCCATCCCCGGATTCCATATTTTCTTTTTATAAACCGGGATATGTGAATAATCCTGCCACATATGCATCGGGAATACATATTCTGCAGATGTTGTCTCTAAAAAGTAGTCCATGCCAAGTTCCTGATTGGTTCCCTGTCTTGGATCCATCGGAACAAATGCAAGATTGACCGGTTTTCCCGCAAGTTTTTTGATCTGCGTCCGGTATTCTCTTCTCATCCTGCCGTTGATCAGATCTCCCGCACCTTCCCATGTCCAGTCGTTTAAATCACCTGCATGGAAAAATGTAGCACCGTGTGTCTCTACATAAAATGCAACTCCTGCATCCGTTGAGCGCAATGTCTCAATCTTCACATCATCTACCTGGTATTTTTCCCCTGCAGAAACATAGGTGATCTTCTCTCTGATATTTTCCAAAAATCCATGTTTCTGTAAAAAATGCGGACTCATTTTGCAGTCTTTCGAAAAAATATAATGAATATTTTTATATTTTTCTGCCCAGTGCAACACATCCATATCAAAATGATCCTGATGCTTGTGGCTTGCAAACACATAAATTGGCGTGTCCGGTTCATATTCCGGAATCACTCCATGAAATGTGTATCCTTTGATCCTGTCTCCTGCAAACCAGTCAAAAATCAGTACTTTTTCATCTACTTCAACAAGGAAACAGCTGTGATGTATAAATATTACCTGCATATTTCTCCTTCTGACTTTTTATTCATAGCAACCGAATATCTGCAAAGCATGTATTTTTATTTCATCCGACGGATGATCTCATTTGCACGACGGTAAATGTCTGCCGGATCAAATCCGATGTCAAATTTCTGGTCTTCGTATAAAATTTTTCCATTTACCATAGTCAGTTTTACATTCTGCTTACTGCCGCTGTATACAAGATTTTTCACGATATTATTTTCCGGCTGCATATTTGGCTGATTTAAGTCGATCATGACAAGGTCTGCTTTTTTGCCGACTGCAAGGCTGTCACAGTCAAATAACTGCATGGCATGTGCACCGCCTGTGGTTGCCATGTATAAAATTTCATCTGCACTGACACACTCTGCATCCATCTCACGCACCTTTGCAAGTGCGGATGTCAAAAACATCTCACGGAACATATCCAAGCAGTTGTTGCTTGCCGGGCCATCGGTTCCGATCGCCATGGAGATTCCCTCATCCACAAAACGTTTGGTTGGACAGATACCAGAAGCAAGTTTTAAGTTGGAAGCCGGGTTTGTCACTGCTGTCAGTTTTTTCTTCTTGTAAATTTCAAAATCAGCATCCTCAAACCATACACAGTGGTAACCGCCGCCGCCGTACTCGTACATACCAAGTGCATCCGTAAGCTGTGTCGGTGTCATACCCCAGCGCTCTTTGCACTCTGCCACTTCCAGTTTTGTTTCGGAATTGTGCAGCCATACCGGGGATTTTAATTTCTGTGCCAGTTTTGCCACGCCCTCCATCAGTTCTTTTGATGTCGTGTATTCTGCATGAAATCCCACGATAAAGCTTGTCAGGTCACTCATCTCATTGACAATGTGATAATTTTCCTCCATCAACTCTACCGTGCCGCCAAAGTTGTTCAATCCGCTGGTCTGAACGGTACGGAATCCAGTATCTACCGATGCCTTTGCATCGACCGGCGGGAAGAAGTACATATCAAAGTTGGACGTGATACCGCTGGTTAAGTATTCCATGATTCCAAGGATATTGAGCCAGTATACATCATCCTCCGTAAGCTGTCCCTCTTTCGGAAATACCTGTTTGTTCAGCCAGTCCTGCAGCGGCAGGTCATCTGCATAGGAACGTAAAAATGTCATCGCTGTATGCGTATGTGCATCTTTAAATCCAGGCATCAAAAGATTGCCTTTTGCGTCGATCTCACGCTCCCATACGAAAGCCTCACCATTCTGGCAGACTGCATCGATGCCGGTCTTACCGTCTCCGATGTAGCAGATCTCTTTTCCTTTTACCCAGAGTTCGCCCTCTGTGATCTGAAATTTGTGGTTTTCTGCCGGTACTAATATTTTTGCATTGTAGAAACGTATGTTCATTTTTTCCTCTTTTCTTATTGTCTTTGTTCAACGGATCATATCTTTTGATCTGCTGAATCGTAGTAACTTTAATTCTGCTGTGCCCCGATTGCTTTGATCGTCCCGGTCACAAGTGCCTTGAATTTCGGAGCAACGGCATCCGCTGTCTCCTGGACTTCCGCGTGGGATAATGGAATTGCCGAGATCCCGCTTGCAAGGTTGGAAATGCAGGAAATTCCAAGCACTTTCATTCCCATATGTTTTGCTGCGACCGCCTCACAGGCAGTGCTCATGCCGACTGCATCGGCACCTAATGTGCGGCACATAGCGACTTCATGCGGTGTCTCAAACTGCGGTCCGGAAAGCTGGATATAAGTCCCCTCTTTGATCTGGATATCAAGTGCTGCCGCTGTATGTTTTACAGTCTCCTGCAGATCTAAGTCATAGATCTGGCTCATATCCGGGAAACGCACACCGAGTTCCTCAATATTGGCTCCCCTGAGCGGTGACGGTACAAAACTTGCGATCTGGTCTTTGATCAGCATGAAATCTCCGGCACGCATGCCAAGCTGGATACCGCCTGCAGCATTCGTAAGGAGCAGTACCTCTGCGCCCATCATTTTCATCAGACGTACCGGCAGTACAACATCACTCATCTCATATCCCTCATAATAATGCACACGCCCCTGCATGCACACAACCGGAACATCATCCACATATCCGAAGATAAATCTGCCCTTATGCCCCGGAACCGTCGACACCGGGAAGCCTTCGATATCACGATAATCTAACGTGTCCACCACGCGGATATCATCCGCATAATCGCCAAGACCGGAACCTAAGATCAATGCCACCTTTGGAGTGAAATCAATTTTTGACTTATAACTATCATAGCATTTTAATAATTTTTCATATACAGGATTCATAATACCTCCATTCTTCTGCCTGCCCTCTATTTTCTGTCAACTCAGGATTCATTATATTCTTCCCATTTTTCTTTTTGTTGTTCGCAACACTGTCATTTTCGATTATAACAGAAGAAATCATAAAATCCAATCTCCATCCTAAACAAAAGCTGATTTTCCCCGATATATTTTGTAAGAAAATAACATAGGAATGGAGAAAATTTATGACTCAGCTCAATCTTTCCGGCTTAAAAAAGATTTTAAACCCATCTTCCGGCAAAAGAAATGTGGTCGACCAGATCACAGACCGTTTATCAAAATCTTCCATCGGTCTTTCTTCCGGTGATAATATTTTAAATGCAGGCAGTGTTTCCGGCATGGATGCCTTTGACCTGACGCAGAACATCTCCGAGCTTTTAAGCCCCGCCTGCGGCATGACCGACGAGGAAAAGCAGGCAGAATTAGCAAGGATCCAGGCAAAATTAAAAAGCGGGAAAAAACTGACCGAAGAAGAAATGCGTTTTCTTCAGGCAGTAGATCCCCAGCTCTATATGCAGGCAGCCAGAATCCAGGCGATGCGCGACTCTCTTGAACAGCAGTTAGAACACTGTAAAAGCAAGGAAGAGGCTGCCAAAATATTTTCAGATACCATGTCGATGGTGAGTGACAAGGATCCCATGAAAGAATACATTGTCGCCGCTTATCAGGATGCCTACAACGAATTTCAAAAAAGCGGGAAATACCAGCATCTCCCGCAAAAATCATCCGATGATAATAAATCTGATCCTTTAGTCACACTCAATAAACCTGCTGATCTTTTCACCGACAGCACCGATGACCGGTCCAAGGGTAAATCCCATCAGGATCGTTACGATTCCGATCTTGCCACCAAATAAAAATGCAATCACGATGATAGTAAAGTCAAATGCCATCCGCACTAGCCGAAACGGCACCTTCGGCACCCATTTTGCAATGATAAATGCAATCGCATCATACGGTGCTGTTCCTAATTTCACATCCATATACACTGCTGCCGCCACAACAAATATCGCCAATGCCGGAATCAGTACTAAAATGCGCACTGCCATCGAATCAAACAATCCCACCGGCAATGTCTTTTCCCATACCCAAGAAAAAAACTGCAGCGAATAGCCGACCAGAAACATATTTGCAAGTGTTCCAAATCCGATATTTTCTCTGCCTAAAAAAATGACAAAAATAAATATGACCGTATTAAGCAGTGCCTGCCAGTTTCCGATTCCCATCCCCAGTTTTTCAGAAATGGCAAGATTCATGCTGGTACACGGATCTGTTCCCAGATCCACAAGTACCAGCAATGACAAGGAAAATCCCATTACAATCACTGCTAAGGTCACCGCTGTCAGTCTTAGTCCAAAATTCTTTTTCTGATACATTCCCTGAATGAATTTTTTCATCTGTTTTTCTCTTTTCTCTCTTATTTTTCGTCTATATAATGTACATTCCATGAACATTCTACGATCATGAATAATAATACCGCATCAAATGATGATGCATACCATGCCACCATTATTATCATTGACAATTTTCTGCATAGTATCCTGCAATTTCATCTGACATTCATCATCCATCATTGCAATTTTATTGCGGATGCCATCTTCCATCAGTTCTCCGACCGATTTACCGAAAATATTTGTTTCCCATGCGCCCTCTTTACTCTGCTGTCCTTGTTTAATATAGGATATCAGATCATTTGCCTGCTCCTCACTTCCGACGATCGGTGCGATCTCAGTTTCAATATTGGCGCGTATCATATGGATCGATGGTGATACCGCTTTCATTTTTACACCAAATTTATTGCCATGCCGGATCAGAACCGGCTCTTCCATTTGAATATCGGAAAGTCCCGGACTGACAACCCCATAGCCTTTTACCTGTACTGATTTAAAAGCATCTGACACTTTTTCATAAGCCTCTTTCTGTCCTGCCATTTCTCTTATCATAGAAATCAGCTCGTATTCGCCTGCGATCGGCACACCGGTCAGTTCACTCATATTTTCATAGTAATATTTATCGTCTAAGTCCATCCGCACCGTCACCCGCCCGGTTGCAAGATCCGTCTCGTCGATCTTGATCTGCGATACATACTGCTCCGGCGTAAACGTAAGTGCCCTTACATCTCCCGTCTTATGCATGCTGTCTAAGATCCCTGTGGCAGTTTTAATGATCTCCGCTTTCATCGGGTGCTCCGGCTTTAACATTTCTGTCCATTTCGGAATAAAAAATTCGACACGTGTCACCGGGAACTCACAGAGGATATTCTCTAAAATGCGGACAATATCATCTTTCCGCAGTTGTTCACAGTTCACAGGTAAAACAGCAGTCTGATATTTTTCTTTCAGACCTGATGCCAGTTCCCTTGTCTCATCACTGTATGGTTTCTGCGAATTTAACAGAATGACATACGGCTTTGCAATCGCATTCAGCTCATCTATTGTCTGTTCTTCCGCTTTCACATACGCACTGCGTGGCAGTTCCCCGATTGAGCCATCGGTTGTCACAACAATTCCGATCGTTGCATGATCCCGGATCACTTTCTGGGTACCGATTGATGCCGCTGTTGTAAAAGGAATCTCCTGCTCTGACCATGGCGTTTTTACCATGCGGCTTTCATTTCCCTCCATATGCCCGGATGCACCTTCCACCATAAATCCGACGCAGTCGATCAGACGTACCTTTATCTTCGTCTGTGCGGCAGCTCCCTGTATTGCAGTCCCCTGCAGTACAGACTGTGGAAGTGCCGGCTGTGACATGCCGGTGCTGCCGGATGACAGTTCCGGCAAAACAATCTCTGCTGCTTCCTGTGGAATAAATTTCGGTTCCGTCGTCATGATTGTTTTTCCTGCTGCGGACTGTGGCAGCTCATCCATGGTACGCTCTTTCGCATGTTCATCTTCCATAAAAGGAAGTACCATCAGATCCATAAAACGCTTAATGAACGTGGATTTTCCGGTTCGCACCGGACCTACAACTCCTATGTAAATTTCTCCATTGGTACGGGTATTGATATCCCGGTATAAGTCAAATTCTCTGTTATCACTGAAATGTTCCATCAGATATTCTCCTCCATATGTTGTAACATTTTATGAAGAAGAATGCCTGTTTATGACGGCAGCATACCAAATCCCGTTATTTGAGCACGCAAAGTTTTCCCGGCAGGCAACGGAAATGGACTTCCGCAACTTCACCACAGTATTCCCCATCTGCATGCACAACCATCGGACGGCTTAAGTGTATCGTGCAGTCTTTTGCATCCGTCACTGAAAACCCATGAATAGAGGTATGTTTCGCTGCCACCAGAAATGGCAGGCAGAGAAACGTTCTCCATTTCGGGATTCCTGCTGCTTCACAGAATGACAGTTTCCCATCACAGGCAGATGCTGCCGGTGCCATTGGCACACCGCCTCCCTCGGCCTTAAAATTCATTGCCGCGGTAAATATCATTCTTTTTTTCTGTATGCTTTCCTCTTTGTCAAAAACAATTTCCATATCTGCGGTCTGCATTGTAAATAAAGACTGTACTGTCAAAACCAGATATGTCAGCTTTCCAAGCCGGATTTTGTTTAAAATATCTTTAATCGTTGATTTTAATGCTTTTTTACAGACTAAGGCATCAAGCCCGATTCCTGAACTGATGGCAAACAGTCTTTTTTTATCACCAAAGATTACCTCACCTAAATCCATACACCAGGTATCCTCACGTGTTTTTTTCATTGCATTTAAAATATGTACAATTCCGTTTTTCGGATCTTTCGAAAGTGCTAATCCTCTGGCAAGATCATTGCCGGAACCGGTCGGTATCACTCCGAAACGTACTTTTTCAAAATCTGTGATCCCATTGATCACCTCATTTGCCGTTCCGTCTCCACCGACTGCAACCAGACAGATATCGTCATCATCCACGGCACATATCTCGCCCGCAAGTTTTCCGGCATGTCCACGGTACTCGGATACAAATACCTGATAAGAAACATTTCTTACCTTAAGCACTTCCTCTATATCTTTCCAGATCTGCTTTGCATTTCCACTCTTTGACTTTTCATTGACAATAAAATACAGCATGTAGCCCCCACGTATAATATTTTTATGGCATTTTCTGCCTTTATGAATGTTATTTTAAAACATTTTCCGACAAAAAGGAACCCACAATATAAAAAGGGGATCACAGCCTGCTACATGCTGAGATCCCCAAAAACCTTTTTCACTTATAAACACTTTGATTTATTATTTTTCCACTGCAGGCACTTCTGCTTCATCTGCATCTTCTTCCGGCTCCTTGTTCAGTCGTCCATACATTTCCATATATTTATAAAGACGTTTTGCAAGTTTTCCGGTGATCTGGTCTGAAGTTGCTCTCCACTCCCAGTTGCCGCCAAGTGTGGATGGTGTATTCATACGTCCCTCGGATCCGATTCCGATCAGATCCTGCATCGGAACGATCGCCATATCTCCGACTGATGCCCATGCACCGCGCATCATCCCCCAGTTAAACCCTTCTTCTTCCGTGAGATTCAAGTACTCTTTTGCAAATTTGACACTTGCCTTCGGAGCCGTCTTCATCCAACCCATCAACGTATCATTGTCATGTGTTCCGGTATAAACAACACAGTGTTTCTCATAATTGTGCGGCAGATAGTCGCTGCCCTCTCTCGAGTCAAATGCAAACTGGATGACTTTCATTCCCGGGAATCCGGAATCTTTTACCAGTTTTAAAACGGAAGGTGTAAGGAAACCAAGATCCTCCACGATGATATTTAACTTTCCGAGTTTTTTCTCCATCGTACGGAACAGATCCATGCCAGGACCTTTTCTCCACTCACCATTTCTCGCCGTATCATCTTTTGCCGGGATCGCATAGTAAGAATCGAAACCGCGGAAATGATCGATACGGACGATATCGTATAATTTTGACATCGCTTTTACACGCTTTGTCCACCAGCTGTAACCGTCTTTTTTCATGGCATCCCAGCGGAATAATGGATTGCCCCAGAGCTGTCCGTCTGCGGAAAATGCGTCCGGCGGGCAGCCTGCCACATCGATCGGATTTAACTCCTCATCGAGATAAAACTGTCCCGGATTTGCCCAGACATCAGCACTGTCTCCGGCAACATAGATCGGCACGTCACCGATGATCTCAATACCAAGATCATTGACATACGCTTTTAAATCCCACCACTGTTTAAAGAACAGATACTGTAACATTTTATAAAACGCAATATCTTCTGCATAGGTAACCCGCGCTTCTTTTAAGGCTTCCGTTTTTCTGGTTTTTAAGTCTTTTTCCCACTCAAACCATGCAACACCGCCGTTAGCATCTTTTAATGCCATAAAAAGTGCATATTCATCCAGCCACTCTGCTTCATCCTTGCAGAATGCTGCAAAATCTTCCGGCTCATTTTTCCGGAACCTGTCATATGCTTTCTTTAACAAAGGATAACGTGAGGCATACATCTGACCATAATCCACATACTGCGGATTGGTTCCCCACGAAAATGATTCACATTCTTTTTTTGTCAGTAATTTTTCTTTGCAAAGATATTCTAAATCAATAAAATAAGGATTACCTGCAAAGCTGGAAAAAGACTGATACGGGGAATCTCCGTAGCTGGTCGGACAGATTGGCAGGATCTGCCAGTATTTCTGACCTGCCTTTTTCAAAAAATCTGCAAATTTTCTTGCTTCTTTTCCCATAGTACCGATTCCGTAAGGAGACGGCAGGGAAGATATGTGCATCAGCACACCGCTGGTCCTCATAATATTTGTTCCTCCTACTATCTATATGTGTTACCTGATTTTTTGAATACTCTCTCCACTCGCCAGTTCAAACGGGACGATCTCATGGATCTGACTCCTTTTTAACTCAATCTGTCCAAACAGGATTTCCACACTTCTGGTTGCAAGCGTCTGATACTGCTGTTTGATCGTTGCAAGTTTTGGATTGTAATATTCTGCCAGTGCAGTTCCGTCAAATCCGATAACCGACACATCCTCCGGCACACGGTATTCTAAATCCCGCAATGCACGGATCGCACCGATCGCCATGACATCTGACATAGCAAACACCGCTGTGATATCCGGGCATCGTGCGATCAGACGTTTCATCGCACGATATGCACTGTCATAGGAAAATCGTGCTTTTTCGTAACTTTTCTCTGGCACAAACACCATATCATGCTCAAGAAAGCTCTGCTGACAGCCAATAAACCGCTGATGACTGGTGTATGATTTTTCAATATCACCACCTAAAATACCGATTTTTGTATGCCCTGCATCAAATAACGCATCCACTGCACATTTTGCAGCGGCAATATCGTCTGTCGCAACAGAAGAAAGGTTTGGAAAATCCATCTGGTCTGCAAGGTTTGTCACAAGCACACACGGCACATCGACCTGCGCAAATTCTTTTTTGAAATACTCCGGATTACCTCCTAAAAAGAGCAGTCCAAGCGGCTTTCTCTCCCTGCAGAGGAGAACTGCCTGCTCCACCTCATCTGCATCCTCATCTAAATAGGATACGATCAGCGTATAGTCTGTATTTTCAATCATACACTGGATTTCTTCCACGATGCTGGCAAAAAGCATATTTTGGATACCTTTTACCAGCACACCAATGGATTTGGAATTACTCTGTTTTAGATGTTTCGCATTATTGTTTGGCACAAAATTATACGCTGCGACTACTTTTTCGATTTTCTTTTTTGCATCCGGACTGACATCATTTCTGTGATTCAGCACACGTGACACGGTACTGACGGAATATCCTGATTCCCTGGCTATGTCTTTTATCGTAACCATATTTTTCATTCCTGTCTACTATTTTTTCGTATTTTTTCGTGAAATTTGAATTTTTGTCAAATTTCAACAAAAAATATACATTTCTTAATAATATATCAGCCTTTTACCGCTCCTGCAACTACTCCTTCAATAATATATTTCTGACAGATTCCATAAAAAATGATGATCGGGATGATTGCGAGTACCAGCATCGCCATCATGGTACCCCAGTCTACCGCACCGTAACCGCCTTTTAAATACTGGATTACAATCGGGATTGTCTTATATTTTTTCAGGTCAAGTACCAGATACGGCAACAGATAATCATTCCAGATCCACATTGCCTGTAAGATTGCAACCGTGATAACCGTTGGTTTCATGATTGGGAATACGACCTGGAAGAAGGTCTGGATGGGTGTACAGCCATCGATCATGGCGGCCTCCTCGATCTCTAACGGAATGCTCTTTACAAATCCACAGAACATAAATACCGCAAGCCCTGCTCCAAATCCCAGATATACTAATATAATACCGATCGGGTTGCTCAAATGCATCATGTTTGCCAGCTTAGATAACGGGAACATTACCATCTGAAACGGCACGATCATGGAGAAAAGACATAACATGTAAAGTGCCATGGTAAATTTATTATGTACTCTGGTGATAAACCATGCACACATGGATGTGCAGAATATGATCACTGCCACGGAACCTACCGTGATAATAACCGAGTTACCGAACGCTGCAAAGAAATTCGTCTTCTCAATTCCCTTTACAAAGTTTGTCATACCGAAGAAAGAACGCTCATCCGGAAGTGCAAAAGGACTTTTCATAATAAATCCTTTTTTCTTTAACGAGTTGATCAACACTAAAAAGATCGGATACAGATAAAATACAGCTAAAATGCTGAAAAACAGTGTCAGTATCCATCCGTGTTTTGCACGCCTTACTGCGCTTACCTGATTGTCTGTCTGTTTTGCCATTACTGCTGTACCTCCTTACTTCTGGTCAGACGGTTCTGTGCCAGTGCGATGACTGCCACTATGATAAAGAAGATCACCGCCTTCGCCTGTCCGACACCTTCCCATCCATTTCTTCCATAAAATGTATCAAAGATATTTAACGCAAGCATCTGTGAATTGTTTGACGGCTCTCCTGCTGTCAATGCAAGGTTCTGGTCGAACAGCTTAAAGGAGTTCGTCAGTGTCAGGAATGTACAAATCGTGATGGATGGCATAACCATCGGAATCGTTACTTTCTTTAACAGCTGCCAGCTGTTTGCACCATCCATCTTTGCTGCCTCGATCAGTTCACCCGGAATGTTCTGGATACCCGCAATATAAATGATCATCATATAACCGATCTGCTGCCAGTTCATCAAAACGATCAGTCCCCAGAAACCATATGAGGAAGAATAGGTCAATGTTTTTCCGAAGTTTGCCAGAATTCCGTTTAAAAGGATCTGCCAGATATATCCTAAAACGATACCTCCGATCAGGTTCGGCATAAAAAATACAGTTCGGAACACATTTGTTCCCTTAATTCCCTTTGTTAAAAGCATCGCTATGGTAAATGCAAATACATTGATCGTAAGCACTGATACCACCGTAAATAATGCGGTATACCACAGCGCATGTACAAATGTTGGATCGGTAAATACACGTAGGTAATTTTTCAGTCCGACAAATGACGCATCCGTTACTGTGGTAAATTCACAAAATGATAAATAGATACCCATAAGAAAAGGAACTATAAAACCTATGGTAAATGCCACTAAAGTCGGGAGCGCAAAAATTGGAAAATATTTTTTTATTGATTTCTCCATAGTCTTTAACCTCTCATAAATCCGTTCAATCTCTAAATTCAGTTCTTTCAGAAAATTTCTGTTATATATGATTTGTGCGGTATCGGCACAGATACCGCACAAATTGTTACTGTTCACACATACTGTGTGAGCAGTAACGATTACAGCCCATTTTAAATGCATCTTCGATGCATGGGGCTGTAATCTGGCATGATATAGTCTTTGGCGCACAGCTTGACAGCAAGTGTCAAGCTTGCGAGTGAACAGTAACCACAAATTTACTATTTTCTAAAAGAGGAGTTATTATTTACTGTCCGTTTGCTGCTGCATACTCAGTTGCCCAGCCGTCTACGAATGCACTTACAACTGCATCCCAGTCACCGGTACCCTGTGCATACTCAAGTAATGCAGAACCAACACCATCTTTCCATGTCTCAGAAGGAATGGTTGAGAAGTTCCATGAAACAGGAGTCTTGCCATCTGCAATATACTGGTTTGCATCCTGAATGAATACGTTGTCAGCTACATAGTCACCGGTAAATGTTAAGAATGGTGTTGTAAATCCCATTACATGCGCCATGGAGTCACGTCCTTCATCCGAATTAATTACCCAACTTAAGAAATCAAGTGTTGCCTGAATATCTTCCTCCGAAGCCTGTTTGTTTACACACCAGTAGTTTTCGGAACCTGTGCAGAGTCCCTGATTTTCTTCACCAGGAGCACCAATGTAAATCGGCATCATGCCCATATCATCTGCTGTTACTAAATATCCATTATCCTCGTTTGTCAGATTGCCGTACTCCCATGTACCATTCTGATAGAATACTGCTTCTTCCATACCGAACTCTGACTCAGCTTCATCACCTGTCTTGCTGGAGAGGACACCTGGTTCACAGGTAGAATCTGTGATGTATAAATCCCAGATCTGTTTATAATTGTCAAGGTATGTTCCCTCAATCGCATCTGTGCTTGTGATGCCTTTGTCTTTGTATTCATAGTAAATTGGAAGATTTGCAAGATGTGTCTTAAATCTCCAGTCAGAAGATCCATCCATACCTGCAGATGTAAATGCACCCTGAAGATCGTATCCAAACTGGCTGTTGATCTCATCTTTTCTCGCCTGAATATCATCTGCCACTGCTTTTAATTTGTCAAAGCTGTTGATCTCATCCGGAGAAGAAATCACTGCGTTATCCATGGTACAGTAATCATTTAAAATCTTCTTATTGTAAATGATACCGTATGTCTCGAGCACATATGCGACACCGGAAACCTCGCCGGCATCATTCTTTAATGCAAAATCTTCACTTGAAAGCTGTTTGCAGATCTCGCTGTCAGATAAGTCATAGCAGTAATCTTTCCAGTTTGCAAGTCCTACTGGTCCATTTACCTGAAATAATGTAGGAGCTTCGCTCTTTGCCATTTCAGATTTTAATGTCTGCTCATATGTACCGTCTGCTGCGGTGATAACTGTTACCGGCACACCCGTCTGCTCTGTATAGATACCTGCTAAATCCTGCCATGCCTGATCCTGCTCCGGTTTAAAGTTCAGATAATATACAGAACCGCTTCCTGATGCACTGTCTGCAGTCTTTTCTGCATCAGATGCCTCGGTTGTCTTTGCAACCTCTTCTGTCTTGTTTCCCGCATTTGCTGTTCCGGAAGCATCTCCCGTATTTCCGTTACCACATCCTGCAAACATGGTTGCTAACATAGCGGATGCTAACATCACTGATAAAACTTTTCTTTTCATCTTTTTTACCCTCCTGAAATTGTGTATGATATCTCGTGAAACGTTTCCGGTATTGTTTGCGGTAATGCTTCCGGTAACGTTTTCATTTGATAGTCAGATTATAGGACGCTATTCAAAAAAACGCAATACCATTTTGACATTTTCAATGTTTTATATAAATATTGCATCCTGTTTTTGTGCATATTGCACTTGTTATTGTTTTATATTGTAAAAAAGGAAGGAAAATGCTAAGATTTTGTTAGGAATTATTCAGAATGAGAACTCGTGTGATGGCATCTCTTCGCAGCAAGTTGCTCAGAAATGGGGATTATTATGAAAGAAATCATCAGACATAAGATAAAACATAATTTAAAGCGCGTGGAAACTTCTATTAAATGGGTTTTATTTGCGATCATCTCCGGTGTTGTTGCCGGCGGTGCAGGAACATTATTTTATTTTGGTATGACATTAGTTACACTCATCCGCATCAAACATCCATGGCTTATTTTTCTGCTTCCATTTGGAGGTCTCGTGATCGTTGGCTGTTACCGTCTGCTGCATGACGAACATGACACAGGAACAAATCTCGTAATCTCTGCGATCCATTCTGACGATAATCTGCCGCTTAAAATGGCACCGTTAATTTTTATCTCCACACTGATCACACATCTGTTCGGCGGTTCTGCAGGCCGTGAGGGTGCTGCTCTGCAGCTTGGCGGAAGCATCGGTAACGGAATTGGTAAACTGTTTCATTTTGACGACAAGGACAAACATATTATGATCATGTGCGGCATGAGTGCCTGTTTCTCCGCATTGTTTGGCACACCTATGGCTGCTGCTATTTTCTCCATGGAAGTTGTCAGCGTCGGCATTATGTATTATGCTGCACTGGTTCCGTGTGTGATATCTTCCCTTGTCGCTCACGGGATTGCTGTTTCTTTCGGAATCTCACAGGAACTTTTTCTCATTGATTCGATCCCTTCGTTTGGGATCGGCAATGCTGTACGTATTTCTGTACTCGCAATCCTCTGCGCCGGTATCAGTATCCTGTTCTGCGTGATGCTGCACCAGTCCGAAGCTCTTTATAAACATTTTTTCAAGAATCCTTATGTAAGGGTTTTCGTTGGTGGATGTATCGTGATCGTGCTGACATTGCTTGTCGGTAACCAGAATTACAACGGCACCGGTGTCAATATCATCGCACAGTGCATTGACGGCACCGTACGCCCGGAAGCGTTTTTACTGAAAATGATCTTTACAGCCGCCACACTTGGTGCCGGCTATAAAGGCGGTGAAATTGTACCTTCCTTTTTCACAGGCGCAGCTTTTGGATGTCTGTTCGGAAACCTGCTTGGTTTTTCCCCTACACTCTGCACCGCTGTCGGCATGGCTGCTGTATTCTGCGGTGTGACCAACTGCCCGATCACCTCTCTTCTGATCAGTTTTGAGCTGTTTGGTTATGATGGAATGCCATATTTTTTACTTGCAGTTGCTTTCAGTTATATGCTTTCCGGCTATTTCGGACTGTATCACAGCCAGAAGATCATTTATTCAAAATATAAGACCAATTATATCAATAAGCGGACGGAATAACGCTATATTTAAAAGGCAGATCAATCCATTGGAAAAATTGATCTGCCTTTTTTATTGACGATATAGAATATTTTTAAAGTATATTGATCACTTGTAAGTAATATAAGCCTTATATCCAAGAGTCCATTGTTGCGGTAATCGTAACAGTTCCTTTCTTTTTTGCTTTTACGACTCCTTTTGATGTTACGATCGCAATTTTTTATCTGAACTTTTCCATGTAACATTTTTAGATGCTTTTTGGAGACTGACACTCTTTACTTTCAGTTTTACTTTGCTTCCAACCGTAGAACTGACCGCTTTTTTACTTAATGTAATTTTGACCGGTTTCCTGGTTGCAGCCTGCACTTTCTCTGTCTGCCATCCCACCATTCCGGAAACAACAAGCATAACGATCAGTGCCTATGCCATAGCCTGGCGCAAAAACAGGCAGAACCTCGTCTGCCTATTTTTTGCGTAATATTTCTTCTGCATTTTTCCGCCACATTTCATAACTACATAATCCTTCCTTATACCATCTACATTTTCCACAACTTCTCGTAAACTCTTTTGCATCCATTTTTCCGGCTGCATCCAGTAATAATTCGTAATAAGAATAGCTTTTATTTTCTTCCCATTCGAATAACTTTAACAGCTCCAGATCTTTGATCTTCACGTGATTTTTTTCATCCAGACATGTATCATCCGGTGTCCGGTTCGGGCAGCGCGCACAGATCATATCAGGATCTGTCACAAGAATGAGTGCTCCATCTAAATTATCTTTCAGTTCATGCACTTTCTGTGTCATATTATCACAAAATGCCCCACTATACCCTTCCCCCTGGTAAAGAACGGTGCATAAAATATGGTGAACGCGAAACTTTTTCATAGATATGTCGCCTTTAAGCTGCTTTTGCATCCTGCAAAATATTTCCTGCGTGAAGTGCCTTACGCACAGCGATCGCAACCAGATAAGCACCAACCACGGAAATCACATCTTTTACAAGATACGGCAGTGACACAGCAACCAAAGATGCACCAAGTGTAATCTTCGCCAAAACTGCATACTGGATCGCACCAAGCAGATGACAGATGATCAGTCCTGCCAATCCAAGGACAATCTTTACTGCTGCATTTTTTCTGTGCACAGAAATACCACATAATAAAGTCAGAAAGATAAATCCAAAAATAAATCCACCTGTATAGCCAAATAACACGCCCGGTCCTGCACTCATTCCTGCAAAGATCGGAACACCAACAGTTCCCAGTACAATATAAAGCAATGTTGCTGAAATTCCAAGCTGCCATCCTAACACATACCCACATAACGCCATTGCAAATGTCTGTAGCGTGATTGGAACACCTGTCGGCATCGGAATCTGAAGAATGGAAAGAACTGCAAGAACCGCAGTAAACATTCCAACGGTAACGATTGTTTTTGTTGAAATTTTCATGTTTCTCCTCTTTTCTGCGGACAAAACATTTTCCGCTTTTGTTTCTTTACAGTCTATTCCGATTCTCTTTTATTGTCAACCTTTTCATATATATTGTTTACATTTCATCATTTGCAGGTCACTGTTCAATCGCTGTCAAGCTATACTCCAAAGACTATATTTTACCAGATCACAGCAAAAACAGCTTCAGCACTTCCTGTTCTTTCCAAAGATCACATCATAATTAATATTATTATAAAAAATATCGTTCGGATCTACGCTGCAAAGATCAAAATTTCCAAGCATCCACATCGTTTTTGCGATCACAGATTCTAATGTCATATCATAGGACTCTAAAAAACGGCAGTACTTCTTCATATCATGACCGACCTCGTATACCGTCATATCGCTTCCCTCATGAGCCACCTGCGTCGCCATAACAACCAGTTTGTCAGGGTACTGCCTGCATAACCGGTAAAATTCATCAGCTATTGATTTTGGTATGCCGCCCACACCAAAACTTTCCACAATGATACAGTCATAATTTTCAAAAATACTCTGTAAAACTCTAGGTCTGATGCCAGGGATCAGTTTCATCAAAAAAATATTTTCATCAAGTTCTTCATAAAACCGTACTTCATCCTCATAAGGGAGCATCGGCAGATAACGCATAATATTCCCATCCTGAATGACTGCCAGTGACGGAAAATCAATACTCGAAAATGCATTATAACTTTTGGATCTGACCTTCTTTGCACGCGTTCCGGCGATAACTTTACCATCAAAAACGATCTGCACACCCTGTGATTTTTCATCTGACGCATACAAAAAACTATCAATCAGATTTGACTTTGCATCCGTGATCTCAAGATCGATCGGTTTCTGTGCTCCCGTGATCACGATCGGCTTCGTTGAATTCTGGATCATATATGATAACGCTGCTGCTGTATACGCCATCGTATCCGTGCCATGGGCAATTACAAATCCATCATAAGCATCATAATATTCCCGGATCGCATGCACGATCTTTTTCCAGTGCTTTGGCTCCATATTAGAACTGTCAAGATTTAATAACTGTATCGCGGATACCTCACAGAATTCTTTTACCTGTGGAATGTACTCTAATAATTCTTCCGGTGTGATCTGCGGTTTTAAACCATTTTCAGATTTTTTAGAAGCAATCGTACCTCCTGTTGCAAGTAATAATATCTTTTTCTTTGCCGGCATTTTATCTGTCTCCATTCCTATATGATCGCTCTTATGTCAGCAAGAAGTGCATCGATATTTTCTTCTTTCGTTGCCCAGCAGGTACAAAAACGGACTGCACTGTGTGTTTCATCCACTCTTGCCTGATATGCAAAACTGTATTTTTCTCCCAGTTTCTCTAACACATCATCCGGCAAGACCGGAAACTGCTGGTTTGTCGGGGAATCAATATAAAATGTTACCCCCATTTTTGTCAGTTCATCTTTTAATTTTTCTGCCAGATGTGCTGCATGTGCCGATATCTCAAAATAACGGTTTTCTTCAAATAAAGTCAGGAACTGGATGCCCAGCAGTCTTCCCTTTGCTAACATACCGCCACGCTGTTTGATGTTATACCGGAAATCCTTTTTTAACTCCGGATTGGTGATCACAACAGCTTCTCCGAATAATGCGCCTACTTTGGTTCCTCCAATATAGAAAACATCCGTATTCGCTGCAATGTCAGCCATCGTCAGATCATTTTCCCTGCATGCAAGACCGTAACCGAGTCTTGCACCATCCAAAAACAAATACAGGTCATTTTCCCTGCACACACGGTATAATGTCTCAAGTTCTGCCTTTTTATAAATAGTACCAAGTTCTGTAGGATTGGAAATATATACCATTTTGGGCTGCACTGTATGTTCAAAACTCTCATCTGCAAAATGCGCTTTTGTATATTTTAAAACCTGTTCTGCTGTCAGTTTGCCATCCAGCGTCTCGATTGTCAGACATTTGTGTCCGCACGCTTCAAGTGCACCTGTTTCATGTACATTGATATGTCCGGTTGTCGCCGTGATGGCTCCCTGATATGATTTTAATGCGGATGCAATGACTGTAACATTCGTCTGTGTTCCTCCCACCAGAAAATGCACATCTGCATCCGGTGCAAGGCAGACAGCTTTTATCCGTTCTGCCGCCTCTCTGCAATATTCATCCTCTCCATATCCTGCTGTCTGCTCCATGTTTGTCTCTTCGAGTTTTTTTAAAATTGCCGGATGGCAGCCTTCCGTATAATCGCTGTTAAATCGTATCATTGCTTCTCTCCTGTTTCATTATGAATTTGAAACTCTGACTAATTCCTCAAGTTTTTTCATTGCTTTTCCGGAGTCGATCGTTTCTGCAGCTAATTTTACACCAGATTCTATGGAATCTGCAACCCCTCCGATATAAAGAGTAGCTCCGGCATTCAAAAGAACGATATCTCTTTTCGCTCCTTTTTCTTCTCCACTTAAAATTGCTTTCGTAATGGCTGCATTCTGCACACCATCCCCACCGCGCAGCTCTTCTAAGGAAACCCTCTTTAATCCAAACTGTTCCGGGGTTACTTCATAAGTTTTAACATCATCGCCATTGATCTCGGATACGGTAGTCGTGCCGCTTAATGTAAATTCATCCATATTATCATTTCCACTGATGACAAATCCGCGCTCTACACCAAGTTTACTCATTGCTTTTGCTATTTTTTCCGTCAATGCCGGACTGTATACACCAACGACCATATTTTTTGCACGCGATGGATTCGCTAACGGTCCTAAAATATTAAATACGGTACGGACTTCCATCTCTTTTCTCGCCTGACCGACATATTTCATGGATTTATTGAAAAGCTGGGCAAACATGAAACCGATGCCAACTTCATCAACACATTTCTGAACCAGTGCAGGTTCTGCCATGATATTGACTCCAAGTGCCTCAAGCACATCCCCGGCACCGGATTTCGAGGAAATCGAACGGTTTCCATGCTTTGCGACCGGAAGTCCTGCCGCTGCAACAACGAAGGCAGATGTTGTTGAAATATTAAATGTATAGGTACAGTCTCCACCTGTTCCGACCAGATCCACATAGTTTTCTGCCTTTGGTGTGATCGTCTCGGCTTTATCCCGCAATACCGATGCAAGACCGATCAGTTCCTCTAATGTTTCCCCTTTCATACGCAACGCTGTTAAAAATGCTGCGATCTGTGCCTGTGTCGCCTCTCCACTGAGCATGATCTCCATTGCTTTTTTTGCTTCTTCTTCAGTTAAATCTTTTCCATCTACAACTTTTGCTATGTATTCTTTCATGATGATCCTCCATTTCTTCCTGTTTTTCAGACATGACAAATTCGTTTTGACACTATTCTTTGTACATCCTTCATTTATGCTTCTTATTTTTTTATTATTTAAAGCTGATTTAATTCTTTCTTAAATGTGCTGCAATATTCTGCTGCCACTTTTGTGCTGTAATCATTTTCCTCCATCAGACGGATAAAATGGCTTCCGACGATCGCACCATCGATCGTATCCTTCATCGGCTTCACATCCTCTGCCGTACGGATGCCAAATCCCATCATAACCGGGATCTTTGATGCCTCCTTAACTCTCTTAAGATAACTTAAAACCTCCTTATGAAAGTCTGCTCCCTGACCTGTCACTCCCATAGATGACACACAGTATACAAATCCTTTTGCACCGTCTAATATCTTTGGAATACGATCGCCTGAAACAGGTGAAACAAGCTGAATTAATATTGTCGTATCATCCTGATTTAAATATTGGTTTATTTCTTCCTGCTCCTCGAAAGGAAGATCCGGGATGATCAGTCCATCTACACCAACCTCATTACATTTTTTTACAAACGCCTCTACTCCGTAATGCAGTACCGTGTTGTAATACATCATAAAAACGATTGGAAGTTCAGAGCCTTCTTTTCTTAACTCTTCTACCGTCACAAATACCTTTTTCAGATTAATACCGTTACAGATTGCTTTATAGGACGCATCCTGGATAACCGGGCCGTCTGCCACAGGATCGGAAAATGGGATTCCGAGTTCCACCACATCAAGTTCTGCCTTCTCCTGCGCTTTTAAAAGTTTCTTTGTGCCCTCCAGATCCGGAAGTCCTGCTGTGATATAGGTAATAAATGCCTTTTCTCCTTTTTCCTGTAAGGCTTTCATTTTTGCTTCAATACGATTCATATCTACTATTTTCCTTTCTTTTCTGAAACCATGTTTCTATATTTCCGCTCTGATCCATGACAATAGAATGTCTGCGAATCGTACATTCTATTATTTACTATTTTTATATCAGTTCAGGTAGCCTTTTCCAGCAAGATAATCAGCGATCGTATTGACATCTTTATCTCCACGTCCTGATAGACAGATGATCATCGTCTTATTCTTTGCTTCCTCTGCTCCCAGTTCTTCGGTAAGCTCTTTCGCATATTTACATGCATAAGCTACGGCATGCGCACTCTCGATCGCAGGAATGATACCCTCTAATTTACAGAGTTCCATTAACGCATCCATTGCCTCTGTATCGGTAACGGAAACATATTCTGCCCTTCCTGTGTCCCTGAGATAAGCGTGTTCCGGTCCGACACCCGGATAATCAAGTCCTGCGGAGATGGAATGTGCCAGTTTTACATTTCCATCTTCATCCTGCAGGAGATAAGAACGCATTCCGTGTAAAACTCCCGGCTCACCAAGTGCCATTGCAGAAGCGTGCTCCCCTGTCTCGATTCCTTTTCCGGCTGCTTCGACACCGATCAGCTTTACCGATGGCTCCTCAATAAAATCTGCAAACATTCCGATGGAGTTAGAACCGCCTCCCACACATGCCATCACAGCATCCGGCAGTTTATGTTCTACTTCCAGGAACTGTTTTTTCGCCTCTTTACTGATCACGCTCTGAAATTCCTTGACCATCTTCGGATATGGATATGGACCTACCGCAGAACCGATGATATAAAATGTATCTTCGGCTGTCTTTGCCCAGGTACGGATTGCCTCATTGGTGGCATCCTTTAATGTATTGCTGCCGGAACGGACGCTGACGACCTTTGCGCCTAACATTTCCATTCTCATAACATTTAATGCCTGACGCTTAATGTCTTCCTCACCCATATAAACCGTACATTCCATATCAAACAAAGCTGCACCTGTCGCTGTTGCCACACCATGCTGTCCTGCACCGGTCTCTGCAATTACCTTCTTTTTTCCCATTCGTTTTGCAAGTAATATCTGTCCGATGACATTGTTGATCTTATGTGCCCCGGTGTGGTTTAAATCTTCACGTTTTAAATAGATCTTTGTGCCATATTTTTCACTGAGACGTTCTGCAAAATAAAGAGGTGTCTCACGTCCCACATACTGTTTTAAATAATAGTGATACTGATTCATAAACTCTGGATCATGGATTGCCTCCTCAAATGCTTTGTCTAATTCCTCTAATGTATTCATCAGAGACTCTGCTACATACTGTCCTCCAAATTCTCCATAATATGCTTTCTGGTTCATAGTTTTATTTCCTTTCTTAGATTGATCTGCTTTATATAACACTTTGCACCTTTTGTACAAATTTCTGTATTTTTTCTTTATCCTTACCATTTCCTGTCCCAGGTTCTTTTTCCACTCCGGAACTTACATCTACAATATTCGGTGCAAAAATATGGATTCCACGGCTGACATTATCCGGGTTCAGTCCTCCCGCAAGTACAAACTGGATATTCCATGCCTTAAGTATCTGCCGGAAATGTCTGAATTTTTCCTCTCCTTCTCCCTGCAAAAAAGCATCCCATCCAAACGTTTTTCCGCTTCCAAATTCTTTTGCATCCATAAGAAGCGCTGTAATCTTTTCTTTCCCCATCAGCTTTTTTTCCTGTGTGACAGGACTCTTTCTATTCAAAGACAGATTCGTATATTCCCCTGCAATTTTTTCAAATATACCTTCATCCGTCATATTGACTGCCTGCCAGACTGGAATTTCTGCCGCTGTAAGGACTTCTTCTGTCAGACTTCCATGTACCTGCAAGATATCAAATCCTGCATCCATGATCTGTTCTACCAGCTTTACATCCGGACTTACCGTGACGGCAACTTTTTTTATATTTTCATTTAATTCCTCAAACAGCTCACTTGCTTTACGAATCGGAACATACCGGCTGCTTTTCTCATACAGGACAAATCCGGCATAAGAAACATCTTCCTCATTCAGCCATCTAATTTCTTCTTTTCCTGTGATCCCACAGATCTTAATCTGCACACTTTTTTGTTCCGGCATCACGCACCCCTCTTTTCTAAAATGCAGCTTATTTTAATCTCCATTTCAAAACCACTTCAGATTTGTATCTTCCAGCAAGGATATTGTTCATGCCTTCCAGCGCTTTGCAACCTCCTTTGGATGCTCTGCCTCCATCAGCGCCCTGCCGATCAGAAATGCATCCACACCACACTCCTTTAAAAGCTCTACATCCGCATCCTCTAAGATGCCGCTCTCTGCCACTAACACTTTATCCTCTGGTACCAGCTTTGAAAGCCGCACTGTCGTGTCAAGGCTGATCGTAAAATCTTTTAAATTCCGGTTGTTGACACCGATGATATCCGCATCCATCTTCAGCGCCCGCTCCAGTTCCGCCTCATCATGCACTTCTACCAGTGCATCCAGTTCCAGTTCTTTCGAAAGCTGATAAAAATCTTTCATCTGTGCATCATCCAGAATCGCTGCGATCAAAAGCACCGCATCCGCACCGATTGCCTTTGCCTCATAAAACTGATAAGGATCGATCATAAAATCTTTTCTTAAAATCGGAAGCTCCGTGATCGTTCTTATTTTTTTCAGATAATCCACGTTTCCATCAAAATGATCTTCCTCTGTCAGACAGGAAATCGCATCCACTGATTCATTGTATTCATCAATCCGGTCCAGTAAATTTATCTTACTTTTTATTTTACCAAGACTTGGAGATGCGTTTTTAAATTCTCCGATAATGGAGATCCCGCTCTTACTTAACGCATCATGGAAACTGTGTTTTTTCCCTTCATATATTTCTGCCAGCTCACGCATTTTTATCTCACTGATATTCTTTTTGTGCTCCGGCAGACGTTTCTTTTTATCCTCTACGATGACATCCAGTATCATGACTTCCTCCTCTTAACTGATTCCATTGATGAAATTTTCCACCATTCGTTTTCCATGTTCCGTATAAATCGATTCCGGATGGAACTGTAAACCGATCACCGGATATTCTTTATGCTGCATTGCCATGATCTCGCCATCTTTTGTCTGCGCCGTAACCGTAAGGCACTCCGGCAGATCATCCATCTGCACTGCTAAGGAGTGATATCTTGCCACTTTAACCGGCGATGTAATTCCTGCAAAAATTCCAGTTCCGTTGTGCATGATCTCTGACTGTTTTCCGTGGAATAACTCTTTCGCATAGGAAACTGTTCCGCCAAATGCCTCCCCGATACACTGATGTCCGAGACAGATGCCAAGGATCGGGATTTCTTTGTAAAATTCTTTTACCACATCCATACAGATCCCGGCTTCTTTCGGACTTTTCGGTCCCGGAGAAAGAACGATTTTATCCGGCTGTAACCCTCGTATCTCCTCAATCGTGATCTTATCATTGCGGACAACTTTTATATCCTGTGTAAAAGTTCCAATATATTGATAAAGATTAAATGTGAATGAATCATAGTTGTCGATCAGCAATATCATAAGTTTTCCTCCTCCACAAGCGTTTTTGCTAAAGCCATGACCTTATTGCAACACTCTCTGTACTCATTTTCCGGAACAGAATCTGCAACGATTCCGGCTCCTGCCTGTAAATAAACATTTTTTCCTTTTTTGATCATTGTACGGATCGTAATACAAAAATCCATATCACCGGAAAAGTCCACATATCCGGTTGCACCTCCGTAAAGTCCTCTTCTCACACTCTCTAATTCCTCAATGATCTCCATTGCACGGATCTTTGGTGCCCCGCTTAATGTTCCTGCCGGAAGAAAGGATGCTAACAGATCAAACGGATGAAAACTGCCTTTTTTCCGTCCCTCCACCATTGAGACAATGTGCATGACATGCGAATAATTTTTGACGCTCATAAAATCTGTAACCTTTACGGTGCCAAATTCGGAAATACGTCCCATATCATTGCGGGCAAGATCGACTAACATCACATGCTCTGCGCGTTCTTTTTCATCTGCAAGCAGTTCTTTGTGCAGTGCATCATCCTCTTCTTTTGTTTTTCCTCTTGGTCTTGTTCCGGCGATCGGGCAGGTAAATACACGTTTTCCCTGCTGTTTTACAAGCATCTCCGGCGAGCTTCCGATCACCTCAAAATCCCCAAAATTAAAATAATAAAGGTATGGGGAAGGATTTAATTCACGAAGTTCACAGTACAGATCAAATCCATCCTGTCCTGTTTCGATCGTCCAGCGCTGTGATAACACGGTCTGGAAAATATGTCCATCACGGATATACTGTTTGATCTTATTAACCTTCCCGCTGTATTCCTCTAAGGTATCTGATTTTTTTGTGATCACGCCATCCGGCACTAACCGTACTTCCGATTCTTTCTGTTCCTGCATGGCTGTCTCGATCAGTTTTGCTGCCTTTTTTCCCGCTGCTGCTTTTCCTGCTTCATCATCCGATTCTAATATCACTGCCGTAAGTGTCTCCGCCACATGATCAACCACGATAAATTCTTTCATCAGCATAAGCTGGATTGTCTCGATCCCGATCTCATCCGGATTTTCTTCCGGCAGCACCTCACTGTATCGCACAAAATCATAACCAACACTTCCTACGAGTCCCCCGGAAAAATTCAGCTCTTCGTTATCCTTGCGGATTTCAAATTCGTTATAATATTCTTTTAATAATACAAGCTGATTTCCCTTTCTGATATCTTTTGTACCGTCCTTTTTTGTGATCACAAGTGACTGTCCTTTTGAAGAAATGATCTCCTCCGGCTCTACACCGAAAAATGTATACCGATCATAATTCTTATCATAACTTTCCAGTAAAAAACCTTTTTTCTTTCCGACCAGATTCCGGTACATCCCCGTTGCTGTCTCATTTACAATACTGACTGTTTTTTTGTAAACTCTGTAAATTCTTTTCATCCCAATCTCCATTCTCGAATCACCTGTTGCAAAACCATGTTATCAAAACAATAAAGTTCACACTCTGGGCGAATTTTATTGTTAAAAAACGCCCCTGACCGGAATTTTTTTTCCAGTCAGGGGCGTTTTCACGCGGTGCCACCCTGTTTCGCCAGACCTCATGATTCCATGTAGGACAAAGAGTCGCTTGCGACTCTTTCGCGCCCGAGCGGTGCTGTTTACAGCAAACTTCATCTCCGCAAGGTGCGCGTCCCGCCCGAAGGGCTTTTTCATTCATAGGACGTAATTTCCTATGAATGAAAAAACGGATATTTCCAGAAACTGGAAATATCCGCCACCAATCATGTCTGACCTCATCCGACACACAAACAGCCATCTTTCTTTACTGTCCGATATCTTACCTCTGTAACGTGAGGACACGGCATCCGCTACTGACCATACCATCTGGTACGCTGTTCGCTTTGCTCTCGCAAACCCATTCCTTTCATATTCATCTGTCCGTTTCCACCAGCCACGGACTCTCTGTGAGATATCCTATGAAGTACTCTCTTTGCTCAACGATTTAACGTTTCTTTGTTTTTTTTATTGTTTTGATTTTATCATGGTAAAGCGGTAGTGTCAAGAACTTTTTATAAAATATCTCCGCTCCGTCTCCATCCCCGGAAACTGCTGTCCGATCTTTTTTTCATAGACAGCCATCAGTACATCCAAATCCGTACGCGTCAAAAGATGCGCTCCGTCGCAGTTTAATGCTTCCTTTACGCACTCTGGTCTGTGGCACACTTCATCCACACTTCCTCCGACTGCGTGAAGTCCCATGACGATCACAACTTTATTGCTCTGTGCATACACCGCCGGCTCCCATGCTTCCGGCGCTTTTGCCGCCTTATGTGCAGCGCCGTCTGCCTCGATCAGGACAACATCTGCCTCTTTGCATACTGCTGTAAGCTGTTTAACGCTTAAAGTTTTAAACTTCTCCAGTTCCATCTTCTGCTGTTCTTCAACAGCATCGTTCCCGGCACATTTTCCAACCGCATAAATCTCTGTTTTTTTATTATCACTTAAAATTGTGCCACACACACAGAGCCCGTTTTTTTTCAAAATCCCAGCTACTTCCTCTCGCAGCTTCTCACAACTTTTCTCCCTGCCATCAATGAACACCTGGTCTTTTGGCACATACATATGTGTTGTAGTTGTGATCATGACTTTTTTCCCCTCGTTTACAAACGCTGCAGCATCCTGATAAATGCTGCTGGTCTTTCCGCCGGCTCCGACGTAGGATATGATATAAGACATTTTTTCCCCTTACATTTTTTTATTCAAGCTGATTTACACTACTTTTTGCCAAAATCTTTCTCCGCAGCAACGTATACGCGATCATCATCGCAATTCCCGTCACAACCCACGAAATCGGGTAAATGATCATCAGCACCCAGAATTCGTGCACTCTCTTACATACCGCAGCGATCAGGCTGTAAAGCGGGTGCTCACTGTCCCCGATACTCCTTAAGATCGACGAACCAAAATCATAGAGCATGATAAACGGCATGCCAAGCAGATAGATCCGCAGATAAAGCACTGCCAGTTCGATCACATCTTCCATGGTTCCCATCCGAAGTAACACCGGTTTTGTAATAAACTGACCGAAGATCATAACAAAAAGCCCGCTCGTGACCGCTACAACGATCGCCGTATGAATTGCAGAACTCACATTCTGATCCGCTGTCCTTTTAAAACTCTGCTACTCTTCCAGATTCTCTTCAAAAGCCTCTTCCATAAAATACATCCGTGCCCCGAAATCCTGAAAATACCTCACATTTTCATTATATCCATTGCCGGAAAATGCCGGTTTCAGCTTCACACCTCCATACATCAGGGTATCTCCGTATGCTGTGATATTCTCTGTCTCTCCATCCATTTTCACAAACTTTGCAACCAGATTGTGTGCAATGGAATCCTGTCTGATATGAACCGGTGAAACGGTATTGACCAGATCTCCAAAATCTTTGACATTATATTTCAGGGGACGGTTGTAAAAATGATACTCTTTTTCTTCGCAGAGTCCCTGTGGTTTATAATATCCATACTGCGTGTTTGGCACGACAAGTTTCTGCATGACAAAACCGGCTGCCTTTGACTGATCTGATGAAACGCATGTCCATTCCGTCACATTACCGTCATCATTCCATAGCACGCTGTTTTTTCCAAATGTATCTGCACTGCCATTTCCCGTAAAACTTCTGCCACGGTAAAAAGTTCCCTGCTGCAGTACGCTGCGCCATTTTTTATAGAGAGTTATCTGCGCTTTAACAGCTTCTAAGTCTTCTTTTTTCAGATCGCAAAAATTACACTCATATCCTAGCACACCGAATGCAGCCACTGCAAATCTTGTCTCAAGCGGCGTTGTGCGCAGTGTCTGATGATTCGGGCAGCCTGAGACATGTGCGCTGACTACCGACATTGGGTAACCGTAACTGTAACCAGTCTGAATCTCGGCACGGCAGAGTGCATCCGTATCATCACTTGCCCAGATCTGTGGAAAATAACATAAGATACCGAGATCAAAGCGGTTACCGCCTGCTGCACAGCCCTCAAATAAAATATCAGGGAATCTTGCCGTCAGTTCTTTCATACAGCGGTAAAGCCCCATCACATAGCGGTGAGCTGTCTCTCCTTGCCTCTCCGGACTGATACTCTGGGAAAAATAGTCTGAAAATGTGCGGTTCATATCCCATTTTACATAGGAAATATCTGCGGAGAAAAAAACACGGCTCATCTCTTCAATGATATGATCCTGCACTTCTTTTTTGGTCAGATCAAGGATTCTCTGATTTCTTCCTTCCGAATGTGCCTTTCCCGGAATTTCAATCACCCAGTCCGGATGACTGCGGTAAAGATCACTGTCTGTATTGACCATTTCCGGTTCCACCCAGATACCAAAATCCATGCCCAGTGCCTTTATCTTATCCGCGATCCCTTTCAAACCACCCGGCAGCTTTTTAGAATTTGCCTGCCAGTCACCAAGCGACTTTGTATCATCATCACGTTTTGCAAACCAGCCGTCATCCATGACAAACAGCTCAATGCCTGCTTCTTTTCCTGCTTTTGCAAGTGAGAGCAGTTTTCTTTCATTGATGTCAAAATAGGCAGCCTCCCAGCTGTTTAAGAGTACCGGACGCTCTTTTTTCTTCCAGACACCTCTTACAATGTGCTCCCGCACGAACCGGTGCATATTCTGGCTCATGACATTATAGCCTTTCCATGCATAGGTCATCACTGCCTCCGGTGCTTCGAAGCTTTCCCCTGCTTCAAGCGTAAAGCAGAAAGACTGCGGATTGATTCCGGATACAATTCTTACTTTTCCAAAACTTCCTACCTCAGCAGCCTCATAGTGGTTGCCACTGTAGATCAGGTTAAATCCAAAACATTCTCCCTCGTTCTCTGTGGTATGTTCCGTTCCAAGCATCACAAATGGATTCGCACGACTTGACGATGTTCCCGTATAAGAAGAATTTACATATTTTCCCGGCACCAGTTTTACATCTGTATGCCCCATCTCACGTGCCCATGCTCCATGAAATGATGTAAATATATAGTCGGCAGGCTCTAAATCTAGCTGTAAACTCATGAGACGGTTTAACTTTACTGTATCTTCACTCTCATTGATCAGTTTAGCACATCTTGTGATCACATCGCAGTCCTCATAAACATAATAATGAAGTTCTAATACAGCGCCGCTGTTTTTATCACGCAGTGTTACACAAAGCCACTCCACCTCGCCCGTTTCATCATACGATCCCGGGAGCGTCTCAAATTCATCCTTTCCGGTTCCCTGCTCAAATTTTTCAAACAGGAAATCAGATGTCATGCTTCCATCTGAAAGCGTAAGTTCCACAAACGGTTCCCTGATATCACCTTTCCCGAAAGAAGACATCTCCAGACAGACATCCTCTAAGGAAAACTCAGGATGCCTGCTGTCATAAATATTGGTATTGCCCGGAGCAAATGCATGCTGCTCTGTCAGTCCATCTATTGCAGAATGTATTTTTCTTCCATAATATAAATGCTCTAAATGTCCGGTTTCCATCACGCGGAACAAATAGGAAGTGTGCCTTGTATGCAGGGAAAATAACTGATTGTCAACTTTGATCATGCTTTTTTCCTCTCCTTGATCTCTTTTGCGATTTCTTCTACTTTCTGCTCACTTAAAATATATTTCTTATGAAAATAAAATACTGCAACAAGTAAACCTGCGATCGGGAATACTGTCATCGTCAGACGCAGCCCTGCCACAGAGCTTCCTGCCACTGCAACTGCCGCCCCTTCCGTATTCTGACTTAAATTGCAGACAGTCAGGCAGATGGATGCAACAAGAGCAGCCACACCGGAAGCAAGTTTTACAACAAATGTCTGCATGGAAAAGATCACGCTCTCATCTCTTCTTTGATTCTTCCACTCACCATAGTCGACCGTATTGGCAAGAAATACTGTTGTAAGTACAGATAACATTCCGTTTGCGGAAAAGATAAAAAATGCCGGCAGGAAAAGCAAGTACAGGTTTGACATATTGACAAACATTAAAATCAGAAGAACCGCATATCCTAAAATCGCCATCACAAAACTTGCATAAAATACCTGGATCGTTCCCAAAAATTTACGCAGTAACGGGAAAAACAGCATCATTGCAAGAATCTGCATTGCCCCGCCAAATGTATTAAATAATGTATAAGCGTTGTACCAGCCGTCACCGCCAAAATCATACTTGAAGAAATAAATAACAAGATTTGATGTAATGTAAATCGAACAGTTGATCAGAACGATCGTCACAACAACGGTCATTGCCTGGTCATTCTGCAGCAGGGAACGGAACATCTGACCAACCGATGGTGCTTCCACATCCACAGTAGACTTTTCCTTGATATTTAAGCATGTGATCAGGATAAACAGGAAAAATAAAACTGCAAGCCCAAGTGCAAACCATTTGAAACCAACACGCTCATTTCCCTGTCCTAAGACATAGACACACTTCATCGTAATGATCGTCACGATCGCAGAACCAACTCCGGCACAGGAACGCGCAAGTGTGGAAAGTCCTTCTCTCTCTTTTCCGCCCTCCGTGAAAGCCGGGATCATAGACCAGTACGGAATGTCCATCATGGTATATGTGACGCCCCATAAAATGTAGGTCACTGCTGCATATGCCACTAATCCGTTTCCATCAAATTTTGGCGGAGCAGAAAACATCAGATATAAGATCACTGCATTTGTCAGTGTTCCGACAAACAGCCACGGACGGAATTTCCCCCATTTTGTACGTGTCTTTGCAACGATCACACCCATGATCGGATCGTTAAAGGCATCAAACACACGCGCCGCCATAAGAATGATTCCCATCGCGATCGCACTGACCCCTAAAACATCCTGATAATAATATAAAACATAACTTGCCGAAAACATATAAACCATATCTTTTCCGACTGCCCCAAGTCCGTATGAGACTTTCTCTTTTCCTGTTAATTTCATGATAATCCTCCTTGTTTTCCGAAGGAAAATGCGAGTCCTCTGACGAGCAGAGGATTTTCCTCCCTTGTTTTTCGGAGAAAAATGCGAGCCCTCTGGCGAGCAGAGGATTTTCCCCCTAATTTCTATTTCATGCCAAATGCAAGTTCTACAACTTTATATGCCCCATCGTAGATTCCTGCTTCTTTATTTTTTACAATGTTGTCACACATATCACAGAACATTGTTTTTTCCTCTAAAAACAGCTTCATCATCTGAAGTGTGTGTGGAATATCCCTGCACTCTAATGTGCCATCCCCGATCTCTGCTGAATGGATAGCACCCCACTGTTCATGACCGCCAACACGTTTGATAAAAAGTTTTGGTACCGGATAAAATGAAAGTTCGCTTGGCTTTGTGACAAGCACATCACAGCTTCGCATCAGAAGATTCGTGCAGTACACTGCCTCAAAAATATTTTCATGCCAGAAACCGTGGATTCCAATAACATCACCCGTAAGTGCATCCTCTGCAAACTTTTTCGTATCTTCCCAGTCATTAAAATGTTCTTTCGCATAATGTTTCATCTCCGGGATCTCTTTTAAAAGTTCTTCCCATACATTGCGGTAATCACCGACATTTACATAAAGTGCTGCTTTCTTTTCCTTGATCTGTGGCAGTAAATAACGGATGATTTCTGCAAAAATCTCTTTCTGTGCACCTGCACCGCCGATGGTTAAAAGGAAACGCATCGGCTTTCCTTCTTCTTTTCTCTTTTTTCTTGCAGCACAGTCTGTTTCAATATTGCTTACAAGCTCATGGTCGATGTAATGTCCCGTGTAAAAAAGTGCATCTTCCGGCATCGGACTTAACACATCATTTTCCTGCATGCCGTTTAAAATACGGTATCCCTGATATGCATAATGTGTCTGCACTGTGTGGATACTGCCTTCTGCCAGATGAAGTGCCATCTGCCAGTTGTCAGGAATTGCATTGACCACATATTTCATTCCGGCGTGAAGTGCTGCCTGTGCCGGCCATACATGCGTTGCGACAACCGGGATATCTTTTGGGATATTTGCATACACCGGAGCCATCAGTTCCGCATTTTTCTGGTCAGCTGCATTATAAGTCAGTTTACGAAATCCCTCATAGTTCATCGGTTCCCATACCAGACGGTTAAAAAGTCTGCTCTTCTGGGACAAACGGGAACCCATGGAATAAAGATCATTCTGCGCACTGATCACCTTTGTGCAGGTTGTCTGACCATAAGAATTTAAATCCATCCAGTATGGCTCATACCCAAGCGCATGCGCTGCGGAAGCGATCGCCATGGAAATGCGGTAATGACCAAATCCCATACGGATGTTTCCGACAATGATTCCTTTTTCCGTATTAAAATCCGCTGTGCCTTCTTCGCCTACACGGATATCTGAAACACCGAGCTCCGGTCCGATATACGGATTTGCCTGAATCGAGGTCGGATAAATTTTTGTGCTGTCATCTCCGAATTTACGAATAAATTTCTGTTTTGACCGGACTGCTTTTTTATAAGCTCCCGGTGCAATGTTGTTTCCAAAAATCTGTTTTGATCGTTCTGTCATGGTACGATCTATCCTTTCTTTTCATAGTGTGTCGTTATTTTTTATATCCGGCAGTCATCTGCCTTTTTTGATTTCAAATTTAATAGTCTGTTCATCCATCTGAGCCGCTTTGACCCTCAAAATACCAACGCCCTCTTCTCCTGTCGTCTTGATATAAGCACCGCCCATGCCTCCCTGCAAGGAAATGATCTTCGGACCGATAATTGCGATTGGTCCCTCCGCGGATAACACAACCGGCTCTTGATAAAAGTTAACGATATTATTATTCTGATCCAGTGCACGGATACGGATTTCTGCGGCATCATAAGTATGTTCTTCAAACAGGCTCTGATGATCCGCTTTTGCATATAAATGCATGGATGTGACCGGTTCTTTTCTCACCGTTTTTACCACTTTTCCATCCTTTAGCGCCTCAAACCGGTAGCTCGTCGAAGTACCTCCCCAGTCGCCGATATAACGGTTATATAAAGCCACCGCATCGGTCGGTTTCATATGATAAATGAGTATCAGTTTCAGTGCCGCAAGGTATACTCTTTTCGGCAGATCAGAAAGCCCATACCGTGCTGCCGCATTCAGGATATACTTTACTTCCCTTTCCTGTGCAGGTTTAAACTGCTCCCCTTCTGCGATGGCATCCCCGATAAAATCATCCAACGCGATCGGACCATGCAAAAGATTTTTATATGGTGAACCGGATGTGTCATACTCTTTTATAAAACGGTCATTTTTATACATCCTCACGCTGTCTGCATTTGTAAAGATCCAGATTGTTCCCCGGTTGCATCCAGGATGTTCCCCGATATCCATGGAAGAACTAAGTTCCAGCACAGGTTCCTTATCCTGCTGACATGCATAGACAGCCGCTGCCAGCTTCGGATTGCGGAACATATCCATCACACCGTGATAACAGATACGGTCGCCACTGCCAAAATCTTTATGTGTATTATAATCAAACATACACCATCCAAAACTTCCTGCGATATCCGCCTCCCCGGCAACCGCATCCAGCACACTTGCATGGCGCATTGCATGCCACACACGGTGTTCTTCCCAGTCATAGCTTTTCGTCGGATACATATGTCCGTTATATTCGCTGATAAGATACGGTTTGTCATTGTCAGACGTAACAGCACTTTTCTTCTCGCATCCGCGGTTTGTTCCGTTGTGGCTGAAATCATTGTATGTGTAAACATCCTCCAACAGACTGCTCTTTTTATGTGCCCGTACACCCCCGGTTTGTCTTGTCTGATCCAGTTCATGTGCCATGCGGTTTGTCTCCCGGTAAAACGCATCATCATCACCTGATTCATTGATCCGCACACCCCACAGTATCACAGACGGATGATTACGGTACTGCAGCACCATATCTTTTACATTTTCTACCGCCTGTTTTTTCCAATTTTCATCCCCAATATGCTGCCAGCCCGGTATTTCAGTAAATACAAGAAGTCCGATCTCATCACACCTCTCCATAAAATACTGACTCTGCGGATAATGGGAGGTTCTTACTGCATTGACTCCCAGTTCATTTTTTAATATATCTGCATCCAGTTTCTGCATGGATTCCGGCATTGCATAACCGACATACGGATAGCTCTGATGGCGGTTCAGACCACGCAGCTTTACTTTCCTGCCGTTTAAATAAAAACCATCCTTTAAAAATACCGCTGTTCTGAATCCAAACAGCGTAACGTTCTCATCCAGAATATTTCCATTTTGCAAAAGTTCTGTTTTCACTTCATAGAGTACCGGTGTTTCCAGATCCCAGAGTTTTATGTCCGATATCGGAAAGGAAAGCTGCGTCTTTGCTGCTGCCGGGCTCTCGCCAAGCAGTCTGTAGTTTTCCGTGCCGCGCTCTCTGATGCTCTGCCGGATAAACAGATCTTTCAGACGGTCGGTTTTTCCGCTGCTAAAAACATTTATTTCAGAGATCAGCTTAGTATCTGCTATCTGCTCTCCGTTTTTTTGTATTTTACTTTTTTCGATATCGCTGTGTAGAAAAATATCTGCTAAATAATTTTCATTTTTAACATCCACATAAACTTCACGGTAAATTCCACCATAAGTCATATAATCGATCACATATCCGAATGGTGGAATATTCAGGTTTTCTCTGCTATCTACGCGAACCGCAAGCACATTTTCTTCCCCGATCCGTAACTTATCACTGAGTTCGATAGAAAATGCCGTGTAGCCGCAGTGGTGTTCTCCGATCTTTTCTCCATTTAAAAACACCTCACTCTCATGTGCGATTCCTTCAAACGTTACGATCACAGTCTGATCTTTCCATTCCTCCGGTGCGAAGAAGTGTTTTCTGTAACAACACTGCATCTGATAACTGCTCTCATCAAAATAATGAAATGGTGTCTCCCTGCAGGTATGCGGCAGTCTCACACGCTCCCAGCCATCATCCGGATATGCATTCTCTCTCATCTGCTTTTCATAGGATTCATGAAATTTCCATCCATCATTCCAGTAAATGCGTTTTTCCATCGTCCCTTTCACTTCCTTTGATCACATTTTTCCATCTGCAACAATGCCCTGCACTAAAATGGTAACTACTTCATCAAGACCATCCTGATAGGAAATTCCATTCGAAATCAAGATATCTCTCTGGAAAAACTGCTCTAATGCTGCTTCTAACATCATTTTTACAATCGGAATCTGCACCGGTCTGATCACACCCTCTTTCATTCCCTGTTCTAATAGAGAAATAGTGGTCTCCCATCCGGTCTCTAACCGTTCTTCCACATGTTTGTAAATATTCGGGTACTTTTCCCGCAGCAGATAAAGCTGTCTGAAATCAACTTCCCTGTAACTCTCAGGCAGAACGCCTAAGATCGCACGTATTTTCTCAAGAGTGGAAAGGCACTCATTCTCTATCACACTTCTCTCGCTCTCCTTGATCGAATCGAACAAATAATCTACCATCGCAAGAAAAAGTGATTCCTTATCACGAAATACGGTATAGATTGTTTTCTTACTCATGCCAAGGATTCCTGCCAGATCATCCATGGTAAATTTTAAACCCTTTTGATTAAACGCCTTTAGCGTTCCCTCTAAAATACTCTCCCTTAATTCCATCACAGTCTCCGTTTCTTTTTTGTACAAGGAAACTATTTTTATTATTTCCGTTTCCCATATTGTATCATCCCGGTTCCGTGTTCGCAAGAAACTAAATTACTAAAAATAGTTTCCGTTTTTTATCTATTTCTTCCAAAAAACAGGAATTTCCGTTACAGTTCGCAGGTAAACTGTGAACCGTAACGGATTTCCGATAAAATGCAGGCACGTTAAGATTTTGTTTTTGCAAATATAGCAGGATGTGAGTATAATAGGCAGTGGATTGTAATGAAGGAGAACTCATACTATGGAAAACGACCATATCAAACATATATTAGAACAATTAGAATCAGGAAAACTTACTGCTTCTGATGCTTATGACCAGCTAAAGCTGGCACCTTTTGAGGATCTTGGTTATGCCAAGGTAGATCATCACCGCGAAGTCAGACAGGGAGCACCGGAAGTGATCTACGGTGCCTCCAAAACAAAGGAACAGATGGAAGGCATCATAGACAGCCTGCTCTTCCACTGCAAAGAAAATATTCTGATCACAAGGCTTTCTGCTGAATCTGCCGAATATCTCTCCAAGCGGTTTGATCTCTTTTACGATAAACTCTCAAAGATCGGTATCGTAAACCGCACGGAGCATTTTTCTGCTGACGGCACGATCGTTGTTGCCACCGGAGGTACAAGTGATATCCCGGTCGCAGAGGAAGCCGCACTGACCGCCGAAGTACTCGGCAATCATGTCATCCGCCTTTATGATGTCGGTGTTGCCGGTCTGCACCGTCTGCTCTCAAATATGGAACTTTTATCAAAAGCAAATGCAGTCATTGCAGTTGCCGGGATGGAAGGCGCACTTGCGAGTGTCATCGGTGGTCTGACAGACTGTCCTGTCATCGGTGTTCCGACAAGCGTTGGCTACGGTGCAAGTTTTGGCGGACTCTCTGCACTTTTGTCAATGCTTAATTCCTGCGCCAGCGGCGTTTCAGTCGTAAATATTGACAATGGCTTCGGTGCAGGTTATCTTGCCAGTATGATCAACCATCAGGCATCTTAAATGCTGGTTTATTTATGAAATAAATCGCCCGCTCAAATGGTGTTCATAACCTGGAGGCTGGCAAATCGCATCAATCTATGAATTTTATAAAAAGGACAGGTATTATCTATGAAATCACTTTATATCGAATGTAATATGGGTGCTGCCGGTGATATGTTAATGGGCGCACTTTACGAACTCTGCGATCAGAAAGAAAAATTTTTATCTGACATGAACCACGCTTTTACAACTTATGGCGTGACGCTTTCTGCGGAACCTGCGGTAAAATGTGGTATCCGTGGTACTCATATGAAAGTAACTGTAGATGGAAATGAAGAACATTCACATGATGTACTCCCTGAGCATATACTTGGACAAGCGGATATCCATAAAGAGGGGGTTCAACAGCATTTTCATGAACACGCTCATAATGAAGATACGCAACAGCATTTACATAAACACACTCATAATGAAGATATGCAACAGCATTCACATGAACATCCTCATCATCACGCACACACCAGTTACACTCAGATTTTAGATCAGATCCACACTCTCCCATTCCCATCACCGGTAAAAGACTCTGTTGCAGCGATCTACCGTCTGATTGGGGAAGCGGAATCAAAGGTACACCACTCCACGTTAGATCAGATCCATTTTCATGAAGTCGGATCAATAGATGCACTTGTGGATGTGACCGGGTGTGCATACCTTCTGTCAATGCTTGCCCCGGAAACTATTTTCTGTTCCCCGGTTCATGTCGGAAGTGGATTCGTACACTGTGCCCACGGCACACTCCCGGTTCCGGCACCTGCCACCGCTGAACTTTTAAAAGGGATTCCTTTTTACAGTGGAGATATTTCAGGAGAACTCTGCACACCAACAGGCGCTGCCATTTTAAAGCATTTTGTGACATCGTTTGAATCCATGCCGCCTATGAATGTAACAGAGATTGGTTACGGCATGGGAACAAAAGATTTTCCTGCCGCCAACTGTGTACGTGTATTTTTCGGTGAATCCTCCGCGCCTTCCCAATCGGCGCCATCTTATGATGATTCTGTACTGTCCATCTCCTGCAATCTCGATGATATGACAGGTGAGGCTGTCGGATTTGCAACAGAGCTTCTCTTACAGGCAGGTGCCTTAGATGTATACACGATACCGATACAGATGAAAAAAAATCGTCCCGGTATTCTTCTGACCTGTATCTGTGAGCCAAAGAACCGGGAACGTATGACCTCTTTATTCTTTTTGCACACCACAACGCGCGGCGTGCGCTATCAGGTGTTTGACCGTGCCAAACTTACTTCTGAAATTGAAAACCGTCATACCCTTTATGGTGACGTGCAGGTTAAAAAAAGCTGTGGATATGGTGTTACAAAAGAAAAAGCTGAATTTGAAGACTTAAAAAAAATTGCTGCAGACAACAACTATGAGATATCGCTTGATCAGATCCGACGAATGATAAAATAAATTCGACTCTTCATTTTTCAGGAAGATAAGCTACTCAACAAATGCTGGTTTGTGGGTGATATGAGTTTCCCTGTGTAGGGTGGTTCTGGGGGGTTACGATTGGCAAATTGCATCAA